>OODU01000011.1_pt1 | contig 187127 bp, 145 predicted proteins | sample 1671171 | NCBI WGS metagenome assembly OODU01 (sample SAMN06348129, study PRJEB24527) | human gut metagenome | biome: human gut; feature: ankylosing spondylitis patient; material: feces | host: Homo sapiens | place: China | collected 2015-10
AATAAGGCATTTAACAGATAAAAGTAATTTTCATAAGATGTGTTTTAATACATAATTTATATAAGAACAAATTTATCAGTCTGATTTTATTTTACTCATGAAATAAACTCAATAACAATCTAAGCCTCAAATGATGTTTAGATTCAATATTAACAAAATAATTTTATTATGAAAAAGGAACCTGTATTTGCCACTTTAGTGCTATTATCGGTCATGACCTCACCGACCATAATGGCTACGCCATGGCATTCTAACACAAAGGTTGGTCCAGAATCAATCGTAACAAAAACGAGTTCTAAACAAAACTATGTCAACGCTAAGACAGTAAAAGGCACAGTTGTCGATGAAAACGGTATCCCCATTATTGGAGCGAATATTGTCGTAGCAGGTACAACACATGGTACAGTTACAGACATCGATGGTAACTTCACCTTAGAGGGAGTAAATAATGGTGACAAACTGACAATATCCTATATCGGATATATTGAACAATCACTCGTTGTTAACCAAAATTCGGAGTACAAAATCGTCTTAAAAGAAGACTCGCAGAGTTTAGACGAAGTTGTAGTCGTCGGTTATGGTACACAAAAAAAAGTAAACCTGACAGGTGCCGTTGCAGCAATTGGTGCAGATGAAATCATCCAAGCCCCGGTAGCCAATATCTCGAATGCCTTGGCTGGTCGTCTACCGGGTATCCGTGTACAAAACACAGGCGGTACGCCGGGTGCCGAATCTAGCGTGGATATTCGCGGATTCGGGAAACCTCTGATTTTGGTAGATGGAGTTGAACAACCAGGTTTCCAAGTAGACCCAAACGAAATCGAAAGCATTTCCGTATTAAAAGACGCCTCCGCAGCCATCTATGGAGTGAAGGCAGGTAATGGTGTCGTATTGATCACGACCAAAAAAGGTGCAGAAGGGAAAGCGCAGATCACATACAACGGATCTATCGGCTGGCAGAACTTCACAAGCTATCCAGATATGGTAGATGCTGCCGGATACGCAGAGTTGACCGATGAAGATGCGATCAACCGAGGGAATGCCCCCGTTTATGGACCGGATAAATTAGCCTTGTTCCGCGAAGGCACTCAAGAAGGATACAAAAGCTACGACTGGAAAGACATCCTAACCCGCAAGAATGCTCCACAGACTCAACATAATATCAATGTGAACGGAGGAACCGAAAAAGTGAAATACTTCATGTCAGTAGGTTACTTAAATCAAGAAGGCTTGTATGCCACAAAAGATATCAATTTCTCTCGTTACAACTTCCGTTCCAACATCTCTGCGAAAATTTCCAAGTATTTGACCGCAGATGCGCAGTTAAGCGGACATGTACAAGACAAGATGGCACCTTATGACGACGATACTTATATCATTCACGGTATCACCCGTATGCACCCTTACTATTCTCCATACGCCAACGACGAAGAAGGTAAGCACTATGGATTAACCAACTTCCAAAATCCCCTGGCACGTTCAGATGCAGATGTTTCTGGCTATCGAAAAGAACGTAAGAAATTATTCAATGGTGTTTTCTCCTTAAAATATGATATGCCGTTTATTCCAGGACTGTCAGCCAAGGTTTTATTTTCCTATTTGACAAAAGTAGAAGAATTCAAAACCTTTGCGAAAGAGTTCAAACTCTATTCATACGATAAGGAATCTGGTAAATACAATACGGTTTTCACAGGAAACTCGCCGTCCAACTTGACTCGCAAAGATTACACACAAGAGCAGAACATGCTTCAGTTCTCTCTGAATTACAATCGCACATTCCTTGACAAACACAATGTGCAGGCTTTGTTCTTGTATGAACAACGTGAAGATTTGGATGATTATTTGCAGGCCTACCGTCAATTTGCAATTGATGCCCTTGACCAAATAAATTCAGGTTCGGACAAGAACAAAAATAACGCAGGTGTAGCAAGCGAATTGGCCAACGCATCTTTTGTAGGACGTATCAATTATGATTACGCAAGCAAATATTTATTCGAATTCTCTTTTCGCGAAGATGGTTCCGCAAAATTCTACAAAAACAACCGTTGGGGATTCTTCCCGAGCGTATCCGTAGGATGGCGTTTATCCGAAGAATCATTTATCAAGAATAACACCCAAATTTTTGACAACTTAAAGATCAGAGCATCATATGGCGTCATGGGGGATGACCAATTCTTGGACTCTAGCGGTAATCCGCAAGTTCTTCCGTTCCAATACCTGACAGGTTACAACTATCCGGGTGGAACAAATTATATCTTCGGTAGCGATGTGGTCAATTCATTGATAACAAAAGGATTGGCTAACACAGAATATTCTTGGTTGACATCCAAGATACTAAATGTCGGTTTCGATGCATCTTTGTGGAATCGCAAATTAGAAGCAAGTGTAGATGTTTTCTACCGGAAACGCGACGGCTTATTTGCATACCGTTCCGGTTCATTACCCAACACTTTTGGAGCTTCTTTCCCACAAGAAAACTTAAACAGTGATGATTTCCGAGGTTTTGAGTTGGTATTAGGACACACAAATACAGTAGGAGACTGGACTTACTCGGTCAAAGGTAATATGTCGTTCACTCGCGCGAAAAACCGCCACATTGAACAAGCTGATCCAATCAACTCCTATAAGAACTGGACCAGTAACTTTAGCGATCGTTGGAATAATATGTCTTTCGGTTACAAATGTGTAGGTCAGTTCCAAGATCAAGAAGACATCAATAACTGGGCAATCCAAGATGACGCCGGCAACACGACTATGATGCCGGGCGACTTGAAATACGAGGATTTCAATGGCGATGGCGTAATTGATAATAACGATATTCAACCAATTACCCGTAGCAACACGCCAGAAATTTATTTCGGTTTGGACCTGAGTGCCTCTTGGAAAGGTTTCGACTTCTCCTTGTTGATGCAAGGAGCAACCAATTACAATGTATATATGTCTGGTTGTTTGGGTAATGCCATGTTCAACGGGTCCAATACATTGGAATGCTTTATGGACCGATGGCATCGCGAAGACTTGTATGATCCTGAATCGGCATGGATTCCGGGGAAATATCCGTCAACATGGAACTCCGGGAAGCCATCTAACACTCGTGTTTCTACCTTCAACCACATCAGCTCATACTACCTGCGTGTAAAAAACATCGAGTTCGGCTACACCTTCCCCAAAGAGTGGTTAAGCAAGGTTTATGTTGAAAGATTACGTCTGTATGTATCCGGAAATAACGTACTGACATTTGATAATCTACCGTTTGGCGACCCAGAAGCACCCAGTAGCGATAGAATCTTATATCCGCAGTTGAAAATTTGGAATATTGGTGTAAATGTTACATTTTAAGAATTTGATTAAAATATGAAAAGCATAAAATTATTAGTACTGTCTTTGTGTGGGCTATTTAGCATGTCGTCCTGTGTCAACGACTTCTTGGACCGTGATCCTATGGATATTATATCTGAAGACTTGGTTTGGTCCAATGAGAATGCGGTCAACGCTTATATGGCCGGAATGTACGAAGATATGTTCGTCGAACCTCATGCATGGTTGATTAACTGGGGTACCTTGGGGCATTACACAGACGAATCCATGCGTAGTTATTCATGGGGCTATCCCTACACCCCGGTATTGGATCTCTCCAGCTTGCAACAATGGGAATACAATAAAATACGTATCGCCAATGTGTTCTTGCAAAACATCCAAACCTCTACATTGAACGAGGATTTGAAACAACGTTGGACAGCGGAAGCACACTTTGTACGGGCATTCCACTATTTCACAATGGCAAAACGCTATGGTGGTGTACCTTTGATAAAAGAGGTACAAGAATATACCGGAAACAACGTAGAAGAACTAAAGGTTCCGCGCAATACGGAAGAAGAAGTCTGGAACTTCATTGCTGAAGAGTGTGATTTAGCGATCGCCGGTTTGCCTGAATCCTACGGATCTACAGATCAGTTCCGTGTAACCAAATATGCCGCAGCCGCTTTGAAAGCAAGAGCTCTGCTTTATGCAGGCTCCATCAGTCGCTATGGCACCGTACAGTTGAATGGCTTGGTAGGTATTCCTGCAGATAAGGCAAACGACTTTTTCAAAAGATCCATGGAGGCCTCTGACATGATCATTAAATCAGGCAAGTTCGCTCTATTCAATCAAGATCCGGATCCTGCGGCCAACTACCAACAACTGTTCTTAGACAAAACAATGAACAGCGAAGCTATCTTTGTAAAAGCTTTTGCATCTCCTGACAAAGCGCATAATTTCGATTATGCTATGGCCGCTCCCTCCTTCAAAATTGACTGGGGAACCAATACAAGTCCGACGTTGGAATTAGTAGAATCATATGAGTATATAGATGGAACACCTGGTACGTTAAAAACAACCGATGCAAGTGGAAATCTGATCTATTACGAAAACGCAGAAGATATTTTCAAGGATAAAGACCCGCGTTTCTTCGCCTCTATTCTTTACCCAGGTTCTCCTTGGCAAAACGGAGAGTTGGAAGTAAGACGCGGCATTATCAAAAATGATGGATCCAAAGAGGCTGCCTCGGCATTCACGGATGTGTTCAGCGAAGATCCGTCTATGAAAACCGGAGGTAAAGATGGGCTCGTCATGGCAGGTGATTGCAGTCGTACAGGATTTTATATCAAGAAATTCATGGATCCTACCAATCGAGTAGAAATGGACCGTTCCGAAACGAACTTTATGGTGTTCCGTTATGCAGAAACCTTGCTGAATTATGCGGAAGCCGCTTTCGAATTGGGACTAAAAGACCAAGCTCTCCAAAAAGTGAACGAAGTACGTAAACGTGCTGGTATCAAGGAGAAAAATAGCTTGACAATGGATGATATCCGAAACGAAAGACGCGTAGAATTGGCATTCGAGAATTTACGTTACTGGGATTTGGTCCGTTGGCGTGTTGCTTCCAAAGTAATGAACAACACAACTTTCTCGGCATTAATTCCTTGGTTGGACTATAAGACCAAAAAATATGTTTTCGAGAAATCGGTCAATACCTTGAATCTGCCCAAAACGTTTTTGGACAAACAATACTACTTGGAGATTCCGGGTGTAGCTCAAAACGATTTATTAGAACAAAATCCGGGTTATTAATCTTTTCATATTTAAAGACATGAAAAAAATATTTTTATATGCAACACTAATTTGTGGCTTGTGCTCCTGTGGGCTTGACAACTATGACGCACCTACCGCTTCCCTAAGTGGAGCGATCATAGACAAAGAGACAAAAGAAAATGTCCCCGGACAAGCTCAAAACGGGACAAAAATACGTATGTATGAGTTTTATAATGACGAATGGTCTGTACAACCCAACGATTCATGGGTGAGCCAAGATGGCACATTCTCGAATACAGCAGTATTTACCGGTAAATACAAGATTTTAGCCGAAGGGCCTTTTGAGACAGTAGAACCGATCGAAATGGAAGTCTCAGGTTCAAAACAGATGAACTTTGAAGTAACACCGTTTTTGCGCATATCGGCAGAAGCGACATCCAACGAAACAGGCAAAGTTACGGTTAAAACTTCCGTAGACAATGTTTTAGATAAAACAATACAAGCTGTAGAATTCTACTACTGCAAGACTCCGTATGTGGATAAAAACACCTTTACGGCTAAAGAATCTGTAAAACTTGGTACGGAGACCGAATTAGACATTGCCACTTATTCTCATACGTTCGAGAATCTCAAAAGCGGAAAGACTTTCTACTTCCGGGTAGGAGCCTTAGCTGTTAACCCTGGCGGATTCTATAATTATAGTAAAGTAATAGAAGTTACCGTTAAATAAATCAGATCTATTTAAGGACTGTTTTTGCATTTTTCATTAACACAAGAAAATGCAAGACAGTCCTTAATCATCACAATGTAAACGGCCTAATATGAGTAAAACATCCAAATATCTGCTGATGATAGGTATCTATCTATTTCTTTCCTTGCTTTTTCTTATCGGAATAGAGTGTGGATTGAGAGCTTTCGGATATGGTGTAGATTTAGACCATCTTTTCTTGCAAACAGCGAATGGCAAATATTTATATCTCAACAAAAACATCAGTAGAAGGTACTTTACTCAATCACAAGCCACAAACGGAAATGTAGAGTTTTTTCGGAAAAAGAAACAAAAAAACACATTCAGAATTTTTGTTCTGGGCGAATCAGCAGCAATGGGATTTCCCTATCCCAATAATATTTCGTTCCAACGAATGCTGAAATACCAATTGCAAAAGACAAATCCAGACAAAGATATCGAGATCATCAATTTAGCTCTGACTGCAATCAACAGTTACACTTTTTACGATTTCGCACAAGAACTCGTTCATTTTGAGCCAGATGCGATTTTTATTTATGGTGGACACAACGAGTATTACGGTGCTTTGGGTGTAGGCTCCAATAATACACTCGGTAGCCATCCAACATTTATCCGTTGGGCAATCCGTTTGCGTCAGTTACGTCTTACTCAATGGCTCGATTCTTTAAAAAGCCACTTAAGCCCTCAAAAAGAGTTCTCAGACAACTTGATGAAATATGTGGTCAAAGAGCAAGTGATCCCCTACAAAAGCAAACTATTTCAACAAGGACTGGAACAGTTTCAAAACAATATGAAATTAGTACTTAATCTGTTCAAAAAACACCAAATACCAGTTTTCTTCTCAACTGTCGGAGTTAATTTAAAAGACTTAAAGCCTTTCAAAAGCATATCGTCTGACGAACATAGCGCCGATGAATATTATCAACTGGCACAAGAACAATTGCAAGCACAAGATAGCATAGCAGCATACACATCCTTCAGTCGGGCACGAGACTTGGACGCCCTTAGATTTAGAGCATCCAAAGAGATTAATGAGATCATCCGAGAATTAGCCAAAGATGACGATAATATTTACTTGGTAAATACCGAAGAGGAATTTAACCGAAAAAGCCCGTTCGGTATTCCCGGACGAGAATTATTGCTGGAACATGTACATCCTACTATCGAAGGGCATCGGGTGATCGCAAATTGCTTTTTGGAAGTTCTTCGACAAAACCAATCCTGTTTTTCCAACAAAAGACTACAAATCGGCACTTCAGAAGATCTATACAACTTTCCTGTTTTAGAGTTTGACTCCTTAGCTGGAGAATATGCTTGCTTACAACTGCGTAAAGGATTCCCATTCTATGAGAAAGATCTCTCTACAATTACCCCTAAAACAGAAGTAGAAAAGATCGCAGCAAACTACGTACGACAAAAAAACTGGTATCAATCCATGGATCAACTGTATCAGTACGCACTTAATAGCAAGAATGAAAAATTATGTTTGGATATTCTCCGGGTTCGTATCACGGATAACCCTTACGACCTCACCTTCCTTGGTCAAGGAGGAGAATTCGCAGAGATCCGAAAAGAATATCCTTTAGCTATCTTCTTCTACACACGAAGTTTCCGCCTGTATCCCACGGTTCAAACAGCACAGAACTTAGTTGCAATCCATTTACGGCTCGATCAACCCGATCTGGCTCTTCCTTACATTGAATATATACTCCGAAACGGAAATCCGAAATTTAACGGACTCAAAGAGCTTTGCCATAAGATCATCCAGCACAAACAAGAATTAAATTGGCAATCGAATGATTCAATCCGGCAAGCAATCCGATCGATCTATCTACAAATGGGTAATCAGGATGCAGCCGACCTATACAATTAATAATAAAATGAGCTATATTTTAGGTATATCCGCATATTATCATGATGCAGCCGCAGCTTTGATAAAAGATGGCGAGATCATAGCTGCCGCACAAGAAGAACGCTTTACCCGAATCAAGAACGATGCATCTTTTCCTGCAAATGCAATCCGTTATTGTTTACAACAAGCGGGAATTTTATTGTGTGATATCTCCACAATTATCTATTACGAAAAACCCTATCTGAAATTTGAGCGAATTTTAGAAATCTTTTATCGATACGCACCATGGGGGGTGGAACAGTTCATTAAAGGAATACCAATATGGATTGAAGAAAAACTTTTTTGCAAACGAATGCTCAAGCGTGAATTACACAAGTTAGGAAAATTCGATGAACAACATTGTAAACTTTTGTTCTCGGAACATCATTTGTCACATGCGGCTTCCGCATTTTTCGGTTCAGATTTTCAAGAAGCTGCGATTATAACAGTAGACGGTGTAGGAGAATGGAATACACTATCTATCGCTCATGGGAAAGCCAATCAAATTCAATTAATAAAAGAAATGCGATTTCCTGATTCTATTGGATTGTTCTATTCTGCATTTACCTATTATTTAGGATTCAAGGTGAACTCCGGGGAATATAAGATGATGGGATTAGCCCCTTACGCCGATCGATCTGACCGACAAACCTCAAAATTTGTCGATCAGATCAAACAACATCTACTGACGATCCATCCCGATGGTTCTATATCATTGAATATGTATTATTTCTCCTTCCACAAAAAAATGCGAATGGTTCATGAAAAGCGTTGGGAACAATTATTTCAATTGAAACCTCGAAAGGCAGAAAGCGAAATACGCCCAGAACACGCAAGTCTAGCACTTGCAGCTCAAATCGTATTGGAAGAGATACTATTGAGAATTGTTCAAACAGCCCAAAAGCTCACTGGCTGTTCCAACCTATGTCTAGCCGGAGGAGTCGCTCTAAATTGCGTAGCAAATGGTAAAATCATTCGTTCACAATTATTTGAGCATGTCTTCATCCAACCTGCCGCAGGAGATGCAGGAGGAGCATTAGGAGCGGCTTGGGCCACTTATTATATTTACCAAGGACATTCACGAAAAGCCGGGATGAACGGAGACAAGATGCACTTCGCCCAAACCGGTCCTCAATATACAGAGCATGAGATTCAAGATTTTTTGGACTCGAATAACATTTCTTATCACTATTTGGATGAAGCATTTTTATATGAAGAAGTGGCTAAACACATAGCTTCCGGTTTATGTATAGGTTGGTTTCAAGGGCGTATGGAGTTTGGCCCACGTGCATTAGGAAACCGAAGTATCTTAGCAGATCCCCGTGATAAAGAGATGCAAAAAAGATTAAATTTGAAAATCAAGTTCAGAGAAAGCTTCCGACCATTTGCTCCAGTTATATTAAAAGAAAAAGTCGGCGATTATTTTGAAAAGCTGACCGAATCCAATTATATGCTGATAACAACCAACATTTCTCTGAAACATCGGATACCATTGCCAAAGCATTATCAAGATTTAGATGCCGCAGAACGATTGGCGTTACCAAAATCAGATATTCCGGCAGTTACCCATGTGGATTTTTCCGCGCGCGTACAAACTGTTGATGAACAAAGTAATCCCAAATTAACGAAGCTTTTACGGGCATTCGAACAATTAACAGGCTACCCTTTGCTTATCAATACAAGTTTTAACGTACGTGGCGAACCTATTGTCTGCACCCCGCAAGATGCATACCGTTGTTTTATGACAACCAACTTAGATCTCTTGGTTTTAGGGAATTATATAATCAATAAAAATAACATACAAAAATCATAGAATATGGACACATTGAAAGACTTACTACTTTTTATAAAAGAACGAAAAAAATGGTGGTTGCTACCTGTATTAATATTCTTGCTATTGATTGGCTTGTTGCTAATCTCTACAAGTAATACAGTGATTGCCCCCTTTATTTACACTCTATTTTGAATGTCCTATGAATTGGATTCACATATACAAGAAAATACGTACGGTTTGGATTCGTTTCGGAAACCTGTTAAACAAGATCACCTCACCAATCCTGTTGGGAATTACTTATTTTTTGATCCTCACGCCAATTGCGTGGTTATACCGCCTGTTCAACCGGACAGAAGAGGAACAAGATAGTACAATGAACGAACGAGTTAAGACTTATTCTAAAGAAGATTTTATTCATCCATGGTAAATATAAAACAACTTCATACATTTTCCTACGGGCTACTACCATTCGTCCTATTTACAGTAATCCTTTATGCCTTTTTCTATAATCATCATCTGCTCTTTGCCGAGCAGTTACGATTGTTTGAATGGAACAAAGACTATTTCAACGAAATAGTTTATAATCCAGGAGGATTATCTGCCTATATAGGGGAGTTTTTCACACAGTTTTATCATTTAAATCATTTTGGGGGATGGATTTTAGGAGCCGGAGTCGGACTAACCGGTATATTATATCGCAACCTGATCTGCCATTGGAAAATTGGAGGAAATGTCTCATGGGAACTGATTCCTATCACTTCACTGGTTTTCTTCTATTTAAACCCTAACGCATCATTGGGACTCATTTTTGGACTTCTGATTACCCTTTTACTTGCAAGAATAACTCTTCATGAAAAGGAAGGCAAACGCAAAAGACTTCTGATCCTAATCAACTTACCGATTTGCTATTTCTTTACTGGAATAGGCTGTTATTTATATCTTATTCTCATCTTCCTCGATGAAATTTTTTCGAAGAAAAAACACTCATTTCTTGCTTGGATTCTATATACACTCGTTACAATCCTACTGCCTATCTTAACTTATTATAAATTCGACATCAATGAAACACAAGCTTGGATAGGTATAGCTTGTTTTATTACACAAGACTTACTTCATCCACTTGGTATCGTTATCGCTTCATTTTTAATGTCTCCCTTATTAGCTTACGGGACATATCATCTTTTACAGCGATTAACAGACAAAAAACGATTCGCTTTAAATCTGCTCATGGCTTTCTTCGCTATCGGGATCATCTTAAGCCAACTCAAAAATGAGGATGAACGACTTTATCAACTACATTATCTAATCACCCACGAAAAATGGGACGAAGCGATTACCTTCATGCAAAAAAAGCCTGTCCAAAATGTTCTGATGTCCTCCTATACCAACATTGCCCTGCTTCATCAGCAACGTCTTTCAAAAGAGCTATTCTCGTATTTCCAAGTAGCTCATGTCAACGAATTTTGGTCTTCCAACCATCTATTAAATTATCTGACTGCTGAGACTTATTTTCAGCTAGATATGCTCTATGCTGCCAGAGCCTATATGTTCATGGCGAACACGCAAACTCCATCCGGACGTTCCCCGCTCTATCTGACACGATTGGCGGAGATCGAATACAGAAGGGGAAAACGGGCTGCCAGCCTCAAATATGTGGCCTTACTGGAGTCTACCTTATTCTACAAAGACTGGGCTTACAAATTTAGGCAAAAGATGAACACAGACTCCTCGACAAAAAAGAGTCAACTTTCACCCAAAACCAATAAGCTTTTTCTTGCCAAAGAGATGCTTTTCAACGTGGAACAATTTGAGACACAAGCAGGAGCCAACAATCAAAAAGTCATCGATTTCCTGCTAGCAAAATATATGCTCAACAATCAATATAACGCATTTATCCAATTAGCCGCCCGGACTCATCTCACAATACATAGTAGCAAGCATTATCAAGAGTTTTTGCTAATGTATGCTTATCTACTGAAAGATAACTCATTGATTTCAAAATGGCAAATTGAACAAACTGTAATAGAGCGTTTCTACCGATATTTACAAATCAACCAGTCGGGAAAATCTCCGGAAGAAATCCAGGAATTACTATGCCCCTATAAAGACACCTATTGGTATTACGTACAATATAATAAAAAACAAATATGAGACTTAACATTTTTTACATACTTCTAATCGCCTTATGTGGCCTCTATGGATGCAAAAATCATCAACAACCAATCATTAAAGAAAATCTTAACATACTCCCAACAATTTATCCGGAGTATCAAGGTGCTCTTTTGCCCGTCAATATTGCTCCTTTGAATTTTAAGATACAAGATGAGGGTGATGAATGGATGATCCAGATTCAAGGGAAAGGAAATCCGATCACGATTACGGCGCATGACGCAGTAGAGATTCCGATTAAACGCTGGCGACAATTACTTCATCAAAATCAAGGAGGGAGCTTAAGTATCACCGTATCCAGTCGACAAAAAGGAGAATGGTATCAATATTCTCCTTTCACGTGGGATATATCCACTGATTCCATTGATAGTCACTTAGCCTATCGTTTAATAGAACCGACCTATGCGAATTGGAACAGTATGGCCATTTGTCAACGTGAACTATCTTCTTTCAAGGAAACGGAAATCATATCAAACAAAAAAAGCGGGCAGAACTGCATCAATTGTCATACCTTTAACCAAGGAAACCCGAATGAAATGGTCATGCACATGCGCAAAATAAATGCGGGAACGATTCTGATGCAAGGAGGAGCATGTCAAAAACTCAACACAAAGACTCCTCATACGATTTCCAATTTCGTTTATCCGGATTGGCATCCTTCTGGCAAACAGATTGCATTCTCTACAAACCTAACCCAAATGTCTTTCTACGATGCACACCCTAAAATCATCGAAGTATACGATACGCAATCCGATATAGTTTTGTATGATATTTCCAAAAACGAAGTCTATACCAGTCCCCTTTTAGCCAATGCAAACAAATTAGAAAATTTTCCATTCTTTTCACCAGATGGGAAACAGCTCTATTTTTGTACGTGTGACCGGATAGATAGTTTGCCTCAACAATTCTCTAATATAAAATATCGTATCTGTAGTATTGGTTTTGATCCCCAAAATAATCAATTCAGCAAGCAGGTAGACACTCTCATTGACTTAACAAATGCAGGTAAAAGCGTAACCCTCCCCAGCATTTCACCTGATGGACAGTTTATTGCCTGTTCTGCCGCCCCTCATGGGTGCTTCTCCAGCTGGATCCCCGAATCAGATCTCTATCTATATAACACAAAAACTAAGAAATTGATAGCTGCGACTGAGTGGAATAGCCCGGAAGCAGAAAGCTGTACAACATGGTCCTCTAACAGCCGTTGGGTTATCTTCAGCAGCCGACGGGAGGATGGCATTTATAACCGACTCTATATCGCTCATATTGATTCTGTAGGAAACTTAAGCAAACCTTTCCTACTTCCACAGAGAGATCCTACTTACAACCAACGCAACCTAAAGGCTTATAATCTGCCTCGCCTTATCAAAGGCAAAGTGACGATTTCACCAATTACAATTGGGAGATGTGCTGAAGCAAAAGGCAAAAAATCGGTCCGATTTAGCAAACATTCTTATAAACCGCTTATCAACGAAGCGACAGAGAATCACAGTGAAATCAATTAAGGTAACACAGATAGGAATAACGAAACGATTTTCAACATAATTTGTGTTTGGCAGCAAGTGCCTGTGAAGGTTCTTGCTGTTTTTTTCTGCCGGACTAAAACAAAAGTTTGTTTCTTGTTAAACCTTTTTGCTCCTAATTCGTCTATAATTTTGTGTACTTGTGTATATTTACGTGTCGATAAGTGTTTTTAAGTAGAATACCAGAAAAATATGACGAAGAGAGTGAAGTGGAGCGTGACGGCCGCAATTGTTTTGATGATTGCCGGAATGATCGCTTACCCGCAGATTAAAAGCCGTATGAAGGCATCCAAAGATGCAGCCGAAGTGGTTCCGCCAGCCGGAAGCCAAGTTCGGAAACAAGTTTTGAACATTAACGCGGAAGTGCTGAAATATCAGTCCCTTACCGACAAGACCATTGTAACCGGCAGTACGATCCCGGATGAGGAGGTAGACCTCTCGTTCGAATCGTCGGGCAAGATCGTGGCCATCTATTTTACGGAAGGTACGCATGTGAAAGCCGGTGACCTGCTTGCCAAGATCAATGACAAACCGTTACAGGCGGAACTGAAGAAGTTGGAAGCGCAAGTGCCTTTAGCCAAGGATCGCGTGTACCGCCAGCATACGCTTTTGGAAAAGGACGCGGTCAGTCAGGAGGCTTATGAACAAGTGGCTACCGAATATGAAAAGCTGATGGCGGACATCGAACTGGTAAAAGCCAATATTGCCCAGACCGAGCTCCGGGCGCCGTTCGACGGGATTATCGGCCTTCGTAATGTCAGCGAAGGAGCCTATGCCTCCCCCTCGACAGTTATCACCAAGCTGACAAAAATATCTCCCTTGAAAATCGAGTTCTCCGTTCCTGAACGCTACTCTGCCGACATCAAGGACGGTACGCCGATCGTATTCAGAATGAACACGTCCGTCGGCATGATGCAAGACTACAAAGCGACCGTTTATGCAGTAGAAAGCAAGATCGACGAGGCAACCCGCTCGCTGAAAGTGCGTGCAACCTATCCGAACCGGGACGAGTCGATCGTGCCGGGACGCTATACATCTGTCGAAATTACCCGCCGTGACATAAAAGACGCATTGGCGATCCCCAGCGAGGCACTGATCCCGGAAATGGGAAAGAACATCGTCTACCTGTATAAGAATGGCGTGGCCGAACCTGCCGAAATTATCTTAGGACTCCGCACGGAAAGCCAGGTCCAAGTATTGAAAGGGCTGAGCGTAGGTGATACGGTGATTACTTCCGGCGTGATGCAGCTTCGGACGGGAATGAAAGTGTCGATTGATAACCTGAAGTAACGAAGCAGCATGGCGAATATTTCCGAAATAAGCATAAAGAGACCGGTACTCTCGACCGTGATGACGATCATCCTTCTGTTGTTCGGGATGATCGGTTATAAGTTCTTAGGGGTCCGTGAGTTTCCGAGTGTGGACAACCCGATCATTTCGGTCAACGTAACCTATCCGGGAGCCAATGCCGAAGTAATCATGAACCAGATTACGGAGCCGCTCGAACAGAATATCAACGGTATTCCCGGCATTCGTTCGCTGAGCAGCGTCAGCAGTCAGGGAAGTTGCCGTATCACGGTAGAGTTTGAACTGTCTGTCGACCTGGAAACGGCGGCCAACGACGTGCGCGACAAAGTTTCGCGTGCCCAGCGTTACCTGCCGCGCGACTGCGACCCTCCGACGGTATCGAAAGCGGATGCCGATGCTACCCCGATCATGCAGATCGGTATCCGAAGCAGCAAACGCTCGTTGATGGAACTGAGTGAAATTGCCGAACTGACGGTGAAGGAACGGCTTCAGACCATTCCGAACGTGAGTGGCGTGGACATCTGGGGACAGAAACGCTACTCCATGCGCCTGTGGCTGGACCCGATCAAAATGGCCGGCTACGGAGTTACTCCGTTGGATGTGAAGAACGCAGTGGACGCCGAAAACGTCGAGCTTCCATCCGGGAGCATTGAAGGAAACACGATCGACTTGTCTATCCGTACGTTAGGACTGATGCACACGGCAACGGAATTCAATGATTTGATCATCAAGCGTGACGGCGACAACATCATCCGCTTCCAAGACGTAGGGCGAGCCGAGGTGAGCCCGGAAGACTTGCGAAGCGTGATGCGCAAGAACGGCGAACCGATGGTTATCGACGTCATCATCCCGCAGCCGGGCGCCAACCAGATCGAAATTGCCGATGAGGCATACAAACGTATCGAGCAATTGAAGAAAGACCTGCCGGAAGACGTAACGGTCGAAATGGTGTACGACAATACACGCTTTATCCGGGCCTCCATCGCGGAGGTCGAAGAAACCATCTATGTGGCATTCCTGCTCGTGGTGCTGATCATCTTCCTGTTCCTGCGCGACTGGCGCGTGACGCTTGTCCCGGTGGTCGTTATCCCCGTATCATTGGTCGGGGCATTCTTTGTGATGTATGTCTCCGGCTTCTCCATCAATGTGCTGACAATGTTGGCGGTGGTGCTCTCGGTCGGACTGGTGGTGGACGACGCGATCGTGATGGCGGAGAACATCTACGTCCGCATCGAGCAGGGAATGGAACCGAAAGAGGCCGGTATAGACGGGGCGAAAGAGATATTCTTCGCCGTCGTGTCTACGACGGTAACACTCGTGTCCGTGTTCCTCCCGATTGTCTTTATGGAAGGCATGACGGGACGCTTGTTCAAGGAGTTCAGTATCGTGATCGCCGGTTCCGTAACGATATCTTCCTTTGTGGCTTTGACCTTTACGCCGATGTTGGCGACCAAGCTACTGAGAAAACGCGAAAACAAAGGCTGGTTGTACACAAAGACGGAACCGTTCTTCGAAGGCATGAACAATATCTATGCAAAGTCGCTGAACGCGTTCCTGAACCACAAGTGGTGGTCCATACCGATTGTCGTGATCCTTTTCGGCTCCATCGGCTATTTCTGGCGAACCATCCGCTCCGAACTTTCTCCATTGGAAGACCGTTCATCCATTTCGATCAATATACGTGCACAGGAAGGAGCTACCTTCGAGTTCATCCGCGACTTTACGGACCAAGTGGCCGCCATGGCCGACACGTTGGCTCCCGAGCGGCAAGCCCTAACGGTTCGTGCGAATAACAGCAACGGATACATCACCGTTTTACTTCCCGACATCAAAGATCGCGAACGTTCGCAGATGGAGATTGCCGATGTGCTGTCAAAGAATGTACGGGGCAAGACAGAAGCACGTGCTTTCGTCCAGCAGCAATCCACTTTCGGAGGACGTCGCGCAGGTATGCCCGTCCAATATGTTTTACAAGCGACCAGCCTGGAGAAGCTACAGGAGTATTTGCCCGCCTTTATGCAGAAGGTAAGCGAAAGCCCGGTGTTCCAGATGGCAGACGTGAACCTGAAGTTTACGAAACCCGAAGCCCGTATCGAGATCAACCGCGACAAAGCTTCTTCATTGGGCGTCAGCACCCGCACGATTGCCCAGACACTACAATATGCATTGAGCGGCCAGCGTATGGGATATTTTTACATGAACGGGAAACAGTATCAGATATTGGGCGAAATCAACCGCCAGCAGCGCAACACGCCGTTGGACCTGAAATCCATTTATGTCCGCAGCGATGCAGGAGAGATGATCCAACTGGACAACCTCGTCACGTTGAAAGAAGACGTTGCCCCTCCTCAGCTGTACCGTTACAACCGCTTTGTGTCGGCAACGGTTTCCAGCGGACTCAACAAAGGTTATACGATCGGTGACGGCCTGGACGAAATGGACCGTATCGCCTCGGAGACGCTGGACAACAGTTTCCGTACGGCCCTGTCGGGCGAGTCGAAAGAGTTCCGCGAAAGTTCGTCCAGCCTGATGTTTGCCATGATCCTCGCACTGTTCATGATCTATCTGGTCCTGGCCGCGCAGTTCGAGAGTTTCAAAGACCCGTTGGTCGTGATGTTCACGGTTCCGCTGGCTATTGCAGGGGCGTTGATCTTTATGAGCTATTCAGGCGTGACCATGAATATATTCAGTCAGATCGGTATCATCATGCTGATCGGTCTGGTGGCGAAAAACGGTATTTTGATCGTAGAGTTTGCCAACCAGCGCCAGGAAGCGGGACTGAGCATGGCGGAAGCGATCCGTTCGGCTTCCACACAACGTCTGCGGCCGATCTTGATGACCAGTATTTCGACGATCTTAGGATTGGTTCCGCTCGTATATGCTTCGGGCGAAGGGGCACAAGGACGTATCGCGATGGGTATCGCCGTAGTGGGCGGTATGATCGTTTCGACATTCCTTACCCTGTTTATCGTCCCGGCGATGTACAGCTTTATTTCCACGGACAGACAATCGAAAATTAATAATCAAGAATTAAAAATTAAGAAATAAGGCAATTGAGGATGAAGAGGTTTCTTTTATTAATATGTATAGCATTTACGGTCGTCCCGGCCGAGGCGCAACGGGTGTTCAGCCTGGACGACTGCATCCAGACCGGATTGGAACGCAATTATTCCATCCGCATCATCCGTAACGAACAGCAGATCAGCGACAACAACGCCACTCCCGGCAATGCCGGCTACCTGCCGACCGTCGACCTGAGCAGTGGTTTTAGCGGCACGCTTAACAATAACAATAACAAGTTGTCCGACGGAACGACAGAAAAAACGAACGGCATCCACAACGAGACGGCAGACATCGGCCTGAATGTGAACTGGACCGTCTTCGACGGATTAGGCATACAGGCCACTTACGAAAAACTGAAAGAGTTACAGAACTTGGGAGAATTGAACACCCGAATGACAATCGAGGATTTCGTTGCCGACCTTTCGAGCGAATACTACAACCTGATCCGCCAGAAGATCCGCCTCCGCAACCTCCGTTCCACGCTCGAACTGTCCCGCGAACGTCTGCGTATCGTGGAAGAGCGGTATTATATCGGCTCGATGTCCCGCCTGGACCTCCAACAAGCGCAAGTCGACTTCAATGCCGACAGCTCCAACGTCCTGAACCAGTTGGAACAAGTGCATACTTCACGTATCCGCCTGAACCGGCTGATGGCATTGGAGGATGTGGAGGAACAAGTACTGATCAAGGACTCCCTGATTACCCCCAACCCGTTTTTAGATGAAGTGGAACTATGGAAAAGCACGCTTACCTCCAATTCATCTCTGCTGATCGCCAAGAAGAACCAGGTGATTTCCGAGTTGGACTACAAAAAGATCAAGAGCCGTAACTATCCGTATGTCAAATTGAATGCCGGATACGGCTACACGGCGAACTGGTACGAGGTAGGAACGACCGACCTCCAGCGCCGCCTCGGCCTCAACTACGGGGTGACGGTCGGCATCAACGTATTCGACGGTTTCAACCGGAAACGCGAACAACGGAATGCCCGGATACAGATTCAGAACCAAGAATTGCGCACACAAGAACTCGAACTGGGATTGCGGGCCGATATGAGCAACTTCTGGATGGCTTATCGCAACAACCTGGACTTGTGGAGCCTGGAAAAAGAGAACTTGGTCGCGGCACAGGAAAACTACCGGATTGCGATCGACCGCTATAAACTGGGCGACCTGTCTGGTATCGAATTGCGTGAAGCCCAGAACAGCCTGCTCGAAGCGGAAGAGCGACAGTCCATCGCCGAATACTCCACCAAGATATGCGAAATCTCCCTTTTGCAGCTTAGCGGAAAGATCATGGATATGTTCCATGAAAATGATTAACTTTGCAGAGTTAACGATTTATGATTTTAGATTTATGATCGAGGTTCACAAATCATAAATCTAAAATCATAAATCTAAAATCATAAATCTAAAATCATAAATCATGCGCATTATCCCCAAAGCTAATACACTAAGAAAAGGCATACTTTTATACAGAGGCATCCGTTACCGCAAAGGCTTCGGGGTTCATTCCCCCTTTGTCTTCAACCTGATCACTAAAGTGATTGAGGAGCGTTGCCAATACTATAGCTTCTACGACATCGAACTGATCCGCAAGCAGCTGCTTTTCCAAGATGACGAGATCACTTATCCCGACCGCCAGCAAAAGGGGAAGATGCGCCGCCGCACGATCGGCCGGATTGTCGAACGCGAAGCGATACGGCCCAAGCACGGCGCCTTACTTTTCCGTCTTGCCAACTATTTCAAATCAAAACACATCCTTCAGTTCGGCCCTTCCATGGGCCTGTCCACTTTGTATCTGACTTCATATGCATCCGATCTGAAATGTATCGCTCTGGAAAACGTACCGGAGTTTGCCTCCATCGCCCGTATCGCTTTCGGCAAAGCCGCCCGTAACCCGGTCGACCTGCGTGTCGGAAGCTACAAAGATTTACTACCGAAAGCCTTGAAAGACATGGAGCAACTCGATTTTGTCTTTTTCAACACCCTGTATGAGCAGCAAAACAATAGCTGGCTGTTTGAGGAATGCTTGAAACATGTGCACGGCGATACGGTCTTTGTCTTCGAAGGCATCAAAACCAGCCGCAAAATGCGCGAATTCTGGCGGGAAGTATGCTGTCATCCCGAAGTAACGGTGACGATCGACCTGTATTCAATGGGAATCGTGTTTTTCAACAAGAAGTTACACAAGAGGGATTATATCGTCTATTTCTGACTCTTTATCCAAAGATACAAACAAATTGATTTTTGACTTATACATCCGTCTATCACCTCATCGACTGCAATGCTCGATTTGATCTGTGACCGTGATAATAATAGGAAACAATAACAAATATGCAAATAAAAATATACAGACCATACGCTAACTTGAATAAAAGTATTATAGAGTGATAGAGGCCATACTTCTAGCTTTAAACTATAAGGTCATAGAGTTTTTGACCTAAGTCGAATACCTTTTCGACCTTAGTGAAAAAGGTTTTCGACCATAGGCAAAAAGGTATTTGACTTAGGCCGAAAATAAAAAAGGATATAGGACAAAACGTAAATATCTATATATTAGCACACAAAAGTTTTCCGCAATCTCCTTATTTATCACTTAAATATGTCGCTTTGGGTACAAGAACGAGGGGGAGGAACTATAATCAAGCTGGATCAAGACGAGACATTGGTAAAGATGCCTGCAATTTTTTCTTTCCCATCAAAATAAATAATCCGAATCCTTGCACAAATCCCGGAATCTGACGAATATTGTACTCCTTTTTACAACATCTGGCAAGGATGTGCGATTATATAATAAAACGATAAGTTATTGTCATATGAAAAAGAGCATTATATACACAGGGACCGGCGACAAGGGAACCACTTCCTTAGTTGGCGGCGAACGGGTGTCGAAAGCGCACCAACGTATCGAAAGCTATGGTACGGTCGACGAACTGAACTCGTTTATCGGGTTGTTGATCACTTCGCTTGAAGAGAAAGCGGATCAGGACTTCCTGCTGTTTATCCAGCACAAGTTGTTTACGATCGGTTCCTATCTGGCAACCGATCAGGAAAACACGGAACTGAAAGTAGAAAGTAAGGTGATGCCGGAAACGATCACCCGTATCGAGCGGGAAATAGACCGCCTGGATAACGAACTGCCCAAGATGCGCAACTTTATTTTGCCGGGAGGAAGCCGCCCGGCCTCTTTGGCACATGTGTGCCGGACAGTCTGCCGGCGTGCCGAACGCCAGATCTACCGTTTGGCAGAGACAATTCCGGTTGAAGAACCTGTCCTGGTTTTTATAAACAGACTGTCTGATTATCTGTTTGTTCTGGCACGTAAGGAATGCATACGGAATAATGGCAAAGAAATTATCTGGGATTATACTTGCATCTAAAGAATATTGTTTTATTTTTGCGGAAAATTTGAGAACCTGACCGCCGTAAGGTGGTTATTAATACTTGACAGCTATGTATTGGACATTAGAGTTAGCTTCAAAACTGGAAGACGCACCCTGGCCTGCAACCAAGGATGAACTGATTGACTATGCACAACGTTCTGGTGCGCCACTGGAAGTGATTGAAAATTTGCAGGAAATGGAAGACGAAGGTGAGATTTATGAATGCATGGAAGATATCTGGCCCGACTATCCAAGTAAAGAAGACTTTTTCTTCAACGAAGAAGAATATTAATGTGCGATAAAAACGTACAGGCATGAAATAATAACGAGGTGGCAGGGTTATGTCCCGCCGCCTCGTTTGCTTTTTATACAATTTATTCGGATTTATTCCGTTTCTTGATATATGAACAAATATCTCCTGCTTATTATCCTTTTGGTAACCGGCCTCACGGGAGCGCGGGCGCAATACGACTCGCAGCTAAGCCAGTATTTTATGGCGCTGGGTTACTATAATCCGGCGTATGCGGGTGTTACGGGAGACTTGAACATGTTGGCGCTGTCTCGTTTGCAATATGTCGGGATCGACGGGGCGCCGACCTCCTTTTTCATCAATGCGGATATGCCACTGAAGATCGGGAAAACCAATCATGGCATCGGGATGGTCGTCTTTACCGAAGGGATCGGGCTTTTCGTCAATACACATGTCAATTTGCAGTATGCCTATAAACAAAAACTGTTTGGCGGTACGCTCAGTATCGGAATGCAGTTCGGAATGGTAAACCAGTCGTTTGACGGAGAAAAGGTCTTTTATCCGACCAGCCAGTTCCACCAACAGGAAGACCAGGCAATTCCAAAGACGCAGGTGAGCGGAATGGGCTTCGACTTGAACGCCGGGCTTTACTATCACCGCAAGAACCTCTATGCCGGTTTGGGCGTCACGCACTTGAACAAGACGGAGATCATATTGGACGAATATTCTTCCATGTATCTCGCCAGCACATATAATTTGATAGCCGGATACAATATTCAGTTTCGAAATCCGTTGTATGAATTACAGCCGTCTGTATTCCTGAAAACAGACATGCAGAGCTTCCAGGCGGACATAACCGCCCGGCTGTTTTATAATAAGATGTTTAACGGAGGTTTTTCCTGGCGTGTGAATGAGTCGCTGATCCTGTTGTTAGGAGCCAAGATCGGGAGTTTCCAGGTAGGATATGCGTATGATTTTCCGATCTCTACCATACCCATCTTGAAAGCCACGAGTGGAAGCCACGAGTTGGTAGTGAGCTACAAGTTGAAGTTGAAAAAATCGAAGTCAGGAAAGAATAGACATAAAAGTGTACGTATATTATAGTATATGAAAAAAGTATTGTTAGTACTTGCGGCAGTAGCCCTGTTTACCTCATGTGGCAAAACCCTTTCCGGTGGCGGGGGCGAAGTGACAGGGGTACGATCGGTGGCGTTTAACGAACCTGCCCCTTACGGGATGGTTCTGATCAAAAGAGGCTCATTCGAGATGGGACCCGCAGATAAGGATTCCTTGTGGGGGATCAATCCTGAAACGAAAGGCGTCTCTTTCGATGCTTTCTGGATGGACGAGACAGAGGTGACGAATGCCAAATACCGTCAGTTCGTGTATTGGGTGCGCGATTCCATTATCCGCGAACGTCTGGCCGACCCGGCTTATGGCGGCAATGACCTGTTTAAGATTACTGAAGATAAATATGGCGAACCGGTGACTCCGCATCTGGACTGGAGCCGCCCGATTCCTTGGAAACGTGCCAATGAAGACGAGATACGGGCAATCGAAAGTGTCTACACCGTAAATCCGGTGACCGGCGAAAAGACGTTGGATCCGAAACAGATGGTCTATCGCTACGAATGGTACGACTATACGTCAGCAGCCCTTCGCAAACACAACCTGGACCCGGCAGCCCGCGTGCGTAACACCGATATCCAGGTCGACCCTGACGAAGTGATCATGATATCCAAAGACACGGCCTACATCACCGAGGAAGGCGAGATCGTGAACGAAACCATCACACGACGGCTCAGCGGGCCGTGGGATTTCCTCCACACCCGTATCGTGAATATCTATCCGGACGAAAGTTGCTGGGTGAACGATTTCAACAATGCTTACAACGAACCTTATATGCGTATGTATTTCTCGCATCCGGGCTATGACGATTATCCTGTGGTAGGCGTTTCCTGGGAACAGGCGACAGCATTCTGCGTATGGCGCACCAACCTGTTCAAGGAATCTCTGAATTTCCCCAGCGGACAGGCTCTCGAACCGTTCCGCCTGCCGACCGAAGGCGAATGGGAATATGCGGCCCGTACAGGCAAGAACGAAAACAAATATCCGTGGGCAGGCGACGAGCTGGTGAGCGGAAAAGGTTGCTTCTTGGGCAACTTCAAACCGGGCAAAGGCAACTATACGGAAGACGGCCATCTGATCACTTCGCGTGTCGGCTCTTTCGCTCCGAACGAATTCGGCCTCTATGACATGGCCGGCAACGTGGCGGAATGGACATCGACTTCTTATTCCGAATCCGGACCGAGCCAGATGAGCGACATGAATCCGGATCTGCGCTACAATGCCGCGAAGGAAGACCCGTATGCCATGAAGAAGAAGGTCGTACGCGGCGGTTCCTGGAAAGACGTGGCACAGTTCATCCGTTCGGATATGCGCACCTTCGAATACCAGAACGAAACGCGTTCATACATCGGTTTCCGTTGCGCCCGTACACAAATCGGTTTTTCGAGAGCAAAAGGTAAAAAATAACGCAGGGGCGGAGTTCGCCCGCCCTCTCTAATTAACGAATATACATTATATCATGGGAAAATATAGAAGATATAAAAACAGAGTAGAAATGTACCTCGCCAGTGAAAAAGGCAAGCGGGTACTGAATTTCTGTTATAGCTGGGGAGCCTCCATCGTTATTATAGGCGCCTTGTTCAAGTTGTTGCACTTGCCGTATGGTAACCAGATCCTGTTTGTGGCCATGACGGTAGAAGCATTGGTATTCTTTATCTCCGCTTTTGAAAAGCCATTCAACGAATATCACTGGGAAGAAGTGTTCCCGGTTTTGAAATCGAAGAACCCGCTCGACCGTCCGGATTTCGCCAACACGCCTATGTCCAATCTGGTCAATTCGCCTGAGAATACGACCGACGACGAGGTTGCTGGCGGACTGAATATCAACTTAGGCGGCAAGCAGGCTACCGGACTGGGCAATCTCGGCCTGGATGTGAGCGAAGAAGATACGAAAAACCTTTCCGACAGTATCAAGAAACTGAGCGCCGCCGCCGAACAGATCTCCAAGATGGCGGAACTGACGGAAGCGACGCAGAAATATCTGGAACAGCTTTCGGGTATGTCCGAGAATATGGAACGTTTCAGCCAGGTGACGCATTCGCTGACCGACGTTTCCGACACACTTTTGAACTCGTATAAGAGCATTACGGATAATTCGGATGGCATCAACCAGAATTCCCGCGGTTACGTGCAGCAGATGGAAATGCTGAACCGCAACATCTCCGGCTTGAACACGATCTACGAAATACAGTTGAAGAGCATCAGCTCACAGATCGAATCGATCGAACATATCAACAGTGGCTTGAGCCGCATTCGCGAAATGTATGACGGCTCCGTTGTCGACAGTTCCGTGTTTCGCAACGAAACGGAAAAGATGACGCGACAGTTGGCCGAATTGAACCAGGTATACAGCCGCCTGTTGCAGGCTATGACGGTCAATATGGGATACCAGCAACCGGCGCAGCCCGCACAACCTGTTTACCAGCAGCAACCGCAGCCCGCACAGCAGCAGAATTACCAGCAGGCCTATCAGCAACCGTACGGATATCAGCAGCAGGCTCCGTATACAAACAACCCAATGAAGTAATCGGATATGGCAGGAATAGCAAATAATCCCAATTCGCCCCGTCAGAAGATGATCAACCTGATGTATCTGGTGTTCATCGCCATGATGGCACTCAACGTGTCGTCGGAGGTACTCGACGGTTTCGAACTGGTGGAAGGCAGCTTGCGTACTTCTATCGATAATACCTCGACCCGTAATGAGATCGTTACAGAGGAACTGAAGGCTTATTATCAGACAAATCCCGAAAAAGTACGTGAATGGTACGAAAAGGGGACAAAGGTGAAGGAGGCATCCGACAGCCTGTACAATTACGTGCAGGATCTGAAAGTGCGTATCGCGCAGATTGCCGATGGTAAGGATGCCGATGTCAATAATATCGATCATAAGGACGACCTCGAAGCGGCTTCCCGCGTGATGCTGTCTCCCGTTTCGGGCGAAGGCAAGAAATTGCGCCAGAGCATCGAAAAATACCGGACACTGATGGGCGAGATGGTGGAAGACTCGGCCAAGACGCGCATCATCGAAGCCAGCCTGTCGACAACGCCGCCTCACAAGGCCGGTATCAATACCCGCACTTGGGAAGAGGCTTTGTTCGAGAATATGCCGGTGGCGGCGGCTGTTACCTTGCTGACGAAATTGCAAAGCGATATCCGCTATGCCGAAGGTGAAGTGTTGTCCAACCTGCTGAGCAGCGTCGACATGCGCGACTATCGTGTGAACCAGATCACGGCACAGGTGATTCCGGAAAGCCAGATCGTCATGCGCGGCAGCCAGTACAAGGCCAATATCGTCTTATCGGCTGTCGACTCGACGAAACGTCCGACCGTCTATGTGAACGGCAAGGAATTGCCTTATGATGCAAACGGCATGTTTACGGCTGTAGCCGGTACTCCGGGCACTTATCCGGTCAAAGGATATATCGAAATGCCGGGTAGCGACGGCAGCGTGATGCGCCGCGAGTTCGAAAGCGAATACTTCGTGACGGAACCGAGTGCGACGGTAGCGCCGATGCTGATGAATGTGTTGTATGCCGGAATCGCCAACCCGATCCGTATCGCCGTGCCGGGTGTGCCCAGCGGCAACGTGACGGCAACGATGACGAACGGGACACTGGTCCGCAAAGGCGACCAATGGGAAGCCCGTCCGACAACGGTTGGAACAGACGCCATCATTTCCGTCCATGCTAAAATGGCGGATGGGCGCAGCGTCGAGATGGCGAAAACGACTTTCCGCGTACGTGCCCTGCCCGACCCGATGCCTTTTATCGAATATAAGGACCAGAACGGCAATATGCGCAAGTTCCGTGGCGGTCAGTTCTCCAAACGCAATTTGGTGGAAGCCGACGGCATCCAGGCGGCTATCGACGACGACCTGCTGAACGTGCCGTTCAAGGTGTTGAGTTTCGAGCTGACTTTCTACGATTCGATGGGCAACATTATTCCGGAAGTCACGCAAGGCAACCAGTTCTCGCAGCGTCAGAAAGATTATATCCGCCGTCTGGCAAGAGGCAAACGCTTCTACATCACCCATGTGAAAGTATTAGGTCCGGACAATAAGGAACGTATCATTCCGACCGTCGAAGTAATCGTCAATTAACATAATGTAGGGACGAGGTCTGCTCGTCCCGTAATGTATAAAGATATATGAAACGTTTATATTACATAGCAACCCTCGCCATCGCCCTGTTCGCCTCCCTCCCCATACAGGCACAGGAAGAGGCCGGCAATACACAGCAACAGCAGCAGAGACGTCGCGGTCCCGAAGCAAGCCGTGGCGCCCGTGAAGAAGAGAAGAAAGAGAACGGCATGCCCGAACTGACCGTCCGAGCACAGGATATGAACGAGCGAATGACGCAGCATATCGGCAACGCTCGCTGGATGCGTGTCATCTACCGCCAGATCGACCTTACGAAAGAACAGAATGCTCCTCTATACTATCCCACCCAACCGATGAACGGGCAGATGAACTTGTTCTCGATCATCTTCCAGCTGGTATGCGAAGGCAAGTTGTCCGCCTATGAATACCTGGACGGTTACGAGGATTTCAGCGACAACCGCAAGCTCGACTTGAAAGTCATGCTGGACCGTTGCCGTATCTTCTACGAAGAGACGCCAGGCAAAGACAACGAACCTGCCGGTTTCGTCGTGAACGAAAGCGATATTCCTTCCGGCGATGTCCGCTCCTATTACATAAAGGAAGCGTGGTATTTCGACCAGAACAACTCCGTATTCGATGTCAAGACATTGGCGATCTGTCCGATTCTGACAATCGTGGACGATATGGGACAGAACACCATGCCGATGTTCTGGATTCCTTATGAAAATTTGCGTCCCTATATCAATACCGCCTATATCATGACGTCCAACATCAACAACGCCATGACTTTCACGCTCGACGACTATTTCCGTCGCCGGATGTTCCAGGGCGATATCTTCAAGACGCAGAACCTGATGAACCAACCTCTGCAAGCCTACTGCCCGACACCCGATTCGATGAAACGCGAGCAGGAACGTATCGAGAACCAGCTGATTACTTTCGAAAAATCTCTCTATCTGCAACCGGACACAGCTCAGTTGGCAGCTGATACAAAAGGCAAAAAATCCAAAAGCGCAACCGTTTCCGCCCATGGCAGAAAGACGGAAGCCGCAAAAGAGAGCAAACAAAAAGAGGTCAAAATCAAAGCTCCAAAAGCCCAGAAAAGCGCTCCGGTCCGCAGCGTACGCCGTCGCCGGTAATTAATTACCTCTACAATATCCAAAACATAAAAGAGGCGTAGATTAGTGATGACTTGAATGACATCTGCTAATCTACGCCTCTTTTATGTTTCGTCGAAGAGGGTTACAGCTTATGTATCACCTTCATCAACTGGTCTCCCAAGCCGATTGTGTAGCCTTGTGAAACGAACACAACACGGTTGAAAGTGTCGGCAATGATGAAGATTGGCAGTGTGTTGGCGTTCTGCAACTTCATAGCTGCGGCGATCTCCTTCTGAATTGTTTTGTCGATATCTATGCCGTATGTGATGGTAGTTGGCAACTCTCCGAACTCCTTCGGATCGAAGTTCTGGAAGCCTTTTTCATCGGGGAACAACAAAACCATGCCGCGGCCCCATTCTTCAAGGTCCTTCTTTACGGCAGCAATGTCACGCATGGCATGGTTGGTCGGTTCCTGGCGCGCTCCGAGGACAGCGACAACATAATAGCCGCGGCCGGTGGTAGCCAACAGACTCGTTTCCTCGCCGTTATCAGCCCGTTTGAATTTGTTTTCGGAGTTGAAGTTGCCGATGACTTGTACATCGTCCTGGCTCTCACGCATCTCCAGTTTGATATCACTCGTCTTGCCTGGTTCTACGTTGAAGAAAGACATTTCGGCCAGTACGCTACCGTTTGCCATACGTGTTCCGGTTACCAGCATATAATAGCCCTCATCCATAGAAAGCGGCTTTTTCAACAGAGCACTCCAAGTATCACCGCCCCCCATATCCACATCGCCCGATTCGAAGTTAAGTGTCTGCAACTTGCCGGTCGGCAACACTTTCGCAATCGTGAAATGACTGTAATATTTCGGGTCCTGCAATGCTTTGATCGGCTGGTAAGAAGCGACGACCTTACCTTGCTTGGCAACCGTCTGCTCGGCAGCTTCGAAGTCTACATCCACCCAGTTCAGACCTTTCGCATATTGCACTTTTCCCGCCACTGGTTCGATACGTGCAGGAATACCGATGCTACGACATACAGCGACGAAGAATATATCGCGGGAACCTTTATCGGCCACGCGCGATTTCCATACGCCCATCGGCATAATCGGAATGCGTTGCGGATTCAGGCTGTCATTGATACTGATATTTTCCTTCACCCAGTCTACAATTAATTGCGGATCAGCTTTAGCCTTCTTCACTAATGCCGAATCGACGTTGGCGGCGAAAAACTTCCTGTACGGCATCAGGAACTCGTTTGCCACACGCGGATTGAGGATATATTCGGTAAACAGGGAACTTTGCACAGCCTGGGCATTGTTCAGATGGTCTGCTAACACGGAGGCCGGCGTATCACGCAAGTCCTTGGCAGAGATAACATTCAGCAAATCCATCGCCATCGGACGTTTGTCGGCAGGCGCATCGCGAAGGAACTTCTCGATCTCACGCCAGTTTCCCCGGCTGCCGATCATGAAATCGGCTGTTTTCAGCGGGTCGATACCTAATTCTTTGGCAAGTGCTTCCGCTTTCTCTTCCGTATAAAAAGTGCCCACATATTTATTACGGATCACATCCTCTTCGTGCAAACGCTTGGCGTTGGCCTCTTTCTGTTCGTCCGTCACGCAGGCGGCAATGGAACCGTCTACCGGAGGAATGACATCAAGCGTGACGGTTTCGATGTCACCCGGTTTCTTGTCGAGAGTGATTGTCACGTTATTGTCTTTGCCGAACGACACCTTGCTATATCCGAACTTACCGTCCTTAGTCGCCCATACCAGCATATCACCTTTACCGGCGGAAAGGAATGCCTTCCCTTCAGCATCCGCCTTCTTATTGGCTACGGAATAGAACTCGGCATAGTTATATATTTTGAACTCGACATCGGCTCCGGCAGCCGGCTGGCCGTTTTCATCCACAATGGTGATCGTTGCTTTGGCCGTCGGGGCATAATTGTCGATCACGTTGATCTCGGTGTAACCGTCGGTTACGTCCATGACTTCTTCCGGTCCGTTGTATTTGCCGAATACTTTCGTGTGCATCAGCATACCACGGTAAGCCGGTCCGTTGAACCACCCCAAGTTAAGTACCGGTTCCGGTTCACAGGCTCCGAGGAAATACCATTTACCGTTTACCCAAGCTTCCACCCAAGCATGGTTGTCGTCGGTATGCGCCCAACGCGGCGTATAGACCTGACGGGCCGGTATGCCGACCGAACGAAGGGCGGCTACGGTAAACGTCGACTCTTCGCCACAACGCCCGTAAGCGGTCTTCACGGATGCCAAAGGCGAACTCGTCCGGGCATCCGACGGCGTATAGATCACTTTCTCGTGGCACCAATGGTTCACTTCCAGCACGGCGTCATACAAGGACAAGCCCTTCACCCGGTCTTTCAATTCTTCATAAAAGACCATGCGGCTCTCGTCCAGATTCTCGTTGTTGACCCGCACGGGAAGTACGAAATGGCGGAAGATGTCTTCCGGTATGCTGTCTCCCCAAGGCATTTCCACCCGTGCACGAAACGAACTGCGGATATTGTCGAGATACAGTTGCCCGTCATAATCCGTGATATCTCCGATCGGCATATAGGCATACAAGAAAGTAAGCGCCTCTTTTTCGTCGGACGTCATCTTTTGGTTAAAGACTGAAAAAAGGTTTCCGTCCGGCAGAGCGGCCTGCTTTGCCCGGAAGTCATTCTCCACTTCGGCGCGGAACGTATCGTCCGAAATGAAATGTTGCTGCCTATTGCACGAAGTTCCCGCGAGGAGAACGAACAATAGTAGGAATAGATTTGTTTTAATCATAGCGTTAATTTTATCAGCACAAATATAGTGAATATATTTATTAGTCAGTAGATAACCTTGTCTTTTAAGTGTTAAGCTGTTGTGCATATCGTTATTTTTTCTTTACTTTGAAGTGACAAAGTATAGAGTAAACCGTTATTATCAGCCTATGTTCCACGAATTACAAATCTTCGAGAATCCGGAAGCAATCCTGTTGGTTGCTTCGATTATCTTTTTCTTCAGTATTATTGCCGGTAAAGCCGGTTTCCGTTTCGGCCTTCCCGCCTTGCTTCTCTTTTTAGGTGTCGGAATGCTGTTCGGCAGCGACGGCTTAGGCATTCAGTTCAGCAATCCCAGTGCAGCACAGTTCATAGGTATGTTGGCGTTGAGTATCATCCTGTTTTCCGGTGGTATGGATACTAAAATGTCCGAGATCAAGCCGATAGCCACGGAAGGAGTTGTCCTTGCAACAGTGGGAGTATTGCTAACGACGCTTATAACGGGAGGTTTTATCTATTATGTGTTTTTGTGGTCTACAGGTTATGAAACGCTTACGGTAGCCGAATCTATGCTGATGGCAGCAGTGATGTCGTCTACAGACTCTGCTTCCGTCTTTTCCATCCTTAGGAGCAAAGGGGTTTATTTGAAACAACGCCTGCGTCCGACCCTCGAATTGGAGAGCGGTAGCAACGACCCGATGGCATATATGCTTACCTTGCTTATTATCGCTTATATACAGGTCGGGGGTATGAACTTGCAGGAAGCTGTCCTGCAATTGCTCGTCCAGCTATCCGTCGGTGCGATAGCCGGTTTCCTGTTAGGTAAGCTGGCCGTTCTGATGATCAACAAGATCAATATGGACAACGAGTCTTTATATCCGATCTTATTGTTGACAACTGCTTTCTTCACTTTCTCGGCGACTACTTTATGTAAAGGGAACGGCTATCTGGCCGTGTACATTGCCGGCCTGGTTGTGGGGAACGCTAAGATTGTGCATAAAAAGAGTATGGGAACTTTCTTCGACGGTTTTGCCTGGCTGTGGCAGATCGTCATGTTCCTCACGTTAGGTCTGTTGGTGAACCCGCACGAGTTGCTGCCAGTCGCTCCAGTAGGCCTTTTAGTGGGAGTATTTATGATACTGATAGCTCGTCCGGCAACGATTTTCCTGTGTTTGCTTCCATTTAAAAACTTTACAACAAAAGGAAAGCTATATATCTCGTGGGTGGGACTTCGTGGAGCAGTTCCGATAATCTTCGCAACTTATCCTTGGATTGCCGGAGTCGATCATGGAGGCATGATCTTTAATATCGTGTTTTTCATCACGATCCTTTCCCTATTGATACAAGGAACAACCGTAACACAGGCTGCCAAATGGCTCGGACTTGTCGACAAGCCGGAGCGAAAAGATGTGTTCGGTATCGAATTGCCGGAAGATATTAAGAGTGCCATGAGTGAAATAGACATCACTCCTGCTGTCCTTTCTCATGGAAACAAATTGATGCAACTCACCTTGCCCGACCACACCCTTGCCGTTATGGTGAAAAGAGACGGACATTATTTCATCCCGAAAGGCAACACGGAGCTGAAAGAAAATGACAAACTTTTGATGATTTCCGATAACGACGAGGCCTTGTTACAGGCATACGATTCGTTAGGGGTGAAAAACTATACGATGAAAAAGAACTGAAGGATTCTCAATCAGGGCTGCTTCGATGCTACAATGGAATCACGTAACACCAACAGCCCTTCCGGTCCCATGTTGAACAGTAAATCCACAATACTCATATTCGGAAGAAATCCGTGCTTGCCCTGAAAAACCTGATAATAGGGTTTCGGGGAGAAGGACGGATCTTCTCCTTCATGTTTCGGCCGGATGATCTCACGGAAATCGTTCGGCACTTCGGACTGGTATTCTTCCGTATAAATAACATTCGGATACAGGTCGAGCAGGCGACAGATCAACTGACGCAATTCCTCATTGTAATCGAATAGGAACTCATATTTTTTCTCGTAAAAAGGAGCGAAGTCCTCTTCGTAATATTCGAAAAACGGACTCATATTATAAGCCGAAACCAAAGCGTTCCAATGCAGGTGACGCCAGTTCCCATGATCGGAGATACGGATGTCCTTGGTCGGACACTTCAACGTGTCCGGCTTCACGATGGGGATAGATAAAGCTAACGGACCGTTGGCGGCGGCAATGGTACAACGGTTCCGGAAGGTTTGCTTGAGGTAGTTTTCGGCTGTTTCCAAGTGTACTTCCGGATATTGGAACAGTTTGCAATATTGCTGGACCGGCCCCAAATAGGTAGTAGAAATATAAACGGGTTGCATCATTCAGTTTACGGGTTTAAAGATTCGTTGTTTGTCACGGCTGAACCAACATAACCAGGCATTTCCGATGATATGGTCACGCGGAACAAAGCCTAAATGGCGGGAATCGACCGATTCGTTTACATTGTCGGAAAGCATCCAGTAATAATCTTGTTCGAAGAAGAAAAACGCAGTTTCCCTTCCATCTAAATATAGCTTTCCGTCACGAAAAACAGCCTTTTCTCCGGCCTCGGCCAATATCGCTTCCTTGCAAGCGACAAGGGCAGCTTCATCCAGGCGGTATGCCCGGCCTTTACGGGGAACAACCAGCTTGTACGGAGCAGACTGATTCCGGATAAAATGAATATTCATCTCTTCCGTCAGTTCTTCACGCAATTGATATTCTTCGAAAGAAGTCAGGGAAAAAGAAAAACCGAACGTCTCGCTCTTCCAGTTCCGCACAGGTATGCTCAACTTTTGCAGCGCTTTCAGGAAATCGGCGGCACTCTTCTGGGTAATGAAACAGGTGTTAAGCGCACGAGGAGAGTGAGGTAGCAGCTTCCCGTTCACCTCATACCCGTCGCCACTCACCAAGATAGTATCCCCAGGCATACCGATACAACGGCTCAATAACAATGGGTTACTCACCGTGTCTTTCAGGAGCGGACTGGTAAACAGCACGACCTTGTTCCGTCCCGGATTTCCTTCAAACGGCAATTTATTTACCAAGATATAATCGCCTTGATGCAATGCATCTTCCATCGCACTCGTTGATATCCGGTAAGATTCGATACAGAAACGGCGGACAGGTATAACAATGAGAAAGGCGATAACAATCGTTACCACCCAACTCACGTAGAGGCGACTTTTACGTCCACCCGCCCCGTTTATGTTATTATGAATCTTTTTCCCCATAGAAATTTGCTTAATCCGGGTGTACCCAACGGAACATACGGTTCCAGCGAATACCGCCGTCAAACAAGCTACGATCCTTATCCAGTGACAGCCAGATCATGATCGGCTTACCTACGATATGGTCTTCCGGCACGAAACCCCAGGAACGGCTGTCGGCACTGTTGTGGCGGTTGTCACCCATCATCCAATAATAATCGTATTTGAACGTATAGGTCGTTTCCGGCTTGCCGTTGATGTAAACCTTACTATCCTTTACTTCCAATTTATTATGTTCATAATTGACGATACAGCGTTTATAAAGGGCTATATTACGTTCCGTCAACGGGATCGTGGTTCCCTTCTTCGGGATCCATAGTGGTCCGTAATTGTCACGACTCCATCCGGTCTGGTAGTCAACCGGATAATAGGAATCGGTTCCTACGGGATCCGGTTCGAGAACCACACGTTTCACGACTGGAAGTTTTTTAGCTACTTCCAATGTCTTTTGAGTCAGCGGGAAATGGTAAATCGGGTTATACTGCCCGTTGGCATTCGGCTGAATATTCAACATAGACATATATTGGGGATTATAGCTTCCATCGATCAATACACGGTCGGCTTTGCTGACATCCAGTAAACGGAACTGCTCCTCACTCAACATGGAGCCATCCGTCTCGACGAAGTAGTTAAGCTGCATCTTTTCCGGATTCTTGGCTGCAACACCATCGATGTAGACCTGGTTGTCACGAATCTCGATCGTGTCGCCCGGCATACCGATACACCGTTTGACATAATTCTCTCGTTTATCAACAGGGCGATAGATCACATCACCGAAATCCGCTTTATTCAACAGGATGGCTTCCCGTCCGTATTGTTCTACCAAATGATAATAATCCGGATTCTGAACTTTTAGTGCAACCGTATCGCCGGCAGGGAAGTTGAACACCACAATATCATTCCGTTTCACATGACCGAGGCCTTTCACCCGTTTGTAGTCCCATTCCGGCCAGTCCAAATATGACTTGCAGTTGAAGAAGGGTAATGTGTTTTGTACCAGTGGGAAAGCGACCGGCGTATTCGGCACGCGCGGTCCATAGCTGAGCTTACTCACAAACAGATAGTCACCCACTAACAAGGACTTCTCCAGCGAGGAACTGGGAATCTGGTAATTCTGGAAAATAAAGATATTGATGAAATAGACGGCAACCAATGCAAACAGGATATCATCCACCCATTCCAACACATTGCGTACCTGCGGATTCTTGGTACGTTTCCAGGCTCCCCAAGGGATATACCCGGTCAGAAAAATATCGACAAGGACAATCAGGCCCAACAACAACCAGGCATTCTGCATCCAAAGCGTGAAAAGCAGGTAGAGAACGGCTGCTATGCTGAATTTAATCCATTGTTTCTTGGAAAACTTCTTCATTTGTTTCTGTTATTAATTAAAATTTAAGCATATCATCCATTCCGAGGAAACCTTTCTTTCCAGCAGTAAATTCGGCGGCAATAACAGCGCCCAAGGCAAATCCGGCACGACTCTTCGCATCGTGCTTGATGCTGATCGTGTCGACATCCGACTCGTATGTGATTTCGTGGATACCCGGAACTTCTCCTTTACGAATGGCATGGATAGGTATATCGGTTGTTTTCTCAGCCGTTTCCAAAGTCCAGCGGTCTTTACGGTCCACGTTTTCAATGATTCCTTCCGCCAGTGTGATAGCTGTTCCGCTAGGAGCATCCAATTTATGGATATGGTGGGTTTCCATCATTTTGATATCGTAAGCGGAGAAATTATTCATAATCTTTGCCAGATATTTGTTGATAGCGAAGAATATATTTACACCGATGCTGAAATTGGAGGCATAGAAAAAAGTTTTACCCTCTTTTTCGCACATATCTTTGACTTGCCCAATCTTGTCAAGCCATCCTGTCGTACCGGAAACAACCGGAATGCCTGCTGCAAAACATTGCATATAATTGTTGAATGCTGTAGCCGGAGTCGTAAACTCGATTGCGACGTCAGCACTCTTGAATTTGTCGGAGTGTATTTCTTCAGGGTTATTGATATCTACGATAGACACGATTTGGTGTCCTCTTCCAAGTGCTATCTGCTCGATAGTTTTTCCCATCTTTCCGTAACCGATAAGTGCAATCTTCATACTTATATATTTAACTTTCAATTTTAATTTTTCAACTTTCAACTGATAACGTGCTGCAAATATAAAGAATAATGCTTAGATTTGGGACATAAATCTTAACTCTGAAAAAAGATGGAACGTTTATTACATTATGTTTGGAAATACAAACTTTACGCGGCCACACCATTGATAACAACAGAGGGACGTCCCGTCCAGGTAATCGATCCCGGAATGCAGAATACGGATGCAGGTCCCGATTTTTTCAATGCGAAGATCAAAATAGACGGAACGCTATGGGTAGGAAGTGTCGAAATTCATGATAAATCTTCCGACTGGCTGCTCCATCATCATGATACGGATAAGGCATACGACTGTGTAATCCTTCACATTATAGGCTTTAATGATTTCCAGCCAGTTCGAACGAACGGAAACCCGATTCCACAAATGCTCCTGACTGTTCCGGAAAATATTCTCCGCAGTATAGACTGGCTGCTTTACCGGGAGGCGGCTCTTCCGTGCCTCGATCACATAACCGGGATCGCTCCTTTGCATATAGCCTGTTGGATGGAAGCCTTGCTAAGCGAGCGGCTGGAACGGAAAACACATGACATATTCCTCCTTTTGGATGCGTATCAGACAGACTGGAATGAAGTTTTTTATATTACTTTAACCCGAAACTTCGGCTTTGGTGTGAATAATGATGCTTTTGAAAGGCTGGCAAAGAGCTTGCCGCTTCGTTGCATTCAAAAACAGCGGAACAGCCATTCGCAGATAGAAGCAATGCTTTTCGGACAGGCAGGAATGTTAGAGGAGGAAAACGACGATCATTACTACCGCTTGTTGCAACGGGAATACGATTTTTTACGCCATAAGTTCGGCCTGTCACCAATGGAAGATTTCGTATTTAAGAACCTACGGACACGGCCTGTCAACTTTCCGTACCTGAAAGTGGCACAGTTAGCCGCACTTTGGGTACGGTACGACACTCTGTTTTCTGCCATTCTTGAAGCCAGGAGCACCGGAGAGATCAAAAAGTATTTCAGGATTCCTCCATCCGGTTATTGGGAGACACATTATCATTTCCGGTATGCTTCTCCCCGAAAGGAAAAGACCATAGGCGAAAACGCCCTGAACATCCTACTGATAAACACGGTCGTTCCGATGCTCTTTGCCTACGGCCTACATAACAAACGTCCCGAATATTGCGAACGTGCTACCCGCCTTTTAGAAAGTATTCCTCCGGAAAAGAACACCATCGTCACCACCTTCTACAACGCCGGTATCACCGTCCGCCACGCTGGCGACAGCCAGGCTTTGATCCAATTAAAACGCGAATATTGCGAAAAGAAGAAATGTTTGTATTGCAGGATCGGGTTCAGGATGTTAAAAACGACAATCGGACAAAAGTCCGTTTAAATGCAAAGATTGATTAATGGCAGGATACCCTACTAATTTTCACCGGATTTTTCCCTATTTTTGCACGTGTTTGTCGAATGTATTTGAAATAGACATAAATGGATACTAAATATATACGAAATTCATTCCGCCTGTTGTATGGAATGCTGCTGTTGACTGTCATTTATTCGTGTGCCAATATCGGTAGTCCGAACGGAGGGCCCTATGATGAAACACCTCCCAAATTCGTAAGCAGTACACCGGTCCCAAATCAGATTAATTATACAGGCAAAAAGATCGAAATCCTCTTTGACGAGTTGATCCAGATCGAGAAACCTTCGGAGAACGTGATTATCACTCCGCCCCAGATGGAACTACCGGTTATCCGCTCTGCCGGAAAGAAGGCGGTGATCGAATTGAAAGACACGTTGAAACCTAACACGACCTACACGATCGACTTCACCAATTCCATCTCCGACAATAATGAGAAAAACGTATTCGAAAACTTCTCTTTCGCTTTCTCTACCGGAGACATCATCGACACACTCGAAGTTTCGGGAGTCTTGCTGAATGCCGAGAATCTAGAACCGATGCCAGGCATTACGATCGGCCTGCACAACAATTTGGAAGATTCTGCATTCGTGAAACTCCCGTTCGTCCGTACTTCCCGTACGAATGACAAAGGGCAGTTCACGATTCGTAATATCACTCCTGGAACCTATCATATTTTTGCCTTAAACGATGTGAACCGCGACTATAAATTCGACCAACCCGGCGAAGACATCGCTTTCTTGGATTCCGTCATCGTCCCTTCCTTCGAACTGACGACCCGGCAGGATACGACCTGGAAAGACAGCCTGACGATCGATACGATCCGGACGGTCGGTTATACCCGGTTCTTCCCGGACAACATCGAGCTCCGCCTGTTCAAAGAAAAGTTCGAACGCCAGTATATGGTGAAACCCGAACGCCCGGACGAAAAATACTTTACGCTGCGCTTCAACACGGAGCTGGACACCGTCCCGGTACCTCTCCCCATCAATTTCACCCCGGAAGACAGTACCTGGTATTTTGTGCAGAAAACGGAAGGCGGCGCGGCCGTCAACTACTGGCTTGCCGATTCGACCGTCTGGAAGCAGGACACCCTGCAGGTGCAGGTCTCCTATCCGAAGAGCGACTCCCTGAACATCCTGCGCCCGCAAACCGACACGGTCCAACTGGTATTGCGCCGCCGTCCGGCAGAAAAGAAAAAGAAGAAAAAGAAAGACGAACCCGATCCGATCGTGTTCTTAGGCATGCAAGTAGACGCTCCCGGTTCGATGGACTTGTTCGATACGATATCCGTAACCTTCAACGAACCGGTATTGGATATCAACAAAGAGATGTTCTTCCTCGACCAAAAGATCGATACCGTTTGGAATACGGTAGATTTCGACTTCTTCCCCGATTCGACTAACAGCCTGAACTATTTTATCAGACGTCCGTGGAAGTATGGGGAAGAATACCGCATCGAAGTGGACTCCGCCGCCATCCACAGCCTTTACGGGAAGTGGAACGACTTCTTTACCGGTGAGTTCAAAATCAAGAAAGAAGACGAATACGGCCACCTCTATCTCAATATCAACGGTGTGGATACGACTGCTTTCGTCGAATTGCTAAGCACCGGAGACGCCCCTGTCCGCAAAGCGAAAGTAAAAGACGGCGGAGTGCTCTTCATGGACTTGAAGCCTGATAAGTATTATGCCCGTATCGTGATCGACACGAACGGCAACGGAGTGTGGGACACCGGTAATTATGCCAAAAAGCGACAGCCCGAAGAAGTTTATTATTCTCCCAAAATGTACGAGATCATGCAGAACTGGCAGGTCGAAGAGACATGGAATGTCAACTCCACCCCGCTGGCTAAGCAAAAGCCTCTTGAGATAACGAAGAATAAGCCGAAGGAAGCAACCAAGAAGAAAAGAAACTACAAAGATGAAAGTCAACAATCATCATCAAGGAATAATAGCAGCGGTAACATGGGAATGCCGTTCTAATACCGTTCGTATATGGCTGGTATTTTTACTGTTGCTATCGGCCGTATGTGCGATGGCACAGGAAATTTCGGTCCGGCACAGATTCAACTCCGGCGAGGAAGTGCAATATGAATTGCACTTCAAATGGGGCCTTTTAATGCCCCGTGCAGGCCACGCCACCCTTTCCATCCGTGATGCGGAATATGAGGGCGAGCCATCCTGCCATTACCAGCTTATCTTCCGCACCTCCGGCATTATCGAGAAAGTCTATAAGATGCGGGATACGATAGATTGCCATTTCACCCCTGACATGCTGCTTATACGAAGCGAGAAACGGGTAAACGAGAACGACTATTATCTGATAGACGACATCCATTTTTCCTACGACCAAAAGAAAATACTCGCTCATTCCCACCGTTATACGCCCACCCGCACGAAGATCGACACGATGCTCGTTACGGAAGCCCCTTATATGTTCGACATGCTGGGAGCAACGATGTATCTGCGTTCTCTGGATTGGAACAAGATGAAGAGCGGCGAGAGCTTTCCCTTCCAGGTGGCGATCGGGCGCGAACGCATCAACATCAGTTTCCGCTATACCGGGCAGCAGATCGTGGAACGGAGTGAGACGTTGAAGTACAGGACCCGCCATTTCTATATCGACATCTACGACGACGCCTTTACCCAAAGCAAGGAAGCCGCCGAGATCTGGATCGGCGACGACGAGAACCATATCCCGATCAAGATACGCGCCAAGCTGAAGATCGGTGCGGCCGAAGTCTATTATAAGTCCTCCAAAGGCTTGCGCTATCCGCTCACTTCGCGGGTAGAAATCAAGAGACGGTAATTCTTATGGCTTTACAGGCAAAGAAACCGTGAAGCAGGTTTCCCGGTAAGGTTGCGAAGCCACCGACAATTCTCCTCCATGCATCCGTATAATCTGCCGGGAAAGGCTCAACCCGATGCCGCTCCCCGTAGCCTTGGTGGTGAAGAAGGGGACGAAGATATCTTCTATCAAGTCGGAAGGGATGCCGGGACCGTTGTCCGTCACCCGGATAAGCAATTGGTTCTTCTCCGTATCGACCTCCATACGGATCTTTCCATCCTCCTGCCCTTCAAGTGCCTGCATAGCGTTTTTAAGTAGGTTGATCAAAACCTGTGACAGCTGCTCTTCGTCTGCATGGACCGTTATTTCCGGCAGAAACAGTACGAGAGAGAAATCAATATGCAGCCGTTGCATATCCGGCAAGTACAAGGTCTGCAGGTTTTGCAGCAGATACGTAAGCGGGAATGGCTTAGGCACCGGCTCCTTCAGGTAAGTAAACTGACGGTACGATTCGGTGAAATGCATCAGGGTTTGCCCCTGCCTTTTGATGGTGACCAATCCCCGTATCGTCTTGCGGATGGTGGCATCGGTGATCTCTCCGCTGCTTTTCGGCGCATCTTTCGTCCGGAAATAAGAAAGAAGCGTGCCGGAGAGGGAGATGACCGGAGCAATGGAGTTCATGATTTCGTGCGTCAGGACATGCATCAGTTTATCCCACGATTCATACTCCTTGCGATGCAGTTCGCGGTCGAACGCCTTCCGTTTGTTCTCGGTCATCAGTCTATGAATGCGGTTGAAAGCGGCATGCAAGCGGCGTTGCTCCCGGCTGCCGATATTTTCCGGGAAATTGAGCATCGACTCGTCATCCTCGATGGCATCCAGGAAAAGCTGTATCCTCCGGTTCGATGCGTTGAGATAATAGACAAGGAAACTGATCAGCCACACTGCGATAAAGAGAGCCACGAAACCCAGTATGACTGCCCGTCCCGTAACGATGCCGGCCACGCCCAAGCCCGCCATCAACACGATGGCGACTACTTGCAAAAGAATGCGTATGTATAGACGGACACTGAACATACCGGCGGAAAATCAGAGATTGAATCGCTTCATCTTATTATATAACGTCTGCCGGCTCACGCCCAACTGCTCCGCCGCAGCCGTCAGGTTCCCTTCATTCTGGGTGATAGCCGCCAAGATCGCCTGCCGCTCCACCTCTTCCAAATTGGGTACTTCGCTAAAAGAGAGCGCCTTTCCCGGACGTATAAAGAGGTCGGAGGCACGAATCACATTCTTTTCCGCCAGGATCACCGCCTTTTCGATCGTATGCTGCAATTCCCGAATGTTACCGGGCCAGTCATAGTTCGCGAGCTTCTCCAACGCCTGCGGATGCAGGGTTAGCCCCGGCCGCCCGTAAAGGTCTGTATATTTTTTCAGGAAATAATCGACAAACAGGGCGATATCTTCCCGCCGGTTCCGAAGAGGCGGAATCTCGATCTGTATCGTATTGATGCGGTAGAACAGGTCTTCACGGAAAAGCGACTGAGCCACCATCTCCGGCAGGTTTCGGTTCGTGGCGGCAATCAGGCGTATGTCGACCGGAATCTTCCGGTTGCTCCCAAGGCGGGTGACCTCGCGGTTCTGCAAGGCTGCCAGGAGCTTGGCTTGCAATCCTAACGGCAGGTTCCCGATCTCGTCAAGAAACAGTGTGCTCCCGTGTGCCGCCTCGAACTTCCCCGGACGGCTCTCGCGTGCATCCGTAAAAGCACCTCGTTCATGCCCGAACAACTCGCTTTCGAACAGCGACTCGCTGACGGCTCCCATATCCACGTTGACCATCTCTCGGCCGCTGCGGAGCGAAAGGCGGTGTATCTCACGTGCTAGCATCTCCTTACCTGTACCGTTCTCTCCGGTGATCAGGACATTGGCGTCTGTCTTAGCTACTTTTGTCACCACTTTGATCAGTTTCATCATCACGGGAGAATGCCCGATAATCATAGCCGGCTCACTCGGCCTCTCCACTGGATGCACCAGCTGACAGGATTTCCGTTCGCGCAGGGTGGCACGTATCTTCCCGATCAGGTTATCGTTATCCCAGGGCTTCAATACAAAATCGGCTGCCCCACCCTTCAACGCCCTAACTGCCAACTCGACATCCCCGTAGGCTGTCAGCATGATAACAGGAAGTTCCGGTGCGATCTCCCGTATGCGACGGAGCCAGAAAAGCCCTTCATTACCAGTATTGACTCCGGCAGAGAAATTCATATCCAACAGGACAAGATCAACCGGCCGACTGTCCAGGACCGAAAGGATACTGTTCGGGTTCGAGGCAGTCTCCACCCCTTCGAACTCATCTTCCAGAAGCAGTTCGAGAGAGGTCAGTACGCTTTTGTTATCATCAACGATCAGGATAGTTCCGGCTTGCATAAGATCTTTTTCCGGTAAAGTTATCCGCTTCCCCGTTACCTTGCAAGCGAGCGTCAAAATATTTGACACTTTTGGATTATTATTCTGCACGAACCATTTTTTCCTTGCATCGAGTTATCAGGCACTTGCTTCAAATTATCGTTTATCCGGTCTTTCATTCGATGAAGCCTGTTGTTCAATTCGATATTTCTTGCTGAAAAAAATTGCCTCTTCATACACACGGAAATACGAAAAGTACACGTTTAATTACGTATGGTATTGATAGACAATAAATAACACACAGTCTTATCAGAAACAAAAAGTACACATTGCTTCACATTTACTTCACTTCCAGCAGAAAAAAGATAGGAAAACATGTGAGGTTATTTCACATTCAGCCTTTGTTTACCTTATTTTACTCCTTAAACATCTACTTCTACCTAAAAGGCTTGAAATAAGCCGCAAATTCGCATGCTATAGGAGTTTTGAAGTATATCCAATATCACCTTTATTAATCCTTTAAAAGTTTTAGATGGATAGAATTATGACGTTTTTTGTGTTGTTCAGAAAGAAGGAAAAAATCATTGTTATTGGAAGTGGGTGGACACTTGGGTGGACATTTGGGTGGACACCTGATACGTAAATTTATACTGTTTCGCGACCCCTTGTTGCCTAAATTAATGTTAAAAGAGGTGTTAATATTGGGTTTCGTACCCCCTTAATATTATACTTCAAAGCTTTGTTGTAATATCAACAAGTTGATTTACACATGATTACATCAAGCAAAACCTATAACAGATAAGAAATGGCTTCTTTTTGTCTGTTATAGGACTAAGAACTTTTATTTGTCTTCATTATTTTAATGGTTAATGGCTAATGCTTTTTGAATATGTTGAATCTGTGCCGTTAACTCATCCATTCTGTCTTCTAATTCACCTTGTTTACGATAATATGTCTCTTGAATGTTAGGTAGTTTAGCGCTAAAATACCATTCTGCATACCAAATCGTATTCAAATCCTCTTCATATAAATTGAAATTAGGATAGTTTCTTTTATCTACATTGTCAGACATACATACGATAAAACCGTGTTGTCGCAATCTATTTTTTAATCGTTTGACATACGATCTTCCTTCCATATCACTTACGACATATACATAGTTGTCACGAATGCTTTCCCATTCAGATCGTTCCATTAAACGAATGATGAGATAACCACCATCTAAAATGGATGGAACCATGCTTTGCCCTTTCACACGGACACATAGATATTTCCGGCTATTTTTTACCATAGATGCAGGCATAGATATACATTCGACTTCTTCTACATAATCAGGGTTATTATAACCAGAACCTGCGGCCACAGAGATATCAACGATCGGAATATGAATAAAATTATCAGTACAGACTGGCGTGGACACCAAAAGTTCTTTCGGTTGTTCTTCTTTTAACATTGAACCGCGCCCTGTGAGAAGCCAAGCTTCTGAATATTGGGGATAATTTTCAACAATAGATTGAAGCCATTTTGATTGAATATCTGTTCCATTGTTAATAGCCCTGGATAAGACGCCTTTACTTGCACCAATACTTTTTTCAAATGCGGTGATTTTTATCCCCTCATTTATAGCTATTTGCTCTATACGCTGTAAAATTGTTTTCATTTTAGTTGAAAATTATTCCCGTTTTATTTGTTTGGTTGAAAATTATCAACCATCTTTGCAGAGTCTTCCAATAGAAAGACGCTTTAAAGATACAACAAACTATTAGATATTAATGAAGATGGAAGAGAAAAAGAAAATCATTGAAGTAAGTAAGGAGGTAAAGGATGAAATCCGGTCGAAATTGAAAGTCACTATGCGAACAGTTGTTGAAGCCTTACAATTCAACACCAATAGTCCTACAGCTAAAATTATTCGTGCTTATGCCTTGAATCATGGTGGACGAATGTATGATTTGACGATCAACATTGAGAAGAAAGAGATAGATAATCCCTATAAGGAAGTAACAATCATCTAATTAACATTCGAAATGAAAAAAAGTGTAGCGGTGATCTCCAGCCCTGAATTTGGAGAAATTAGAAGTGCAGTAGTAGATGGTACTCCTTTATTTGTAGCAAAAGATATTTGTGATGCACTTGGAATCAGTAAATATCGTGATGCATTGACCAGATTAGATGAAGATGAAAGGGCGTCCATTTCAGTGGACACCCTTGGCGGAAAACAGTCAATGATAGCTGTTAATGAATCCGGACTCTACACTTTAGTTTTCCAATCTCGCAAACCCGAAGCAAAAGCCTTCCGCAAATGGGTAACCGGCGAAGTGCTTCCGAACATCCGCAAGCATGGGGTCTACATGACCCCGGAGGTTGCCATGAGCGCGAAGAACCTAAAACGCTTACGCAAGCAGATGTTGGAACAGATGCGGAAATACCTGATCGAAGATGATCTTAGAAAATGCGCCAAGCGGTTCGGTATGTCAAGCATGGCGGTACATAACATACTCAAAGGAGATTTTGAACATAACGACATACTGGCCTATTTGCAAGATAAGGCGATGGAGAACCGGGAAAAATGGTTTGATGCCTACGGACATGGGCGGATGACAGAAGTGTTAAACGTATTATCAGGAAATACAAAACCATAAAATTTTAGAATTTATGAAGACTCAAATTATCAAAACGTACCAAGCATCTGAAACAACACATCGTGTTCAACTGGCAGAAATCAATATCCGTATCGAGGGGATATCCGGCTCGAAGGACATCGACAAATTAATCAAGCTGCTTAGAGACCTACAGGAAGAAGTTCAGGAAGAAAGTTTTTTCCATCTTGTTAAGCAAGTAGATCAGGAAATTGAAAACCTCCTTGTAAATCTACATAAAGGTTCAATTATCGGTGTACCTCATGTTCCAGAGTATAAACCGAATAGTCAGAAGGCTAATTCCGATACCATTTCTGTAGGAAAAAACAAAGGTGACCGTAAACCAAAAAAGGACTGCCTTTCCCAAGCCTGTTGCAATCTATGCCGATACGGAATTCCCGGTCTTCGGGCTTTCATTAAGGGAACAACTTTGTCAGACAAAGACAACCCCGTAGATGATCCTCGAAGTAAATATGAACAATCCAGACACTGTGATGAGTAAGATTTTATTAGGCCGGATAATTCTTTACGGATGGGTGTTTAGCTGGCTGTTTCTTTTTGCCGGTTTAGGGACAATGGAATGGGCTATGGAAACAGGTGAACCAGTCTTTTTGAAAGGCCTTCTGATGTTTTTGGTCTTTGTTCTTTTCACCCTGCTCGCTATCCATTTTCAGCAGGAAGCAGATAAAGCCTTTGAAGAGTTCGAGCAATGGTTTGATCGAACCTTCGGGAAAGAATGATTAATAATCCATGATTAGTTTTTAGGTAATAGATTGATTTAGGTTCCTCCCTTTTGTGGGTGGTCCCCGGATGGTCCGATATTTGGCGGTTCGATTCCGCCACGGGGAACAGTATAGAAAAATGAAAATAAATAAAAATATGCCTCAAATTTGGAATAATATGGTAGTGGTTACGAAAGATGAGCTGATACCGGCTTTCTTCCCTTCGTTGGGTGCATTACAAAAAAAGATTACCCGTGATTCAAGAAAGTCTTTTGGCATTCGACGAGTTCAGAGAGGTGGTGGTTCAAATACAAAAATACTTATTGATTTTGATACCCTTCCCGAAGAATGGCGTAATCAATTAGGTGATCCCCGCAAGGTAGATTGTTCCCTGGAGTTATTTTTCTGGGAGGACAAAGAAGCAGTCACATTCTTTTCAGAGATATCACCCAGTAAATACGGAAATATAGACCCGGAAAGGCAGAAAGAATATGTTCTGGATGCCAGTGTTATGAAAGCAGCCATCCGTTGGCGTGTTGCTCATACAGAAGAATGTATTAAACGCAATGTACCATTAAAAAACACGTACAAGTTATTGTCCACAGTCGTGAATAACTTCAATGAGTTCCGCTCATTGAAACAACTTCCCTTGCATAAACTTCCCTCTAATCACATATCATTGAAACGGAAGATCGAACGGTTTGAGAAAGAAGGTTATAGCTCGATGTTGAAAGGCTACGATAACAATAATCGCGGTCAGGCTGCCGAACAAACCCGCCTTTTGCTGGAAAGTATGTTTACCCATCAATCTTTTAAACCGAGTTCCGCCGAAGTTTACCGCCAGTTGGACGGGTTCCTGTCAGGCTATGTTCAGGTAATCAACAACGAGACCGGGGAAATCTTTGATCCGAAGGACTTCAAACGCATAAGCCAGAGAAGCATAACCATGTTCCTGAACTCATGGAACAGTTCGCTGGCCACATCCCGGAAACGAACAGGGAACCGTCAGATACGCCTGGCCCAGTTCGTACCGTTCGAAAAGCTGGCTCATCCCCGCTTTGCCGGATCGATCATATCGGTCGATGACCGCCAGCCTCCTTTCGAATATAAAAAGGGTTCACGCATGTGGTTTTATCTTGGCGTCGACCTGGGTAGTGAAGCGATCGTGACCTGGGTGTACGGGACCAGCAAGGAAGGGATCATTCTTGATTTTTATCGCCAGATGGTCCGGAATTATGCCATGTGGGGACTACCCCTCCCAGCTGAGATCGAATGTGAAAGTAACCTGAATGCGGATTATCGTGATGGCTTCCTGAAAGAAGGCAGCATGTTCCAAACCGTTCGGATCGAGGCCAACAGTGCCCGAAGCAAGCGTTGCGAAGCCTATTGGAAACCGATACGTTACCAGTTGGAAAAACAACATATCGGCTGGATCGCGCGTCCGTTTGCCCGTTCGGAAGCCAACCAGACAGGAACGGATAAAAAAGAGATCGTTCCCTACGAAAAGCTGATAGATCAATGTTTGCGGGACATCGAGACGTGTAACAACATGGAATGTACCATATACCCGGGGAAAACCCGCTGGGAAGTCTTTATGGAAAAGCAGAATCCGGACAACAACCGCCCGATCAATTATAAATCCATTTTGCTCACCCTTGGGTATAAAACGGCAAGCAGTTGTAACAAAGCCGGTCAAATCAGGTTCCGTAAAGATATTTTTCTACTGGCCGATGGCGGCGAGTTGGTGACCGGTGAAAGACTGATCCGCCACATGCAGGTCCTTGCCGGAAGGGACATCGATATCTACTGGCTGGATGACAATAACGGTGATATCCTTGCCGCCGTAGCTTGCCTGAAGGATACGACACGTGTGGTCTGTGAACTCGTAAGACAGCCGGAAACAGCACGTGCAAAAATCGAGGAAACGCCCCAGCAGGCCCGGAACCGCGAACTGTTTGCCCGTTACCGTGCCACGCTGGAAGGTTACAGCCAGCGCCGTTACCATGCAATAGAGAAAGTCACGGTCATAGACAACCGGGATATCACCCTGAACAAAAAGTTCTCCATTTCCGGACTGAACCGTTATAAGGTCCCGGAAACGGAGGAAGAAACCGAAATCCTGGAAGAGGTCGAGGAAACGGCATTTGAAGGATATTCGAATCCAGTTCAAAGATCATACGTGAGAGGACTTAGTGAAAGATTTTAACGACAATAAAAATTACAACCATGATAGAATTGACAGAAGATTTTAAAACGAAAGTATTGGCCGCACTTACAGAGGCACGCGACCGTTACGATGGCAGCGACGCCAACTTTGCAAAGAAATATGGCATAAACAAAACGGTCTACAGTTCACTGAAAAAAGGTGAAACGGAGAAAAAGATATCCCCGGCCAAATGGTTGGAGCTGGGGCGGGTCCTGGGAGTATCACTTAACGAACGCAAATGGAACATGGCCCGGACCGACGTGTTCAATATGATTGAGGATGATGTCGTATTCTGTAAGGAGTTCGGCAAGTCCATGATGTTCGTGGATGAATGCGCCATCGGAAAAACTTATTCGGCCCGTTACCTGTCACGGACATTGAAGAACTGTTTTTATGTCGATGCCAGCCAATGCCGTCAGGAACGCGCCTTTATCAAGGAACTGGCCCGTTCTGTCGGTGCCGAACTGGAAGGGACCCTAGAAGATATCAAGGCGTCCACAAAGTATATTTTGAACATCCTTCCCCGTCCGATCGTGATTATAGATGAAGCCGGTTGCCTGTCCTATTCGTCGCTCCAGCTTCTGCATGAGTTCTGGAACGGTACACAGGATACATGCGGATGGTATATGATGGGCGCGGACGGCCTTCGTACCAAGTTACAAAAAGGAAAGGGAAAGTCAAAGAAGCAATCCTATAAGGAACTGTTCAGCCGTTTCTCCAGCAAGTATAACCATGTGGTCCCTTACAACCCGTCTGAACGGTTGGATTTTTACCGGAAACTGATCCGGGACGTCCTTTCGGTAAACGTAGCAAACAGGAGCCTTATTGACCGGATCGTTACCCGCTGTCTTGCAACCGACAGTCAGGAGGCCGAAACAGGTTTACGCCGTGCCGAATCATTATTAATCTTAATGGAGGAATAAGGATATGCCTCGCAGATTATCAGTAAGCAATTTGTACAGCCAAAAATTCAAATTCATGCCCTTTACGGGGGAATGGAAAAAGATACTGGGGAATCGCGAAAGGAAAGGCTGCTGGATGATTTACGGCAATGCGAAAAACGGGAAAACGTCCTTTGCCCTACGGCTTGCAAATTATCTGTCTTCCATCGAAAAGGTCCTGTACATCGCGGCGGAAGAAGGCTATGGATATTCGTATACATGGGCCGTTCAAAAAGCCGGCATACGGGAAGACAACAGCGCGTTCCATACGCTGGGTTACCTCCCTATGGAAGAACTCAGGAAAGAACTGGAAGAAAACCGGAAAGCGGAAAAAATCGTCTTCATAGACAACCTGATCGCCTATAAGGACGAATTGAAGGGAAACGCCATTGTAGAATTACTCCGTCAATTCCCTGAAACGCTTTTTGTTTTTCTGGATCATGAAGAAGCGGGAGAACCGGCAACATCGGCCGGTATCCTTGCCAAAAAACTCTCTAACGTGTATGTGCAGATAAAAGGTCTCTCCGCATTTGTCACGGTTCGCGGCGGTGACGGTGAAGGAGGCCGGATAGACATCGACGAAAACAAAGCGGCCCTCATTCATGGGGAACGTGAAATCAATTAAGGATATGGCAGCAAAAACAAGAAAAAAAAGGTCTACCCATGCGTTGTTCTGGGAACTGTTAAAGCAGACGAAAGGGTATCAGGAACAGTACAAAGATGTCATAAAAGAAGGACTGGTCTATAATTACAGTGGTGGTAAAACGAGTTCACTTTCTGAAATGTACTCTAAATATCCGGGTGAATACAGCCTGATGATAGAGAACATGAAAGGTTCCGGTAAGCAGAAGGCGCAACGTTACGACCAATCCCTGGATAAGGAGCGTAAGCGCGTCATTGCTGCGATCTGTGCCTATGTAGACAAATGCAAATATGTTTTCCCCAGCCCTGCGGCGAAAGTCGAATATGCGAAGGCTATCGCAGCCAGGGCCGCGAATTGTGCCTATTTCAATGGTATCCCCCTTAGTCGTTTACGTGCCGTATATGCGGAATGGCGGAACAAGAACGCCGTGGATATTACCGGGAACCCGGAACTGGATTATATCATAACAGAAAATTGATAAAATGCCTCGTGTCAAACAAGAGAAGAAAATCCCGACAGCCTCCCAGCGGGAAGAGTTGTTGCGGTTGGAACGGGAAAGCGATCGGTTACTCGACTTGCTATTTGACGATCCGACCAACCAGGAGCTATTGGACGAACTCAACCGGATAGATGTCGATTACGTCCGTCTGTCCGGAGAAAAATCAATGGAATATTAACAGCATAAATATCAAAGTAACATGTCATTAGATTTAAGTAAACTGTCAAGCAAGGAACTGAAAGAGTTGCTGGCAAAAAAGAGAGAAGAAGAACATCAGACGGCACTGAAAAACCGTGAAGCCTATGAGGGTATTCGTGCCGAATTGGTGCAACGGGTTGAAAACAAGGTCCGGGCAGTATGTGAGGAAGTCAAGGGACTTCATAAGTTTTGCGTGGATGAACTGGGGGCGTTCCGTGATACGCTCGCAGAATACGGCCAGCTTCGTAATCCCGGCCAAATGAATTACACCGTGCAGGAAGGCAATTTCCGGATCGAGGTGAAAACATGCAAGATCAAGAAATTCGATGAACGTGCCGATGTAGCCGCCAGTCGCCTGATCGAGTTCCTGCAAAGTTGGATCAAGGAAAAGAAAGACGGGACGAACGATCCGATGTATCAATTGGCAATGACTCTTTTGGAGCGTAACAAGTATGGCGATCTCGACTACAAATCCGTCAGTAAGCTGTATGAATTGGAAGAACGTTTCAATAACCCGGAGTACAGTTCCATCATGAACCTATTCAAGGAATCCCATTTGGTCGAAGCCTCTTCCACGAACTTCTACTTCTACGAGAAAAACGATCTCGGCGTATGGGTGAGACTGGAACCGTCGTTCAACCGCTTATAAAAGTCAAATCCGTGACACTGACCCGGGGACACTGGATATATGTCTGCCCATGCGGCTTTCAGTATTCGGTGAGCTGGGTCCCCAGGACAACAAGCAAACATGCTCTGTATTGCTTTTACTGTAAGCAGCAAAACGGAAAATATTACAAGGTTATGGATGAGAGACTGGAATTTACCGAGAACTGGAACGGTAAGCTGAATTGTAGCACTTTTACGACTATGAGGCTGCATAACCCGCAAAAATATTGTGTGGGAGCTATAAAGCAAATCTACCTGAATGGGATATGGAAAGGTAACGCAAAGGTGATAGATGTAAAACGCATCTACCTGAAGGACATAAACCTTTATGTTGCCAAGCTGGATACAGGCTTACCGATTGACAAATGCCGGGACTTGCTCCGGAACATGTACAAGAAACGCCCCATAAATTGGGAAACTCAGCTAATAGACCTGTGTCTATTGGAATATCAGAAAGAAAGCAAAGAACCTACATTATTTAAAGAATAACATTATGCACAGTTGGTTTACATGCCGTATCTCCTATGAAAAGGTACTGGAGAACGGACTACAGAAGAAAGTAACGGAACCCTACCTGGTGGATGCCTTGTCATTTACCGAGGCAGAAGCCAGAATCGTAGAAGAGATTCGTCCTTTTATATCCGGGGAATTTACCGTTGCGGATATCAAACGGGCACATTACAGTGAGCTTTTCTTCAATGAAAACGGTGATCGCTTTTATAAGGTCCGTATTTATTTCATAACCCTGGACGAAAAGAGCGGAGCGGAAAAAAGGACTCTTGCCCGCATGCTGGTACAGGCTTCTTCTTTGAAAGATGCCATTTCCATTTTTGAGGAAGGCATGAAAAAAACACTGGCTGATTACAGACTTATAGAAGCCAGTGAAACCCAGATCATGGATGTTTTCCCTTTTAACGGGGAAGCCGGTCAACAGGATAAAACGGAGAATCCCCCAGAAAACAATGACAGCAAGTGAATTTTACTCCATAAGATGGCGGTCCGGTATGCGGATCGCCATCGGAAACCTGCTGGAAGAAGTCGTCTCTGTCGACTTCAAGGATCGCTGCATTGCAATCGAAGACAGGAAAGGCTTAGTTTGGATCAATAGTGAATTTGTAACATTAAAACATACCCCAATGAGTGAGTTAAAACATACCCTGGATATAACCCCGCCAGCCGATAAACGGCTCGTGGAAAAAAAAGCGGTCAGAAACCTCGAATGCCCTACCTGTCACGGGACAGGCGGTTTCAAGGACGGAAGAGGTCATAATGACGACCATTATACGGAATGTGCCCAGTGTGACGGAACCGGAAAAGTAAAAGCAATCATAACAGTCGAATGGGTTCCGGATTACAATTAAATAAAAAGAACATGGAGAAAACAAAAATCTTATCCTGGCCGGATTTTTATCGGGACCGGGTACGAAACAGAGAATACGATGAGTATTTCCGTAAGAAATACGCCCGTTTCTTGACAGAAATAATCTTGAACATTAAAAGACTTAGTAACCTGATGTCTGGCGAAGTCGTGCTAAAGGAAGAAGGTTGTGGCATTGGGAGCGTGGTAAAGAACCTGTCGCAGTTTTATCCTAAACTGGCCAAGGAACTGACCGAAGAGGAAATAAATGAAAATGCCGGTGACGTTACCAAGATTATATTCGCGGACCTGGATTCAGGAATATTAGATTTATGCAGAGATAACACCCGTTTTATGAACCTAGGCAGATACCTTGAAAAGGTTCCCCGATTTTATACCAGAGAAAATATCCTGGAAAAGAAATTCTTTGAACCCGGTACGATGGTTGTCACACATGGAGTATTGGAACATTTTTCCGATCCAGATATCACCCGCATATTATCTACCTACGAAGATTCTTGTGTGTCCTTCCAGGCCCATTATGTACCGACATCCGGATACCGGAAACCATCGTTCGGCGATGAACGTCTCCTTCCGGTTGATTACTGGAGTTCCTTGGTGAAACCGGACTACTACATCGTCGATAACGACGGGCTGGATTTATATATGTTTAAGTGTGGTGAACAAATTAAAAAAGCGGTATGACAATAGAAGGTTATGAAAAGGCCGGTATTATTCTCGGTCGGATATCTCAGTTAAAGGCATTGAAGAAACGGATGGAGGAACACCCAAAAGCAGGAGTAGGAATGATAGATTCCCGTGGCAGTTATTTCGAAGTCACGGAGTTTGTGAAGCCTCATGAACTTAGTGATATGTACATCTCACGTGTCCAGGAACAGATCGATACGTTGCAAAATGAATTTAACTCGCTATAGATATGACGGCAAAACGTATTCCCCGGCAGATAAAGCCGGACACGGCAAAAAACGCATCGTCTTTGGATGACATCATCCAAAGACAGATGTGGCGGGAAAAGAGGCTGATCCCTGTCCGGATCAATAAAACGACAATCGTATTACGAAATAGAAAATGATACGCAAAGGAGACAAGTTTAAGGTACATTGGAACGGGCATACATGTTATGAAGGCCGAATATACCAGGTCACTTCGATTATACATGACTGCACATGTCCCAATCCAAACTGCTTCGTAAACGGTAAACCGGAAGTTCCCCGCAGACCCCACGCCCATATCAGGGCGGATTTGATTAAATGCCCATACCCGCAAATGGAGATGAGAGATTTTATCTTTAACGGGATCGATGAAGAAACGTTGATTGATATTGAAAATTCAACTTATCATCTGGAGATCGTACGGGAAAAAGGCGATCAATTGTCATTGTTTTAATTCTAACAGATAAAAATAGTTTATTAATATGAAGAAGCAAAGCTGGAAAATGCACTTCTACAAAGGAGTCCCCTGCCGATGGGACGGAGACCGCTACGATGAAGAAAGGGATAATTATATTTTTGAGGCCGACCTGTATATCTCAGGTTATGAAAGGGGCCGTTCTTCTGCGGTCATGCTTCTTGTCCCATTTAAGGATAAGAATAAAGATTTCTTTTCCCATAAATTCCATTACCGGGTATTTATGAGTGATATCGAAGATATTGTAAAAGGAATGGTTAGGGGCCGGATAAAAGGTTCTTTCACCTGGGTAAAGAAAGGTTCCGATTATGGGATTCAACTGGTTAAAGTAACAGACCGAAAAAATGGAAATGCAGAGAGTTGTATTGGATGAGAACGTTATCCCGCCGATGACGCATCCCTGGGGGAAAGTATGGAAACAACCCGACAGAAACAATCTGGTACTTGATGACAAATGTGCCGTGATGTATAGACGGGATTTTGAGATGTTGCCGGATTACACCGGTTCAGAACCGACCGGTAAGTATAACGGCAAAATGTGGAAGGCTCAGTATGGTCCTCACAATAACAGTAAATGGTATTTATGTTGGTGTCATGACGAAAATACGGTATCTCAGGAGATATACATTTCGTATAGAGAGATTTTGATAATTGATTAACGATAAAAATCATGGATAGAAATAAAATAGCGGCTATAGTAGCGTTTATTTTCATTTTGCCAGTGTTTTGCCTGGCCGGATTATTCCTGTTAACAGGTTCTGTTATTAAGGCTTTAGGCTATATACTTAGTTTTAATACCGAATGTGCCTGGTCTGAAATGAGAGATGTTGCTGAAAGTGTAAAGTCTTATTGGTATCAAAATTAAAAAACAACGAATATGAAAGTAAAAGAGTTAGTTCGAAAATTACAGTTATGTAACCAAGAAGAGGTAGTATATCTAAAAGATATACAGTCTGATGGAAATGGTCAAGACTGACATCAACCCATAAGAGACACTGATATTATTTATGATGATGAAAAAGGTGCATATATATTGATTCTTATTTAAAAATTATTGAACCCTTTCAAAGTAGATAGGCTTATGATTTGGATTCAGTTTTACAAGATAACCATCATAAACTAATTGTGATATTGCAAGTCCGACTTCGAGTCCGTCTTTTATAGAAGGCTCCAATGCTTGAGCCCATAACAAAAGCATGTGCTTGGTTATACCAGTTTGTCCAATAGTTGTATTGTTCAATAATCCCTGTAAAATTGCATCCTGAGTGTTCATAATCATATGTATTTTAATAATGAATTGCAAAGATAATTAATAAAATGATAATTGCATGGTTTTCTTGCGGAGCAACGTCCGCAGTCGCTTGTAAAATAGCATTGAGCTTGTACAATAATGTGCAAGTTTATTACATAGAAACAGGCTCTGGGCATCCGGACAACACTCGTTTTCTTACTGATTGCGAACGCTGGTACGGTCAACCTATCCATATAATCAGGAGTGACAAGTATAGTTGTGTGGCCGATGTCCTTCGGAAAGGCTATATCAATGGTCCTACGGGAGCCGCTTGTACACTCCTGTTGAAAAAGGAAGTCCGCTACAAGTTAGAGAAAGAACTTGGCAGTAGGGACGGCCAGGTCTGGGGCTTCGATTTCGACCCGAAAGAGATTAATCGGGCTATCCGCTTAAAACAACAATATCCAGACACAAAACCATTGTTTCCGCTCATTGAAAGGCAGATCACTAAACCGGAGACCTTGGGGATGCTTTGGAAAGCTGGCATCGAAATCCCAGTCATGTATAAACTTGGCTACAACAATAACAATAACAATTGTATTGCTTGTGTCAAGGGAGGAATGGGATACTGGAATAAGATCAGAAAGGATTTCCCCGGCAAGTTTAATGAGGTAGCCAAAATAGAGCGTGAGGTTGGGGCTACTTGCCTAAAAGATGACAAAGGTCGGATATTCCTAGACGAACTTGATCCTAATCGTGGCGATCCCGTGGAAGAGATTATACCGGATTGTTCACTTATTTGTCAAATCGAGTTTCAAGAGATACTAGATCGGCAGGTAGAGCAGGTACTGCGTGGAGAAATTAGTATTAACGATGTAGCCTGAAAAGGTTCAAACATAAAAATGATTGAGCTGTCATGGCTAATATATTAGTTGAAGGTGCAGAAATGTTAACTAAATCCCTCACATGGGGAGGAAAGATGACATTTGATCAAATAAATAAATTGGACTGGTTGAAAACAACATCTTACTACGGGATTAATCTTTATATCCAAGAAGGAATAAGAAAAGGATGGATTGATTGCATGTGTAAAGAAGGGAAACAGACAATATATTATGCTACCCGCAAGGGGCGTAAAATGGCAAACGAAAACGAATAATTAGAACCTTATGGTGTACTGGTCAACCGTAGATAATTATGAGTGAAAGATTTTCAATTTCCCTTCAGGACGAGATTAGAACAATTACGATCAAACTTGCCGAAAGCAATCCAGGTGCTTTGGAAGCACTGGGTTCTTTTTACCAGGTAATAACAGATATATTCAAGGAACATCAAGGAGAAGCCCTACTTCAAATTTTTATGTTTCTGGATACCTATCGCATATATGGAACGGACATATATATTTTCTGGAGTGACATTTGCGGAAAAGACACTTTCAAAACGATCATAGTCGTTGAAGCTTGTAAAGTCGGTTTGTTTGACGCACGGATTCTTGCCGATGCCTGCCATCGCCAGGATTATTCTGGTCGAGATATGGTTCCGGTATGTGATCTGGTAAAACTTGTTTGTGAACGGTCCCCGTTTTTCCAATGGGCGAACGATGCTAATCGTCGAAAAAGTTAAACCTTCCCCGTTCTCTATGTAAAATATCTAACTTTATTTGAACTAGATTAAAAGCTTAGAGCCTGTTTAAATTTTATTCAATAGCATCCTAATAGATGCTAGTTTCACCATTTCCTCTGCCGAATCGAATGTCCATTCATAGTTTCGGCAGAGTCTTCTATAGTTGTCAAACCATGAAAATGTCCTTTCCACAATCCATCTTTTTCCAATTGGCTTGAATCCATTTACCTTATCTCCACTTACCACAACTTCAAGGATATATCCAAAAGCAGTTTTTATCTTGTCCGCTATTTCCCCACGATAACCGGCATCGGTTAATATGATTTTGATATTGCAACAAAGCTCCCTAAGGTATCTCGCTAATAAATAAGCCGCTTTACTATCATGTACGCAGGCAATTGTCACCATGACAGCCAATAGAAAACCATTCTTATCCACTACTACATGACGTTTGACTCCTTTTATTTTCTTATTCCCATCAATACCATTAAGAGAACGATTATCGCCCCAGCGTACGCTCTGGCTATCCATAATACCTAGACTACATTCTGCTTTTTGTCCCATATTGACACGCACTTTTTCACGTAAGTTGTTCAATAACAAATCAAATTCACCCAGAGAACACCATTTGCGATAATAATAGTAAACCAGCTCCCAAGGTGCAAAATTAGAAGGAAGCATACGCCACTGACACCCTGTTTTGACCAGGTAGAAGATAGCATTCCATATTTCACGCAAATCATATTTTCGTTTCCTTTCTTGCAGGTTCAAGATTTTCTTGATAACTTGCCACTGTGTTTCTTCTAAATCCGTACAATACATAATTATTTGAAGCTTGGTAACTAAAAATAATCATTTTGACGGAAAGAAGAAACACTCTTTTTACTTCAAACTACAAAATTTAAACAGGCTCTGAAAACAATAATAAACAAATTTTTCAATTAACAGAGACGCTTCATTCTAAACAAGAGGAAATGAGTGAAGTTGAACGACAATTATATGAAGCAAGAAAATTAATGCTTGAGATGGAAAACAGACAAATTTTCGAGAAACAAGGAACTATTCTTTGGTTAGAGAAAGATTTTCATAATGCATCTATATATATTAGAATCCATAGGGAAGATGATATTCAACTTAGTCCAAGCGAATGGGAAGAATTACATCAATTAATTGATGCAACATATCCGGATTTCACAAATCGGCTTATCAGGCTTTATCCTCAAATATCTATCGAAGAAATACATATTTGTTATCTTGTAAAGATGCAACTATCCATAAAAAAGATAGCTTTTATTATGCATATAACAAGTTCCGGAGTGTCTCAATGCCGAAGAAGATTATATAAAAAGTTCACAGGAGAACCTCAAAACACAGAAAAATTTGACAGATTTATTGCTGATTTTTAACAAGATACAACTTGTCACATTTTTGTCAACAAAAATATGTGTTTTGTAATAATGAGAAATTTATCTTTGTCAAAAATCTCAATTTTGACTTTTAGTAAAACAAATCTTATTTAATATATGAAGCATCTAATTTCAACTTTGTTTTTTATTGTGTGTGGTATATTTTGTACCCAATTGGCATTTTGTGATACAATTCCTATCAAGGGAGAATGGAGCGAACAAGACTTTCGTTCCGTAGTTCCTGCACCTCCAACAGCCTCCATCGAAGGAAATGTATTAACAGTTAACTTTGTAAATCCACTTGCTGATCTGACCGTAAAAGTTACAGACAACAAAACAGGAAAAGTTGTTTATGAAGAATGTATTTCCGCATCTGCTCCGCAAAGCAAGTCTGTAATCTTGAATGCAGAAAATGGCGATTATACATTGTCATTCACTCATGAACTCGGCTATTTAACTGGTGAGTTTGCCATAAGATAACAAGTTACGTGTAATTCTCCTTTACATGTAAATGTACAAGAACAGTCCCGGGCGGTGATTTAACCAGACCTAATATCTCGATCTCCTTTTCCGCCGCCTTTGGGACCGTTCTTTATATCTTCTCTAATCTATAAATGAGGAAAAGAGGCTTTTCCGGTTGGTTACTAACAAAATATTTCATAGTTTTGTACAATCATTTAGTAGAGATTAAACTTAGATTAGAATATGAAGAATTTAATCATTATAGCCAGTCTGCTCCTTAGTTTACCCATTATGGCTCAGACTAAAGTTGTAAAGAAAAATGCCGTCAAGGCAAATAATTTCGGTATAACTTATTCACTTCCTAAAACATCTCTGGTTGTAGATGCAGAAGTTACGAAAGTAACTTGCAAAGCAGGTCCCTATTATAAATACGCAGAAAAATATTTAGGAGTAAAAGACGCTATCACAGAAGATAAGGTCTATTACGAATTAGGAAAGATCAGCTTGGTCAACAAAGGTGTACCCGATGCGGACAATACATTCATCGTTGAATTTAAGGCCGGCACAGTCGCTCCATATGCTTATCTGACAGAAGACGGACTGCTATGTTCCATCAATGCCGAATACACACCCAATGAATCCGCACTGGAAGCGGCAAGAAAGAAAAACCAAGCTCCGACAAAAGTAACCGACGCCTCTGTTTTTTCAGAAGAGTTACTTATGGCGGGATCTACAGCTAAACAGGCAGAAGTGGCAGCCAAACAAATCTACCGTATCCGCGAAAGCCGTATGAACATTCTTACGGGTGACGCCGATAACCTACCACCCGATGGCGAAGCAATGAAGCTGGTCATCCAACAACTGGAAGAGCAGGAAAAAGCGCTAACCAACTTGTTCACAGGTATCCGAGCAAAGGAAGTCAGTGACTACGAAGTGACTATTGTACCTTTCGACAATCTCGATAAAGAAGTATTATTCCGCTTCTCCCCCCAATTGGGAATCGTAGATGCCGACGATTTGGGCGGAGCACCTGTGTATATGAACTTAAAAGCCATCGACCGCGCTCCTGTTTTAGACCCGAAAGAGGCTGAAAAGAAAGAAAAATCACTGAAGGGCATTATATATAATGTACCAGGTAAAGCCAGCATCGAAATCAGCATGAACAAAAAAACACTTTATAAAGGCGAAGCACAAATTACCCAGTTCGGTACACGGGAAGGACTTGCCCCCATCATGTTTGAAGATAAAAAAGCTCCGGTAAAAGTTTATTTCTATCCGGAAACAGGTGCAATAAAACAAATCATTCAATAATCATCTAACAAATTAATTCTATGTTTGAAGGACAGCCTAAAGGTTTATATGCGTTAGCCTTAGCGAACACTGGCGAGCGTTTTGGTTATTACACCATGCTCGCAATTTTTGTACTTTTCTTAAAAGCAAACTTTGGTCTATCGCCAGGTATGGCAGGTACGATCTACTCCACATTCCTTGCTTTAGTCTATTTTTTACCATTCATCGGAGGTATTTTAGCTGATAAATTCGGGTATGGCAAGATGGTGACAATCGGTATCATCGCCATGTTTGCCGGATATGTTCTGCTCGCATTGCCATTAGGTAGTGGAACATTGGCTTTGGCCTGTATGTTTTCCGCCTTGTTGGTAATCAGTACGGGGACAGGACTATTCAAAGGGAACCTGCAAGTAATGGTCGGTAATCTATACGACTCTCCCGAATATGCATCTAAACGTGATTCCGCATTCAGTATCTTCTATATGGCGATCAATATCGGTGCATTGTTTGCTCCTACAGCAGCCGTAAAGATCATGGAATATGCCCAGCAAAATTTAGGGGTTAGTGTAAACGACTCTTATCATTTTGCTTTCGGAGTGGCCTGCGTCTCTCTGATCATATCCATGGCTATCTATTATTCCTCTCGCCGTACATTCAAGCATGTGGAAGGAAATATCAAACAAACAAGCGCAGGAAAGGAAACGACCAAAGTGGAAGAACTCTCTCCGAGAGAAACAAAAGACCGTATCATAGCTCTGTGTTTAGTGTTTGCTGTTGTCATCTTTTTCTGGATGGCATTCCACCAAAACGGACTTACCCTGACTTATTTTGCTGATGAGTTCACGGCCAAAAGTTCAACCGGCTTGGAAAGCATGATGTTCGATGTATGGAATCTGGTTGCCATAATCTTTATCGTCTATGGTCTATTTTCCTTATTCCAGTCTTCTACAGGAAAAAGCAAAGCAATATCCGGTATCGTCATTCTACTTGCACTTGCATTCTTAGGATACCGCTATAGTTCACTCAATGGTTCAGTTCCCGTAGATGCTCCTATTTTCCAGCAATTCAACCCATTCTTTGTGGTTGCTTTAACTCCTGTTTCCATGGCCATTTTCGGTGCATTATCCAGAAAGGGCAAGGAACCGTCGGCTCCACGTAAAATCGGTCTCGGCATGCTGGTAGCAGCATGCGGATTCATCTTAATGATGTTTTCATCATTCGGCCTACTGACTCCCGAAGCACAATCCGAAGCAATCCAGGCTGGTACTGCCTCTTTCGTTTCACCCAATTGGTTAATTTCCACTTATTTGGTTCTTACATTCGGTGAGTTATTACTTTCGCCTATGGGTATTTCCTTTGTTTCGAAGGTGGCTCCTCCCAAATACAAAGGTATGATGATGGGAGGTTGGTTCGTTGCAACAGCTATCGGAAACTATTTGACAGCCGTAGCAGCGTGGATTTGGGGAGATATGCCTCTGTGGATCGTATGGGGGGTATTGGTCGGCGTATGTCTCGTTTCTGCCGTTTTCATTTTCTCCGTCATGAAAAAATTAGAAAAGGTAGCATAAGACCATGAGGAAGCAGTATACATACAAACCTGTTGCTCTCCGCTTCAGAAGATGGAGCCGGAAGAGGTATGCTGCTTTCATCAGTATACAACATGCCGTTACGATCGGGCAGCTGTCGGCAAACGTATCTGAACGGTTCCAGGCTAAAAACGGTTCCGTACATACGTCCGTGCTCACTTTCGACAAGGTAAACGATGGGGAGACTGAAGAAAAGGAGAATACATCTCATCCAGACTGTTCAAAAGACATCACCCTGTCCCTGCTCCTGCAAGCCTTATGTCCTGTCCAGATCGCAAACCGGCCTGCGGCATCGTATGCACACATAATAAAAGATAACATTTCCGAAATCGCGGAAGGTCCCAATTATAAACTGAAGGCCTTTCGCGATTTTCGTTTATACAAATACCCAAATACATGATTGAAACACTCAAACAACACGTTCTTTCCGGTGGCATGATCAACGAAGAACAAGCAAAAGAACTGGCTGCCGCTCCGGATAAGGAAGCCCTTTACGAAGCAGCTCATCAGATCACCCGCCACTTCATGGGAAACAAGTTCGACACTTGTTCCATCATCAATGCCAAAAGCGGGAATTGCAGCGAAGACTGTAAATGGTGTGCACAGTCCGGACATTATAAAACAAACGTGACGCTTTACCCGCTGTTGCCGGCAGAAGAATGTATCCGCCATGCGACACATAACCATAAGCAAGGGATCAGCCGTTTTGCACTTGTCACCAGCGGTAAGAAGGTTTCGGACAAAGATATGGTAAAGATTACAGAGACCGTACGCCGTATCAAGCGAACCTGCGATATCAAATGTTGCGCCTCGATGGGACTCCTAAACCATAAGCAGCTGCAAGCCCTTTACGACAGCGGAACGGAAAATTACCATTGCAATATAGAAACAGCCCCCTCCTACTTCCGCACCCTTTGTACGACCCACACGCCGGAACAGAAACTAGAAACGATCCGGACGGCACGGGAAATAGGTTTCCGTATCTGTTCAGGTGGGATAATCGGGATGGGTGAAACGGTAGAGCAACGTATCGAGATGGCTTTATTGCTTCAAAAGGAAAGGATTCTCTCTATCCCGCTGAACCTCCTGCAACCGATACCCGGCACACCGTTGGAAAAGGCACAACCTCTGACGGACGAAGAGTTCCTGACCACGATCGCCCTGTTCCGTTTCATCAATCCGAGTGCTTACCTGCGCTTCTCGGGCGGACGGGCCCAACTAAGTGAAAAGATACAACGCAAGGCTCTTTATATAGGTATCAATTCGGCGATCATCGGCGACCTACTGACAACGATCGGAAGCCGGGTAACGGAAGACAAAGCTCTTTTCACCTCCGAAGGATATTCATTAACCGAAAATACAGACTGGGAAAGATGACGACAGAAGAATTACTACACTTTGACCGGGAACACATCTGGCATCCGTATACATCGACAATCGATCCGCTTCCGGTCTATCCGGTCGAACGAGCAGAAGGGGTTATGATCACCCTGAAAGACGGCCGAAAGCTGATCGACGGCATGTCATCATGGTGGGCGGCCGTGCATGGTTATAATCATCCGGTGTTGAATGCTGCGGCCAAGGCACAGCTGGACAAGATGAGCCACATCATGTTCGGAGGCTTTACCCACGAACCGGCAGTAGAACTGGCAGCCAAGTTGCTCCCGTTGCTGCCTCCTTCCATGCAAAAGATATTCTTTGCCGACAGCGGTTCCGTTGCAGTGGAAGTCGCCATGAAGATGGCCATCCAATATTGGCAGTCACAAGGGAAACAAAAAAAATATGCTTTCGCGACCATCCGAAGCGGCTATCATGGAGATACCTGGCACGCAATGTCTGTCTGCGATCCGGTTACCGGCATGCATGGGATCTTTTCCGGAAGCCTGCCTGTACAATACTTTATACCCCAGCCTTCCGTCAGATTCGGGGAAAAATGGGACGAAAAGGCGATTGAACCTTTAAAAGACTTGTTTGAGAAACATGCAGGAGAGATCGCCGCCCTGATCCTCGAGCCTGTCGTCCAAGGAGCAGGTGGCATGTACTTCTATTCACCCACATTCCTGATAGCGGCACATGAATTGTGTAACCGATATCAGGTATTGCTGATCTTTGATGAAATCGCAACGGGGTTCGGACGGACCGGGCGGCTTTTCGCCTGGGAATGGGCCGGGGTGGAACCGGACATCATGTGCATCGGCAAGGCATTGACGGGAGGCTACATGACACTGTCGGCAACCGTCACCAGTACACCCGTAGCCGATATGATTTGCAGTGGCGAGGCAGGGTGTTTCATGCACGGGCCCACTTTCATGGGAAACCCATTGGCCTGTGCAACCGCATCGGCATCGGTCTCGCTCCTGTTGGAAAACGGATGGCAGGAAAAGGTGAAGGCCATAGAGTCACAGCTTCGGGAAGAACTGGCTCCTGCCGCATCTTTCCCCGACGTACAAGAGGTACGTGTGTTGGGAGCCATCGGGGTGATCGAGATGAAAGAACCGGTAAATATGGCCGTCTTACAAAAACGTTTTGTCGAAGAGGGCATCTGGGTCCGCCCGTTCGGTAAGTTGGTTTACCTGATGCCACCCTTTATCATTCAAAAAGAGGAATTGTCTAAATTAACAAAAGGGCTGTTAACCGTATTAGATTCAAAATAAGATGAAAGATTATAACGACATATTGGAGAAACTAAGGGCTTCCGGTAATCTGCGCAGTCTTCCTGATATCGTCCATCGTGGCAAATGGATCGAAAAAGAGGGGCAGACAATGCTCAACCTATCTTCCAACGACTACCTCGGACTCTCGTCCCGGCAGGATCTTCGGGACGAGTTTATCGGACAGTTACAAGAAAGCGGCCTGCCGTTCTCTTCTTCTTCATCCCGGTTACTGACTGGGAATTTCATGGTCTATACCGAGCTGGAAGAACTGATGGCCAACCGCTTCGGACGCGAAGCCGCCCTGCTGTTCAACAGCGGTTACCATGCCAATACCGGAATACTTCCCGCCTTGACGGATAAACAGTCGTTGATCCTGGCGGACAAACTGGTACATGCGAGTATCATCGACGGGATTCTGCTGAGCGGCGTACCTTACCAACGTTACCGTCACAACGATTATGAGCATCTGGAACAGCTATTGGTTAAATACGTACATGCATACGAGCAAATTATTATCGTCACGGAAAGTATTTTCAGCATGGATGGAGATATCGCCGATCTCGGCCGGCTGGTATCCTTAAAGAAAAGATATCCGAATATATGGCTTTATGTAGACGAGGCGCATGCTATCGGTGTAAGAGGGGAAAACGGTTTGGGAATCGCTGAGGAGCAGGATTGCATCCGCGATATAGACCTCTTGGTCGGTACCTTCGGAAAGGCTTTGGGATCAATGGGTGCCTATCTGTTGTGCAGCCGGACGGTTAGGGAATATCTGATCAATACGATGCGCCCTCTGATATTCAGCACGGCACTCCCACCTGCTCAAATCGCCTGGACAAAGTTTCTGTTTGAGAGACTTCCCAGCTTTACCGACGAACGGCATCGTCTGGCCGTTACCAGCCACTTGCTTTCAGAGGCCTTGAAAGGAAAAGGGGGAGAAATATCGGCAAGCCACATCATTCCTTTCATTATTGGAGAAAACGAAGACTGTATCCAGACAAGTCTCTACCTGCAGCGGAAAGGTTTCTACTGCCTCCCCGTCCGCCCTCCCACAATCCCCAAAGGGACAGCGCGGATACGCTTCTCATTAACAGCCGACATAACTGAAGAGGAGATCAGATTTATGATTAATGAATTATGATTTATATCAAAACACACAAACTATAATTCACCATTCATAAATCAAAAGCATGAACATATATAAACAAACAAAAACAGGCAACAGCCAACTTCTTCTCGTCTTTTCAGGCTGGGCAGCTTCTCCTGAAGTATTCCGGCAGCTGGAAACGGAACCGGATACGGATCTTTGGATTTGCTATGACTACCGGGGAATGGATTTTGAAAGAGAAACCCTTTCCGGATACCGGAAAATCCGACTGATAGCTTGGTCATTAGGTGTATGGGCTGCTTCGGTCGTGTTTGGTAAAAAGCCTGTATCTTTCACCGAAGCCATTGCCGTCAACGGGACTCCCTGCCCCGTCCATGACCGGTGGGGTATCCCGGAAACGATCTTCCGGGGAACATTGGATAACGTAACCGAAGAAGGCATGCGACGCTTCAGCCGGCGCATGTGCGGCAAACGGGATATTCTGCAAGCCTATGAGCAGATACCGCCTCGTCCGCTCGCCGACATCCGGGAAGAATTGGAGTATCTGTACGTCGAAATAAAGAAAGCCTCACCTGCTTCCGCCTTGTTTAACGGATGGACACAGGCTCTCATCTCCTCCGAAGACAGGATCTTTCCTACCGAGAATCTGCGTGCCTTCTGGCAAGGCCGTTGTCCTATAACCGAGATAGAAGCTCCGCACTATCCTTTTTATTTATGGAAACAATGGAACGAAATATGGAAGCAATAGAAACTAAACAGATACATATCCGCTTTACACGTGCTTTGTCCAGCTACGACAACCATGCCGATGCCCAACACCGTATCAGCCGGAAACTCGCTTCTCTCCTCCCTCATCAGGCGAATGTCCGTTACAGACGGATGCTGGAAATTGGCTGTGGCACGGGCGGATTCACCGGAGTGCTGAAACAACAATGCCATATTGACGAATGGATACTGAATGATCTTTGCGAGGACTGCCAGGAAAAGATAGAGCAGCTCTTCCCTGGTTCTCCTCCCCACTTCATAGCCGGGGATGCCGAAACACTATCCTTTCCCGGCAAGTTTGACCTGATTGCATCCGCCTCTGTTTTCCAGTGGATGAAAGAACCAGAAACGTTTCTCCATAAACTGTCGGGACTGCTGATGCAGCAAGGATTACTCCTGTTCAGCACTTTTGTCCCCGGCAACCTGTACGAGATCAAAGAACTGACAGGAAAAGGACTTGTGTACCCAACCTCCGATACACTTGTAGGGTGGCTATCCGCAGCAGATTTCAATCTGCTGCATCAGGAAGAGGATACGATCGTCCTTACCTTCAAAACCCCACTGGACGTACTGAGACACCTCAAAGCAACGGGCGTCACAGCGACCGGAAACGGCTGTTGGACAAAAGGCCGGCAAGAATCATTCTGCCAGCAATATGCGGAACAGTTCGCGACAACCGACGGCCAAGTGACACTCACATACCGCCCGTTTTATATATTAGCAACCAAAAAATAAAAAAGGATATGAAAGGAACAGTCTTATTTATTACAGGAATCGATACCAATATCGGTAAAACTTTCGCCACCGGCATGATTGCATGCGCATTGGCCGAAAAAGGGAAAAAAGTCATCACCCAGAAAATGATTCAAACGGGTTGCACAGAAGTCTCGGAAGATATCGAAATGCACCGGAAAATACAGGGAATCCCTTTCACCGAAGAGGATAAAGCTGGATTAACTTGCCCCTACATCTTCACCTATCCCTGCTCTCCCCATATGGCTGCAGAGAAAGACGGGAAGACAATCAATCTCTCCGTCATCACCGAGGCAACCCGCCGCCTACAAGAGAAATATGAGTACGTCTTGCTGGAAGGTGCGGGCGGATTGATGGTTCCGAACGATTTTCATTCGCTCGCCATCGATTATGTAAAAGAGCAAGGATACCCGGTTATCCTGGTGACATCCGGCAAATTAGGTAGCATCAACCATACATTATTAAGTCTCTACACCTGCAAACAATACGGAATTCCGGTCCGAACGGTTGTTTACAACCTTTATCCGCCAACAGACGAACAGATAACCGCCAACACCCTGGAATACCTCACCCAATATCTGGAAAAGGTATTTCCAGATACTGCCCTTATCACACTTCCGGAAGCAACGGCAGGAGTGGCAGACATAGATATCAGCAGCCTGTTCTAAGCTTCCTCTACCCCTCCTTTTCAAAACACTGGTGTTTCGCATCCAAAACACCGGTGTTTTGAAATCAAAGCATCGGTGTTTTGAATGATGCCTCAGCTTAAACAGACGTCTCTTTACAAGAACAGCCGCTTATCCATCTCTGTTAAAAGAATGATAAGCGGCTGTTTATTCATATATCATTTACTTCACTACTTGAAGAAGAACCTGAAAATGTCGTTTCCGTTCGCATAGATCAGTAAAGCAAACAACAGGAACATCCCGGTAACCTGTGCATATTCAAGGAATTTGTCACTCGGCTTGCGGCGTGCAATCACTTCATAGAGTAGGAACATCACATGCCCGCCGTCCAAAGCCGGAATCGGCAGAATATTCATAAAGGCGAGGATGATAGAAAGGAAAGCCGTTTTCATCCAGAACGAATGCCAATCCCATTCCGCTGGGAACAGACTGCCAATTGTACCGAACCCCCCCAGGCTGGAAGCTCCTTCTTTCGTAAAGACATATTTCATGTCACTGACATACCCTTTCAGTGTGTTCACACCTAACATAACACCGGCAGGGAAAGACTCGAAGAAACCATATTTACGAGTCACCGTCTGATACATATCAAAAGGCGAAACAGAATAAATACCCATTTTCCCGGCCGTATCCGTATGCAGCGTCAATGTCTGCGGGATACCGGCACGATAAAAACCGACCAATACATCCTTATCCTTATTTTGTGCAAGCACTTCACCTACCTCATAGAAAGAAGGGGTTACGATGCCATTAATAGAAACGATACTGTCTCCCGGTTGCAAACCGGCAACTGCGGCAGGTGATTCGCCACTTTCCGTCTTACCCAATTCACGCACGACCATCGGGAAACGATAGGAGGCAAATCCTTTCTTATCCCGCATAACACGCTGTGCCATATCTTCAGGGATAGGAATTACCGTTTCAACACCACCACGCAAAACCGTTACGGTCTGTGCATTGAGTACACGGCGGAAACAATCCTCTCCGAAACGCTCCAACTCCGTATCGTCCGCTTTCAGCAAGATATCACCATCCTGGAATCCAACGTTATGGAAAGTCTCACTATAATCCATACCCGCCTTCACATTTTTCAACGGCAGGAACGTATCCCCCCAAGTGAACAACACCATCGAATAAATAAACAGCGCCAACAAAAAGTTAAACAACACACCGGCAACCATGATCATCAACCGTTGTCCGGCAGGCTTAGAACGGAACTCATAAGGCTTCGGCGGCTGTGCCATCGCCTCCTTGTCCATACTCTCATCGATCATACCGGATATCTTGCAATAACCTCCTAAAGGAAGCCAGCCGACCCCATACTCCGTATCACTGTTTTTAGGCTTAAACTTGAAAATCGAGAACCACGGGTCAAAGAAAAGGTAAAATTTCTCCACCCGAACCTTAAAGATACGGGCAAAGATAAAATGTCCGAATTCGTGGACCAACACCAATATCGATAAACTCAAAATGAGCTGTAGAGCCTTAACTAAAAATGTCTCCATACTTTGTCTCTTGACAATTGACAATGAACAATTGACAATTAAATACCTTCGATACTCCTTCTTGTCCCTTGTCCATCCTCAATCGTCTTGTTCTTAATTATTATCTATTATCTTTCTTTATAATATTTTCTCTCCTAATTATCAATTAAAAAATTGCTCTGCAATTTTTCTCGCCTCCGCATCCGTCGCCACATAATCTTCGTAAGAAGGAACAGGGATGAAGGTGGCTTTCGCCATTGTTTTTTCGATAACGTCACTCATCTGCAAGAAGCCGATCTCGTCACGCAGGAAAGCAGCGACCACTACTTCGTTGGCAGCATTCAAGATACAAGGCATATTACCACCTTTCCTGACTGCATCGAACGCGAACGCCAAGTTACGGAAACGCTCCATATCCGGCTCCTCGAAAGTAAGCGTTGCATATCGGGTGAAATCCAGCCGGGGCGCTTTGCAGTGTAACCGCTTGGGATATGAGAAAGCATAGCTGATCGGAAGTTTCATGTCGGGAATCCCCAACTGGGCGATCACCGCACCATCTTCAAACTGAACCATCGAATGGATCACTGACTGCGGATGCACCACGACCTGTATCTGTTCCGGCGTAACCCCGAACAGCCACTTCGCCTCTATCATCTCGAACCCCTTGTTCATCATCGATGCCGAGTCGATCGTGATTTTCGCCCCCATACTCCAGTTGGGATGCTTCAACGCCTGTACCTTGGTCACAACTGCCAGTTCCTCCATTGTCTTGGTACGGAAAGGGCCGCCGGAAGCCGTCAGCAATATCTTTTCCACCGGATTCTCACACTCTCCCGATAAACACTGGAAAATGGCAGAATGTTCAGAGTCGACAGGCAGGATAGGCACTTTGTGCTCGACAGCCAAAGCCGTGATCAGTTCGCCGGCCACCACCAGCGTCTCTTTGTTTGCCAATGCGATCGCCTTACCAGCTTTGATCGCGGCAATCGTCGGTTTCAGTCCTGCATATCCCACCATTGCCGTCAGCACCATATCGATCGGTTCCGACTGGACGACCTGGGCAATGGCATCCGAACCCGCCCATACCTTGATAGGGAGATCTTCCAATGCCTCCTTCAATTCGGGATATTTCTGCTCATTGGCGATTACCACCACTTCAGGCATATATTTACGTGCCTGATTAATCAACAGATCCACCTGATTATTGGCAGTAAGAGCATATACTTCAAAAAGGTCGGGATGTTCGCTGACTACTTCCAAAGCCTGTGTTCCGATAGAACCTGTAGAACCTAATATGGCCAAGTTTCTTTTCATGCGTATTAAAATGCTATATATTCTTCGGGATTGACTGGGCCACCTTTATACCACAACTCGAAATGGAGATGGGGACCGGTCGACAGTTTCCCCGTATTGCCTACCAGAGCAATGGCCTCTCCCGCGACGACGCGGTCGCCCACCTCTTTCAGCAATAATTCGTTATGTTTATAAATAGATAAAAAACCATTCCTATGCTGCACCTGTATCACATTCCCGGAGTTCGGATCGAAGCCAGCAAAGACCACCGTGCCATCCAACGTCGCCAGCACGCTTTCCTTCGGGGCTGCAACCAAGTCGACACCATAATGCCGGATATTGGCATTATAATGAGAAGAAACCACTCCATCTACAGGCTTATAGAAAAAGACACCATCGGTAGGAACCGGATTCGGGTCCAGGACAGCCAAGTTGTATTTCTCCGCCTCTTCAAAATCCTTTACAAACTTCTTTTCCTCCTTCGTTTGAGGAATCTCATAGTCAGGGTTCACTCGTGCCAGCGAATCGATCTCTCGAATCGAATCGATCGGCATCGTCCCCGACAGAATACCTGCCACATTATTCAGATAAAGAGATTGTATCTGGATCATCCTTTCCAGCGAATCGGCACGCAAGGCATTCTGCATGATCTCCTTACGAACTTCCACATCCAGATAACCCGGCAGATAGTTCCGTATCGGTGTCTTAATAATGATAAAGGCAGTAAAAGCGATCAGCAAGAAAGCAAACAAGGCCAACATCGCAAATGCGGAAAGCTGTGACAACCGGAAAGACCATACTTCCTCCAGCGTTCCTTCATTGAAGAAAGACAGTTTGTATTTAAACCTAATCCGGTGCCAGAATGATTTCTTATTTGTTCGTCTTTGCTTTTGTGCCATGTGTATTCGTCAATTTCATAAATCCAACAGACCTTCCGGAACGGAAACGGCCAGCGTCTTATTCTCATGATCGGCAGACAAGATCAGTTCCTCGGCGGCAGGCAACAACAGCTCTTCGCCGTTATGGTCGATCTGCAAAAGGACATTGATGGTAGACTCGTCGACATCAGTAATCTCGCCAATTTCGCCATGATGTTCGTCTATGACCCGATAACCGATAAAGCTATCCCATGTCATATCTCCCACCAAGTCGTCCCTGTCCACTTCATCGAGCGAATAAAAGACTTCGCGGTTGGAAAATTCACGGGCCGCTTTCTCATCGTCCACATTCTTCAACTTCAGAAGGATAACGGTATCCGTCTTATAGCGGTATTCCTCGATGAAAAAAGGGACCAGAATCCCATCCATCTCGCATATGATATACGGATCGTCCGAATCGTCAAAAACATCACTGTTCGTAACCAGCGCGATCTCCCCCTTTATACCGTGAGGTTTGGCAAACTGCCCTATCTTGAAAACATCTTCTTTCTTAATCATGACAAGAATGTTTAAAGTCGGGTAATACGAGCCCCGATGCCGTTCAACCGTTTGTCAATATTCTGATATCCACGGTCTATCTGGTCGATATTGTGGATATGGCTGGTTCCTTCGGCGCTCATCGCCGCAATCAGCAAAGCAATGCCGGCACGAATATCCGGAGAAACCATATTGGAACCACGCAGTTTGAAACGATTGCCCAACCCGATCACAGTCGCCCTGTGCGGATCGCAAAGAATGATCTGCGCTCCCATGTCGATCAGTTTGTCGACAAAGAAGAGACGGCTTTCGAACATCTTCTGATGGATCAGCACACTGCCGACAGCCTGCGTCGCCACAACGAGGAAGACACTCAGCAAGTCCGGCGTCAGTCCCGGCCAAGGAGCATCGGCAATCGTCATAATGGAGCCGTCGATAAACGTCTCGATCTGATAAGAATCGTGTGTCGGGACATGGATATCGTCACCGATCTGTTCGACCGTAATTCCCAAACGGCGGAATGAATCGGGAATAATCCCCAACATATCATAGCCTGTATTTTTGATCGTGATGTCGGAACCGGTCATAGCGGCCATTCCGATAAAACTGCCTACCTCGATCATATCCGGCAAGATCGTATGTGTAGTGCCCCCCAACACCTCAACCCCTTCTATTGTCAGCAAATTGGAGCCGACACCCGAAACGCGAGCTCCCATACGATTCAGCATGGAAGAAAGTTGTTGCAGATAAGGTTCGCAAGCGGCATTATAAATCGTTGTTTTTCCTTCTGCAAGCACGGCCGCCATCAAGATATTGGCCGTACCGGTCACTGAAGCTTCATCAAGCAGCATATAGGCGCCATTCAGCTTCTTCGCCTCTATTTCGTAGAGCTGGCGGTCAGGATCATAACTGAAGCAAGCCCCCAGCTTCTGAATACCGACAAAGTGAGTATCCAGACGACGGCGTCCGATCTTATCGCCTCCCGGCTTAGGGATCAAAGCCTTGCCAAAACGGGCAACCAGAGGACCGACTATCATCACCGAACCGCGCAGGGAACCACTTTTACGCAAAAACTCGTCCGTTTCCAGATAGTTCAAGTCGACAGCATCGGCCTGAAATGTATAGGTATCGGCAGCCGGATGCTCCACCTTCACCTGCATGTCGCGCAGGAGTTGTATCAGGTTATTCACATCCAGGATATCCGGTACATTATGGATTGTCACTTTTTCCGGCGTAAGCAATGTTGCACAAATGACCTGCAAGGCTTCATTCTTTGCGCCCTGCGGAACAATCTCACCGGACAACCGGTAACCGCCTTCTATGACAAATGAACTCATCGGCCTTTACGTGAATAGTTTTTCTTGTTGTTCGTATTGTTGCGAGCGAGTATATCACGGCTTTCCGCCAGCTTATGTACCTCTTCATCCAAGATGATCCGACCTTCAGACAATTCGTCAAGGTCCTTAAAAATTTTTCGGTCGTCTACGGACTCCTTGTTCCAGGTAAGGAACGATTTCTTCATTTGGGTAGCCAGCAATTTGATCAACTGGTCCTTTTCCACACCCGGTTCGAATTCGGTTGCTTTCTGGATCATTTTCTCAAGCGTCTTGCCGTAATGACGGTAACGTATACGCGAATTGTTATAAGGTATACGCGGAGGACGTGAGTAAAGGTCTTCTTTCTTTACGATCTCGTACGGATAATCGATATCCAATTTGAAGTCGGCCATAATAGCCAAGTGATCCCAAAGAATATGTTTGAAGTCGTTTACATCGCGTAAATGGGGAAACATGTTTCCCATGATGTTGATTATTGTGTCTGCACAGCGTTTACGTTCTTCCCTGTCCTGAATGGTAATGCAATAGTCCACCATATTCTGTATATTGCGTCCATATTCGGGCATAACCAATTTCTTTTCTTCTGTATTATATCTCATTACAAATTCTGTTTATCCGGCAAAGTTACAGATTATAATTGATTTAAACAATACGGCTCCTCCCCCGCAGAATGTTAAGAAAAGCCTATAAAACCAAGGAGAAAGAAAACTGATTACAATCGATGCCAACAAGCTATCTACTCTGAAACCGAAATTAAATTCATATATTTACGCCATACAAAAAGAAAGACAGGCTAACAGCTCTGCCGGATTCTTGATAAATAACAAACTGAAGGAAAGATAACAAACAAATGCGAAGTTATGATTGATTCTTTAACATCACTGCGGTTTATATTCGCAATAATGGTTTTTGGGGCACACTGTTACGTGATAGACAGTTTTTTCAGTACCCATTTTTTCAAAGAAGGATTTGTCGGCGTCAGTTTCTTTTTTGTATTGAGCGGCTTCATCATAGCTTACAATTATCAAAAGCGGCTAAGCGAAAACAAGATAACCAAACGCACCTTTTGGGTGGCCCGCATAGCACGTATTTATCCGCTGCACTGGCTGACCTTATTGATCGCCGTCGTATTGGGAAACTATGTAACCGCATCGGGGGCAACGGATTGGTTCAAGCACTTCTTGGCTTCGCTCACACTGACAAACGGTTACATACCCAAAGCCGATTATTTCTTCTCATTCAACAGCCCTTCCTGGAGCCTATGTTGCGAACAGCTTTTTTACTTCTGTTTCCCTTTCCTTATACCGTTAACCAGAAATTACAAACGCCTGCTCTGCGTTTTCATAATAGCTGCGATCCTGGTCGTTGCCGGCATGTATTTTACTCCGGAAAACGACATTAAAGGATATTGGTACGTGAATCCGATCACCCGGCTTCCGGACTTCATTGCCGGTATGCTTCTATTCCAGCTATATGACCGACTAAAAGACAAAAACATTTCTTTGTCTCAAGGGACTATCATCGAAACAGCCTCCATAGCCTTATTTTTCGCCTTTTATTTCTATGCGATTGAAATACCTAAAGTATATCGGTACTCCTGTTACTACTGGTTTCCGATAGCAATGATCCTGATCAGTTTTGCCCTGCAAAAAGGTCACGTCTCGCGTATCCTGTCCAACCGCCTTTTAATAATAGGAGGCGAGATCAGCTATAGTTTTTATCTGATTCATCTTTTTGTCCTGCTCACCTATTCGGAATGGCAGAAAGGAAGCAGTTTCCATATAGCGTGGTATATTGCTGTTCCGGTTCTATTCGGTATCATCGTCCTGCTTAGTTTGCTTTCCTACTACTATTTTGAAAAGCCAATGAACAAACGTATCAAAACATGGCTGGACAAATGACTAAAATGACATCGGTCTGTAGATAACTGGTACACTAACTCGTTTCATGCCATCAACTAACTCCAAACACCTCAAGAACTAAATGATAACATATAGCAAAGTATCTATTGGCAGTCACTACCAATTGCCTATATGTAGTACTACCAATTGATGATAGATAGTACTACGTATTCGTGATAAGTAGTACTACATATAAATAATATGCTATATGCCTTGAATTAGTTTACTATGACTTCCGAGATAGTTTATGGTATGTTCCGGATCAGTTGCTTCTTGAGAACGGGCAGAGTCCGGATAGGATCATTTTGCATTTTCCCTACCACTTTGAGAAACAACGCTCCGAATAGGCACAAAAAAAATTAGGGGACAAGGATATTCCCTGCCCCCTAATTGATTTTTAGTCCGTTATTATTTTGATTCTGGTGTCTTACTGAAAATGGTGTGGATACGCTTCATGTCGAACTTAGGGGTACGGTCGTAATAATAAATACCGTTTTGCTCCTGTTCCACATCCGTAAGCTGCGTATAGCAATAGCCCCAAATATCATTTGAGAGAGAGAGCACAGCATCCACCTGGCCTTCCAGACGAGCATAGAACTCTTCCAGGGAACGAGGCGGTTCGCCATATCCCCAGGATGTATTCTGGGCGCTCTCCATCTGCTGCGACGGATTCCATTTGATACCGCCAAACTCATCCACCAAGTAAGGCATGTCCTTCTTGTATTCCGGGAAAGCATACTGGTCGGTATATTTCAGGCCGTTGTAACCGATATTCATCGGCATCAGATGGATTTCCCATTTCGGAGCTTCCATCAGTTTGCCACCGTTATACAGTTTCTCCTTCAACTTGGCGGGGTCCTGTTCGTAATTATGAACGGTCCAGATATCGGTTGCGATATGCGTTCCACCGCTTGCCCCATGGAAAGGACGCGTCGGATCGATCATTTTCGTCAGGTTGTAGAGGTCGTGCATCAAACGCGGATATTGCACACGGTCGGGCCAGAACTCCTCGTTGGTCGGCGTCCAGATCAGGAGTGACGGATGGTTACGGTCGCGCTGCACAATCTCACTCCATTCGGTAATGAAATTACGAGCCGTTTCCGTATCGTTACAATCCATCCCCCAGCTGGAAGCTTCCCCCCAAGTCAGATAACCCATCTTATCCGCCCAATAATAGAAACGTTCTTCGAAAACCTTCTGATGCAGGCGTGCTCCATTGAAACCCGCCTCCATAGAGAGTTCGATATCCCGTTTCAACGCCTCGTCACTCGGAGCCGTCCAGATGCCGTCGGGATAGAAACCTTGGTCGAGCACCAGGCGCTGGTAGTAAGGCTTATTGTTCAGATAAATCTTATTGCCTTCGATATGCACTTTGCGCATACCGGCATAACCATTGACCTCATCAATTATATTTCCATTCTTATCCAATACTTTGTACTCCAAATCGTAGAGGAAAGGACTTTCCGGACTCCAAGTTTTCATCTTCTTGACCGGAAGGACCACAGAAGACAGAGAGCTTGCCGAAACCGTCCGGCTGGCAACCACCTTGCCGTTGTCTTTCAATGTCACCTGCAATTTTCCACCTGCTTCCTTATAGAAACGGGGACGAACCACCAATTGCTGCTGGTCGATATCCGTCAGAAGCTGAACCGATTGCAATCCTTCCGGATGGACCGCTTCCATCCAGACCGTCTGCCAGATACCGGTCGTACGGGTGTAGTTGCAGCCATAAGAGGCGTATTGCAGATTCTGTTTGCCGGCTGCTTGTTTGGCCCCACGGACGTCGCTCTCCACATAAACAACCAGACTATGTGTCTGGCCTGGCTTTACCAGAGAAGTAATATCCACGGCAAACGAGGAAGTCCCACCGAAATGGCGGTTAGCCAAAACTCCGTCGATATAGACTTCCGATTTATAGTAGACCGCACCGAAATTAAGCAGAATGTTCTTTCCGTTCCATTCCTGCGGGATCGTGATCGGACGCTGATACCAGAAATGATTGATAAAGTCCATATATCCGATACCGGACAATTTACTTTCCGGGCAGAAGGGAACAGTGATCTTCTTGTCAAAACCTTTCGATTTATAAAACTCGCGTTCCATTCCTGAACCGCCGAAATCAAACGAGCAGGTCCATTCCCCATTCAGGTTGACCCAACCCGCCCGCTCGAACTGCGGACGGGGATATTCGGGACGCGGCATAGACCAGACAGAGGCCACGCACAGAAAAAGAGATAAAAAAGCTATGCTAATCCGTTTCATGCTTTTACTTTAATTCGTTAATAACTGACTGATTGGCTTTCTTTACAGCAGCTTCGTCGATCTTGATCACTTTGCGGTCGTATGTCATCAGACCGTTCACTTCACCTTCCACATCAGTTGTCTGCGTATAGACAGCGGCAGAGAAACCACGTTTCACATAATCTTTCAGGATATTGGCGTATTTGACATATTCAGCCGTCACTTCGTCGCTGTTCTTAAACTGCACATATCCCCAGTTGCGTTTGTTCCACCACAAATGGTTTTCTACCGGAAGGCCGATTCCACCGTATTCACCCAACACATTCACACGTTTCGGATCGAACAGGAACATATCGGGAGCCGGATAGTTATGCAGATCCAAGATATCACCGCAAGGACGATGGTTGCCGCCGCTTGCCGGGTTCACCAGACGGGAAGGATCGTAAGTCTTTGTCCATTCAGCCGCTTTTTCCGTTTCAAACTGTCCCCATGCTTCGTTGAAAGGAACCCAAACGACTACGGAAGGATTGGATATGCAAAGGTCCATGATCTCTTTCCATTCACGATAATAGTTGGCCTTGGATTCAGGTGTACGTTCATTGTCTTTTCCACCGTTATATACATGGTGATCCCAAATATAAGAGCCATGATCGCCGCTCGGCATATCCTGCCATACCAAGATACCTTCCTTATCGCAATGATAATACCAGCGTGCCGGTTCCACTTTCACGTGCTTACGGATCATATTGAAGCCCCAGTCTTTTGTTTTCTTGATGTCGAACAACAATGCTTCATCTGTCGGAGCCGTATAAAGTCCGTCAGGCCACCATCCCTGGTCCAGCGGGCCGAACTGGAATAAATCCTGATTATTCAACTGCATGCGCATAATGCCGGCAGCATCGCGTTTAGAAGAAATCTTACGGAAAGCCGTATATGATTTTACTTCATCCAGCACCTTTCCGTCTTTCGACAAAGAAACCGTCATATCATACAAATAAGGATTGGACGGGCTCCAAAGTGTCGGGTTTTGTACGGACAAACGCAATTCCTTTCCTTGAACACCTTTGGCCGTAGCCACAACCTGGCCTTTGTCCAACACCTTCACGGTTACGATACCGGAATTGCAGTCGCAGGAAGTTCCGACCGTCACATTCAACGTATTATTGTCAATATTGGAAATAGACTTTACCGAAGTCACATGGGCAGCAGCTACCGGTTCCAACCATACTGTCTGCCAGATACCGGTTACTGGTGTGTACCAAATGCCTTCCGGACGGGAAGTTTGTTTACCGCGCGGTTGATATCCCTTATCACTAGGATCCCATACACGGACAACCAGCTTCTGGTTGTTCTTTCCTGTCAGATACGGAGTGATGTTGAAGGAGAACGGAGTGAAACCGCCTTTATGAGAACCGATCAGGATGTCGTTTACAAACACGTCCGCTTTCCAATCCACCGCACCGAAATTTAACATGATGTCCTTATTTTTCCAGGCTGAAGGAACGGAAAAAGTACGCTTATACCATAATTCGCTGTTTTCGCCAACTTCTTTCTGTACGCCAGACAGAGAGGATTCGACAGCAAAAGGAACCAAAATCTTACCATCGAATGTTGCCGGTTCTACATCGCCAACCGGTTTGATGGCATATTCCCATTCCCCGTTCAGATTTTGCCAATCGCCACGTTCCAACTGAGGACGGGGATATTCAGGAAGGACATTCGCCGGATTTACCTGTTCCGACCACGGTGTCTTGATCTTATCTCCTACCGGTTTCCATTGAGCCTGTGCACCCAAGGCCAGTGCCAATGCACAACATACAAATAAGGTCTTTTTCATGATTTATACTTTATGATTTGTGAATGATTATAATTTTCAATTAATAAACTCCGGAGCTTCCGCTTCTAAAGAAGGACTTGCCCCTTCAACTTCCGGCCAGCCATCTCTCCAACGGATCCGATCCAACATCAGGACTCGTCCGGTAGGATGTTCACGGCTCACGGCATGATAGAGAACCCAGTCGTTCCCACGGTCGTCCGTAACGATTTCCGAGTTATGCCCTGTACCGACAAAAGCATCATTTCCATGAATCAGAACTTCGTGATGATTTTCCATCATCGGTCGTCCCTGTTTGTCGGTGTACGGGCCGAACAGGCTGTCAGAACGGCCTACAACTGTAGTATAGGTACTTTTCAATCCCTCACAACAACTCCCTATCGAGGCAAACAAATAATAATAATCGCCCCTTTTATGGATGTAAGTACCTTCGTAGGCGGTTCCGGCAACCTGTTTCTTTTTGGCTCCGTCCCGAACAGATAGGCCGTCTCCCGACAACTCTATCCCATAGATACCGCGGAAACTACCCCAAAACAGGTATTTTTTCCCGTTATCCTCCATGAAAAATTGGTCTATAGAATTTTGAACTTGAATTGTCTTGCTTCGGAACAACGGTCCCTTGTCAATGAACGGCCCTTCCGGTTTGTCGGATGTAGCAACTCCGATCCCACAGGTCCACTCACCTCCCCAGACGGACATGGAATAATACAATACATATTGTCCGTTAATATAATTGATATCCGGTGCCCATAAGCCTCCTTTCGGCTCGAAGGTCGGACGTGTTTCTTCCGTGAAAGCCGTTCCGATCTCCTCCCAGTCCACCAAGTTGCGTGAACGATGGATCGGCGTATTGCGGATATCTTCGGTTGCATACAAGTAGAAATAGCCATCATCCGCTTTGATGATGGTCGGATCAGGCAAACTGTAATCGATCACCGGATTCCGATAAGTGCTCTTGGCTTCCACCACTGGTTCTTCCGCCGGCTCAGGACGAAAAGAGGGTTTATACATCTGCTTTTCCAGCATCTTCATAAAAAAGCCCCCCACTACCGAACGGGCACGCATGTTGATGGACCGGCCGTCGGTAGCCTCATACCAGTCGGTCAGGGGTACGCGAGGTTCGGTTTCATTCACATATTTATAGGCGGGTGATAACAAACGGGAGAAATCCTCCTGCGTATCAGCCAAGCACGCTGTCCATAAAATCCAATCAATCTTGGTATAGGTCTTGCGGCTGTCAAGCGGAAGGCCGAACGGCTGTTGCCGACTCAAATAGAAAGCGACCTCCTTCCGGGCGATCCTGTCCGGAAAGATATGCAAGCCCAAAACTCTATCCCAAACCAGATTATACTTCTGGCTCCAAGTATTTTCCCGGTCGAATGTCAGCCGGTAATGATCTCCATCATCAGCCATCCGCTCCCATTTCTCTGCCATCTCGCGAGCGGCTGAAACATACCTGACAGCCTGTTCCTTATCTCCCAACATCTCGGCCAACTTTCCATATCCGGCAATCCCTATGATCGCCTTTATCGAAAGGTTTGCATTATGGGCCAGGTGTCCGGCAAAATCATCCGTACACAACTGATTTTCCGGATCAAGTCCCTCTTTCAGCAAATAATTAGCCCAAACACCCAACGTCTTCCAATGTTCACGAGCATAATCCGCATTACCTTCGCGCAGAGCGATGGCAGTTGTCAGAATCAACATATTCCCACATTCTTCGACCGGCATATCGAAAGGATATGTCTGCCCGTTGGCATGAGGATAGGTTCCGACATCATGGGCGGCAAAAGGCTTGTTCCATCGTCCGCTTTCGCTGTAATGGAAAATCGGATTCAGCATTCCTTTCAATAATTCCGGATTATAAAGTAAGAACAAGGGGGCAGACGGATACGTCACATCAACCGTACCGATCGAACCATTGCTAAAATTCTCCTTGGAAAGAAACAACAGATTCCCGTCTTTATCTTCTATAAGTTTGTGGGCCGCCACCGCCTGGCGGTAAGCAATGGCACAAAGTTCTGCATATTCTTTTCCACCGGCTTTTTCCGCGTCTTCCATCAGACGAGTGTCGAAATGACGGCAGCGCTCCATAACCGAACGATATTCCTTCGCTGATTCTTCAAATGCCTGCCGGATATTTTTCTTACCGTTATGTTTCCAATACGCCATCCGGTTATCCTTGAAATACTGGATGGCATACAAGTCGTCATAGCCCACCATCAGGAACCCGGCCTTCGGAGAAGAAGACACTGCCTCCAAAATATGGCTGTAGACAAGTTGTTTCCGATCGCCAACCTCCATCACCGTCTCCTTTTCCACTTGTGCCGCCAAATAGAAATAACCCCAGTCAATACGGACATCATCCCCTTTGCGTAACAAAACAGCCTGCTCAGCCGTTCCTGTCTTCAAATAAGAAATACCGTTTTCCACCTCCCTCTCAACCATGACCGCCTGATCCTCCGTGTTGACGGCCAAAGATGAAAAAGCTTCGACACTCACCCGTACCTCATGCTTCTTTTGATCTGCCGAACGAACCTGCCAAGAAATATAATTGACCGGCATGGACATCCGATCCAAATCATCCAGCAATAACGGAGCCGTAAAAACGACATCGAGCAAAACCGGACCACATTCAAATGTATAATAAGTTTGCGTGGGAAGGACATTCACAGACAACTGTCGGGCAGCAGTCGCAAAACGAACCGATGCTCCCTCTTCCGGTGTTTCCTTTCCCATGAAAAGATAAGAAACACCATCCACATCCACTACCCCCAACAAGGCCTGTTCCTTGCCGGTCCAATGGCGGGTCACATCAGCATTCAATTCATCTGCAAACGACCAAACGCTGGTATATGGATCTACGGAAATAAGCGGATAAGAAGGAGCGCGCAATGCGTTCCTTTTATCCGGCTCAAACAAACTCCCTGAACCGCAGGACACGTTCAGCAGTATCCCTTGGCAACAAATCAATAGTATCAGAAAGGCCTTCTTCATTTCTAATAAATATATATATAATTAAACACAAACTGACTTGATAATAAATCATGTGCAAAGGTATTCTTTCGCCTTCTATCACATTTTCAATTATCAATCATTTACTTTCAAATATCAATCAAAACTACATGAAATCAGCTTGATACGCAAAACCGGATAGGATAACCGTTTTTCAAGCATCCTATCCGGCAATAACCTTATCACTTCAACCGAACCACTGGCGAATAGATAGCCTGATCCGCTCCGTTAGCCAAAACACCGACACGAGCGTAAAGGGCTTTTGCCTTTACTATTTCGGTATTACCGCTAATATCGGCAGAAAGATTCACGCTACCGGGAACGACATCCGAGAAGTCCTGACGGTACAAGTTGTTGACATCATCCGCAAATTGCGTCTTGCTTAATAACAACATCACCCGACTGATCTTCGCATCCGGCACAATCCTGTTAATCATAAACGACGCGTTCATTGCCGATCCCGTAACAGACAATTGTTCGTTCGAAATCATAAAATACGGAGTAACTTCCAGATTCACTTCCGTATGTCCTTTCAAATTCACGGTTACGGACTCATGATTATTCACCCACGGTCCGTTCCCGTCTCTTGTCGTCAAACGATATTCACCATCAAACAAAAGAGCGGAGAAAGTACCATCTTGTCCTACAAAAACAGAAATCGGATCATTCTTCTCATAACCATCCTGATACAACTGCAACTGGACTGCTTCGCCGGTTCCACGCAAGTTCAAAGCCTGTCCCTGATAAGTAACTCTACCAACCAGTTTGGATTCCGGCGCATCAAAATTATCTTTTCCACAGCCGGAAAACAATACCAGCAGTAAAATTACCGAAAAAATATTAGATATAATCTTCATACTCATGCATTTTTAATTATTGATACGGGTTCTTTACCAACTTAGGATTATTGTTAACCCAGCCCAAATCGAGGAAGTTGTAATAATTCTGCATCCGGAAATAACGTGCATTCGGAGACATGAACAAGAAGTCTTCCACAAACACCCACTTGCCGTCATTCGGGTCACCCGGTGCAACCACACGATACGGCCAGAGGCGACGGTGACGAGCCTGCGGATCATTGTTGTTTCCATTCCAGACTTTATCAGCCAAACGCCAACGCTTCATATCCCAATAACGATGGTCTTCGAAAGCAAATTCAACGCGATATTCATGCACGATATTCTCAAATGTAACAGTTTCCAACGGCTTCACACCTGCACGATTACGCACGGCATTGATAAATTCGGCTGCACGTCCGTTTTCCAGTTCGAAAGACGCTTCGGCCGCAATCATATAGGCTTCAGACATACGGAAACGAGGCATCCACATTTCGGAATTACGACCACGCGTCGATGCTCCAGGAGTTTCATCAATAAATTTACGATAATAAAAACCTGTCTTATTAACATACTGTTCATTAGACTCTTTCGGACCGTTCAATGCAGTCAAAGCATTTCCATTGGCGTCTTTAGAGTCCAAATCACCAGCTATCAGCTCCCATTCTCCATTATTCTTTACCAACTGACCTGCCTGCAATACGACCGGAACACTTTTCAATTCCGCACCCGGATAAAGGATAGTTCCCCATAAACGAGGATCACGGTCTTTGAATGGAGCATCAGACGAATCATAAAACTTAAATGTCCCATTTTCAGAAGTCACGACCTTACTATCCGTCCCAGGGGTATCCGTATCAAGCAATTCATAGGCTTCAACCAGATTTAAAACAGGACCGCCATAACTATTGTCAATATCCTCCGCATGAGACTTAGGAATATTATATTTCGTAAACTCAACAGTCTGCCCCGGATATTTATAATCCCGTGCCCAAATAACTTCTGTATTATTGTCTTTTACGGATGTCGCCTCATAAAAGTTTAATCCCTTATTGTCCGGACGCCGATCCTGCAGAATATAAGGACTGTCTTTAATCACATTCTCTGCGGCAGCCAAAGCCGTTTTATAATAATCAGATGCCTTATCAGCCGGAATCCCAACTTCCCCTCCCTCTGTTCTAATCGGAGTTGACATTTTATTATTATAATTAGCGATCGAAGCAGCATAGACAGCGGCACGCGCTTCCAACATCTTAGCCGTCCACCTATTTGCACGAGCAGAATTTATCTGTTTCTCCGCCGGCAATAAATTATAAACAGCCTGGCATTCACTTATGATATAATCATACATCTCTGCTTCCGTCGAACGTGGGAACTGCATCGTAGTTATATCCATACCAGATTGATAATCAAACACCTCATCTCCGATTATCGGCATACCGCCCAAACCACGGCACATATTGAAATAACACCAAGCACGTAAAAAACGCGCCTCCCCTTCTAATGGAGCTTTCTCAGAATCTTTCAGGACTTCCGTTTCACGCAACCCTTTTAAAAACTGATTCACATTACGGATGAACGTATAATCATACACTCGCCAAAGATCATCTTCGAACGTAGAGCGTTGATCCGGTCCTCCATCCATTTTTGCCGCATCATCAATATAAGTCATGGAATAGCTATCATTTATGTGTTGTCCCCATGTTACGCGACCATAATAATTCGCTAAAACAGATTTAATCATCACCGCATCACCAAAAATCTGGTCATCCGTCATGATCTTATCTGGCTCACGATCCAAAAAATCACTACAAGCCGTTGCCGAGAACAAACAAACTGCCAAGGCCGACATTATATATATCTTCTTCATTTCTACCTAAAATTTAAGGTTTACACCAATATTTATAATACGTGTTGTCGGATATCCCAAACCATTTCCTTCCGTCGATTCAGGATCAATACCCGGAGCATTGGTAAATGTCAACAAGTTGGTCCCCGCCACATAAAAGCGCAGATCCGAGATCAACGCTTTTTCCACAATATGTTTCGGGAGCGTGTATCCTAACTCCAAATTACGTAATTTGACATACCGGACATTCTTTTTCCAGAAGGTACTGTTCCAATAATTACTGTGCGAACTATTTCCAATCAACAACATCGGATATTTTCCCGGTATCAATTCACTGTCTGCATCCCAAATATCAGACAAACGCCATGTGTCTTCCATATAATATTGCGGGTTGTTACCACCATCATGGAACGGGTTACGTTGTTCCCATTGCTGATACCAGGATCCCATCGCGCCACCGGTAAAATCGAACGCCAAATCAAATCCTTTCCAACCGAATGAAAAATTCAAACCGAAATTAAGAATCGGAGTGGAATCTTCCCGATATCCAATCGGACGTTCATCCAAACTATTAATCACACCGTCACCATTCACATCCTTATATTTGATGTCACCCGGACGAAGCGTCTTATTACCCTGACGGTCATTGTCGATCGGATAAGTGGCGATCTCTTCCCAACTATTGAACTGTCCGATTGCTTCCAATCCCCAGTTCAGATAACCGAAACGATGGTTCAACGAATTGCGATACACATCCCAAGAATTGGAGAAACGCGGTTTATACTGTTCCCAATCATAGAAACGGGAATACGTAATATTACCGCCGATAGAATATGTGAAGTCCTCTACCCGGTCTGTCCACCGAACAGCCGCATCATACCCCATGTGCACATCCGAATTCAAGTTTTCTTTCGGTAGGCTGAAACCGACTTCCGATGGCAACAGGACATCATAACGAGATGCAGGAAGCCCGTCACGCTGACGGCGGAAAAAGTCGAACTGCCCCGTCAAGCGATTATCCAAAAAAGCAACATCAAAGCCGACATCCAGAATCTTAGCCTTGATCCAAGACAATGTCGTCACCGGAAGTCCGCGCGGAACCGAACCTATCGTATATTTCCCATCAATAACAGAACCGCCATTCTTATAGTTATAACCGCTCATATAATCGAACGCCGCATATCCGGAAACGTTATCGTCACCCACCATACCGTATGATCCACGGATTTTCAAATCGCTGAAAATATTCGATAGCTTGGATTCCTTCCAGAAATTTTCTTCCGAAATACGCCAACCGACAGAAGCGGAAGGGAAGAATCCCCAACGATGATCAGGCGGAAATTTCCAAGATCCATCATAACGAGCCGAAAATTCAACCAGATATTTATTGGCATAATCATAGTTGCCACGGAACATCCACCCCAAACGTGCCTCCGTTTCATTACCCTCATCATTATATGTATCCATCGTCTCATAATCAATCAGATGTAACGCATTAGCCGTCGGAATAGCATGCAGCCAGGAAGTCGGCGTATCTCGCTTAATCGATTCAACCCCGGCAACAGCGGCCACATTATGATCTCCAAACCTTTTATTGTAAGACAGTTGAATATTCGACATCAATTCTTCGTTGTGTCCCACACGTCTTTCTCTCCAAGGATTATTATTCTCGAAAATCACCGGATAAGTATCCGTCGCTTCATCATAGCCATACAATTTATACGTATATTCCTGATTATTCATCTGCTGATATGCCAGATAATATCCGACCAAAGCCTTTGCCTTCAAACCATCGAAAATATCATACTCCGCCGTGGCTTGTAATTGCGCCACACGCCAAGTTTCTTTATATTCTCCGGACAATTCATAATTCAACCATCCGAAATTCGTCGCGGCATTAGAAGAAGTCAATGTCGGATATTTAGGATTGTCATTTGCAAAAGGACGCTTTGTCGGCAAATTTCGATATGTCCCAAAACGAGGCATCCAATAATCATCTGCCTCCGGAACACCCGGATTTTTCCTTTCTTCTATACGGCCATTCATGGAAGCTCCCACTTTCAAACGAGAAGTAATTTGCGTGTCTATGTTCATCTGAACATTGGTACGTTTAAATCCACCATAATTTACAATCATCGCGTCTTGGCTCATGTGACCGACAGAAACATAATAGTTCGTCTTATCCGAACCACCGGAGATATTGGCATTCAGATAATACTGAGGATTGGTTTCCCAGATGAAGTCATACCAGTCAAACGGCACATATCCTTTTTCTTTTCCCGCCAACCATTTCTGATAGTCTTCCTTACTATATGTATAGTCGGTCTTTCCTTGAACCGTTTCAGACTGGATATAATTGGTGATATAGGTCGCCGCATCCGCCGGTTTCGGGAAAGTAGACGGATTCTGCCAACCGTAGTATGCGTTCAGAGAAACCGTATTCTTAGTGTTCCGTTTACCTTTTTTCGTATTGACAACAACAACACCATTTGCCGCACGCACACCGTAAATAGCGGCAGAAGCATCTTTCAATACAGAAATGCTCTCGATATCATTGAAGTCGATATTATTGAATTGGCCTGCATCCGATTGCACACCGTCGATCACATACAACGGATCACCCATGTTACGGATCTGGATACTGGTCGTAGCCCCCGGACGGCCATCCGTCTGGCGCGTGTTCAAACCGGCGATCTTACCGACCAGTGCACCCGAAGCCGTGGAGGCAACCGAACGGCTGATGTCTTCCGAACCGACGGCCGTGACGGCACCCGTCAGCGTCGCCTTTTTCTGCGACAGACCGAAACCGGTCACCACCACTTCTTCCAGCGCCTGCGAATCTTCACGCAAAGTTATATTCAAAGTAGATTTTCCTTTGACCGAAACAGACTGCGTGACATAACCGATATAAGAAATTTCCAACACGGCATCAGGAGCCACAGTCAAGGAAAAAGCACCATCCATATCTGTAATGATACCGTTGGTCGTCCCTTTTTCAACGACATTGGCTCCCGGTACCGGTTCACCCAAATTGTCGACTACGATCCCTTTTACTATATGTGTTTGTTGCTGTACGACAGCCACGGAAACTTCCTTTGCGGCTGCTTTCTTTTCCGGAACCAAGACAATTTGGTTGTTCGATATTTCAAATGTCATTCCCGTCGAAAACAGGATATTTTTCAAAATATCCTTAACAGCCTTGTTTTGAGCATTCACGCTTACTTGACGAGACAAATCAATCTTATTCTCATCATAGAAAAATGAATAACCGCTTGCCTCTTCGATCCGTGAAAGCGCCTCGCTCAACGAAACATTTTCCAACCGGAGCGAGATGGAACGAAGCTGAACTTCCGCTTCGGCCGTCCCGGACAAACTCATCCAAAATAAAATGCTTATCAATAATGGCATCTTCCATTTCAAAATGCCACTGTTACTAAAGAACTTTCGTTTCTTCATAACCTTTTTAAGATTTAATAAATTACTGATTTAATTGTTACAACTTCGAATTACTTTTTTACGTGTGTTTCATAGGCATTCCTGATTTAATTGTTACTATTTTCTTGTTATTCTCACCGTATTATCTTCATCAAAAACATATTCTATCGGGGTTATCTTCGCAATCAGGCAAAGCACCTCCTCCAACGATTCATGTGTGATCGTAAAGGTATAGGCTTGATCGGTCGGCAACGACGGGTCCAAACGGATATCCATGCCATACCATTCCGACAGATATCCGGTCAGTTCATAAATCGTCTTTTTCTCGAAACGCAAGGATTCTTTTGCCCAAAGGCAAGAGATAGAAACATCCGTGGTTTTCTTTTCTATGCTGGGAACACTTTTTTTACACACGGCTGTTTCGCCCGGATTCAGGCTTCTCGACACACCGTGATTTTCAACAACGACCAACCCTGACAATAGGCTGACATCCACATGGTCCTGCTTTTCCCGCGCCTTCATGTTAAAAACCGTCCCGTGCACCTTTACGACCACACCGCCGCCTTCCACTACAAAAAGACGGTCCGGATCTGCCGCCACCTCGAAATAAGCCTCTCCATCCAAACGGACGTTACGCTCTTTAGTCCAACGGGAAACAAAATATTCTAACGTCGATCCGGCATTCAGCCAAACGAAAGTACTGTCCGGCAAACATATCCGGGATTTTCCATTCAAGGAAGAATAAGCCAATACGGCATCGCTTGCCTTGTACCATTCGGCCGTCATATAACCGGCAAAAGAGAACAACAGGAAAAATAAAACCGCAACCGCAGCAATATACAAACGAAAAGAACACAAAGACAACTTGAACATTCGCGGCTCTGCCTTTCTCATACGCTCCTCCATCCTTTTCCATAAGGCATCGACATTGGAAACATACCGCATGTTTTCTTCCATGATGGACAACCAAAGGGATTGCCAACTTTGGAATCGGGCATGGTTTTCCACATCGGCAAGCCATACATCCAATTCTGCCTGTTCCTTCTCCGAAATCTCACACTTGAATTTCCGGATAATCACTTCCCACGGTATATTTTTGTCTCTTCGTACCATTTATGAAACGTGAGACTCGAAAAATGAAGGCATCCCCTAAAAACAAATCGATTTTTTTCCAATTCCCCGATTCCAAGCCATGACAATATCCTGCAAACAGGAAGAATGACTTATTGTAAAAAAATCAAAAAGTTGAACAAGAAACGGATATTCCGCCCTGTTCTGCCAAACGGCGAATCTGATAAGAACGATTAGTCACTTTACCGGTGACAAACTCGGGAATATTATACGATTTCATCAAGCCGGCATAGTAGTCCGCCTCCTTTTGAGGGAGCAAAAACGGTTTACCGGTTTTGCCATCCTTCCCGACATACGCAATGAAAGGACGCGTGTACAATCCATCCAAACGCCTGCTGCTGAACACAACCCATCTTCCGTTGGACGACCACGAATGGTAACTTTCCGTATCATTGCTGTTGAGCGTTTCCGGATAGGAACCGACTCCGGACTTCAAGTCGATCATATACAGGTCGGCATCCTTATGCCAGATCGGGAAAGTGCCATAACCAGACAAAGTACAAAGCATGAACCGACCATCCGGAGAAACTCTTGGAAAAGAAACGCTTTTTCCATTCGCACGAGCATCAAACAGCGTATCCACCTGCGAACCGAACGTTCCGGATTCAGGGTCGAACGAGATGCAGCACAAGCTATAAGCCAATTTTCCAATGGAATCAGGCATCAAGCAAGCCGGAGCAGTGCAATAAAACAAACTCTTACCATCCGGAGAAAAAGAGGGAAACGTATCAAAACTTGACTGCGAAGCGAGTCCGGGCACAGACAAAAACGTATGGCGCTCCACATCGTAAACGATCACATCCGATGCCGTGTCATAAACCTCCGTCCGCTGAGTGGAATGCAACTGCTGGGTCGTCCTATTGATGGAAAAAGCGATGTAACGACCCGAAGGATGCCAATAAGGATAGGTAAAAGCTGATATCGTCTTATCTGTTTTCGTATCCAATAACTCGACCTCGTCTCCATCAACCAATACAGTCCCGGCCAACTTGGCACGCAAGTGGAACAGCATCTTGTCCGGATCATGGCCGCAGAAAGAATGGCAATTCACGCAATTATAGTCCGTCATCTTGTTCTCATAAACAGTCGTTTCATCAAAAGACTCCATTCCACGTTGGTAAATTCCCATTTTGTTCCATAATGCATAGCCAGGTTCTATCAAGCGATATACCAAATAAGGATCAACCGGATCTACCGCCACATTCAACGATACGGGTTGCCAAATCTCCCACCGATCGCCCTTCTTACGCGCCACCGTAACCCGAACGGAATCATCTTTTGCCTCCTGCAAAAGCCTCTTCCATTTCTTTTCCGGAATCCTGACTTTCCCGTCGGGAGCCTCCACCTTGAATTTTACCACTCCTGCTTCCAACAAGACCGACACACGACATCCGTCCGCGCGGACCGTGAAGTTCAACGGAGCTATATTGTACGGGATAGTGGTTTGCGCATAATCAGGAAATAGAACAGGCTTCTCACCTAACCGTTTCCCATTTTTCCAATCCTCCGAACAAGCACAAAACAAAATTGCCGCCACCAAAAAGCAATAAAATCGTTTCATCGCGTACCTTTATTTCTTAAACATCAAATAAAACCAATAGGTATCTCCATACGAACCGGCCATGACATCCCGAAAATTGACATAGCCATGCTTCGTGTTCATATCCTGATCGAACGCACCGTAGCGCAACTCGACTTTCATTCCGACCCCTTTTTCGGGCCACAATCGGGGAGTCTTTTGATAAAGCGCTATCACGGCTTCCTGTTGGTGGATGGAAAGGGAAGGCCACACCTTCGTCCGGTAATACTTCCGATGCAACTCGTCAAAACGATTCAAAGTCTTGCCCAACAAATGAAAACTCAACAAGTATTGGAAAGCGACCGACCGGTCCGGATTGTTCACTGCCAACCGTTCCCACACTTCCAACAAATCTGCAGACACGGCATACTGTCCGCCTTTTCCCCACGCCCGCCTTTTCCCGCCCAACGACGGTTCTTCTTCCACAAGATCATCCCGATACAGATACTTCCGCCATTCAGCAGCCCATTCTTTGTAAAACAAAGTCTGCTCTAATATCCGGATGTATTTTTCCGCTACCGCATAAGCTCCGGTCAGGATATTCGTCTGTACCAAACGTTGCAAAAGACGCGGGTTTCCATCTACAGAGGAGACATATCCTTCAAATGCAAACTTTTGAGCGGAAGAGAGATCCCCCATTTGGTAGCAAATATCCGACAACACGATTGCCCCCGGAACCGTACTGTTCCATTCTGGCAATAATCCGCCTTTGCCTTGCTGCGGATAATGGAACAGTTTATCTCCCAATTCGCCCTGGCACGCCAAAGCCAAGTTCAGCAAGCTCAAAGTCCGCATGTCCGATACTGCCGCCTTATATCCGGCAACGACCTTATCCCATTGTTCTCCCCGCACATAATAACACAACTCCATGTTTTTCAACCAAATACAATTCTCTTTTTTTTTCATCCACCCCAAAAAGGCAACCAAAGGCAACAGCTGGACTGTGGTCCACCACCAAGCAGTCCGATCCAACACGCCTCTGCCTTTTCCGATCGGGAAGCAAGCCATTAAAAGCCCCGAAAGAAAAGCCAACCAAGCCCAATAGAGCTTATTCGCCTTCAACAAAGGCTCATAATAAAAATCCGGCAAAACGATCATTCGGTATTCCGGCTGCCAAAAGAAACGATAAGACCACCAAAGCATCAGGACAATCCCGAACGGAAGTGCCAGACATCCTTGCCATCCCTTCTCCCGCAACAACATCTCCCGGACCACGACTCCGGCAACGAACAAGGTTGCCACCGGCCCTGCCAATACAAACAAAACAGCCATCAACAGCCAACCCGCCAATACCCGTTTCCACGGTACGACAATACGCACATAGAGTACAAAAGCCCCAAGCATGCAACAATAAGCAACCGTCCCCTGCAACCGGTAATTCACATCGACATGCAAAGGGAGCAAAGCCAGAATCGGGCAAAGAGCCGGTAAATAACAAAAGACAGGCGATGTCGTTTGCCGGCAGATCCGTTGCATCAGCACACCGATCCCCAAAAACAAACCGGTCGAAACCAACGCACCACCCAAAGGAAGATGATAGAATTGCAAAAGGAAACCACCCAACCAGCAAGCCAACCCGCCAGGTTGTCGGCATGTTTCCTCAAAACAAGCCCAAGTGAGAGGAAAAACCTGCAATTGTTCGACATAATAAAAATAAAACGGATACCATATCTGCAAAAAGCAGAACAGACAGCAGCAAACAGTTCCCCAAAAAAAGAATGATTTAGCCTTCTTCATCTTATCTATTATATATCATGCGGTAGCCAAGAACCCATCTTCTGTACCACCCTCTTGGATATATAGACTCCAAAAAGCACTTTCTCCCCTAAAAGAATCCCCGTTTTTACAGGGCAACCGCACCAAAAGTTGCTATCCGGAACCACATCTTTTCTTTTATGAAAATTTCGCAAACCAACTATCATACTATCATATCCGGTTGTTAACTACTGTTTCACAATACGTTAAAAAATGACAGTTGCTGTTTTTTACTATCATTCTACTATCATACATCTATCACACTTTTTACATGACTATTCATTTATATAGCTGATAATATGATATTTATGTTTATATATGCAAAAATAACCATCGACAAAACGGGGTCATTTAAATATAAAACGACCTTTTTCGCCGAATAAGATGCAAAAACAAGGCATAAAAGTACCTCCAACATGGCTGATAAACTTCTCTGCAGACCCGTCTGGGCTTCGTGCAGACCCGGGTCTGCACCTCTCCCGCGCCCGGGTCTCCGTGGCGGGTACACCCGGGTCTCAAGCGGTTTTGCAAACGGTTTTTGATAAAAGAAAAGCCTGTCTTGATGAAAAAAGAAGCCGTTTTAACATGTTTTGCACCTGTTTCCGGACGGTCACTGTTTTTATCGTATGATTGATACACAAGACATTATCGTTTTACACCATGATAGTTATGATAGATGAAGATAGTACAAAACGGCAACTATCATACCATAACATATTGGTTTAAACCGATATACAGGCGGATATGATAGTATGATAGTTGTTTTTGCAAAAACATGTATGTAATTAGTCTGTATGGGTCGGTGGCGAAAACGGATGGACGCTTTATGATTCTGGTACGGTTGCCCAGCCCGTTTTTACCACAAATAAGAATAAGAATCGCCCAAATGAATTCTGATTTTCTTTAAAGCAATCGTGATTTGCCCCTCCACCGTCTTCTCCGAGATATGGAGCTGTCCGGCTATTTCCTTATTGGTCAAATTTTCCTCCCGGCTTTTCCGGAATATTTCACGGCATTTATCCGGCAAAAGCGACACCGCTTCTTCTATCAGATGATGAAGTTCCTGCAACTCCAATTCCGAATCATAGTTTTGCACAATCTCCATACCCTCCATTTCTTCCAGATAAACCGGAATCTTCTTGTCCCGGATATAGGTAAAAGACTTATTGCGTGCCGCCTGGAACAAATAGGCTTTCAAGGTCAGTTTTATCTCAAAGTTCTGCCGGTTTTCCCATATATAGGTAAAAATATCCAGAACCAAGTCTTGCGATTTTTCCCGGTCATGGATGTAATAAGTAATAAAACGTTCCAAAGAATCCGCATACTGATAAAACAAATGCCGAAAAGCGATCTGATCTCCTTGTTTAATCAATTTCAACAATAATATGTCATCACTATTCGTATTCATCCGGATTCCGACGTTCTTTTTTATTTTCAATTCGGGTACAAATATACGAAGCTTATTTAATCTTTTTCACGGAAAACAAAAAATTTACCTACATTTGCAATGTCTGGAGAGACTGTATAAGGAATATTTCAGAAGTGCCTTTTTTCTGTTAAAGTCGCCATTTTTTTAACAACACGCAAGGCACAGGTGACCTGCTATATCAAGTGGGTTGCTTGTTCGTGCGTGTACAGGGGTTTGGCGACACCTAACAGGAAAAAGAACAGCAGCCCACTTCTTTTTTAACAATTATGCCTTTTCTGGCTGTTTGAAAGGCCACAATAAATATATGACAATAATGTCCGCCCAACAAAAAGAAGATCGTTTATTCGAAAACATCTACCTTTCCTACTTTCCAAAAATGAAACGCTTTGCACAAGAATATGTGATATCGGAACAAGATGCGGAAAATATCGTGCAAGACATGTTCGCGGAACTTTGGGAAAAACGAGAAATGTTTACTTGTCAAACAATCCGGATCGCTTATCTGTTCACCATCATCAAGAACAAATGCCTCAACCACCTGCGACATAAAACGATTGCCCTGGAAACCATCAACAATATGCAAGAAGAATATAACATGACCCTTCGTATGAATTTAGATTCTTTAGAAGCCTTCGAGCAACATATTTTCTCCGACCAAGATATTGAAGATTTAATTAACCGGGCCTTAGACAGCCTGCCGACCAAATGCAAGGAAATCTTTATCATGAACAAACTGGAAGGGAAAAAGCAAGAACAGATCGCCACCGAACTAAACCTCTCAACCAACACGGTCAGAAATCAAATCAGCATCGCCTATAAAAAGCTTAGGAACGAACTAAAGGACTATCTTCCTTTATGGCTTTTCCTTTTTCATTGCACATAGAATCGCGGAGATGTTTACGAGTGACAGTCTGGGGACGAGACGATGAATCCGAAATCCAACGTAAAAAAAATGATTTTCTTTTGGTACATTTTTCCGGAGTAAGTGTTTACAGCATGTAACATTTCATTCGCATGGAAAGACAAATCGAAAAATATTTTCAAGAAGAACTGAATGCAGACGAAAGACTGGATTTCTTAAAACAGATTGAATCTGATAACGAATTGAAAAAACAATTCATCAAATTCAAAAATACATACGCACTATTATCATTTTCCGATGCCGCCTGCGGGAAAAAGACTACTCGAGACAGCTACACCCAGTTCTTGTGTAAAATGAGAGCGAAACACATACGACAGATTTCATTCTACCTATTCAAATATGCAGCTATCATCACTTTACTCATTATATTCGCTTATCAGGCCGGCGTGAACCAGCATTCCGAAATTTTACAGGAGAATATCGAAAACAAACTGCACGTACCTGCCGGACAGCGCATCAAACTGACACTTCAGGATGGAACTACTGTATGGCTGAACTCCCACACAACTCTCACCTATCCTGCCATTTTTGACAAAAAAGAACGAAGAGTCGCCATAGACGGAGAAGCATTCTTTATTGTAGCTCAAGACAAACACAAACCGTTCATCGTCTCATCGCAAGGCATAGAAACGAAAGTATTGGGCACACAATTCAACATTTGCAGCTACCGAAAAAACAACGATGTGAGAACCAGCCTGATAGAAGGTTCGCTCCAAATCTATTTTACAGGGAAAGAAAATGAAAGTATCATATTGAGCCCCAACGAGCAAATAAGCATAAAAAACGGAACCATAAAGGTGGACACGATTTCTCATCATGACTATTTTTTATGGAAAGAAGGAATTTACAGTTTTAAAGACGAGTTGCTTGTTGATATACTGAACAAATTGCAACTCTATTATGATGTCCGGATAATCATAAGAAACCCGTCCATCAATCAAGAGAAATATACCGGAAAATTCCGACAACGAGACAGCATCGACGATATTCTCAGAATGTTACAAAAAATACACAAATTCAAGATACAAAAGGATGAAGAAAACAATATCATTACACTTAGTTAATCGAATGTTTAATATCTAAAAAAAATGCCTATGGAAACACATCTGTAAAAACAATGATTGAAATCGGAAACATCCGTTATCAACAGACAAGCCTTTATCTACAAAATTCATTTAGTATTCACTTTATTACTTAGAAAAGATATGAAAATGAAAACTTTGTTACCGTCCTTCATGCTTTTCGCCTGTACTTTTCAGACGATAGCGCTTAATTCGGAAACACAAAACACAATCATAAAACTGGAACAGAGCGTGATATCAGTCGGCCAGTTGATCACTCAAATTGAAAATCAAACCGATTATCTGGTCGTTTTCAAAAGTCGTGAAGTAGACATAGAACGTTACATTACTGTCCAAAACACATCCGGGAAAATGATATCCTATCTTGAAGAAGCTTTCAAAGATACTGATATCACCTACGAATTCGACAACCGGTACATCCTCCTGTTGAAAAAGAACGATAAGGGCAGGACATCTCTTATCGGCCAACAAAGCCGGACCATCACAGGTACAGTAACCGACAACAACGGAGAACCCGTCATTGGTGCGAACGTGATCATAAAAGGGACTTCTATCGGAACAGTCACGGATATCAATGGGAAATACACCTTGGAAGTTCCACCAAAAGCCATCTTGCAAATTTCTTACATCGGCTACCTGACAAAAGAAATCGTTATCGATAACAACAAAACGGCCGACGTCATACTGATCGAAGACACCCAAAAGATCGATGAAGTGGTAGTTGTCGGATACGGTACGCAAAAGAAAGGGGAAGTGGCCAGTTCCATTTCCACAATCAAATCCGATAATTTCGTAAAAACACCGACTACGGATGCCGCACAACTGATCAAAGGGAAAGTTCCTGGCCTAAGTATCATTACGCCGGATGCCAACCCGACTTCCACCTCGCAGATCGCCTTACGTGGAATCACCACCTTGAAAGCCAGCTCCAGCCCTTTGGTGCTCATCGACGGGATACCCGGCGACCTGAACTCCGTCTCACCCGATGACATCGAACAGATCGACGTCCTGAAAGACGGTTCCGCCGCCGCGATCTACGGAACCAGAGGAACAAACGGCGTCATATTGATTACCACCAAGAATGCCAATGGAGAAATGCCTACGGAAGTAGATGTCAATGCTTATCTTTCCACCCAGCAAATCACAAAGACCTTGCCGTTCATGAAAGCAGACGAATATCGCCGACGCGTACAGGAAGGATGGCCGGGAGCCCAAGACGACGGTGCATCAACCGACTGGCTGGACGAAGTGACCCGTACACCGTTCACACAGATTTACAACATCAGCCTGCGCGGTGGCAGCCGTACGACCAATTATGTGGCCAGCTTCGAATACCGTGGTCTGAACGGCCTGATCAAACGTACAAACAACCAGATGTTCTACCCGCGTGTAGAAATCACTCATCGCATGTTCAATAACAAATTGAAACTGAACGCAAGCCTGAGCGGTTACAAACAAACCTATTTTTCCGGTTCCGATGGTGGGGGCTACAACAGCGAAGTATATAGAAACGCTTTGATATACAATCCGACCACTCCTGTGTACGACAAAAACGGCAATTATTCGGAAAGCACTAAAAACGAATACTTCAACCCTGTATCCCTCCTGAACGAAGTGGAAGGAGAAAACCAAGCAACCAACCTGCGCATGTTCGCCAATATCACTTATACACCAATCGAAGGATTAGATATCAAATATCTGTTTTCTTCCAATACCTATAACCAAGTCAGAGGATATTACGAGACCCAGCAACACAAATCCACTTGGAAAGACGGCAAAAACGGATATGCTTCCCGTGGTTCCACGCGCTCAAATGAAGATTTGTCGGAACTGACCGTACAATGGAGGAAAACCATTTTTGAAGACCATTCGTTTACACTCTTAGGAGGATATAGTTGGCAAAAGACGCATTACCAGAATTTTTACATGCAGAATTTCAATTTTCCCTCCAATGACTATACCTATAATAATATGGGCACAGGGCAGGCACTGAAAGACGGACGCGGAACGGAATACTCGACGGCCAATGAAAGCAAACTGATCGGTTACTTCGGCCGTCTGAACTACAGCTATAAAGGGAAATATATGTTTGCAGCCAGTCTCCGTCACGAAGGTTCCACCAAATTCGGAGCCGATCACAAATGGGGCAACTTCCCATCTGTTTCTGCTGCATGGAACATCAAAGGAGAACAGTTCCTGGAAGACACCGATGTCTTGTCCATCTTGAAACTACGTGCCGGATATGGTGTCACGGGAACGGTTCCAAGTGATCCGTATATGTCACTGAACACGCTGAACTTCGGAACTTATGTTTATTATAACAATCAATGGATCAAAACCATCAGACCGGATTCAAATGCGAACCCCGAATTGAGATGGGAAAAGAAAAAAGAGATCAACATCGGTGTCGACTTCGGTTTTTGGGAAGATCGCATCACAGGTAATATCGATTACTACAATCGCAAAACAGAAGATTTGTTATGGGACTATGACGTGCCATCTCCTCCTTACCTGTTCTCCCGTATGGTAGCAAACGCCGGATCGATGCGCAACCAAGGAATAGAAGCCGGTATCACGGTCATCCCTGTCCAAACAAAAGATTTCCAATGGACGACATCCATGAATTACTCGACAAACAAAAACGAACTTTTGTCACTTTCCAACGATCAGTTTGTCTCCAGCGGTTACTCGGATCAAGGTTCTACGGGAGAACCCTTACAAACGACAACCCACCGCATTCAGGAAGGACAACCGATTGGTAATTTCTGGGGATACAAAAGTATCGATATCGATGAGAACGGACACTGGATCATAGAAGGAGCCGACGGCAGTCCGAAACCGATATCCCAACTACAACCGACAGACAAACAGATCATCGGGAACGGCCTGCCTAAACATTACTTGAACTGGAACAACACCCTAAATTGGAAAAACTTCGATTTCAACATGACCATGCGCGGTGCTTTCGGTTTCGACATCCTGAACATGCCACGCCTGCAATATGAATCGCCGGTCATGTTGTCAAGAGGGAACGTGCTGAATGCGGCATTCGATACGAAATACGGGAAAGTTCCTTTAGCGGCCGACCAAGAATTACAATATGTCAGCTATTATATCGAAAAAGGCAATTATTGGAAAATCGACAACGTGACCTTAGGATATACATTCAAATTCAATTCTTGGATAAAACGCTTGAGAATCTATGGCACGATTTCCAACCTCGCCACTATCACAGGCTACTCCGGCATTGATCCGGAAGTAAGCATAAGCGGCTTGGCACCAGGAGTCGACAATAAGAACCGTTATCCTTCTACACGGACTTACACATTAGGAATATCTGTCAAATTTTAATCGTAACGTAATTATCATGAATACTTATACAAAATTTTTTTTAGCGTTATGTTGTTCCGGAACAATCGTTTCCTGTAGCAATGACTTGGATGAAAAAGTATATTCCAAAATAACCGAACAAACCTACAATTACACAGTCGACGATTTCTCACCATCTATTGCCAGCGTATATAGCCAACTCAGAAGTTTCCCCAGTCATGGAGGATATTTCACGACACAAGAGGTCAGTGCCGACGCCATCGTCATGCCCCCTAACGCTTCCGGCTGGGATGATGGCGGAGTCTATCGACGTATGCACTACCAAACATGGAACTCCGAACAAGGACACGTCTCAGAAATATGGTCCAACTTCTATCAAGGCGCCTTATTATGCAACAAAGTGATAGAACAAATAGAAAACGGTATTTTACCGGCATCTTCCGAAGCGGACAAAACAATGGGATTAGCGGAATTACGGGCCATGAGAGCCTATTATTATTGGCAAATCTGCGACAATTTCGGAGACGCTCCGTTAGTCACGACAACCACGATGGAACTACCCTCCAAAAGTAACCGTAAAGAGATCTTCGACTTCATAGTAAAAGAACTGAAAGAAATCATCCCTTCTTTAAGTGAAGAACAAGGCGGAAATTTTTACGGACGGATGAACAAATGGGCGGCAAAGACGCTGTTGGCAAACATATACCTGAATGCCAAGGTATATACAGGCGAAGAACACTGGGACGACTGTATCCAACAGTGTGACGACATCATAAACAGCAACAGGTTCGCATTGTCCGACAACTACAAAGACCCCTTCCGTTCTACAGGCGTGGAAACATCCAAAGAGGTCATTTTCACCATCCCGTTCGATGCAAATATCGCCGGGGGTAATTCGATCCACATGTTTTCCTGGCACGGGGAACTGAAAAAGAAATACGAAACCGAAGCGACTCCTTGGGGATGCGGTTCAGCTATGGGGGTCACTCAATTCATCGACACGTATGATCCCGAAGATTCCCGTCTGGCCGATAGCTGGCTGATGGGCGAACAACGAGCTGCAGACGGAAGTCCTCTATACGGGACATACGACAAAATGGGAGAACCGCTTGTCTATACGAAAGATCTTCCGGACGGGAATTACACCAGTGAGATGGAAGGTTTTCGCATGAACAAATTCGAAATCGTAAAAGGCGAGCAATCCTCATCCGAAACGGATGTGCCTCTGTTCCGATACGCAGAAGTACTCCTGATGAAAGCGGAATGCTTATTGCGTTCGGGAAAACCAGGAGCCGGCCTCTTGGTCACGGAAGTCCGCAAACGGGCATTCAAAGACAATCCCGAATTAGCGATAGTAACCGATGCACAGTTACAAGAAAACAGTTCATATCAATACGGCTATGTGGAACACTACACCGTTACAGACAAAGGGAACACGGACCTCATCCGATTCGGTAGAATGTATGACGAACTGGGTTGGGAATTCGCATGGGAAATGCACCGCAGACGAGACGCCATCCGATTCGGTGTTTACACGAAAAAAAGCTGGCTCTCGCATAAACCACAAGGTGATTACCGATCCGTCTTCCCGATACCCGAAAAAGTTTTGACCTCCAATCCCAACTTGGAACAAAACCCCCATTATAAATAACAAACGTAATCAACTTACAAACCTCGCAGGGAAGCAAGCTTCCCTGCAAATAAAAAATGTCCTTATGAACAAACTTGTAATCCTTCTCCTATACTTTCTTCTCACAGTCACGGCTTTTCCATATACAACCACAGGGCAGGTCCTTGATCCCGCCATGATAGGCTCGTATATCGACCGGTTCAACATGCAAGACAAGGAATTGTATGTGCAACATATTTCAAACGGACAGGCAAAAGAATTCTTATCCGGCAATATACCGCTATTCGAATGTCCGGACAAAAACATAGAGGAAATCTATTATTTCCGCTGGTGGACTTTCCGGAAACATTTGAAAAAGACACCGGACGGGTTCATCGTAACCGAATTCCTTCCGGATGTCCCGTGGGCCGGAAAGCACAACGGCATCTGTTGCCCTGCCTGGTTCCACTTTCGGGAAGGCAGGTGGCTGAAGTATTCCGGTTTCCTCAAAGACTATGCGTACTATTGGCTGAAGGGAGGAGGTGACACGCATTCCTACAGTTTTCCCGTTGCCCATGCAATCTACCAATATTGTCAGATCACGGGGAATTATCAATTGCTGAAAGAGTTATATCCGGAACTTTTACAAAACTATTCAGAGTGGAAGAAAAAAAAATTCATAGCTGAAAAAGGATTGTTCTGGCAAAAAGACGGAGAAGACGGCATGGAAGTTTCGATCGGCGGACACGGTTTTCGGGTAACCATCAACTCATATATGGCAGCCGAAGCCGCCACCTTATCCAAAATCGCACATTGGAAAAACGACAACCAAGCACAAGCACTCGAAACCGAAGCCTGCCGGATCAAAGAAAACATGTTCAAATATTTATGGGACCCCAAAGCGGAATTTCTAAAAGTACTGTCTGTTGAAAAAAACGCTTCTTTAAAAGACGTACGCGAACTACACGGATATACGCCTTGGGCATTCGACCTGGCTTCCGCGGACTATGCCGTCGCCTGGAAATTCCTGATGAACACACGACATTTTCTCGCTCCTTACGGGCCAACAACTGCCGAACAATGCCATCCTCAATTCAAAGTTGCTTACGAAGGACATGAATGCCAGTGGAACGGTCCTTCTTGGCCATACGCGACCTCGATGACATTGGTCGGATTGGCTAATTTATTAAATAATCAAACGCAATCTTTTGTAGATTCACGAGATTTCATAACTTTATTCTCGATTTATGCACGAAGCCTGTATAAGAAAGACGCGAATGGCATACTAACACCATGGATTGACGAAAACCTGAATCCTTTTACTGGCGATTGGATATCCAGGACAATGTTGTCAACACGTCACCAAAAACCCGAAGAACGCGGAAAAGATTATAATCATTCTTTATTCTGCGACCTCGTCATCAACGGGTTAATCGGAATCCGGCCAAGTGAAGAAGAGGAACTCGATGTCAACCCGTTGATACCGGAAGGATATTGGGATTACTTTTGCCTGGACAATCTGACTTATCGTGGCAAAACAATATGCGTGCTTTATGATAAGACAGGTGATAAATATAAACGAGGAGCCGGACTGTCGATTTTCATCAACGGGACAAAGACAGCCACCTCTCCTACTTTGACAAAAATAAGTTGCAAATTATAACATTAAATTTTAAAACCATGAAACAGTATTTTGTACTACCCTTTGCCTGTATGGCACTATGGGGATGCGGCGGACAAGACCAAATAGAAACCCCGCCTTTGAAAATAATCGACCAGATAGACTTCTCGCACGTGCACATCCGGGACAACTTCTGGTCGCCACGTCTCGCCAAGCACACATCGGCTACACTCCCTGTCTGTATCGACCAAATAGAGAACCAAACCGGAAGAATGCAAAATTTTGAAAATGCAGCCAGAGGGACAGGGAAGCATTCCGGTATCTTCTTCGACGATTCGGACGTATATAAAGCGTTGGAAGGTATCGCCTACAGCCTGATCAACAACCCGGACCCCGAACTGGAAAAGAAAGCGGACGAATGGATCGACAAGATCGCGGCAGCCCAACAACCGGACGGATATATCAATACATTCTACACACTGACCGGACAAGACAAACGTTGGAACAACATGGACAAGCACGAGATGTATTGTGCCGGCCACATGATGGAAGCCGCCGTCGCCTATTACCAGGCAACCGGAAAACGGAAACTGCTCGATGTGAGCATCCGTATGGCAGACCACATGATGGAACTGTTCGGTCCCGGCAAGCGCCATTGGGTGCCGGGACATGAGGAGATCGAATTGGCTTTGGTGAAAATATACCGGACAACCGGTCAGGAAAAATATCTCGACTTCGCCAACTGGCTGCTCGAAGAACGCGGACACGGACACGGGAGCATGGGTGGCGAAGGGAAATGGGACCCAGCCTACTACCAGGATGTTATCCCGGTAAGAGAACTGACCGACATTTCGGGGCATGCCGTCCGTTGCATGTACCTGTACTGCGGGATGGCCGATGTGGCAGCCTTGAAAAAAGACACCGCTTATGTCGAGGCTTTGAACCGCCTCTGGGACGACGTAGTACTACGTAACATGTACGTGACCGGCGGGATCGGCTCTTCACGGCACAACGAAGGCTTTACCGAAGACTATGACCTGCCGAACCTCGAAGCCTACTGCGAGACATGCGCTTCCGTCGGGATGGTCTACTGGAACCAACGCATGAACCAGTTCACAGGCGATTCGAAATACATAGACGTACTGGAACGTTCCATGTACAACGGTGCGCTGGCTGGCGTCTCACTGGCTGGAGACCGCTTCTTCTACGTCAATCCGCTGGAATCGAACGGAGACCATCACCGCCAGGCCTGGTACGGGTGCGCCTGCTGTCCGAGCCAGATCTCGCGCTTCCTACCTTCCATCGGGAACTATATCTATGGGACATCGGACAAGGCCTTGTGGGTAAACCTCTTCATCGGAAACACCACCGAAGTCACGATCGACGGGAAAAAGGTCGTCATGAAACAAGAAACGGACTACCCTTGGGACGGGCTGGTCAAGCTGACCGTCACCTCCGAACAACCGCTCGGCAAGGAGTTGCGCATCCGTATCCCCGGATGGTGCAAGTCATACACCCTGTCGGTCAACGGGAACAAAGTCGACAGTACGACCGACAAGGGATATACCGTCATCAAGGAATGGAAAACCGGCGACTTGATCGTGCTCAACATGGACATGCCGGTCGAAAAAGTATCAGCCGACCCGCGCGTGCGGCAAAACACGGGCAAGCGCGCCCTGCAACGCGGACCGCTGGTCTACTGCCTCGAAGAGACGGACAACGCGAAAGACTTTGCCGACCTCGCACTGACGCCCACCTCCTCATTCGAGGTCAAAGACGAACCGGACAACCTGGGTGGCATCCGCTCAATCAAAGCCATATCGAATGGACAAACACTACATTTCATTCCTTACTATGCCTGGGACAACCGCGAAGCAGGCAAGATGAAAGTATGGATCGATTATCAAGAATAACATAACATCATCCTATCACCATGAACAAATTGAAAAAAATTTTCCTGACAGCAGTCGCCACCCTCACGGTAGTGACTGTCTCGGCCGCCGGCGAAGAACCCGCAGCCGAAAGTTACCGGAACAACCGACACCCGCTCTTGCAAAAAGACTACATCCAACTGCCTCTCGGAACCATCCGCGCCGAAGGGTGGATGCACGACCAACTGACCCGTATGCGCGACGGAATGACCGGCCACTTGGATAAGGTCTACACGAAAGTAATGGGTCCCCGAAACGGATGGCTCGGCGGTGACGGTGACGTGTGGGAACGGGGTCCGTACTGGATCGACGGACTTCTGCCGTTGGCTTATCTCCTGAACGACCAAGCCCTGATCGAAAAGGTACAACCTTGGATCGAATGGACCTTGGCATCACAAAAGCCCAACGGCTACTTCGGCCCCGATACCGACCGCGACTACGAACCCGGTCTGCAACGCAACAACGCGCAAGACTGGTGGCCCAAAATGGTCATGCTGAAAGTCATGCAACAATACTACACGGCTACGCAGGACCGGCGCGTGATCGACTTCATGACCCGATATTTCCGATACCAACTGGACGAACTGCCCAAAAACCCGTTAGGCAAATGGACCTTCTGGGGCGAACAGCGCGGAGGGGATAACCTGATGGTCGTCTATTGGCTGTACAACATCACCGGCGACAAATTCCTGTTGGATTTAGGCGAGTTAATCCATAAACAGACGTTCAACTGGACAGATATCTTTTTAAATCAAAATCATCTCAGACGCCAACACAGCCTGCACTGTGTGAACCTCGCACAAGGTTTCAAGGAACCGATCGTTTATTACCAGCAAGGCAAAGACTCCAAGCAAATCCAAGCCACCCGCCAAGCGGTCAACGACATCCGTCACACCATCGGATTGCCTACCGGCCTTTGGGGAGGAGACGAACTGCTGCGCTTCGGCAAACCGACGACAGGCTCAGAGCTCTGTACCGCCGTAGAGATGATGTACTCACTGGAAACGATACTGGAGGTCACAGGGGACATGCAATGGGCCGACTACCTGGAGCGCGTGGCATACAACGCCTTGCCCACTCAAGTGACCGACGACTACTCCGCCCGCCAGTATTACCAGCAGACCAACCAGATCGCCGTCACCCGCGAGTGGAGGGAGTTCTCCACCCCGCACGACGACACCGACCTGCTTTTCGGCGAGCTGACCGGCTATCCCTGTTGCACGTCCAATCTTCACCAAGGCTGGCCCAAATTCGTTCAGAACCTCTGGTACGCGACTGCCGACAACGGACTCGCCTCCCTGCTCTTCGCCCCCTCGCAAGTAACGGCACGAGTGGCAGGAGGAATCGAGGTGAATCTGAAAGAGGAAACGGCCTATCCTTTCGAGGAGACAGTACGCTACCATGTTTCGTTTACGGACAAGAAAGTGAAAAAGGTCTTCTTCCCCTTCCACCTGCGCATACCGGGCTGGTGCAAGCAACCGGTGGTCAAGCTCAACGGCAAACCGCTGACGGTCGATGCCTATCCCGGAACCGTCACACGTATCAACCGGGAATGGAAAGAGGGCGATATCCTATCCCTCGAACTGCCGATGGAGGTGACCGTCAGCCGCTGGTATGAAAACAGCGCTGTTGTCGAACGGGGACCGCTGGTCTATGCCCTGAAGATGAACGAGAAATGGGAAAAGAAAGCGTTTGAAAGCGATAAGTCCGACGTGTACGGCAAATGGTATTACGAGGTGACGTCTGACAGTCCCTGGAACTACGCCCTGCCGGCCCGTTCCTTCTCGCCCGACCGGATCAAGGATGCTTTCACGGTAGAAAAATCAGACATTACCACCCCCTATCCATGGAATGTCGAGAACGCCCCCATACGCATCAAAACGAAGGCAATGCGACTGAACGGCTGGACGCAAGTCAGAGGCTCGGCAGGTCCGGTACCCTACTACACGCAGCAAGGCAAAGACTTCGGCGACGAGGAGACGATCGAACTGATCCCTTACGGATGCACGACCCTCCGGATTACGGAATTTCCGGTAAGATGATCCGGCTCTCCATCCCGCCCCACGTCCGTCCGGACAGGGCGGGACGGATCGTACCGAAAGTCCCCTACGTTTGCCGCATTGAACTATTTACGACGCCAAGTTACTACCACCCATAAACCGAATTTGTACCTCGATATTGAGTGTTTTGCAAAATTCCTTTACATTTGTACTTTACAAAAAAAACACTCGCAGGGCATGAGAACATTCCTTATCATTCTACTGGGCACGCTTTCGCTCCTCCTCCCCCGGTCCGGCTGGTCGCACGACCTTTATTTCCGCCACTATACCAACAAACAGGGATTGTCGCACAACACGGTTTATTGTGCCCTACAGGATAAAAAAGGATTCATGTGGTTCGGGACGGACGACGGATTGAACCGTTTCGACGGACATCAGTTCCGGATATACCGCTACAACTCGTACGAGCCGGAAAGTCTGCCGAACGACAGGATCATCAGCCTTTTCGAAGATTCGACCGGTAGGATATGGGTCTGCACCTATTCCCACACCTGCTATTACGACTATCAAACAGATGCTTTCCATCCCCTGACCTTTTCCGACAGCAACAACGCCCCAGAATATTTCCAACAAATCAGAGAAGATAAAAAAGGGAATTTGTGGCTGATGAGCTACAACCGGATCGCCCGCTATGCCCTTTCAGGCGAAAGCAGTCCGCATTTCTACCCCGAAGGGGAGCAGATAAGCATGATAGACATCACGATGAACGAAGAGAGCGAGCCGATCCTCGCCGGACGCAGCGACCTGTTTTTCTACAAACCGGAGGCAGACAAATTCGCCCGTATCCCGATACTGACTGAAAAGGAAAAAGAAAATCCGATCAACCTCACCAAGCTTTGCCTCGTGCCGGATTGGGGAATACTGGTCGGGACAGACCGAGCAGGACTCAAGTTTTACGACCGGCACAGTCGGAAAACGGAAACAGTCATCCCGGACATACAGGTTCGCGACATCAAGCAGTGCAGTGAGAATACGTACTGGATCGCATCCGAGTCCGGTGTCTACATCCTGAATATGGCAGACCGGAGCATCACGCACCTGCAAAAATCGTTGACAAACGAATATACGATCTCCGACAATGCAGCCTATTCGATCACAAAAGACCGTGAAGGGGGGATATGGGTTACCACCTTTTTCGGAGGAATCAACTACCTGCCCAAAGAATATGTCCCGTTTAAATATTTTATCGGAGGGAAAACCCATCCGGGAATGCCGGGAAATGCCGTACGTGAAATCTGTCCGGACCGATACGGCAACCTCTGGTTAGGAACGGAAGATAACGGGATCAACCGCTATAACCCGACTACCGGCGAGATCACGAACTTCTCCCGTACCAACCCAGTCCACCCGCTTTCGGCAACCAATATCCACGGCCTGCTTGCCGACGGCAGCCGGTTGTGGGTAGGGACATTCAACACCGGAATCGACCTTCTGGACATCCCTTCCGGGAAAATCATCAAACGATATACCCGGAACAATACCGACAACCTGCTTCCGGCAGACTTCATACTCTGCTTTTGCAAACTCTCCGAAGACGAAATCCTGATCGGGACCTCCGAAGGGCTTGTTCTCTTCCACAAAAAAGAAGAATGTTTCACCCCTTGGAAAACAGAGATTAAGTCGATGGTACGTCAAATCTACAAAGACAGCAAAGGGGATATCTGGGTTGCGACCACCTCCGGCGCTTATCGCTATTCTAAAACCGACAAGAAGTTAGCGCACTATACATCCAACCGCGAGCGGTCACAGACCATCGGCGACAACAACGTGACATCCATATTCGAAGATTCGAAAAAACGGATTTGGGTGGCAACGACCTATGGTTTCTCCCTCTACAACGAGATATCGGATTCATTCAACCGCATCACGGTTGAAAACGGACTGCCCAGCAATATCGTACACCGTATTTTAGAAGACGACGAACATCTTTTCTGGATTGCAACGGCCAACGGGCTGGTTCGTTTTAACCCGGAAACATATGTGATGAAGACTTTCTCGTACACGGATGGCCTGCCCGAAACACAATTCAACTATTGTTCTGCCTACAAGATGCCGGATGGGACCATGTATATGGGAACGATAAACGGAATGATCGCCTTTAATCCGCGCGATTTCAAAGAGGATGTTTATTCACCGTCGGTATGTATCACTCGCATAGATGTGCAGGACGACCGCATCGGTGCCCCTAAATATAATGTCAACCAGATTATGAAAAACGGAGAATTGAAACTTCCGCATAACCGCTCCACTTTTACCCTTTCGTATGTGGCATTGAGCTATACATCTCCGGACGCGATCCAGTATGCCTACCGTTTGGAAGGGAGTGACAAAGACTGGATCTATATGAAGCAGAATAAAGACGTGACCTTTGCCAACCTGTCACCCGGCGACTATGTTTTCCGGGTAAAATCGACCAATAGCAGCGGGGTTTGGCAAGATAACGAGACGACTCTTCGGATCACGGTGACACCGCCATTCTGGGCTACCGGATGGGCATTACTCATTTATTTCACGATCTTATGCCTGCTGATCGTACTCTGGTATAACTATAAAAAAGCCAAACTGGAAGAAAAACACCGCATCAACCGTGAAATATTCGAAAGTAAGAAGGAAAAAGAACTTTATAATGCAAAAATACAGTTCTTTACCTTTATCACGCATGAAATACGGACACCTCTTACCCTGATAAAAGCCCCGCTGGAAAAAATCCTTCGTTCAGGGGATGGAACGCCCGCCACACAGGAGAACCTACGGATCATCGAGAAAAACACTGGGCGGCTGTTAGACCTCAGTAACCAACTATTGGACTTCCGCAAGACGGAAAGCCGCGGGTTCAAACTGAACTATGTCAAGACCGATGTCGTCCTCTGGCTGGAAACGATCCTGCATCCGTTCCGTCCGGCTTTCGAACAGGGAAACAAGAATTTCACAGTCAAGCTGCCGGATCTACCTTTCGAGGCCTGTCTGGACCGGGAAGCATTCTCAAAAATCGTCAGCAACCTGGTCAGCAATGCACTGAAGTACTCGGACAGCCGGATATCGCTCGAATTACTCCCTCCTTCGGGTGAAGAGCGCATGTTCACCCTGCTCGTCACCAACGACGGGCATCTGATACCCGACAGTGAAACCGAAAATATATTCAATCCGTTCTACCGCCTCAAAGAGACAGAAAACCAGCAAGGAAGCGGTATCGGTTTGTCGTTGGCCCACTCTTTGACTGAATTCCACCGCGGCAGACTGTTCTATCGACAAACGCCGGACGGCTTGAACCAGTTTGTCCTGATGCTCCCAGAACAGCAGGAAGACAGTTTCCAGACCACTGCTGGAAAAGAGAAAGCGGAAATAGTCACATTGGCCGAAACTGGCAAATCGGTTATCCTAATTGTCGAAGATCAAAATGATATGCGCCATTTCATCGCCCGCGAACTGGCGGAAACATATCAAGTGCTAGAAGCGGAAAACGGGAAAGTAGCTCTCGATCTGGTCCGTAAAAACACGGTCAACCTAATCATCAGCGATGTCATGATGCCGATCATGGACGGCTTCGAACTTTGCAACGAAATGAAAAACGATGTCAATGTCAGCCATATCCCGTTTATCCTGTTGACAGCACAACACAACCTGCAATCACGCCTGAAAGGACTGAACTCTGGAGCCGATGCCTATATGGAGAAACCGTTCTCCATCGAACTGCTGACGGCCCAGGTAGGCAACCTTTTGAAAAGCCGTGAGCTACTGAACAAAACCTATTTGGAGAAGCCGTTCGCCCCGGTAGCCTCTCTCGCCGTTTCGCAGGTGGATGATATTTTCCTTCGCAAACTGAACGATTATTTGGAAGAGCACCTCAGCAATGAAGCACTCTCCGTTGAGATGCTTGCCGATACGATGGGAATGAGCACTTCCAGCCTCTACCGCAAAGTTAAGGGCCTGTCCGGCCTTTCTCCTAACGACTTCATCCGCATTGCCCGCTTAAAGAAGGCGATCCTGCTGATGCAGAACGGAGAGAACCGCATCAGCGAGATCGCTTTCCAAGTCGGCTTTTCGTCACCTGCCTACTTCTCCACCTGCTTCCAGAAGCAGTACGGGAAGACTCCATCAGAATATATGAAGCACTTAAAAATTGAGAATTAAAAATAGAGACCGATCATTATTTTTTAAATCTCACCGCTCTGCCATTGGGAAAGCAGAAATCCTCAACCTTGCCGCTCCCATAGGGACCAAGGTGATTTCATCCAGGCAGTCGGACTTGCGGGCGTTTTCGTATGGAAGGACTCCGCATAATCCGTATTCGTCAATTTTCCACTCCGGCACCAAACGTCCCTGAGCCTTAAATTCCATCGGGACGGAAGAGAGAGTGAAAGGATTGTTGTCCGACGGCCAGTTTCTGCGTTGCAACGTGATAGGTGACTGGACTCTCAAGGCATAATTCCACGGGCTTGCAGGCAGAATCTCGAATGTCGGCCATGCGGAGGCATCCGCTCCTTCCTGCCATTTGGAATCCCAAACAGCAGTCTCGGTGCTGGGCATTTGCTTGTATTCTTCCTCTATTTTCAAGGACAGGGTTAGCGGACCGTAATCGACACTGACACTGTTCTTATTTACCTGCCACTGACGAACGGCATATTCCATCGGAAGGTTCAGGACTACCTCATCGCCATCTTTCCATTCCCGTTCTATACAAGCGTATGTTCCGGGAGCAAGCTTTGTTTGCTGTTTTTTTCCGTTGATCAAGACAGAAGCATTTTTACACCAGGACGGGATGCGGAGATAGAAGGGGAAAGATACGTTTTCGGACGTTCCAACCGTAAAACGTGTCATTTCCTCAAACGGATAATTCGTCTGTTCGCGTAAGGTGATTTCCGTTCCATCGCCCACCTTTACATTTGCCTTACAAGAATTGTATAAAACGGCGGCTACCCCGTTATCCGGCGTTGCCAACACCAAATGTTCGACATAATAAGGCCAACCGAAACCATGATTGTGCTGACAGCAACGACTGCTGAACGGGTTCATGGCCAAGAACGGACCGGAATTATCCAATCCCGGATGATGATTGCGAGAATCGCTGATCGCCATATTCGGACAAGTCAGATAACGAAGCGCCCGGTAATCAGGCATCAAAGAAGCTGGATAACTGTTGAACGCAACATCTTCGAGGTGATCAGCCCAATAAGGATCGCCACTGATCAAAAGCATGATCTCGTCGGAAGCCATCTGCTCCACAAAACCACAAGTCTCCGTACCCTGTCGAGGATCGAAGAAACCGATACGGGCATTCTCATCCGCCCCAAACATTCCACCAGGAACTTGGCCGAAAGCACGGCGTACCAAACTCTGGACATTATAGCTGGCAGCCAACATCGCCGAATCTTTTGTAAACAGAAAATAGGTGGCAGGTTCGCGAAAACACTGGGAGACATTCACATTGTGCCAGTTAGGAAGCTGAGTCGATTTTGTCCAATCCGCCGTATTCCTGTGAATTTTTTCGGCCAACGAAAGAAGTGACTCGTCACCCGTGCGGTTATACAGCCAGACCACACTCCAAAGATTATCCCCCCCGCGGCTATTTTCCCAATAACTCGACAGGAAAGCGTCATCGGGAACCGTTTGCAGATAATGACAATAGCGGGTCATGAAGTCAATCACCCGGTTATCGTTCGTATATTCATGATAAGATTGCATGATCCAAAGGACGATCATGTTCGGCCAAAAATCCTGCTTGCCGTTATTCAAATGCACCGGCCCGAAATTACCATCCGCTCGCTGACTTGACAAGATGGCCTCTATCCAGAATTTCGTTTCCTTCAACAAAGTCTCGTCTCTCAAGGCATACGCCATGTTACCATACCCTCGCAACCAGTAGGGCACTTCTTCCCACCCCCATTCACCTCCGTTTTTCAACCAGGCATTGTTTTCCTTTTGCAGCCAGGCACTAATCTCCCCCAAATGACCACAAAGTCCATCCTTCTGTAATTCGATCTGCCGCCTGATCCAGCCTTCTGGCTCGATACTTCCGGCGGGCAGCTTAATAAATTGCAACGGTTGCAACGGAGCCCGGTTACTTACATAGTAATCATTATGAGATGCAGTGGACAAACGTTCCATTGTCCGGATCTCTTGCGTCTGCTTACCTGCACACGACGCCAACAGAATTGAGAAAAGTAAAATCGTCTTTTTCATGCTTATCAGATTTATTGGGCAAAGGAAAAGACTCAAGTAGAAAAAAACAATAAGGAATCAATCAAAAACATATAAAAATCGTTCTACCACTTCCTCCCGATAGAAAAGTGATAGAACGACCTTAATCTTTCAGCCGCTTTTCTTCCAAGAGAAAAGCAAGATCATTTTCTTAATTGTCGTACTCCGTAATACAACAGACGAAGTATGACCGACAACCCGTAAAAGCCACAGGTGATGAGCAGCATCCACAACGATTGTGTCCAAAGCTCGGACCAACTTGTACCATATGCGATGATAGAGATAATGTTCATCAGATAGGCGAGCGCGATACAGACACAGAATATCTTAATTTCCGTTTTTTGTCTCTTTACAGATAATACGATTTCTTTCATAATCATGCAAAATTTAGATACGGTATTTTATATTCATCCGGGAAAGTAATCACCCGTCCTTCATCAATCGCCAGCAAACCCAACAAACCCAAAACAGAAGAATAGTAAGCTTCTTCCACCAAGTTAGGAGCTGGTTTTCCGGTAATGGCCGCTTCACAGAAAGCGGTAACCAACTCGATAGAGCCGTCGCCAGCAGCTCCTACCGATGACTGTCCGCTGATCGTTGTGACATTGTCCATGATCAGATGTCCCTTGTTTACCGATGCAGTTTCAGGAACCCAACTCGGGCCGGCAAATGAAACATTGTCGAAGATCTTATGTTCGATCTGGTTGATCAACTGCATGATACCAGGAGCAGGTTCGACATCTTCAAAATAATATTTACCTTTTTCCGGTTCCATCGTGCCCTTGCTTCCCATAATCTCTTCTTCAAGGCCATAAAACTTGTTGGCAATCATCGACTCATAGGTCATCTTCACACCATTCGGATAATGATAAATCAAATTGATACTGTCATACACTTCGCGACCATCCTTCCAATAGACGATATCTCCCATGCCGGCCACCTTTTCGGGAAGCATCCGGAGCGCCCAGTTTCCAACCTGCAACTGATGGGTTGCCAATTCTGTTACCAAGCCGCATGAATATTCCTTATATAAACGCCAGTTGATCTTACGTTCCAAATCGGGAGAAGGGACCGGACGGCGCCAGTCGTTATTACGGAACCAATACGCCCGTATCGAATTTATCTCTCCCAACAAGCCGGCATGGATCATTTCCATCGCCTTTATATATTTCGGATCATACAAGCGCTGCTGGCCGATAAACATCACCTTGCCGGATTCCTTAAACACATTATACATATCCAGACAGTCAGCACACGTCATCGCCATCGATTTCTCGCAGAAGACATGCTTTCCGGCATGCAAGGCGTCTATTGTGATATGCGCATGTTCGTACAGCGGAGTGGCGATCATGACAGCTTGTATATCTCTATCATCCAAAAGCTTCCGGTAATCGTCATATGTCTTGGCTTTCGGATAGAGAGCCGAAGCCTCTTTCAGGTGGGGAGGATAATTATCACACAAGGCAACCACATCGGCATACGGAATCGTCTTCAGGTTATTCAAGTGGTACTGTCCGCGCGAACCTGTACCAATAAATCCGATCCGCACTTTCTCCTTTGCGATCTGCACCTTATCGTCGGCACTACAGGACTGCAACCAGGGAAACGCGGAAAGCAGCACACCGCCTCCACCAATCATTCCCAACTCCTTAAAGAAGTCCCGCCGGCTTAAATTGACTGAATTCTCATCATTTTTCATAACTTATATACATGTTTTTCATAAATATCAAATTGAGACGCGATTACCGGAACACGCTCGTCGCCGCAGATCATAAAGGCAGTTGTCAGAATCTCCGCCACCACCGGATCTTTCGCCACCACCGACACCATTTTCTTATCCTCCACGAATGTTCCCGTATGCGGGTTCACGATATGGCGCGGATGGGAAGGCATATTTCCCGATATCGATAACGAACTATCACTCAACTTCAAATCGGCAATCCGCTCTTTCGTAAACGGATTGTCAAGACCCACCGGCCAATATTCGCCGCACGGATGCGTACCGACCGCCAGAACCGAACTATTTCCGAAATTGACAAGCGCCTTACCAATCCCGTTTTCTTCCAACAGTTCCCGTATTTTAGCAAGCGCATATCCTTTCCCGTACCCGCCGAGATCAATGTGTAAAGATTCAGAAAAGAAAAAAATGCTTTTATCTTCTTCCGTCAGCAATACCTGGTCGAATCCCTGCAAAGTTATATCGAAATTTCCTTCCGTCAGCTCATTGTAACGCTTGCAGTTCAACAATATATTCCAAAGCTCTTCCCCCACCGTCACCGGATAGTGTCCGGCTTCCCGGTTAACAAATGAAACCTCACTCTCCGGATCGAACCGGTTCAGCATTTTATCTAATCGCTGCACTTCCGATTCGACCTTTTCCCAGACCGTACCAAGAAGACGGGGATCATTGCCGACCATCAAGATGTCGAACTGCGTTCCCATTACCGACGACATAGATCCATGGAAAAGCCCAGAAGCCGCATAATAGTTAGAATAAGCCATTTGTTACCTGTTATTTTTTACATGGTTCAAAGAGGTGTGCGTACACACTGTGCAAATATAGGGGATTTGTTCGTTTCACAAATAGAATTAGGCAACCTTTTGAGAAAAAGGTTGCCTAATTAGCGTTTATTTTCGTTTAAAACATTTATTACAACTCAACCTTCGCCAAGCAGAATTCCTTTTCCGGATGATAAGCCAAAACGCAGTGCCAAGCCTGTTACATTTTATTGGGACAAGAGTTCCACTGGCATGGCACTCCCGTTTCATGGGCAGGAAACAGTAGTTTCATAGGTAGGGAACAACGCCTGCACTGCTATCTCCTCACCCTTTTGATGCCTCCGAGGCTGAAAAAAGAAACCAGCCATTCGTTTATTACAAGATAATAGCTTACATTTGCATCTAAAAGTATTATCTAAAATCTATGATTCCGATGAGTACACAAATTAGTAAAAGCCTGATAGCGCTTTTCTTTTTAGGAATGTTCGTAACCGGTTGCAATACCAACACGAAGCAAACGGCCGATAATGATATTAAATTCGATTCTATCCGGGTGGATAGGACCTATCATCTGCTGAATAATCCCGATAATCCCAATTGCAACCTGCAATTGAACTTCACCTATCCTGCCAAATTTTCCGATAAGGAGATTCTGAAAAAGATACAGAATGACTTTGTCCTCTCCTACTTCGGCGAGAATTATGAGAACCTGTCTCCAGAAGAGGCGGTCACCAAGTACACAGAAGACTATCTGAACAACTATAAAGAACTGGAAGCCGATTTCAAGGCAGAGTTGGAAAAGAAGGACGATCTGCCGGTCGGAGCCTGGTTCTCTTATTTCGAAATGTCATCGGATGAAATCGTCTACAACCAGAATGACATTCTGAGCTATACTGTAAGTTTCGAAAACTATACAGGCGGTGCACACGGTTCGCATGCCTACAACAATCATGTGATCAACTTGAAAACAGGCAATGCAATCACAGAAGAAGATATTTTCATCGAGAACTTCCAGGACAGCCTCGCACAGATATTGATCGATCATATTGCCAAACAAAACAAGGTGGAGAATCCGAAAGATTTGGAAAACATCGGTTTCTTTAGTGTCGAAGAAATTTTTCCGAACGGTAATTTCCTGGTCGACGAGGACGGCATCACGTATACCTTTAATGAATATGAGATCGCCGCTTACGTGGTAAGGGAAACAAACGTATTCTTGCCCTATACGGAAATCCTATATCTATTGAAAAAAGACAGTCCGATCGCGAAACTAATTGACAATTGACAAATAAAATATAACAATAATCCTATACATATAATTTATGGATAACAATGCAACAATATCCTCCCAATTGTCAATTGTCAATTGTCAATTGTCAATTCTAAAGTCTTACTTTCCAACGCTAACCGATGCGCAAAAGCAACAGATAGACGCCCTGTTTGATTTGTATTCAGACTGGAATTCCAAAATCAATGTAATTTCACGCAAAGATATAGAGAACCTGTACCTGCACCACGTACTTCATTCGTTAGGTATCTTGAAAATGCTGAAATTCAGAGAAGGATCGACAATTATGGATATCGGTACGGGAGGCGGTTTTCCCGGCATACCACTTGCGATCCTGCTCCCTGAAGTACAGTTTCATTTGGTAGACAGTATCAGAAAAAAAATCAAGGTCGGACAAGCTGTAGCCGAAGCGATCGGTCTGAAAAACGTCACTTTCCGCCATTGTCGTGCCGAAGAGGAAAAACAATTATTCGACTTTGTCGTGAGTCGTGCTGTCATGCCGCTGGCCGATCTGGTAAAAATCGCCCGTAAGAATATAAAGAAGGAACAACAAAATGCACTTCCTAACGGTTTGATTTGTCTGAAAGGAGGAGAGTTGCAGCATGAAATATTGCCATTCCACAAGCAAGCTGTCAGCCTCAACCTGAGTGATCATTTTAAAGAAGAATTTTTCCAAACTAAAAAAGTTGTTTACGTACCGTTATGATTACAATAAAATCGTTTGAGTTCAATTATTTCCAAGAAAACACATTCCTGCTGTATGATGATACACGCGAGGCCGTACTGATCGATTGTGGTTGCTGTCGCAAGGAAGAGGAAAAGGAGTTAACCGACTTTATCCTCGAAAACAAGTTGACATTAAAGCATTTGCTCTGTACTCATCTGCACGTGGATCACGTATTTGGAAACGGTTTTATATATAAGACATACGGTTTGAAACCCGAAGCGAACAAGCAGGATGTCGAGAAACTGCCCTCTCCGGACGAACAGGCCAAGTTGTTCGGACTCCGTCAGCATGTCGAGAATGTCCCGGTTGAAAAATATATCGTAGGAGGCGAGACCATCAAGTTCGGTACATCCGAACTTCAAGTGCTGACAGTTCCCGGACATTCACCCGGCAGCATCGCTTTCTATAACAAAAAAAACGGCTTTGCGATCGTCGGCGATGCACTGTTTGCCGGAAGTATCGGTCGTACCGACCTTTGGGGTGGAAACCAGGAGGTATTGGTTGCCGCCATCCGCGACAAACTCCTTTCGCTTCCCGACGAGACAGTAATCTACCCGGGGCATGGACCGGAAACAAGGGTCATCGATGAGAAGTTCAACAATCCCTATTTGTAATTGACAATTAAGAATTAATTCATAAATCATAAATCACAATATTATGGACACAAATAAATTTGTAAACCGCCACGTTGGTATCTCGGCAGAAGACATTCCTTCCATGCTGCAAGCCATCGGCGTCAAGTCGGTTGACGAACTGATCGATCAGACCATCCCGTCCGACATCCGTTTGAAAGAACCGCTTAACCTTCCCGAACCCATGACGGAACGTGAGTTCGCAGAACACATCTCGGAGTTGGCATCCAAAAACGAAGTCTTCACTTCTTATATCGGAATGGGTTGGTATGACACAGTATGTCCGGCTCCTATCCAACGTAACGTATTCGAAAACCCGGTTTGGTACACTTCCTACACTCCGTACCAGGCAGAAGTTTCACAAGGACGTCTGGAAGCGTTGCTGAATTTCCAGACTGTTATCGCCGAACTGACCGGCCTGCCGCTGGCCAACTGTTCCCTGCTGGATGAAGCGACAGCAGCAGCCGAAGCGGCAACCATGTTCTACGGTAGCCGTAGCCGTGCACAGATGAAAGCAGAAGCCAATACGTTGTTTGTCGACGAAAACGTATTCGCCTCTACACTGGCCGTTATCAACACTCGCATGATCCCGCAAGGCATCAAGGTCGTTGTGGGTGATTACAAAACATTTGAATTCACACCGGATGTATTCGGGGCTATCGTCCAGTATCCGAATGCCGACGGTTTGATCGAAGATTATAAAGAATTCATCGTACGTGCCAATGCCGGTGGAGCACGTGTCGCCGTTGCTGCCGACCTGATGAGTCTTGTCCTGCTGACTCCTCCGGGAGAATGGGGTGCAGACGTCGTATTCGGGAGCAGCCAACGTTTCGGTATCCCTATGTTCTACGGTGGCCCGTCCGCTGCATTCTTCGCTACGAAAGACGAATACAAGCGTTCCATCCCCGGACGTATCATCGGCATTTCCAAAGATGCCTATGGACACGCGGCTTACCGCTTGGCTTTGCAAACACGCGAACAGCATATCAAACGTGAAAAGGCAACCTCCAATATCTGTACCGCCCAAGCCTTGCTAGCCACGATGGCTGGTTTTTACGCCGTTTACCACGGTGCCGAAGGCTTGAAGAACATCGCAGGTCGTATCCACGCTTCTGCAGGTTTCCTAACAGGCGAGTTGGAAAAACTAGGCTACAAACAATTGAACAAAAACTATTTCGACACACTGAAAATCCAGTTGCCGGAACATGTATCCATCAATGCGCTCCGCGAGATCGCATTGGAATGCAAGGTGAACTTGCGTTACTTCGATGCCGGACAGATCGGCATCAGCTTGGACGAAACGACCGGACCGACCGATATCGGCGTATTGCTATATATCTTCGCAGGGGCAGCCGGAAAGGACTACATGCTGAAAGAAGCCGTTCCTGAGAAAACTTATTTCGATCCGAAATTCGCCCGTACTTCCGAATTCCTGCAAGAAGACGTATTCAAAAAATATCATACCGAAACGGAACTGATGCGTTATATCACCCGCCTGGGACGAAAGGATGTTTCATTGGCCCAATCCATGATCTCTTTAGGTTCTTGTACGATGAAACTGAATCCGGCATCGACCATGCTTCCACTCAGCCGCCCGGAATTCATGAATATACATCCGTATGCACCAGAAGACCAGGTTGAAGGTTACACGGAACTGATTGAAAACTTATCGGCTTACTTGTGCGAAATTACCGGATTCAAAGGCTGTACGCTGCAACCAAATTCCGGAGCCGCCGGCGAATATACAGGTCTGCGCGTAATCCGGGCTTATCTGGAAAGCATCGGGCAAGGACATCGCAACATCGTCCTGCTGCCGGCTTCTGCCCACGGTACGAACCCGGCAAGTGCGGTTCAATGCGGTTTTACGACCGTTACGGTAAAATGTGACGACAAGGGTAATATCGACTTGGAAGATTTCCGGGCTAAAGCCGAAGCCAACAAGGACAACTTAGCAGCCAGCATGATCACCTATCCGTCTACTCACGGTATCTTCGAGGTGGACATCAAGGAAATGTGCGACATTGTTCACGCTTGCGGTGGTCAGCTGTATATGGACGGCGCCAACATGAATGCACAAGTCGGTCTGACCAATCCGGGTACTATCGGTGCAGACGTCTGCCACCTAAACCTGCATAAGACCTTTTCTTCTCCTCACGGAGGAGGCGGTCCCGGTGTCGGTCCGATCTGCGTTGCCGCACATCTCGTTCCGTTCCTGCCGCAGCATCCGATATTATGGGGCAGCGACCTGAACACAGTCTCCGCCGCACCTTACGGTAGCGCGGGCATTCTGCCGATCACATATGCTTATATCCGCATGTTGGGAACAGAAGGGTTGGAAACGGTCACCAAGACCGCGATCTTGAATGCGAATTATCTGGCAGCCAAATTCAAAGATACTTACGGAATCGTTTACACTGGTGCTACAGGTCGCGTCGGTCACGAACTGATCCTGGAATGCCGCACGGTAAAAGAACGTTCGGGCATCGATGAAGGCGATATCGCCAAGCGCCTGATGGACTTCGGCTACCACGCTCCAACTCTTTCCTTCCCTGTTCACGGCACTCTGATGGTCGAACCGACCGAAAGCGAAAGCAAAGTCGAACTGGATCGTTTCGTCGAGGTACTGGAATGTATCTGGAACGAAATCAAGGAGGTGGAAGAAGGCAAGGCTTCAAAGGAAGACAACGTATTAAAGAACGCTCCTCATCCCGAATATGAAGTAACGGCCGACGAATGGAAACACGAGTATCCGCGCAGCAAGGCCGCCTTCCCGCTGGAATGGTTGCACGACAGCAAATTCTGGGTGAATGTAGCCCGCGTAGACAATGCGTATGGCGACCGCAACCTGATTCCAACACTTTGTGCATGCGAAATTTAATATAAACCGATATAACGCAAACGGCACGAAAACGCAGTTCTTATTTCCTCATCTGCTTTCCCCGCCGTTTGCGTTATTTTTTTAGAAGAAGGACTTATCCGGGATCAATTCAATTACTTGATTTCGACGCGACAAGGCTGGTGCAGTTCCTTTTTCCATTTTTGGACAAAGGCAAACCAGTCTTCTTTTGTTTTATAACCGAAAGTTTCTTTCATCGATGTAAAAGTGATGTGGTAAGTAAAAGAAGACCGTCCCTCCGCTCCTATCACATATAGATAATTGGCAGCGTCTTGCGTTTCGTTCTTTATCAGATCGGAAGGCAGGCAAGTGGCAACACCGACCGTTTCTTTTGCATATTTGACCGTATCGTTGACAGGCCAATCTGTTCCCCAACAGGCCACCAGACCTTTATGATCGGAAAAAGAAGAAGAACCTTTTATATTCAGAACACCCGTACTGAACACTTCATTTTTCAGCGGCTCGGCAAAATGCACCTGAACTTCGCAATCCCGATGTTCGGCATACAAAATATAACGGACCGTCATCTGAAGTTCCGAACCTTGGTACTGCCAATCAGTCGAAACAATATCCGTAACAGTTCGTACCGGACCGTATGCCCGTATAGTTTCCGTCAGACTGGCAACCGGTTCGATATGGGTCGCTTTCTTTCCATCCCATCCCTTCAAGGCTCCTACGCCGCAACTGTTGCCTACCAGTAGGACATCGTCTCCGAAACCACGTGCCAGCTGTTCATCGGTAGGATAAAATTGAGACTCCCGTATTTCGAAACCCTTATTGAACTTGCCGTAAATATCGACAGTCTGTTTCTTGTCGAAATAAATACGATAGGCTACCAGATCCGATTCGAAAGCCGGACCATGATGGTGCAACTGATTATAAACGTTGCTAGTCCCCGGAATGGTAAGAGATGAAATCGGGACATGCTTGCCGTTCTTATCACTCACCAACATCTCGGCATAGACACGGGCAGGATAGGTCCGGTCTGTCTTTTCGGAAGAGAGAACAACTTTCAGCTTCTTGACCGACTGGGCTGGAACATCCAAAACAAAAGCCAGTTCATCCGCTTTACGGTCACCATCCAAATCATCCAACTGGGAAGGTATTTCCTTCGTTCCGTCCCAGACTGTTGCCGAACGCACACGAAAAGACGGACTCATATCGCTCAGGCGAAGCACTACCGGTTCATCCTGCTTGCCGGTTTTCCATTCATTCGAGACTTCCACGGTACGAACCAATTCTTCCGCCAATACTTTATTCTGAAGGCCTGCAACAAAAAATCCGGTCATACAAAGCAGGACCAACGGCTTTGTGGTTTTCTGATTAAAATACATGGTACTATTAATTATATTTTTATTGGTCTGATGAAAGGCAAAAATACAAAAGATATTCGAAAGGATATGCTCAAAAAAAACTAAAGTGTGCAGATTCCAGACGAAAGTTCTTTGATATAAAGAATGTTTGATTACTTTTGCAGGTCAGTATTCAGAAGGTTAATTCGAACAAATATCCAATATAGAAATCTAATATTCCTATAATATGAGTTTAAAAATTATTGTATTGGCGAAACAGGTTCCGGACACACGCAATGTGGGAAAGGATGCGATGAAAGAGGACGGAACTATCAACCGGGCCGCACTTCCCGCAATCTTCAACCCGGAAGATCTGAACGCATTAGAACAAGCCCTCCGCTTGAAAGACGCCTATCCGGGAACTACGGTAACCTTGTTGACAATGGGTCCGGGGCGTGCAGCTGAAATTATTCGTGAAGGTTTATACCGGGGAGCAGACGGTGGTTATCTGCTAACCGACCGTGCATTTGCCGGTGCCGACACTTTGGCAACGTCTTATGCGCTTGCCACAGCAATCAAGAAAATAGGTGACTACGATATTATCATCGGAGGACGCCAGGCTATTGACGGCGATACAGCACAGGTAGGTCCTCAAGTCGCTGAAAAGTTAGGATTAACACAGGTCACATATGCCGAAGAAATCCTGAACGTAGACGAAAAGAATCGCAGTATCACAGTGAAACGGCATATCGACGGCGGTGTCGAAACAGTGGAAGGTCCGCTGCCTATCGTGATTACGGTCAACGGTTCGGCTGCCCCCTGCCGTCCGCGTAATGCCAAGTTGGTGATGAAATACAAACGGGCATTGGGCGCGCAGGAAAAAGCTCCCGCTCCCGCCTGCCATCCGGAAGGCGTATCGGCACTGCCATACCCCGAGCTGTATGAAAAGCGCCCGTACCTGAATATTCCGGAATGGAGTGTTGCCGATGTAAACGGAGATCTCGCACAATGCGGTTTGTCCGGTTCGCCGACAAAAGTCAAAGCGATTCAGAACATCGTGTTCCAGGCAAAGGAAAGTAAGACGCTGACCGGCTCAGACAAGGATGTGGAAGATTTGATTGTTGAACTGTTAGCTAACCACACTATCGGATAATTGACAATTGATAATTGACAATTCATACGGTAAAAAAGATTGAACAATATGAATAATGTATTTGTATATTGTGAGCTTGAAGGTACAACGATTGCCGATGTAAGCCTCGAACTGCTGACCAAAGGTCGCAAGTTAGCCAACCAGTTGAACTGCCAACTCGAAGCCATTGTGGCCGGTTCCGGACTGGAAGGGATTGAAAAGCAGGTGATGCCTTATGGCGTGGACAAGGTGCATATTTTTGACGCCCCCGGTCTGTTCCCGTACACTTCCCTTCCTCATTCTTCTGTTTTGATCAATCTGTTCAAAGAAGAAAAACCGCAGATCTGCCTGATGGGAGCAACGGTTATCGGCCGTGACTTAGGCCCCCGTGTTTCTTCTGCACTGACAAGCGGCCTGACAGCAGACTGTACATCCCTCGAAATCGGCTCGCACGAAGACAAAAGAGCTGGTAAAACATACGAAAACCTGTTATACCAGATCCGTCCCGCTTTCGGCGGTAACATCGTAGCGACGATCATCAATCCGGAACACCGTCCTCAGATGGCGACTGTTCGCGAAGGTGTGATGAAAAAAGAAATCCTGGATGCCGACTATAAAGGCGAAGTGGTAAAACACGACGTCGCCAAATATGTTCCGGAAACGGATTATGTCGTAAAGGTCATCGACCGCCACATAGAAAAGGCCAAACACAACCTGAAAGGTGCTCCGATCGTAGTAGCCGGCGGTTACGGAATGGGTTCCAAGGAAAGTTTCGATATGTTGTTCGAACTGGCAAAGGAACTTCATGCCGAAGTAGGCGCCAGCCGTGCAGCCGTTGATGCCGGTTTCTGTGACCATGACCGCCAGATCGGCCAGACAGGTGTGACGGTCCGTCCGAAATTGTATATCGCTTGCGGTATCTCCGGACAGATCCAGCATATCGCAGGTATGCAGGATGCAGGTATCATCATCTCTATCAACAACGACGAGAACGCTCCGATCAACACGATTGCCGACTACGTGATCAACGGCACTGTTGAGGAGGTGATTCCGAAGATGATTAAGTATTACAAACAGAACAGCAAGTAAAGAGATGGCAAATTATTATACAGACATTCCGGAACTCAAGTATCACTTGAACAATCCGATGATGGAACGTATTTGCGAACTGAAAGAACGCAATTACAGAGATAAAGAAGAGTTCGACTATGCACCGCAGGATTATGCCGATGCAATGGACTCGTTCGACAAAGTGCTTGAAATCACAGGCGAAATCACGGGTGAGATCATCGCTCCCAATGCCGAAGGAGTTGACGAAGAAGGCCCCCACTGCGCAAACGGACGTGTGGAATACGCTTCCGGGACCAAGCAGAATCTGGATGCAATGGTGAAAGCCGGCCTGAACGGTATGACGATGCCGCGCCGTTTCGGCGGTTTGAACTTCCCGATCACGCCGTACACCATGTGCGCCGAAATCGTGGCCGCTGCCGATGCTGGATTCGGAAACATCTGGTCGTTGCAAGATTGTATCGAGACATTATATGAATTCGGAAACGAAGACCAGCACAGCCGTTTCATTCCGCGTATCTGCGCCGGTGAAACGATGTCTATGGACTTGACAGAGCCGGATGCCGGTTCCGACTTGCAGTCCGTGATGCTGAAAGCGACTTTCGACGAAAAAGAAAATTGCTGGCGTCTGAACGGAGTGAAACGTTTCATCACAAACGGAGACGCCGACCTTCATCTGGTCTTGGCCCGTTCGGAAGAAGGGACGAAAGACGGGCGTGGCCTGTCTATGTTCATCTATGACAAACGCCAGGGTGGCGTAGATGTCCGCCGTATTGAAAACAAGTTGGGTATTCACGGTTCGCCTACCTGCGAACTGGTTTACAAGAATGCGAAAGCCGAACTTTGCGGAGATCGCAAATTAGGTTTGATCAAATATGTGATGGCGCTGATGAACGGTGCCCGTCTGGGTATCGCCGCACAGTCTGTCGGTCTGAGCCAGGCCGCCTACAACGAAGGGTTAGCTTACGCAAAGGAACGCAAACAGTTCGGCAAAGCAATTATCGAATTCTCGGCTGTTTACGACATGCTGTCTATCATGAAAGCGAAGCTGGATGCCGGCCGTGCCTTACTGTATCAGACTTCCCGTTATGTAGATATCTACAAAGCACTGGACGACATCGCCCGTGAACGCAAGCTGACTCCGGAAGAACGTCAGGAACAGAAAAAATATGCCAAACTAGCCGACTCTTTCACCCCGCTGGCAAAAGGCATGAACTCCGAATATGCCAACCAGAACGCATATGACTGTATCCAAATTCATGGTGGTTCAGGCTTCATGCTGGAATATGCTTGTCAACGTATCTATCGGGATGCCCGCATCACCTCCATCTACGAGGGGACGACGCAGTTGCAGACAGTTGCAGCCATCCGTTACGTGACCAACGGTTCCTATCTGGCTACCATCCGAGAATTCGAAACAATCCCGTGTTCTCCTGAAATGGAACCACTGAAAGGCCGCCTGGTTGAAATGGCCAATAAGTTCGAAGCCTGCATGAACAAGGTGAAGGAAGCCCAGAACCAGGAATTGCAGGATTTTGTTGCCCGTCGCCTTTATGAAATGGCAGCCGACTGCATCATGGCTCACCTGCTGATCCAAGACGCGACAAAGGCTCCTGAAATGTTTGCCAAATCAGCTGTCGTATACTTGAATTATGTCGAAGCGGAAGTGGAAAAACACAGCAGCTTTATCTTGAAATTCAATGCCGATGAATTAGCAAGCTACAGACAATAATAGAGCGTATCTAATTTCATAAAAGCCGGATATCTTCTCTTGATTTCCGGCTTTTTCCTTATATTTAGGCTCGTATTAAGCCAATAAGACAACCATCGACTATGAAACAGAACAATCCAGACATCCACCATCGTCACAGTATCCGTTTGAAAGGATATGATTATTCACAGGAAGGGTTATATTTCATTACAATATGTACCCAAAACCATAAACATTTATTCGGCGAAATCAAAAACGTTCCCCACGTAGGGACGGTAGGGGCAGGGTCCGCCTGCCCCGAATCTAATATCAACATCCCCCAAATGATATTAAACCCATATGGTGAAATAATCCAACAATGTTATTGGGATTTGGAACACAAATACCCCAATATCGAATGTTGCGAATATGTTATTATGCCAAATCATTTCCATGCGATTATAAAAATCGATCGGGATGCATTTAGGGCGGGCGAACCCCACCCCTACGTGGTGACACTGGGGCATATTGTGGGATATTTTAAATATCAATCGACAAAAATGATTAATCTACACGGTCAAAAATTATGGCAACGTAATTATTATGAACATATCATACAGGATGAAAAGGCGTATCATAATATATCCAATTATATATTAAACAATCCGGCACAATGGGCATACGACCGATTACGCTAATTCATTGTGGCGATTCCATAATACCCATTGCATACTACCACGAAGCAATAGATATATCAGAAATGCCATCCACAATGCATGATTTCCCATCATTCCGAAAAAGAGGTAATAGATCAAAAAGAAAGTGCCGGAAGCGACCAACATCGAATAAAGCATCAGGCGGGTAGCTGTCGCACCGATCAGGATACCATCCCACAAGAAGGCGGCAAAGCCGGCAAGCGGGACAGCCAGCACCCAATAGAAATAGGTTCCGGCCTCTTGTATGACAACAGAGTCATTCGTCAGGAGGGAGAGAAAACCTTTCCCGCCTACTCCATAAAGCAGGGTAAACGAAAGGGACAACCCGATCCCCCAGCCAAACAGCAAACGGATCATCCGACTAAGGGCTGTTTTGTTCCGAGCACCGATATAACGCCCCGACAAAGCCTCGCCTGCATAAGCAAAACCATCCATGATATAGGAAAAGAGCGTAAACAACTGCATCAGCAGCGTATTAACAGCCAAAACGATATCACCCTGTTTTGCACCCGTAGAAGTAAAAAATGTAGTAACCACCACCAAACAAAGCGTACGAAAGAAAATATCGCCATTCACCTGGAAGAAGCGACGCATAGCGACCTTATCCATGACCTCATGCCAGCAAACACGAATATTCAACCGCTTCCGATAAAATACGAACCACAGGAATACAGCCATCCCGAAGCCTCCATATTGAGCGATCAGCGTTCCCGTCGCAACCCCTTGCACCTTCATGCCGAACACAAAGACGAAGATCAGGCTCGCCACGATATTCACGACATTCTGGGTGATCGCAATAAACATCGGGAAACGGGAATTCTGCATTCCGATAAACCAACCGGAGAAACCATACAGTCCCAACACGGCCGGTGCGCCCCAAATACAAATATTGAAATATAAGGAAGCCAACCGTTCCACCTCATCCGTCGTATCCAATAGTAAGAAAGCTATTTCCCGTATCGGATACTGGAGCAGAAGCAGAGCCAGAGAAATCAGAATTCCGACACCGACCGACCGGAATAAGACCCTCGTTACTTCCCGGAGATCCCGTCTCCCCAAAGCTTGCGAAGTCATCCCACTCGTTCCCATCCGTAAAAAACCGAACAGCCAGTAAATAATATTGAACAGCATCCCCCCTACCGCAATCGCCCCGATATAGGAAGCGGCCCCCAAATGTCCGACAATCGCCACATCAACCAATCCCAACAAAGGAACCGTTATATTGGAAACAATAGAAGGAAGCGCTAACTGAAGTATCTTTTTATTCATTATTAATCGTATCTATAAAAACTATTCCTAACTTTGTCAGCAAAGTTACAGATTACTTTAGAAATAACATGATTACACTTATGTTTCAATAACAAAAACGCGAACCCTAAGTAATTGTAAAAAACGTTAGATGTTCGCATTCCCTATAAATCATACACTTATAGATTTATTTAGAGAATATGAACATTTATTGCTTTTCTACTTTATCATTCGCAAAATTACAATTTAAAAGTGTCATCAATAAAGCTTTTCACAAACATGGAGTCGCATCTTTTACAGATGCGTGGATTGAAACACGTTTTTCAATCGATCGCGAAGCGATACCTATGTCGCATCTTTTACAGGTCAAAAGCCTCCGGCCCTGTTCCGATCCGACCGGAAAAAACGGGTAATGTGGCCGTAGTAAACAAAATGCTGGCTTTAAAAGAGGCTTGCAAGCTCTGCAAAACATCCAGTATGGGGTGCAAAAACCCAACCGGCAACATCTGCGCCTCATCCAGAATAACAACAGAGTTACAGATATTATGCAATTTCCGGCATCGCGAAGTGCGGCAAGCATACAGCGATTCAAAGAACTGCACATTTGTCGTCACAATGATCGGAGCATCCCAATTTTCCGTTGCCAGCAAAGAAGGGGACCGTTCGTCGTTACTATCCTGTTGCAAATTACTATGATGCTCCACCACATTCTCCGCTCCGAAAATATCCCGGAGCACGGCAGCCGTCTGTACAATAATACTCGTATAAGGGATAACGATGATAATCCGTTTTTTTTTGTAACGAACGGCATGAAGGAGTGCCCAAGCCATCGACGCCAATGTCTTTCCCCCACCTGTCGGAACTGTCAGGCTAAAAAAGCCGGGAAGGCTCTCGGCCATCTTCCGGCAACGGGACAGGATAGCCGCCCGTTTCTCATTGATGAAAGATGCTGGCGCATTTGCCGTAAGCGATTCCATATAGGCATCAAACCGATCCTTCAACGTTTCCATAGAATCATATTGCCCACGCCTGGCTGCTTGTTCCGGATGCATAAACCGCTCCGTATCCAAGTAGTCGGCATCAACCAGGCAAGAGAACAACATGCGAATCCATTGATGTATATCCTTCTCAAAATCATCAATCAAAGGCTGGTCTAACGAAGCAACCACCTCTTGCATCTCTTCCGGTGCATCTTTCAGCATCTCCTGGTAGCAATCTGTTTTAGACAGACGTCTATTCAAATTGGCCTCCCCGGAAGAAGTCCAGTCCAGCAATCCCGAATGATGTCCGGCTATACAATAAGCCAATGGAGGATAATAACCCGGCAATTTTTCTCTCGCCAGAATCGCTCCAGCCGAGGAATGGTCGGGTTTATCCACTACTTTCTGTTCCACTGCCATGCCGGATGCGTTACGGATATAAGGTTGAAAACTATTCTTTGTATATTTCCCCATATCATGCCACCAGCCATTCTGCTTTCCCCAAGCCGCCGCCCCGAAAACAGATGCAAACGATTCGCTTAATGTGGCCGTACCGACTGAATGTTCCTTCACCGTCTGTATCCGGAAAGCATCCTCTTCTACTCTGACATGCGCTATAAAATCTTGTTCTTTCATCATTTCATATAATAATTTTCCGCTATCCATTCGCCATTTGCAATAGCGACCTATAAGTAGCTATATAACAACCTATTACTTCATTGCAAACTCTTTTTCATTTGCAATAACATTTGTTATTCACCCTACATTATCCCACCTTCACCACCGAATAGCAAGTTCCTTTCATCGTGCGGCGTGAAGGGATCTTATTCTTCTGGAGCAGGCGGCCGAAATAAGTCAGCCGTTTATTGCCCAACTTAATGCCACTTTCACTTTGCAGATACTGGAGAATTTCAATGGCGGATAATTCCAGACTCTCCTCTCCCGGCCGGGCGGCACGAAAATGCTGAAGAAACAACTGTTCTTCGACAGGCAGTTGCTGGAATACTTCATTGTTACGAGTTGTCGAGAACTCCTCTTCGGAAGTAAACCAATAACGTTCGCCATTCTTTAAAGCAGCCACTGCCTGGGCATACAACTGTTCATAGTCTATCGACGTTGAATTATCTATCGTACCGGATATCTCGATACAGATAAAACGCCGGCTTCCGGTCGGATCGGTCAACAGATCGTAATTGTTGCAGGTCGCGATAAAAGAGGCATACCGGTGCAATGCCTGAATACTTCGCTTATAAGGCTGGCGGGCGTTGACAACCGGCTTTTGCAGGACATTCTTTAAAAAGCTCTGGTAAGCGGAACTGACCGAATCGAATTCATCGATATTGATCAAGGCAAAACGAGTCAGCATCAGTTCGGCATCCCGTTTGTTACTGAAATCAATGCTATCCGTATAATACATACGAAGCGAAGGCGGCAACAAATTCCGACACCAGGTGGACTTGCCACATCCCTGCGGGCCGACCAGCAAAGGCAACGAACTGTTTGCATGCAAATGCTCGCGCCTGTACCAGTGGGCGGTCATACTCAGGAACCAGATATAAAACAGATTGCGCCACTGGGCATTAGCGGTCGGCAGTGTGTCGGCCAGTGCACGTATATGATCCTTACCGTCCCACTCCGGCAAATATTCCAGATAATCTTCCAACGGATAAAAGACCGGAACCCTGTCGGAATAGACATACCGCTTCACATCGCGATCCCAAAGAGCCAGTCCTTCGGCCTGCGCATTCAGACCGATGCTATTTAGAACCGTTTCGGTAACCGGGGCAAAATGGATATAGTACGAACCTCTTGCCCGGAACTCCACTTCGCCTGCCAGCATATTCCGCCGGAACTCATACCGCCGTTTCATAAACTCGTCCGTCTTTATCGAAAGCAGTTGCTCGGCAGGCATCACCGGCTTCTTCCCGAAACACTTCGACAGTTGGTACACCATGTGAATCGTCTCCCGGATCTCCTCTTCAAACAGTTCGAGATTCCGGCTAATCTTTGTCCAGCGAACCACATCCTCTTCCGGAATACCGGAGCGAAAACAATTTTCAGCCAACCTTGTCAGGAAAGGCCTGACCTCTTTTCCTTCATCCAAACCACCCGTCTTTTCGAGGGCGTCCAACATACAGGCATTATAAAAACGGGAAACGATACGACTGCGGTCATATCCGGGCATCATGCGCAAAAGCGGATCTTCCTCTTTGGCCACCACCTCCCGATAGGTCGGTTCGGCAGGCATCTGCATCGGTTGCTCTTGAATCAACGGTGTGGCCGACGGATTATAATATAAACCAGGATCAAAAGAATGGCGGCATCCTCTTTCCAACGATGCCTCCTCCCCCATCTCTATATGACGTTGCAGATGAGCCTGATAAAAGGCCACTGCACGCCTGTAGGCCACCGCATGAAACAACTCGGCCAACTCCCTCTTTTCCGGAAGGGAACCGTCGGGCAACACAAAAGGAACCAGTATTTTCACGCTCTTCCCGCTCGAACCGACAAAGGCTGCCATTGTCTGCGGGGCTAAGGAAGCGAGTCGCTTCACTGCCACGGCCTCTTCCCTATCCGCCAGATTGCCGACATCCATCAGCACCAGCCCGTTATACGCCTGATACTCTATCCTGCTTTCTTTTTTCCTGAACCGGGCGGCAAAAAGCAAAACAGGAATATCCGTCGCATGAATGTTCCGATCGCCAGGCATTGAAGAGGATAATATCCCCCGATGTTCATTCACCACCCTGGCTTGTTCACCGGATCTTATCGCAGTCATCACATCGGACAACTCTATATTTTTCAAAGACTTACCATTACTCTTCACTTGTGTTATTTTCATATCCGGACTCATTTGTGCAACTTTTGTTTTATGACTAATGACAAACTCCATTGCAAACTCAAAAAGATATTTGCAATGGAATAACAAACTATTATACAAATTATTACCTAGTAAGATTGCAAATGGCAAATACTTCCCGTAAACTTTATGTATAAAACCTATTTCATCCTCGTAAACTCAATACTTCTCAGCCTCTCCTTCAGTTTCGGGCTGGGTTTGAAGCCAATTCCTTTCAGCTTAATAGACTCGGCACGGATTTTCAACGGATCTTCCACTTCACGGTTAGGTCGGGCGGTTACGGAAAATGTTCCCAAACCATCGATCGTCACGGTATTGCCGCCTTCCAGAGCTTCCGCAATCAGAATAGTCAGATTTTCCACAAGTCCTTTCACTTCGCCGTAGGAAAATGTACTGGATCCGGCTATTTGCTCGGCTAAAGCATCCAAATTCACATTGTCATAGCTTACCGTCGTTACCGAATACCTTACCGTCTTATTATCAGTAATATTGTCATTGATTTTTGTCAGCTTGTATCTTACCGCCATACTATTATTTTTCTATTAGATTTAACATTAACACGATTTATCTCAAAGGTTACCATCCTCTATCTTATTAGTAACCACTCAGTAACAACAGCCTGTACAGGATAATCGGTCAAGGTGTACAGGATGGTTTACCAGGGTGTACAGGATAACTAACTAAGAGGTACAGGATAGCATTATCAAGTCAGTGCTAAAGGTATAAAATATAATGGCATAAACAATAATTATTCATAACTTCTTTCATTCATATAACAAAACGAAGGCCGCGGGATTCACATCCGGCAGCCTCCTACACTAACCCTTAACTTTAACCAATGAAAAACAATAATCTACTTTATTAGTTTTTTAGCGAAGCGATTGCGGCTTCGTAATTCGGTTCGTTCGTTATTTCGGAAACCAGTTCCTCATAAACAACTTTACCGGCTTCGTCGACAACTATCACGCCACGAGCCAACAAACCCTTCAGCGGACCATCGACCATCAACATCCCGTACCCGTTTTCAAAACAAGAACAACGGAATGCAGAAAGTGGGATCACTTTATCGATACCTTCCGTGGTACAGAAACGTCCTTGCGCAAAAGGCAGGTCTTTTGATACGGCAAGCACCACAGTGTTAGGAAGAGAAGCGGCTTCTTTATTAAAACGTCTTACCGATGCGGCACACACGGCAGTGTCCAAACTCGGAAATACGTTGATCACGACTTTCTTACCTTTCAAATCTTTCAGATGCAATTCGGATAAATCGCTCTTTACACCTTTAAAATCAGGAGCCTCTGCTCCAACTGCAGGCAATGAACCGTTCGTATTGACCTCATTACCTTTAAATGTTATCTTTGCCATCTTTTGTAGTATTTTATGTTCTTTATCAAAAGCGGCTTACAAATATAAGCTGCTTTGTATAACTTAAACAAAGGAATATGAATAATGTTTTTCCTTTTAACTCTTTTTAATTACTGCTCTCGATAACTCTTTTTCTATCTTTGACCCAAAATAGAAAGAAATGGATGGGTTGATTATTTGCTTACTTGTTGTAATCATTGCTTTACAGGTCTTTTTTCGCCCCCGGAAAGACCATTCGGACATAGCAGGCGAACTGAAACGGCTGCTCGACGAAATGCAACGTTCATTTGAACGTATCGAAAAAAACTTTCGGGAAGATTTTCGTCTGAACCGGGAAGAAGGCCGCATCGTCGCCAGGGATAACCGGGAAGAACTGACGCGCTCCATGAACGAATTCCGGGATGCTTTCGACCGGGGGATCACTTCGTTCAACACCCTGCAACGGGAAAAGTTTGCCAATCTGGACGAACAGCAACGCCAGCTTGTCGCCAACACGGAAAAACGGTTGGAAGAAATCCGCCTGACCGTAGACGAGAAATTGCAAAAGACACTTAACGACCGGATCGGCCAATCATTCCGGCTTGTGACGGAACAACTGGAAAGCGTACAGAAAGGACTTGGAGAAATGCAAACGCTGGCACAAGACGTAGGTGGTTTGAAACGTGTCCTCAGCAATGTGAAGACACGCGGCAACATCGGGGAAATCCAGTTAAGCATGCTTCTCGAACAAATCCTGGCACCGGAGCAATACGAGGCGAATGTGCACACCCGCAAAGGATCGGATGCCGTCGTGGAGTTTGCCGTCAAACTTCCGGGGCGTGACGATGTCCGCGAATTCGTCTATCTGCCGATAGATGCAAAATTTCCCAAAGACGTCTACGAACAGCTGCTCGATGCATACGATCATGCCGACACACAGGCTATAGAAGCAGCCGGAAAGCTATTGGAAACAACTATTAAAAAGATGGCAAAGGATATTTCCGACAAGTATCTGGCTCCCCCCGCCACCACCGACTTCGGCCTCATGTTCCTGCCTTTCGAAGGAATCTATGCGGAGGTCGTACGCCGTTCTTCCCTGCTGGAAGAACTACAGCGCAACTATAAAGTGGTCGTCACCGGTCCGACAACGCTTGCCGCCATCCTGAACAGCCTGCAAATGGGATTCCGCACGCTCGCTATCCAGAAACACTCCGGCGAGGTATGGACCATCTTGGGGGCGGTAAAGAAAGAATTCGAGAAGGTAGGCGGCATGCTGGAAAAAGCACAGAAGAACTTGCAGACGGCCAGCGGACAGATCGAAGAGGTATTAGGGACACGCACACGCGTGATCCAGCGCAAACTGAAAGATGTAGACACCCTCAGCGACAGGGAGGCACGTGCCATCCTTCCCGAAATAGGTCCATTAACGGATGAAGAAAACGAAAACGGATTATGAAAAAGAGACAGATTCCACATACATACGCCATCATATTTTATATCATTCTTTTCTGTGCAGCCCTCACCTGGATCATTCCGGGCGGACAATACAAAGAGAGTATCAATGCCGCCGGAGAAAAAACGGTTGTCTACGAAGCGGTAGAACATGTTCCGCAAACTTGGCAGGTGTTCTCGGCTTTTTACAAAGGATTTGTCGACAAGGCAGATATCATCGTCTTCATCCTGATCATCGGAGGGGCGTTCTGGATCGTCAACGACAGTAAGGCTTTCGATATCGGAACCGTCAGTTTCCTCGGCCGCGCCCGTAAAATGGAAAACAACCGTTTCCTGCGCAAGATCGGAGTGGAGAATTTCTTACTGACATCCATCATGCTACTATTCAGCATATTCGGGGCTGTCTTCGGGATGAGTGAAGAGACCATCGCATTTTGCCTGGTGCTTGTCCCGATGGCGATCTCGATGGGATATGACTCCATTACAGGCGTTTGCATGGTCTTTGTCGCCGCCGGATTAGGATTTGCCGGAGCGATACTGAACCCGTTTACAATCGGTATTGCGCAAGGACTGGCCGGTATTCCACTCTTTTCCGGAATCGAATACCGGATATTTTGCTGGATCGTAATCAATATGATCGGTTTCTCCTGGATACTGCGTTATGCTGCTAAAGTAAAGAAAAACCCGAAAGCATCATTAGTCTACGAAGAAGATCAGTATTGGCGAGACCTACATAGTAATAACTCGCTGAATGTAAGCTATCATACACCACGTACCGCCTGGATCAGTTTTGGCACATTGACAGTCATACAAATCATTTTCGCCGCTTACTATCCTGCAACAACTTTACAAATCGGGAACAGCGTTATCAAAGGACTACCTCTCCTCCCCATTCTAACAGCTGCTTTTATCTTGACTTCCCTGTTCGCCCTACGCAAGACAGTCCATCTCTATATCCTGAACCTCCTCTTCTTCACGATTTTTTATCTGATAACGGGAGTGATGGGATATGGCTGGTATATCATGGAGATAGCCACCCTGTTCTTTGCCCTCGGACTGGCAGCCGGCATCGCCAACAACCGGACTCCCAACGAACTGGTCAAACTGTTTCTGGACGGATGCAAGGACATTATGAGCGCAGCCTTGGTTGTCGGCCTTGCAGGTGGTATTATCGTGATACTGAAAGAAGGGTTTGTCATCGACACCATTCTCTACAACCTGGCGAAAGGGATGGAAGGGCTCGGACAAGTGGCGACCGTCGGCATGATGTACGTGATCCAGACCTTGATCAACCTGATCATTCCTTCCGGAAGTGCCAAAGCAGCCCTGACCATGCCGATCATGGCTCCCTTCTCCGATTTGATCGGATTGTCAAAGCAAGCGACCGTGATGGCCTTCCAGTTCGGAGACGGATTCACCAATATGATCACCCCGACATCGGGAGTGTTGATCGCCGTTCTGGGTGTCAGCCGTATTCCTTACGATAAATGGTTTCGCTGGGCATGGAAATTCATATTGCTTCTGGTAATAGTCGGATTCCTGTTACTCATACCGACAGTATTGGTTCCGATGAACGGATTTTAATGGAACGGAAGATCATACATATCGACATGGACGCATTCTACGCTTCTGTGGAACAGCGGGATAATCCGGAACTTCGCGGAATTCCGCTTGCAGTCGGCCACGCGGAGGAACGGGGTGTCGTAGCGGCAGCAAGCTACGAAGCCCGGAAGTTCGGCGTACGCTCCGCCATGTCGTCACAAAGGGCTAAACGCCTATGCCCTCAGCTCACATTTGTTTCCGGACGGATGGATGTCTATAAAGCGGTGTCCCGCCAGATACACGAAATCTTCCACGAATATACGGACATTGTCGAGCCACTTTCACTGGACGAGGCGTTTCTGGATGTTACCGAGAATAAACAAAACATCCCGCTTGCCGTCGACATAGCCAAAGCAATCAAGCAAAAAATCCGGGAGGAGCTACATCTGATTGCCTCGGCTGGGGTATCGTATAATAAGTTTTTGGCTAAAATCGCCTCTGACTACCGCAAGCCGGACGGACTGTGCACCATCCATCCGTCCCAGGCGGAAGAATTCATCAAACGTCTGCCGATCGAATCCTTCTGGGGGATCGGTCCGGTCACCGCCCAGCGGATGCACTCATTAGGCATCCATAACGGAGAACAGTTGAGAGCTTGTTCACAAGAAATGCTCACCCGACAATTCGGAAAAGCAGGAATTTTATATTATGAATTTTCAAGAGGGATAGACTTACGCCCTGTCGAAGCCGTCCGAATCCGCAAATCCGTAGGCTGTGAACATACGCTTGAAAAAGACATTTCGCAGCAATCGTCCGTTATCATCGAATTATATCATGTTGCGACCGAACTAATCGAACGGCTGCAACGAACCGGTTTCAAAGGAAATACCCTTACTTTAAAAATTAAATTCCATGATTTCAACCAAAAGACAAGAAGCATCACCCAAAGCCACGAACTGACGACTTTAGCCGAAATACTACCTTTAGCCAAAGGACTGTTGAAAGACATCGAATATACGACTCACCCGATTCGCCTGATCGGGCTTTCGGTCTCCAATCCTTACGAGAAGAACGAAGAGAAAGCCCGCTGGGAACAACTAAGTTTTGAATTCAGCGACTGGGATTACTCTAAATAAGTATATCCATACAAGCCGGAACGATAGTTGGAAAGGAACTCTTTACCTTCTTCAACCGAAATCTTACCTTCCTTTACAGACTTAGTCACCCAAGTTTCCAGTGTCCTCACCAACTTTTTAGGATTATACTGGACATAATCAAGCACTTCGGCAACCGTTTCCCCGTCGATGACTTGCTCGATGTTGTAACCTTTTTCATCTACCGTTACATGCACTGCATTCGTATCACCGAAAAGATTGTGCATGTCTCCCAAAATTTCCTGATAGGCCCCAACCAGAAAGACACCGATATAATAAGCATCTTTTCCTTTCAGCGAATGTACCGGCAGATCATGGGAAACATTGCGTGTCGAAATAAAGTTGGCAATCTTGCCATCCGAGTCGCAGGTTATGTCCTGCAAAGTCGCCGTCCGGTCCGGACGTTCATCCAACCGCTGGATAGGCATGATCGGGAAAATCTGATCGATCGCCCAAGAGTCAGGCAAGGACTGGAAAAGCGAGAAATTACAGAAATACTTATCAGCCAATAGTTTGTCCAGTTTTCTAAACTCATCCGGTGCATGTTTCAACCCGGAAGCAATTTGGCTGATTTCGCGCGTCACAGACCAATACAAGCGTTCGATTTGGGCACGGGTCTTCAAATCGACAATACCATGACTGAATAAATCCAACGCTTCCTCACGTATCTGCTGCGCATCGTGCCAGGCTTCCAGCATACGGCTCTGGTTCAGCTTATCCCAAATCTCATACAGTTCATGCACAAGCTCGTGATCAGATTCGCTCACCTCGAAGTCTTCATCCATTTCGGGAAGCGTAGCTGTTTCCAGCACTTCAAATATCAAAACGGAATGATGGGCAGTCAACGAACGCCCGCTTTCCGTTATGATGTTCGGATGCGGGATACCGTTCTTGTCACTGGCATCGACCATTGTAGAAATAGAGTCGTTTACATATTCCTGGATGGAATAATTGACACTGCTCTCGCTATTGGAAGAACGAGTACCGTCATAATCGACTCCCAGTCCGCCACCAATATCCACAAACTCGATATTGAAGCCCATCGCATGCAGTTGTACATAAAATTGTGATGCTTCGCGCAAAGCCGTTTTAATACGGCGTATCTTGGTCACCTGACTGCCAATGTGGAAATGAATCAGCTTCAGACAATCTGTCAAATCTTTCTTTTCCAGAAAATCAAGTGCTTCCAGCAATTCGCTGGACGTCAAGCCGAACTTGCTGGCATCGCCACCGCTCTCTTCCCATTTGCCACTGCCGGAAGATGCCAGTTTAATACGGATGCCGATATTCGGACGGACATTCAACTGCTTGGCCATCTTGGCGATCAAAGTCAGTTCGTTGATCTTTTCGACAACCAGAAAAATGCGTTTGCCCATTTTCTGTGCCAGCAAAGCTAGTTCGATATAACTCTCATCCTTGTAACCGTTGCAGATAATCAAAGAATCCGAATCTGTATTGACCGCAATCACCGCATGGAGTTCCGGCTTTGAACCGGCTTCCAACCCTAAGTTGAACTTCTTGCCATGACCGATAATCTCTTCCACTACCGGACGCATCTGATTTACTTTAATCGGATAGATAATGAAATTCTGCGCCTTATAACCATATTCATCGGAAGCCTGCTTGAAACAGTTCGCTATCTTTTCAATACGATTATCCAGAATATCTGGGAAACGGATCAGTACAGGAGCCTCCACATCCCGTAATTGCAGTTCGTCGACCAGCTCTCTCAGATCTACACCGGCGCCGTCTTTACGAGGAGTTACCACTACATGACCTTTGTCATTGATACCAAAGTACGAAGTCCCCCAACCTGTGATGTTGTAGAGTTCTTCTGAGTCTTCAATACGCCATTTTCTCATTTCTTCTTCAGTGCAAAAAATACATTTTTGTATTTGGAATAAATAAATAGATATTGTTCAGACGTTACAAGTCAATATATTTATCGACGAGCTTATCTATTAAAAAGGTTGTAAATATAAGCAATAGATATATAATTATAGCAGATTTGGTCAAGAAAAACATTTTCGTGCAAAAATAGATCTACTTATCCATCCGGTTTCGGTTTTAGAAACACAAAAAAGGCTTTGGTTACAACCTCACGGCCTGACCAAAGCCAAACGCTTTTATGTTAAAAAAAATAATCTAAACCTAATCGATCCAACCTTCGTTTTGTTTCAAATTTTCATTCATTTGAATCTCACTCTTCGGAACAGCCCAATTATAAATATAGTCGCCTGCCCAAGAATAAGAATATTGGATCGTTCCCCAAATCTGTTTCAATCCGGCTCCTTCGAAGAACTTACTTTCATGCAATGTTTTCCAACGCATTTCATCAAAGAAATTCACTCCTTCACCGGCAAATTCCCAACGACGTTCGTTGCGGATACGTTCACGCATATTATCCTGGCCGGTAACCTGGGTATATGTATTGCTATTCAACAGGGCGACACCGGCACGTGCACGTACTTTGTTTACCCATTCGATAGCCTCGGTAGTATTGCCTTGTTCATTCAGACATTCCGCCAACGACAATACGACGTCTGCATAACGAATGATAGGAATATCGATCGGAGAATAGGAACGGTTCGGAATCTCGGAAGAACCTTCCGCTACGAATTTACGGAACAGATAGTAGAAACGGTTATTCGTATCCGTCTTTACATCGAACGGTTCTGCTGTATCGTAACCTCTGTACGGCCAACGCAACGTATAGGTATAATCGACATTCGTATTGGAACCCAAATATTGAGAATACGGAGTAATTACCGTAGCCGTCAGACGCGGATCGCGATTTTCATAAACCGCCTTGATACGAGCTTCGTTTCCTTCGGGTAAATACTTGGACAGATCCGCACCGTCCGTAGTCATCTTGGATTTTTCTTCTTCGGTCAGACCATCACGCAAGAAATAAACGGAACGGGCATTCACATCCATCTCGTTGTATCCGGGGATATAATCATTCCAGTCGAATGGCTTGCCATCCTCGCATTCATACGTATCAACAAAGTCCGTACTCACCAAATAAGTGTTCCAACAAGAACCGTAGGCAACACGCGAACCGTAACGGAACGAGAAATCGTTTCCATAACCACTTTCTCCTATACACTGCATGGAAAAAATCATTTCGTCGCTTTGTTCGTTGGCTTCTTTGAACAACTGTTTGTATTCTCCGTCGAACAGAGCATATCCCAGTTCTCCGACCTTACGAAAATCAGCTTCGGCTTTCGCCCATTCGTTCATCCACATATAAGCTTTTCCACGCAAAGCATAAGCCGCTCCTTTGGTTGCACGCCCGAAGCTGGCACTCCCCTTTTCATACTTATCGGGAAAATCCGCCGTATTGATAGCGTCCGTCAGATCCTGGATAACCAGATCCCATACTTCCGCTTCGGTATTGCGTCCTTTCGTAAAATCATCCAACTCAGTCGGTTCCGTATACAGAGGCACACCCTTAAACATCGAGTTCAATTTATAATAGAAAAAAGCCCGCATGAACTTGGATTCCGCCATCAGGCGATTTCGTTTTGCATCGTCCAGAGGTGCATTAGGCAAATTAGCTATGGCATCGTTACAACGACTGACCCCTTCATAGTGGATTGTCCAATAACCGGAAAACAAACCGTCGCTTGTCGTAATATTCCCTAATGTTATCGCATAATCGCGGTCACGACAGTCGGCCGAAACCCCAAAACATTCGAACTTATACAAGTCACCGGCAACATTACCAGAAAGCAGGAGATTATAAATCCCCGTAACTCCCATGTCTGCCAAATTTTCCGAAGTCCACATGTTACCGGAAGAAATAGAACTGTACGGATTCAAGTCCATCAAGTCACCACGACAACCGCTCAGCAGGGTTGCAGCAACTCCAATCATACATATATTCTTAATCAGTTTCATACTTTCTTTTTATTCTTAGAATGTTACATTTACACCAAAAGCAAATTGTCTCAAAGACGTATATTCAGGATATGCACCCAATTCAGGATCTTGCCCCGGATATTTTGTAATATTAAACACATTCTCAATAGAGACATAAAGACGCAAATTATCCATATAAGCTTTTTTACTAACGGCTGCAGGCAATGTATAACCAACCGTCAAGTTCTTCAATTTCAAATAATTTCCATTAAACAAATACAACGAACTTGTCTCCGTATTCTGGAAACCGCTTTCACCGTTCACCAAACGACCGTATTTCGCATTTATATTCGTACGAGCATCCGTCGGGTTCTCCGGATCGAAGAAATAGTGGTTGAGAGCTATGTCCGTTCCTAAAGCGACACCGACACGTGTTGTAGGAGAGTTATATCCGGTCGAAGACCCCCAATACAGTTTGAATCCGGCTGCACCAGCCCAGTTCATAGAAATATCGAAGTCTTTCCACGCAGCCGACATCTGTAAACCGAAATTATATTTAGGATCACTGGAGATACCCTGAAATTCACGGTCGTCGGAACCACCATAAATACCATCGCCATTTGCATCGGCATAAACATAATCTCCATACCAAATCTTATCTTTTCCGACGGTTTTGTTCGGCAGGAACGAATATCCTTCCGCGATCATGGCCTGTACCCATTCCATATCGGATTCCGTACGGATCATACCATCGACCGGACCACCGTTAATTCCGTCTGCAGCAAATCCTTTACCAGTTCCTTTATAAGGATTTTTCAAGTAATACTCTCCTTTTATATTCCCTTCGATAACCGGATTTACGGCAGACGTACTGGAAGCGACTTCCCCTAAGTTGCTACTCCATTCTCCGGCATCGTTATATCCGGCACTGTATTTACCTTTGTATTTAGTCACTTTATTCGGGGTGTAGGAGAAATTACCAGTCACGGAGTAAGACACTTCTCCTACCTTATCCTGCCATCCCAATGTAAGTTCGACACCCTTTTTCACCATCTCTGCCAAGTTCTGACGGGGAGCGGTCTTGTTTCCGACTGTCATATAAATGGAAGGACGATACAATATACCGGTCGTATTGCTGCGGAAAGCATCGAACGTGAACGACAGGCGATTATTCAACGCATTCAAGTCAATACCGAAGTTCATCATCGTCGATGTTTCCCATGACAGCATCGAGTTGGCAAGAGATGTACTGGCAAGACCGGAAGTCAGGATACCCCCAAAAGAATAACGTGCCGTTCCGTAAGTAGACTGATATTCATAGTCGCCGACATCCGTTCCACCGTCATTTCCGACAGATCCATATGACAAACGAACTTTTAAGTTGTCCAACCAGTTCCGTGTATTTTCCATGAATCCTTCTTCCGAAATACGCCATGCGGCAGAAGCCGATGGGAACGTACCCCAGCGATAGTCCTCATGATAACGAGAGTTTCCATCGTAGCGCAAGTTGGCTTCGAACAAGTACTTGGATTTGTAAGCATAGTTGATACGTCCGAAGAAAGAACGACGGGAACGGTCTATTGTCCCACCTCCGATACTTTGCATTTCCGTTGCAGAACCGGGTGTGTGAACGGAAGAATCTATCAGACCTTTCTTCTGTGCATTACGGGTATCCTGTTTGTAATAGTACTCTTCATAACCAGCCATAATCCCCAAATCGTGATCGTCCCTTATCGTCGTATTATAACGTAGGATGTTCTGGATTGTATAACTGTAATCTGCACGGTTATAGAAATAAGTCGTCATGTCAGATGGAGCCGTAGCTGGAGACATAACAGTCCCGTCGCTGAAACGGATCTTTTCGTAAGGGTTCGTCCATGTGGCATTATCTTCCCAATACCGTTTGTAATTTAAGTTAAAGTCCCAAGAAAGACCTTTCAACGGGGTTATAGTAGAATATAACGTCGTATTGAAGTTTGTTTTTTGTTTATATCCATCCTGTGCATTAAGAAATGCACCGATAGAGTTGGCCGTCGCAGACTCTTCGGACGCTTCAGGATAACCGTAAGCCCCGTTCCATTCAGGATAAAGACCGGGAGTGGTTTGCCGTAAATAATTGTTAGCATTGTCGAAGTTTCCGGCCTCTTTGTCTTCTTGCGATGCAAAAGTACGGGTTCCGACAGTCAACCATTTCGTAATCTTAGCCTCAATGTTAGCACGCAGCGTATATTTTTTGATACCTGTATTTTCCACCAAACCGGGATTATCCAAATAACCGGCAGACATCAATACGCGAATCTTGTCCGAACCACCGTTAACGGATACGTTATGATCGTTAATCAGGCCATGTCCGAACAAATAATCCTGCCAGTTGGTATTCGGATAAGCGATATAATTCGGCACTCCATTCTCGTTCAAACCATTCGGATCTTTCGATTTTTCACGCCACAAATCGATTGTACTCTGGGCGAAATGAGCCGGCTGACCGATATTTTCGAACGACTCGTTAATCCATGTCATATAATCGGCATAATTTGTAATCTGGTCGATCAGATTTGTCGGTTGTGCATACGACAAACGTCCTGTATAAGACACAGACAATTTTCCTTCTTTTCCTTTCTTGGTTGTAATCAAAATTACACCATTGGCAGCACGAGAACCATAAATAGAGGATGAAGCGGCATCTTTCAATACGGATATATTTTCAATATCCTGCGGATTCACCAAGTCCATAGAACCCTCTACTCCATCAATCAAAACCAGAGGTTCTGCATTATTCAATGTTCCGACACCACGAATACGAATCGTAGAACCGTCACTACCAGGTTGTCCGGAACTCTGCATAACCTGTACACCTGCACTAATACCAGCTAAGGCATTAGACACATTCGTAATCGGACGGGAAAGCGCCTGCTCTTCGAAATTTACGGAAGAAACCGATCCTGTCAGATTTACCTTCTTTTGCGTACCATAACCGACTACCACGACTTCATCCAACGCTTGTGAGTCTTCTTTCAAACTGATCTTGAAGTCTTTTTGCCCATTTACCGAAATTTCCTGATTTTGGTATCCGATGTAAGACACCACTAAAATAGCATTAGAAGCAACCTCTAACGTAAAATTACCATCCATATCGGTAATTGTCCCATTGGTTGTTCCTTTTTCTACCACGTTAGCACCTGCAATAGGACCAAGTGCATCTTCTACAACACCTTTAATAGAGTGTTTTGCTTGTTGCTTTTTCGCAACAACAGGAGATGCCTCCGAAAAATCAGACATATCGGACGACGGATTAGCCGATGCTATTCCAACCGATGTCAAGAACATGGCAGCCCCTAAAAACATCATCTTCGATACATAATAACGTCTAAAATCTTTTGTCATAACAATAATAGACTTGTGTAATTAAAATTGATTAATTTATAAAATTCACATTGTGTTTTTCACTTTCATCCTAAGAGTATTTTGGTTCTCGTAGAACTATGGTAAGCCTAGCTTATGCATATTAGCTTTTTAGGTGTTATAAGATTGGCTTTTCATTCTTTCCGTCAATAATCGACATTACAAAAACTGATAAAAGACCATATTAGATATATTTATGTATAAATCAAGAAATTCATACCAAATATATTGGGGAAACAAATAAAAAAACAACATTGATAAGTTTGTTTTGTATATGAATGGATTATACTTTATTCAATATAATTTGTTTAAAGAAAAGTTATATACAACTTCTTTTCAGATGCAAACTACAGCCTTTCGAACAAAACAACTGAAAATAAGGCTCTTCTATATTTGTTAAAAGGGTATATTTGGATAATCCGTGCGCATAAAATAGATAAAATTATACCTTCTTTTATATTTCCAACATATACATTTGTGACGTTTTTACCATAGTTCTACGAGAACTACAATGACAGTTGAAGATAGTAAAAACCGGAACCATCATACTTTAATAGATTGATAAACAAGGTATGAAGAGAGGGCGAAATAGTATGACGTTTTTTGCAAAATCTTTATAGAAAAGCAGTGATATTTGATCGCAATTTTGACGCAGCTGAACTTCTCCACTGATATTCTACCGGAGTGTGACTAACACTACGGATTATGAAATACAAATAAAAACGCAAATAGCATTTATTACTATTTGCGTTTCTACTCATGTGATTCCGGAGCGATTCGAACGCTCGACCCACGCCTTAGAAGGGCGTTGCTCTATCCAGCTGAGCTACGGAACCATCCTTATTTTCGGTGCAAAGGTAGCAATATTATTTTAACAAGCAAATATTTCTGTCATTTTTCCTCCAAAATTCATACGTATATATAGCCGAATCGCATAAAGGAGGAAATAAAAATCAAAACGGATATCCCACCGCAAAATGCCACGCGAAGTTACTGCCAAAGTTCGGATGCAGGATAGCCCATTTCCTTTTGCCACCTTCCTGCGGGTTATAAGCTTTCATTCCGGTATCGAAGCGAATCAGGAAGAAATCAAAATCGAGGCGAAGACCTAATCCATATGAGACAGCAATCTCTTTGTAGAAACGGGAAAAATCGAAGTTACCGTTCGGACGGCTTTCGTCTCTATGGAAAGTCCAAATATTACCGGCATCAATAAAGGCCGCCATCTCGAATTTCCAGAATAGTTTCGTTCGGTATTCCAAATTAAGATCCAAACGGATATCACCGATCTGCTGGGCAAAGGACTTGACCGAATCGAGCGGCATGCTACCGGGACCGAGCGAACGTACAGACCAGCCGCGGACACTGTTTGCACCTCCTGAGAAATAGCTGCGTTCAAACGGCAGCATCTTCGAGTTGCCATACGGATAACCGACTCCGATGCCGACGTGGAAAGCCAACTTGTTACGGTTGTCCAGCACGATACTTTTACTGAAATCGATATCCCCTTTCACAAACTGGGCATAATTAATCCCGAACAATTTATAACGTCCTTCGTCGTCTTTATCCGCACCGGTTAGTTTGGAAAGCCCGTACAGCAAGTTACCCGCCATCTCGAAGGAGAAACGAACGGAATGTGTATTCCTCAAACGGTTCTGAGGATCATAATTGTTAAAAGAATAGGTATAACCGGAACCGACAATAAACTGGTCAGTAAAATTATACCGAAGTGTGGATTCCGGCAATTCGCTCTTGAACGTCGAATCTACTTTCGGCAAATATACATAATCAATGTCCAACAACTTGAAAACATGGCGCGCCTGCATATTGCTCCGCTCCTGCCAGATATAATTCCATCCTGCAGAGAGAATGGACCTTTTGAACTCCGGACGCGTCTGCATGCTGTAGCTCACCTTCAGTTCGGTCGTTGCACGAATCTTACGACGGAAATTTTCATGCAAGAAAGGGAACAGGAAACGGGGAAACAAAACAGATGCTTCCGCACCGAATTCCCAAAAGTTGTTTCCTTCCGACTGGCTGCCGGTCAACGCCTCGTATGCACCGCGTACTTTAGCAGAAAAAACCTCCGAGCCCTTGAACAAGTTTCGGTGCTGATAATTCAAACTGGAAGCAAATCCAAAATCCCCTGCCGAGTTCGTCCCTTCCAGATCGACCCCAAAACCTTGCAGTTTTGCGGGAGAAGTCAAGATCGTACAATTGAGCTTCATCGTGTCGTTCTCTTCGACCTCCGAAAAACGGATATTTACATTACGCAAAGCACGCAGCGTGGCAAACGAAGAATAGGTCTGCTCCACCGTCCGCTCGTTATACAAGCGTCCCGGCATGATATAATTGCTCTTGCGCAAGACTCCCGGACGGATACTTCTGCCGTTCTTGCCGTATAGGATATCAATACCGTCAGTTCGAACCGTATCGTAAGGCATAGCGTTGTTCTCCTCTAACGTCAACGGGTCATAATCGGTCACAATCGAAACGTCTTTAATGTAATACTGACGATGTAACGTGTCGACCACCGTCCCGTCAGGCTTCTGCAAACGGTACGGTTTCAGAAGCATATCCAAATCTACGATATTCCGATTCAAAGAGCTATCGGCAATATAAGACAGGTAATCCCGGTTGAAAGCATAATAACCACGCCGACGAAGCAAAGTCGTAATGCGTTGCCTCTCCTTGTCCAGCACATCGCGGTCAAACAAGGCACTGTCTTTTATCAGAGAAGTATAATCGTCGGAATAAGTACGAAAAGCCGAAGCCAGTACGGAACGGTGAGGCGGTTTGAGCTTAGCAATGCTATCGATCTTAGGATCGCTCAAATCCATCGAATAATTATGAATCCGGTAAGGAGTGTTAGGGACGATCCTATAGGTCACGACAGCCTTTTTGACTCGTGAAGTATCAATAGAAGCCGAGACTTCGGCATTCATATATCCTTTATTGATAAAGAAACGTTTCAACTCGTCAACCGACTGAGTTACCAGCGTCGTATCCAGAATGACGGGAGCCTCTCCCATCCGGCGAAGCTGTTTATTGATCCATTTCTTCTCGTTCCGGCCCGACCAATCGTACACGAACAACTGCCATTTCATCAGCCCGAATGCCTTAAAGTTGGGTTGCTGGCGCAAATAAGGCTTCAAATCGCTGTTTTTATAAGTCTTGCCATCCGACACAATCTCCACTTTGTCCAACAGGTATTCTCCTTCGCCTACATATTTTGTCGAGCTACAGGAGATTAACAGCAATAGGAAACAAATGAAATATAGTGTTTGGATTCCCTTCATCATTCAAGTTTTTACGCACGCAAATGTAAAAATAAAATGTGGTTTATGATTTATGATTTATGATTTATCAACGACACATAAATCACAAATCATAAATCATAAATCATAAATCGTAAAAACCAATTACCTTTGCCGCATAAAAAGAGTAAAGATGCTAAGCAAAGGGAAAGTAAAGTACATCCATTCATTGGAAATGAAGAAATATCGGAACGAACTGAATGCATTCGTTGCCGAAGGAAACAAACTGGTTGCCGACATGATGTTTGCTTTCGAATGCGAACTGATTCTCGCCAAACCATCCTGGATGGCGATGCAGGGAAACATTCCGGCGAAAGAACTATTGGAAGCGGAAGGGGATGACATCCGTAAAGCCAGTTTCTTGAAAAACCCGCAGGATGTACTTGCTGTATTCAAGCGCCCGGACTGGCCGCTCGACGAAGCCGATCCTTCTACCTCGCTCGTTTTAGCTTTAGACGGCATACAGGACCCTGGAAATCTTGGAACTATCATACGGCTTGCCGACTGGTTCGGCATCGAACATATCGTTTGCAGCCCCGACACCGCAGATGTCTTCAGTCCGAAAACTGTGCAGGCCACAATGGGCGCACTGGCACACGTAAAAGTCCATTATACGGAACTGGAAGACTACCTGAAAGCCCAGGCGGCAAGACAAATTCCGTTGTTCGGTACATTCCTCGACGGAGAAAACATGTACACAAAGGAATTGTCGGCAAACGGAATCATCGTGATGGGGAACGAAGGGAACGGAATACGTCCGCAAATAGAAAAGCTGATTAACCAAAAACTTTATATTCCAAGCTTTCCACCCGAAAGAGAAACATCAGAGTCTTTGAATGTAGCCATCGCTACAGCTGTCATCTGCGCCGAATTTCGCCGTTGCCAGGGGAATGCCGCCCAATAACAGCACACAAACAGGCGAACCCGCTTCAGCAATACCTGCAAAACCTTGACGTTCCAAGGCATCTGCCAACTGTTCTCCCGGCAACATGCCAAAAGCGCCCTGTTCCCGCACTTGACTCGGAATTACAAAGGATGTGTCGGAATAAGAATCCTGATGACACCGCTTGTTCTCCTGCGCCCCTGCGTCAAGCGCGGGAATAGGTACAAGGATCAAGATGCCGTCATAAAACTCCGTGCCCGCAATTTCCCCTTCCAAAGGGAAAATACCGGCCAAGACGCCGTTATCATTCAACTCGACATAGTGCAGCCGGTAAAACTGTCTCCAATAGATATAATGGGAAGCGATCCGGCGCATAACACTTTTTATTCCGCTGTGGATATTTTTACGGCAGACGAATCTTTTGCCATATCGGTCAGACGACCGTAATTATATTTCATGAGGTTCAGGCTGTCCAGATAAACTTTGTAGTAGGAAGAATCGGCATTGTTCATAAAAATATACCCATACACGCGTTTAACCTGCTTGGTCGGAACTGTCTTCAAAACGGTTTCGTGATAGCCATCACGAAGCACCTTGTCATTGACAGTCACGATCGTATCGCCCTGATCAGCACTTATGCGTATTTCCGGTTTATAAACCATCCCTTTATTGATGCCCCAGACATTCATCCCCAACACAAACGAGCTGCCGGACGAATAGTTCGTTTCCGGTTTGATGTCGAACGTCACACCATTAAACAGAGCATCGGGCTCCAATCTTAAAGAGGTGCGACGAGGCCAGATATCCACCGAATCCTGTTTGGAAACAGGTGCAGCCGAAGCCTGTACATCACCCAACGCTTTCTGCCGTTTATTCAAATCAGCCAGCACTCGGTCATACACCTTCATATAAATATCCAGATGCCGTCCATACCAAATGAGAGAACTGTCGTACTCGGCTTGCGTGATATCATATTTGCGGAAGATAGACTGATATAGAGCCTCCTTACGGGCATTATCGGAAAACGCCTTGCTGTCCAGGTTAATCATGGCTTCCGCCAATTGCATATCCACCTGCACTGCTTGCATTTTCTTTTCCGAAAGAATGCCATCCGGAACTTTGCTACAGGCGGCTAATAAGGCTCCCAGCAGCAAAACGGCACTATATCTATACAGTCTGTTCCGCATTAATTTTTTATTTTTCTTTTGAGAGACTTGTCGACAATGTATGACGGTAGAACAGTAACAACAAAAAGACGCCTACGCAGATCGCTGAGTCGGCCAAGTTAAAAATCGGACGGAAAAAGACAAACTCCTCTCCTCCCCACACCGGAATCCAGCCGGGCAACACCGTCTGTATCAAAGGGAAATAGAACATATCGACCACTTTCCCGTGCAACCAACTGGCATAACCACCACCCTCCGGCATAAATGAGGCTACCTGTCCAAAACTATGATCGAACACCACCCCATAGAATATAGAATCGATGATATTCCCAATAGCCCCTGCAAAGATCAACGAGATACAGGCGATAAAGCCAAAGGCATAATTCTGTTTTACCAGCTTATACAGGTAATAACCGATAAAGCCGACAGCTATAATACGGAATACCGATAAAAACAACTTACCGATCACTTCTATCCCAAAAGCCATTCCCGGATTCTCGGTGAAGTACAAATAAAACCACGGAGTAATTTCAATACTCTCATGCAGCTGCATGTGAGTTTTAATCCATATTTTAAGAGCCTGGTCAAGAATAAGGAGCAGCATCACAATCAACGCTGCTCCCCAACCTTTGGAATATCTCATTTACTTGGCACCTCCCTGTTTAGCTTCGATACTCAACGTAGCGTGAGGCACTGCACGTAATCTTTCTTTCGGAATCAATTTACCGGTCTCGCGGCAAATACCGTATGTCTTATTCTCAATCCGGATCAATGCCGCCTGCAAGTTCTGGATAAACTTCATCTGGCGTTGTGCCAAACGACCGGCCTCTTCCTTCGATAAAGTCGCAGCACCTTCCTCCAATACTTTAAACGTAGGAGATGTATCGGCGACATCATTGCCGTCGGAATTGGTGACACCGGATCTCAACAGGTCATAATCTTTTTTCGCCTTTTCCAGCTTTTCCAATATTATGGCGCGGAACTCCTCGAGTTCGGCATCCGAATATCTTGTCTTTTCTGCCATGGTTCATTTAAATTAATAATTAACAATCAAGAATGAATAATGAATAATTCAACAATGAAAAAGATTTCCTTTTCTCTTGCCCACAAATATAAGCAATTCTTCCATTGTTCATTATTAATTATTCATTATTCATTGAATATTTATGCTTTTTCGATCCGGACCGAAAGCTTGAAGTCTTCGAAATCCATCTCGGCCGCATCGCTGATCACATCCGTAATTTCCACTGATACAGCCAACACCTGGTTTGCGATATAGGAATTGAAGTCCTTGATCGCCTCGTCCATCCCATCGTTCGAAAGGACAGTGACGGATATTTTGTCAGTAATGTCGTAACCGCTGCTCTTACGCAGGTTCTGGATACGGTTTACCAACTCACGCGCCAGCCCTTCCTTGCGGAGATTTTCCGTCACGGTGATATCCAACGCCACCGTCAAGCGGCCTTCGTTCGCAACCAACCAGCCCGGTATGTCTTCGGAGATGATTTCGACGTCTGCACGTTCGATCATCGCCTCTTGTCCTTCGACAGTCAGCGTAAATGTTCCGGCTTTCTCAAACGCATTGATTTCGTCCTGGCTCATCGCCTGAATAGCGGCAGCCAATGCCTTCATGATCTTGCCGTAACGCGGGCCCAGCTTCTTGAAGTCCGGCTTGATCTTCTTCACCAAAATACCGGCGGCATTATCGACAAACTTCAGTTCCTTCACATTGACCTCGTTCAAGATCAGCGCTTTCACGGCTTCGATGCTTTCCTGCTGGTGGGCATCCACAACCGGGACCATGATGGTTTGAAGCGGCTGACGCACCTTGATGTTCACCTTACGGCGCAAAGCCAGCACCATAGAAGACACATCCTGAGCCATCTGCATACGTTCTTCCAGGTCCTTGTCGATCATTGCCTCATTGCAAACCGGGAATTCGGACAGGTGGACAGATTCAACCTTTTCGCGTCCGGTAGCGGCGATCAGGTCACAGAACAACCGGTCTGCATAGAACGGCGCGATTGGAGCCATCAACTTGGCGACCGTTTCCAGACAGGTGTACAAAGTCTGGTAAGCGGACAACTTGTCGGTCGTCATGCCTCCACCCCAGAAACGGCGGCGGTTCAGGCGCACGTACCAGTTACTCAGATTATCATTTACGAAATCGGAGATCGCACGTCCGGCACGGGTCGGTTCGTATGTATCCAGGAATCCATCCACATCCTTTACCAACGAATTCAGCAACGACAGAATCCAACGGTCGATTTCGGGACGTTCTTTCCAGTCCACATCCGGTTCGGAATAATCAAAACCGTCCACATTCGCATACAAAGCGAAGAACGAATAAGTATTATATAATGTACCGAAGAACTTGCGGCGAACTTCTTCGATACCGTCAATATCAAATTTGATGTTATCCCACGGAGAGGCATTCGTAATCATGTACCAGCGCAAAGGATCGGAACCGTACTGCTCAATCGTGGCGAACGGATCGACGGCGTTGCCCAGGCGTTTGGACATCTTGTTGCCATTCTTGTCCAACACCAAGCCGTTCGAAACGACGGCTTTATACGACACGCTATCGAATACCATCGTAGCGATCGCATGTAAAGTGAAGAACCATCCGCGTGTTTGGTCGACGCCTTCGGCGATGAAATCGGCCGGATAAACCTTGCGGTCGTCGAAGATTTCCTTGTTCTCGAACGGATAATGAATCTGAGCATAAGGCATCGCGCCGGAATCGAACCATACGTCGATCAGGTCGGTCTCGCGCTTCATCGGCTTACCGCTTTCGGAAACCAGAATCACATCATCCACATACGGACGGTGCAGGTCGATCTTTTCGTAGTTCTCCTTCGTATATTCGCCCGGCTGGAATTTCAATTCCTTATACGGGTTGGACTCCATCAGCCCGGCTTTTACGGATTTCTCAATTTCATTGTACAGTTCTTCAACCGAACCGATGCAGATTTCTTCCGCCCCGTCTTCGGTACGCCAGATAGGCAACGGCGTTCCCCAGTAGCGACTACGGCTCAGGTTCCAGTCCTGAAGGTTTTCCAACCATTTGCCGAAACGTCCCGTGCCGGTGCTCTGCGGTTTCCAGTTGATCGTATTGTTCAGTTCAATCATCCGTTCGCGGCAAGCGGTCGTGCGGATAAACCAGCTATCCAGCGGATAGTACAACACAGGCTTGTCCGTACGCCAACAATGCGGATAGTTGTGCACATGCTTCTCGATGCGGAACACACGGTTCTGTGCTTTCAGCATCATGCAGATTTCAACATCCAGCGTTTCGTCTTTTTCGCCTTTGGTCGCATCATAAGCGTTCTTCACGAACTTGCCCTGCCACGGGTCGTAGTCGGCCGCATTCATATTTGCCTGCACATATTCGGGGTCAAGGTCTTCCAGCAGATAATATTTACCCGTCATATCAACCATCGGACGCTTGTTGCCATCCTTGTCGATCAACATCAACGGAGGCACGCCATTGGCTTTTGCCACACGATCGTCATCGGCACCGAATGTCGGAGCGATATGTACGATACCTGTACCATCTTCTGTGGTGACAAAGTCGCCGGTAATCACACGGAAAGCACCTTCACCGGGGTTCACCCACGGAGTCAGCTGTTCATATTTCATGCCGTTCAGTTCAGTACCTTTCCATTCGGCAACGATTTTGAACGGAACTAATTTATCTCCTACCTTATAATCTTCCAACGCCAATTCGGCTGCCTTCGGATTGAAATAGGCATCCAGACGGTCCTTACCCACAACTGCCGTCATCGGCATACCGGTGTACGGATTGTAAGTCTGAACAGCCACGTAGGTGATATTCGGGCCCACGCAAAGTGCTGTATTGGAAGGCAATGTCCAAGGAGTAGTGGTCCATGCAAGGAAGAACGGTTCGCCAAACGCCGTCATTTCCGGTTTCGGATCGAGAATACGGAACTGAGCCGTACAAGTCGTATCCTTTACATCGCGATAGCAGCCCGGCTGGTTCAACTCATGCGAGCTAAGCCCCGTTCCGGCAGCCGGCGAATACGGCTGGATCGTGTACCCTTTGTAAAGCAATCCTTTCTTATACAGTTCCTTCAGCAGGTACCACAATGTTTCGATATAACGATTGTCGTAAGTGATATACGGGTTTTCAAGGTCGACCCAATATCCCATCTTCTGTGTCAGATCCGTCCATTCCTTCGTGAACTTCATCACGTCGCGGCGGCAGGCGGCATTATATTCGGCCACAGAGATCTTTTTGCCGATATCTTCTTTGGTGATACCCAATGTTTTTTCAACTCCCAGCTCTACTGGAAGTCCGTGTGTATCCCATCCCGCCTTACGGTTGACAAGATATCCTTTCATGGTCTTATAACGGCAGAAAATATCCTTAATCGAACGGGCAATCACATGGTGAATACCGGGCATACCGTTTGCAGAAGGAGGACCTTCATAAAAGACAAACGAGGGATGTCCTTCGCGGATTTCAAGACTCTTATGGAAGATGTCGCCATCCTGCCATTTCTTCAGCACCTCTTTATTGACGTTCGACAAGTCAAGTTTCGAGTATTCGGCAAATTTCTTACTCATATGCGTTATATTTATCTATCTTCTCAAAAATTGCCGCAAAGGTAGTGATTTAATTCGAATTAGGCAATATGGAAACAGCAAGGACTCAAATCTCTCCGGACGTATTTCCCAGCGCCATCAATAATGCCACCACTTCCGAATAATTCTTCCGGCCGGAGGGAATGTTGTTTCCTTTCAAGAACCAGTTGTAAACGGTACTCTGGATCTCGCCTATAAACGGGCTGTACAAATTCTCCCAGTAAGCGACTTTCCGGTTGTAAAGATCTTTTACCTCGGGGGAGATCGTCTCTTTCCATTCATTAAACTCCTCTTCCGACAATAAGCCGTAGGCATTGCTCAACACATAAGGCAACAAAGCAAAATAAGCCGAAAACCGGATTTCCGGCACTCCGGAACGGGAACAGACGAGAAAACCATACAAATTCGCTTCCGCCTCGCTGGATATTCCTAACACATGCGCCATTTCATGTGCATAAGTAAACGGATACTGGACCGGGAGCAGATCAGGGTTCAGATTATATTCGGTAAAAAACGGTCCCATATACCCCAATACCCCCACTCCACTCATCAAAAAGGGCATTAACATCGGCTTCGGATGCAAATACCCGGCAGGACTGACTAAAGAGAAACGCCCGGCAATTTCATGATATCCCTTTTTCACTTCCTCTGCGACGAGGGCCTTATCTATTTTTTCGACAGGCACAAAGGACGCATTCAACGAATCTGTATAAGTGGATAAGAACGAACGAAAAGCGTCGGCTGAATAAGCCGCATACGGGATTTCCGTCCGTGTAAAAAAGTCTTTCCTGAAATAATTCAATCCCCAAGCCAGATAAAACCAGACATATATCCACAACAAATATTCGATCATCCGTCCGGCTGTCGCCCGCCAGGAACGTTTCTTCACAATGGCATAAACCAGATAAGCAAGCAAACCGGCCATACTACCGTATATCAGGCAATCACCTATCGAAAAAGAAAATAGAGAAGAAAAACAGGACAAAGCACCCGATATATAGGGATATACATTCCGGGCATACGCCTCTCCCATATCCGGCGAACGCATGGTGCACCAGATACCGGCCAGAAGGAGAGACAAGACTATCCAGCGTATATATTTCAATTTGAAATGTTTTTATTCAATAACTTCTTCACTTCCGCTTCCGACAGATTCCGGCGACAGGCATAATCTTTCATCTGTTCTTCATCAATATTACCAATCATGAAATATTGGGAATCCGGATGTGCAATATAAATGCCGCTCACCGTCGCCGTCGGATACATAGCGCCGTTTTCCGTCAACCGGACACCGATCTGTGACATATTTAACAACTTATCCAACGTGTAGTTCAAAAGCTGGTCCGGCAATGAAGGATAACCGATAGCCGGACGTATTCCCTGATATTTCACTTTATACAGGTCGGAGATGGAAAGCGATTCATCCGGAGCATATCCCCAATATTCCTTACGGACCTTTTCATGGAGATATTCGGCTGTAGCCTCGGCCAAACGGTCGGTCAAGGTTTGCAGCAACATGGAATTATAGGTGTCACCTTCCTGCTCAAATCGCTCTTTCAGAGATTCTGCACCGACACCAGCCGTCACCACGAAAGCGCCGACATAATCCGTACGCCCTTCCGATACTGGCATCACATAATCGGCTAACGACTTATAGATTCCTTCCTCTTTTTTCGCCTGTTGACGCAAAACTGGAAGCAAGACTTCACCCATACGGATATTATCCCCATCACCATTTGCCGGGAAGAAACCATAAACCGCCTTGCAATACTCGGCTTTCATCTCAACCAGGCGATCCAACAACTTAACAGCATCCTTGTATAACTGCATAGCCTCCGACGCCTTCGTCCGGTCCGCTTCCGAGAATTCAGCCAGCCAGGCGGCACGACAAGCGTCACAGCCGTGGATCTGCGCAATTTCCGAGAAACGCCCATTCAGTTTCCAGGCACTAAAAAAGAAGGTCCAATGAATATATGGAATTATTTCTTCCAAAGGAATATAAGGAATCACTTGTACCCCGTTCCGAGCCGGGACAACCGGATTGTAAGAGGCCCAGTCGATCTCCGGACGATTCGTCCGAGCTTCCGACAGCGGAACCAGTATCTCTTTTTTCTTGTTCATGGAGGCACGCAGAGCTTCATATTCGCTGTTCAGCTGGGCAATATAAGCATCCCGCGTATCTGGGTTCAACAGTTTGGCCGCAATCAACGGGTTTTGCGAAGCATCCAGTACATGAATGACAGGATAGTCATAATGAGGAGCGATCTTAATGGCCGTATGCAACTTTGAAGTCGTGGCGCCACCCACCATTATGGGAATACTCAAGCCGGCTTTCTGCATCTCATCCGTCACATGCACCATCTCTCCGAGCGAAGGCGTGATCAAACCGGAAAGGCAGACCAGATCGGGCTTCTCTTCGATTGCCTTTTTTACAATCACGTCTGCCGGGACCATCACTCCCAAATCGATCACCTCATAATTGTTGCAAGCCAGGACGATCGAAACAATATTCTTTCCAATGTCATGCACGTCACCTTTCACTGTCGCAAACAGAACTTTTCCTGCCTTAGCAGAATCGGAAGATACCTTTTCCGCCTCGATTGCCGGTTGCAAAATGGCAACGGCCTTTTTCATCGTACGGGCAGTCTTGACAACCTGCGGTAGGAACATTTTTCCAGCACCGAACAATTCGCCTACCTTATTCATCCCACCCATCAGCGGTCCGTCGATAATATCCACCGCACGCGGATATTCCTTCAAGGCTTCCTTTAAATCTTCTTCCAAATGATCGCCGACTCCTTTTATCAAAGCGTTTTCCAGACGCTCCTTCAACGGATATTCACGCCAGGCTTCCTGCTTTTCACCTTCCCCCTCCTGCGCTTTTACATGCAGGTTTTGGGCATATGCAACCAATTCTTCAGATGCTTCCGGACGGCGTGCCAGAATAACATCTTCCAGCAACATACGGAAAGCAGGTTCGATATCTTCATAAAGTACAGACGACGAAGGATTCACGATCCCCATATCCATACCTTTGTTAATCGCATGATACAGGAATACGGAATGCATGGCCTCCCTCACGTAATTATTTCCACGAAAAGAGAAGGAAAGGTTGCTGACACCACCGCTTACCTTCGCGCCCGGCAGATTCTTCTTGATCCATTCCACGGCACGGATAAAATCAAGCCCATATCCGTTATGTTCTTCCATACCAGTGGCGATAGCCAATACATTCGGATCGAAAATGATTCCGTTCGGATCAAAATCCACTTTCTCCCGGAGGAGACGGTAAGCACGTCCGCAAACCTCGATCTTCCGTTCAAACGTATCTGCCTGTCCCTTTTCATCAAAAGCCATTACGACCGTAGCTGCACCCAACTGTTTGATGCGAGCGGCATGTTGCAGGAAAACCTCATCTCCTTCTTTCAAAGAAATCGAATTCACAATACTTTTACCCTGCACGCACATCAAACCTTTTTCGATCACCTCCCATTTAGAAGAGTCGATCATCACGGGAACACGGGAAATATCAGGTTCGGAAGCGATCAAGTTCAAGAAAGTCGTCATCTCCTTCACGGCATCCAACATTCCGTCATCCATATTGATATCGATCACCTGCGCGCCGTCTTCCACCTGCTTGCGGGCAATTGTCAAAGCCTCTTCATAATTTTCTTCCTTGATCAAGCGCAAGAACTTACGTGAACCAGCCACATTGCATCGTTCGCCGACATTCACGAAATTATTCTCCGGCTTAACTTCAAGCAGTTCCAAACCGGATAACCAAAGACACCCAGGCTTAGGAGCCGGGATATGCGGCTTAGCCCCCTTTACCAGTTCGGGATATTTGGCAATATGGGCCGGCGTCGTACCACAACAACCTCCCAATATATTCACCAGCCCTTCGTCAATAAAAGATTTTACATGAACAGCCATCTTTTCCGGCGTCTCATCATAGGAACCGAAACTGTTCGGCAGACCGGCGTTCGGATAAGCACTTATATAATAAGGAGCATGTTTTGCCAATCCAACCAAAAAAGGCTTCATATCGGCAGCACCGAAAGAGCAGTTCAGACCGACACTAACAATATTGGTATGTTGCACGGAAGCCAAAAACGCAAGCAATGTCTGCCCCGAAAACGTACGTCCTCCCTGGGCAGATAACGTCAGAGAAAGCATAATCGGTAAATCCTTGCCTTTTTCCTTCAACACAGTTTCGGCAGCTTCCAGCCCGGCTTTCACATTCAGCGTATCGAAAGTCGTTTCAAACAAGACGATATCCACGCCCCCGTCTACCAAAGCGTCTACCTGTTCTTTATAAGCGCTATACAAATCCAAGTAGGTGACAGCACGGTAAGCCGGATCGCTCACGTCGGGGCTCATCGAAGCAGTCTTATTAGTTGGGCCGACAGAACCAGCTACAAAGATCGTGCGATCCGGGTGCTCCTTCATAAAGTCATCGGCCACCTCACGCGCCAACTTTCCGGCAGCCAAATTGATATTTCTCACCTGCCCTTGCATGCCGTAATCCTCCATCGAGATAGCATTTGCATTGAAAGTGTTGGTTGTAAAAATATCGGCACCGGCATCCAGATACTGACGGTGGATCGATTTGATCACATCCGGCCGGGTGATACATAACAGGTCGTTATTTCCTTTCAGGTCGCTCGTCCAATCAGCAAACTGTTTTCCGCGATAATCTTTCTCGGTCAGTTTAAATCCCTGGACCATCGTACCCATTCCTCCGTCCAGAATCAAAATACGTTCTTTCAGGACATTCAAAAATATCTCTTTATCCATGTTATGATTTATGATTTGCGATTTATGATTTATTTGTGACGCATAAATCATAAATTATAAATTCTTTCAATTCCGTTTAAATGCACGATCCATCTCCCGGCGGTCGTCCCGCTCTTTGATAGAATCGCGTTTATCATATTCCTTCTTACCTTTGGCGATAGCAACAACAACTTTAGCTAGTCCCTTTTCATTAATGAAAAGACGTGTCGGAATAATTGTAAAGCCATTATTGCGGGCAGCACTTTCAATCTTCCGCAATTCTTTTTTAGTCAGCAGCAACTTACGGTCACGGCGAGTCGTATGGTTATTGTATGTCCCGTAGAAATATTCTGCCACATACATATTTTTCACCCACAATTCGCCCTTCTCCACAATACAGAACGTATCAACCAAACTTGCCTTTCCCAAGCGTATCGATTTGATCTCCGTACCGGTCAGCACAATCCCTGCCGTAAACGTGTCGAGCAACTCATAATCGAAAGTCGCCCGTTTGTTCTTTATCTGTATGTTATTACTAATCTTCTCTTTCATCTTACTTCTTTTATCAAAAACGTAAACCGGGCATCAACATGGAAAGGATGACCTCGATCAGCCAAGGCGTCAACAGAATCAACCCGGTCGCGATCCCGACAAACTTCAGGCGTATCTTCTCCTCAACCTGCATATAAGGGCCGGCTCCTTCCCACACGATATAAAACGTATATAATACAAATATACGCAAAAAGAAAAACTCCGGGAGCAACATCAACACGATGTTCAAAGCAAACATCAACGAAGACGAATAGCCTACAAAACGTTGACACAGCTTCATGTCCTTCTCCCGTTTAAACAATCCCTGCCAAAGTTCGTTCAACAAATAGGAAGCCAAGTAAAAGCCGCCGAACGCAGCAACCAGTGTCCGGATAGACGATTTCAGTGCCAGTTCGACATCAAACTCTTTCCGGGTGAACAGCACACCCAAAAAAGCCGCTACCGTAACGAATCCAATCAGGGGATAGACAAACCGGGATAAAAACTCATCGTCCTTTTCTTCTTTTTTCGTCAGAATATCCCACGCTTTTCCTGGCTGGGAGATGATGGCTACAACCAATTTAAATATCTCTTTATACATTTTTTCAATACGTTCGTTTGCTATTTATCCTTTATTTGTCTTTTCCGGACAGGTCTATTGTAAACACATCGGAACTTTTCCAGTTTATCGATGCAGAATCCTTCCCGAATGAATATGCATAATTAATCCGGAACTTCAATTCATCCGAATTATTCTTTTCCGCCTCTTTCACCAGCTCTTCGATATCGAACGCACAAGGAATAATCATCGACTCGCCTCTTGTCGTGTCCGCCTTTATCTTAATCGTACGAAGGTAAAGGCTATAAATATTATCGTCTCCTAACAAATTATCCGGATCATAGGATAAAGAGAAACTATCCACTTGGTTTGTCGGATGATTGCTCATTTCCGTGAACAGGAACAAATTGCCTCTGATATAAGCGGAACGAGCCTGAAGGGAAGAAAGCAATAGTTCGTCCTTTGCAACAATAGAGGTATCGGTCAATGTATTATAGAAGTTCCAACGATTGACCTCCGAGATCGTATTTTCATAAATAATAGCCTCGGTATAACTGGTATCCGTCCCCGCCCCCATATTGTTTGCGACCCCGTAATCGATGGAATAATCAAACAAAATACATTCTCCGTTTTCCACATTGGCATTCTGGAAGTCTTCCGAAGAGACCACTACGTCCCCCTTGGTATAAATAGCCTTACCAGGTCCGTAACCGGTCACCACTACCCCTGCCTGGTTTGCCATCGTCAATTGGGTGGCCGGGTCTCCCAAACAAGAATTCAACACAACCAAACAAAAGGCCAAAACGCCATATAATACTGTTTTTCTCATTTCCATATACAAATTTGAAGTCGTATTTATCTTCCTCTCTTTATGGAGGAAACGCACAAAGGTACGAAAAAAAGGTTTATACGACAAAAGCCGGAAGATTAATCACACTCATAAAAGGAAAGCATGAATCGAGGCGGAGCTCATCCCGCCCACAGATTCATGCCTCTTTTCCTAATTATTATGGCAAAATAATTAAAAACAAGTAAATAGCTACGGGAAACGGAAATTAAGAAAGGCAAAAACTACGGCTTCACAGTTCTCTTCCGGCCTATCCTCGAAGCCGTCGAAAAAATATGCGTTGCAGGTCTTCTGACTTACTTCCGGCATGAGCGCCTTCCCGACTCACGTCAGTGGCATAAAAGAATTGCCCATTCCGTTTTGAAGCTTACAGCAGCGGGACTGTCCGGGATTTACACCCGATTCCCTTTTAATCCTTTTCCGCGATTGCGAAGCAGGAACAATGCATGGGACAAATATAATAAATTTTCCATATATTTCTCATCTTCTCACAGAAAAAAGCTGAAACCAACCCCAGACTCGTTAACCTTCGCGATAAGCTTCGACAGCATCCTGAACGGAACCGTACATCAACAGCAGATGGCGGGATTGGTTATAGGGAAGATTCAATTCCTCGGCAACCATACGGGTTCCACGGTCTATAAGTTTCTGATTGGTGAGCTGCATATTGACCATCCGGTTTCCTTTAATCCTACCCAATCGGATCATAACGGAGGTGGAGATCATGTTCAAGATCATTTTCTGCCCTGTTCCCGATTTCATGCGGGAACTGCCGGTGACAAACTCCGGCCCGACAATCATTTCGATTGCGACATCGGCCTCCATCGCCATCGGTGAATCTGGATTGCTGGAAATGGAGGCGGTCAGGATACCCTGTTCACGTGCTTTGCGAAGGGCACCGATCACATAGGGAGTCGTCCCGGAAGCAGCAATGCCGATCACGGTATCCTTCGTATTAACCCGGTGCTCCAGCAATTCCTGCCAGCCGCGTTCCTCATCGTCTTCAGCATTCTCCACAGGATTCCGGAGGGCAATATCGCCACCAGCTATCAAGCCGACAATCAGTGTGGAAGGCATCCCGAACGTCGGGGGGATTTCGGAAGCATCCAAAACCCCCAATCGCCCGCTGGTTCCGGCTCCCAGATAAAAGATCCGTCCGCCCTGCTTCATGCGGGGAACGATCTGCAAAACCAATTCTTCTATTTTGGGGATTGTCTCTCGGACAGCCAACGCCACTTTCTGATCTTCCGTATTGATATCTTCAAGCAAGGCCCGGACGGACTTCCGTTCCAGGTCGTTATAGAGAGAATTCTGTTCCGTTATCTTAATGAATGACATAGCTTATTACAATTTACACGTTGCAAAGCTACTAAAATATCACATTCACATGTCAGTAAACTTCAAGCAAACAGGCTTGCTAACCCGGATGTCTTTTCCCGTATCTTTCAACAAACCGCTTTGCTTGTCTATTTCGTAAACCTGCACGATATGACTATCCCGACAAGCGCAAAGCAGGAACTTGCCGTTGGGGGTGATGACGAAATTACGCGGATGAATGCCGGTCAGCTGATAACCAATCTTTGTCAATTGCCCGTTTTCCAGATCGATAGAAAAAATCGCAATACCGTCACCTTTCAGACGGTTAGAGGCATATAGGAAACGACCGTCCGGTGTGATGTGTATATCGGCACTACCGGAGACATGTAACGTATCGGCTTCTACAAACCGGACCGGGGTCAGGTTGCCCTTGTCGTAATACATGAGAGCGACGCGGCCCGAAAACTCGCTAATCAGGTAAGCCCATTTCCCGTTCGGATGAAAAACCGTATGGCGCGGACCTTCTCCCGCCGGCAAACTAAAAGAGGCAGGCGTCCCTTCCCGCAAACTCAAGCCTTTATCGGAAGCAATGATCTCGTATTTATAAATCCGGTCCGTTCCCAGATCGTTGGCATACAGATAGTTCTCATCTGGCGAAGCATACACACAATGCAGATGCGGAACCGCCTGGCGTTCGGACCCCGGTCTTCCTCCTTCATACGCATATACTTCAGCCGGCAGCAAAGCTCCATCGGCCGAGATGGAGAAAACACTTATGCTTCCGCCGTTGTAGTTAGCCGTGACAGCCATCCGGCGTTTACTGTCCACCCAGATATAACAGGGAGCGCTGCCATCCGTCTTCTGTTCATTCAGCAAGGAAAGTGTCCCGGTATGTTTATCAAACGAATAGGCACATACTTTCGCGTCCGGCACAGTAGTTTCACTTACCGAATAGACAAACTTGCCATCCCGGCTCACTGTCAGATAAGAAGGGTCTTGAATGCCCGACAGGCTTTTCACCGGCACAGCCGTCCCTTTCTCCACATCGAAGCGAAACAGATTTATACCAGGGTCTGTAGCATCCGCATACGATCCGACAAACAAAAATAATTCACTATCCTTTTGCATACACGATGTTATTGCCATAATTAACACCCCCGCTAAAAAATACTTTAAATTCGACATACATGCATTATTATTAACCAAGAAGCGTATTTACTTCCCGCACTTATCTTTCAACCATTCAATACGTTCCGACTGCTGTTCCGGATATGTCCAGTGACCGGTTTCGAGGTAAAGATGCAAGTCCTTCACTCCCGGAATAACATTGTAGGCCGAATACATGGATGTCGGAGGACAAGTCACATCATTATATCCCCAGCTATACCAGCCCGGAGCGTTCACCCGGCGGGCAAAATTCACGACATCAAAGTAAGCGAGCGTTTCCACTTCGTTTGCCACAGGCTGCGCATTCCGGTAATAATGCGGCCAGCCTCCCGCACGTTTATGCAGATAGCCGGCATAATCGCACAAGGCCGGATAGAAAGCAGCAAGAAACTTGATACGCGGGTCTAGTCCGGCCGTGACAATAGACAAGGCTCCTCCCTGGCTTCCACCGGTCACACCGACTGTATTTCCATCAAACTCAGGCAAAGAATAGAGGAAGTCCACAGCCCGCACGCAACCGAGATAGACCCGTTTGTAGTAATGCGTATCGCGATTATTCTTGTTCATTGCATTATATCCGTTCAATGCTCCAGCAGCCAAGTTGTTATACACTTCCTGCGGCATCGTCACAGGAACACCATGTATTCCAATCTCCAACGTAATGATATCTTCTCCCAAATTGAATCCGTTATAAGGACGTATACCCGCTCCTGGAACCTGGAGGACCGCCGGATATTTACCAGTTTTCTTCGGTACAATCAGAATGCCATATATACGGGAACCGGGGCGTTCATTCTGGAAACTGACATGATAGACATTCTGCGTAGAAGTGCATCTTTCCGGCAACAAAGTCATCTTGGGATCTAGCGGCTGCTTACGGGCTTCAGCGATCGCACCGGTCCAGAAAGCATCAAAATCTTCCGGATTGACCGTCGTCGGCCGAATCCTCGTTTCATCCACGCCAACTGTCGCCATCCCTTCATACTTCCGTCCGTCCACTTTGGCCGTCACCCTGCAACGCAAGAATCCGGGTTCATTCATCTTCGCTTTCAACGTTGTTTTTCCATCCGCCAAACGAACGTCTTTCTTTACAACCGTCGGAAAATATTCCGGTCCCAACTCATAATCGACAACTACATCTTTCAACAAATTCTCATTCTTGAAAACCTGTACCGTAAACTTGACTTCTTCCTTCGCCTTGCATTTCCAATCGATACGATCAGGCGAAACCACCACATTGACCAACTTCTGGGTCGGTTGTGCCAACACCAACGCACAATTACCCAACATCCCCAGAAGCAAACACAATAAGAATAAAGATTTTTTCATGATAAAAACCGAATTAGATAATTTATTATTTATAAAACACAGTGATAGTGAATCAGACCTTGAACCGGACTTTGAACGATCGTTCCTAATCGAAGCTCGAACTCACGAGCAACATCTTTCAATATATCCTGATAATACCAAGCAATGGAGCCTGTCAGATAGACAGGATGCTCCCAGTAATCATACTGCATGACATTGCGGGCAAAGAACGCCCGGAAGCTATTGCTCACCAGATCACGTATTGCAGGTTCTTCCATATGCCGGAGCAAAAAAGGAGACAGGCTTGCCAAAAAACGATTCGGGAAAGGCCCTTTATAAACCTTTTCCATAATGATGGCCGGTGTCAAACCGGACTCCGCCCAAAAAGCCTCTTGCAAAGCTGCCGGCAACTGGTTCTTCAACACATCCCCAACCAACAATTTTCCAAGTACGGCGCCACTCCCCTCATCTCCCAAGACAAAGCCCAACGGAGATATGCTCTTGACAATACCCTTTCCGTCATACAGACAGGAGTTGGAACCAGTCCCCAAAATACAAGCAATGCCGGGACTGTCTCCACAAAGGGCACGGGCGGCTGCCAGCAAATCGCTGCCGACCTCCACCGGGACCGGCAGATAGCGCGTGACAGAACGGCGTATAATCTCGTTCTTTTCCGGAAACGCACATCCGGCACCATAAAAGTAAACGGCCCCAACAGAATCGGACTCCCTTATCCGGGGAATCAGATTGTCCCTTATCTCAGCCGAGATCTCCTCTTCCGTCTGGAAAAAAGGATTAATTCCTCCTGTCCTGATCCGGTCTATCTCCCAATTGCCGGACACAATACTCCAATCCGTTTTCGTGGAACCGCCATCCGCTATCAATATCGTTTTCGCCACCATACAAAGCAAATATATTTAGTTACTTCCTTGTTTCTTCTTCCCGAATTCGGGATCGATCTTCAGGCAGGCCGTGACAAGCAACGTCACCAGGCAACATCCCATCACCCACCAGAAGAAATTCTCGTAGCCCATCTGTTCCTGCAACCAGCCGGCCGCCATTCCAGGAAGCATCAGGCCCAAAGCCATAAAAGCCGTACAGATCGCATAATGTGCCGTCTTATGTTCTCCGTCGGAATAATAAATCAGATACAACATATAGGCCGTAAAGCCAAAGCCGTATCCAAACTGTTCGATAAATACGCAAATGTTGACTATCCACAAATTATCAGGCAACGCACTGCTCAAATAAATAAAGACAGCGTCAGGAAGGGAAATTGCCAACGCCATCGGCCAGATCCATTTCTTCAATCCTCCTGCCGAGGCGGCGATACCTCCCAATATTCCGCCCAATGTCAAACCGATCGTACCGATCGTCCCGTACACCAGTCCGATTTCAGCCGTCGAAAGCCCCAAGCCACCCACTTCGCGGGGATCGACCAGGAAAGGCGTTACCAATTTAGCCAACTGGGCTTCCGGGAAACGGTACAACAGCATAAACAGAATCGCGACAAAGGCTTGTTTCTTTTTGAAAAAAGAGGCGAAAGTCGCGAAAAACTCTTTTAAGATTGTGGAAGGAGTCACCGTAGCCGATGGCTTATCCCCTTTCGGCAAAGGAAGTATATACCGGTGATACAGGAACAAAGCCAAAAACAGCCCGCCTAAAATAAAGAATGTAACAGACCAGGCAAGCGGGATATTCCCCGTACTGTTTTCCAGAAATCCGGCAAACATGACCAGCACACCCTGTCCGGCAATAATCGCAATCCGGTAAAAAGTACTCCGGATACCGACGAAGAAAGCCTGTTCATGCGAATCGAGAGCCAGCATGTAAAAGCCGTCCGCCGCAATATCATGTGTGGCGGAACTGAAAGCCAGCAACCAGAATACAGCCAATGAAGCCTGGAAAAAGAACGTCGTTGGGATCGTAAACGCCACTCCGGCAAGTCCTGCCCCGATCAATAACTGCATCGTGACCACCCACCAGCGTTTGGTCTTCAGCAAATCCACAAAAGGACTCCAAAAAGGTTTGATCACCCAGGGCAGATTCAGCCAACTCGTATAAAGGGCGATATCGGTATTTGAAACTCCCAGGCGCTTATACATCAGGACAGAGACGATCATCACCGCGACATAAGGTATTCCCTGCGCAAAATACAGGGAAGGAACCCAAAACCAAGGAGACCGTACAGATGGCTTATCAGACATAGGCTTATATGATGTCATACTTCATCTCTTATTTTCCGGATGAGCTCATTCTCCTCATCCTCCGTAATACTTACCTCTTCCCAGACCTTTTCGAGGTCTGCAAATGTCACTTTCTTAAAGTCCTTTTCCAAAGGGACGACAAATAAACCGGCCATCTCGACCGTCGCCGGGCTGATGAGAATATTGGCATCTCCCTCGGCATAATAGCAGGATGGACGCAATTCCCGCCGGGGGAAGATACAGGTAATCCAAACATCATCCTCCCTCCAGGCCAACAGGTTCATCATTGGTTCGTAATCATCCGGTCCCATCGGCATCATGTCGTATAACAACTCGAAAACGGCCGCCGCCTCACCCTTATCCCTCGACACTAGGATAAAACAGACCGGAAGGAGATCGACTGAAGCATAGAAACCAGTCCGTTCACTTTCCCAAACGACCTGTTTCGGGAAGTTCGGCCAATTTCTCACAACCGGAAACTCCTCTTTCTTTCCAGCTTGGAAATGCATATGATCCGGAGCGGAAGCACCGCATTTCGGACCATTATAGAACAAGGCATAGTCGGATAAATCCGAAACGATGTCCAGCATATCCTCGTAATAAGGCTTTATCTGTTGCTTTTCATGCCAACGCAGGGGAACGGTCAGATGGTCTTCGAAAATAGGATATGGATTAACCAGTATTTCAAACGCATCATTATACGTCACTCCCTTTTGTTCTTCCGGCCGATGGCAGAAAAAACAGGGGCGCGCCAGCAAGGATGCCTTGTCGATCTTAGCTGCGGAAGAACGAATCCGTTCCGGATTAAATTGAAGAATCGTTGTCCTGTAATCATCCTGGAAATAACGCGTCTGCACATTGGTCAAAGAACCATAATTCTCCCTTGCCAGTTTCCAATCCTGCTTTTGGTCTATCAGCAGGAATTCTATTTCTCGTTCCAAATCATTCATAAGCTTCGTGTTTTCATGGTTGCCGGCAACTTGTCCCGCAACACAAATGTAGTGAAAAAAGAATCCATAGTGAGCAAACGGCCAAAAGACCAAGAAGAAATCATTTGGGCGAATGAGCGTTCAAGGCAATCCGCGCCTGCAATTCCCAAGTACGGATACGGTCTTTGTAGGTATTATGTCCGTTCATTTTCACGACATCGAGCGCGGCATCCGAATTGTCTTCCCAGCGGCGGCAGAGGTAAAGGACATCATAGATGCGCCCGATACGCCAGGTGCGGGAGATACGCAGTCCCAAAGCATAATCTTCTCCATAGCTTGTATTCGGAAGGTTGATCCTCCGGAGCACAGGTGTATAAAAGGCACGGGGAGCTCCCAGACCGTTGATGCGGAGCGCATTGTTACGTCCGTTTTCAAGCGTCCACTCCCGATGGTCAATGATGCCGGGCGGTATTTCGTTCATCTTGAAATCGGTCATCCGATAGGTTCCGACAACCATCGCGCAGTTCTGTTCGTAAAAAGCATCAACGATCTTCTGCAACGTATCAGGACCGCTATATACATCGTCGCTATCGAGCTGGACGGCAAACTTGCCACAAGCCGGATGATGCACACCCACGTTCCAGCAACCGCCGATCCCCAGATCGGAACGTTCCGGAACCAAATGAACCACACGTCCGTCTGCGGTATATTTTCCGATCGCTTCGGAAGTTCCGTCTGTCGAATGGTTATCCACAATGATCAGATTAAAGCGGAAGGTCGTTTTTTGTGCCAGCACGGAACGGATAGCATCTTCTATCGTACGGATACGGTTGCGGACCGGGATGATAACGGAGGCTTCCTGCTCGAAACCGCCGGCATCGAAGGTGACCGGTTCAAAGTCCGGGGCAAGATAACCGCCGACCCGTTTCAGGTAGGCCGTACAAACAGCTTCCATCTCGATCTGCACCGCCCGGTTTTTCGGATCAACATAATCGAACAACTTCTCTCCGCTCTTGCGGATATCCGTCTCCACTTCCGAGTACAAATATTCATTGACATGAACCAGTTCGGCCAGCTCCGAGACACGAAGGCGAAGGTCATACAGCCCGGCAAAACGGTAATCAGCATCCATCGCCCGGACCGCCTGCTTCAAAACGGACGAACGGAAAAACAGCAGGGAGCCGAAATCAAAATCATCACGCAAGCTTCCTTTCTGATAGTCTATGACAGGAGCCTGTTGGCTGTTGCCGTTTTTTAACAGGTAACGATCCGCATAAAGCATTCCGGCATTCGTATCGCCGGCAATAGCCAACAGGCGTTCGAAGGCGAACTGCCCCGGCTCGAATGCCGTATATTTGGTATATAATAATGTATAGGCCGTATCTGCATGTAAAGCAATCGTCCGGAAAGTAGCGGTACTGGCGGGCGAATCGATCATCAGCATCTCACAACCCTCGACCTCATCGGGAATCTTTTCCGTCGCCAACAAGTAGATATTCTTTATCCGGTCACATAGCCCCAACGCTCTTACGGTTTGCCTGGCCTGGGGTAAAGAAAGGAACGGAATGAAGCAATTTATCATTTTCATAACGTAATTAGTTGATACCGGAAACAAAAATAAGGATAAAATATGAGCTTTTGCCGGAAGAGAAAAATATCTTTGTAAGTATATCAAAAATAAAACCAAGCTGGCAGAAGACCTTCAATTATAGACGGCACAAGAGGCCTTATTTTCCATCTTCGAAGATAAGACCTTTCGTTTGTTTTCTTTCGAGAGATGACGGGGTGAGCAAAATACGACCTTCGCTTTCCGCATGTACCGGCAGGCTCTTCAATCCGCTTATCCGCGAAAGCGCCTCACTCAGCAGCCTCTCGTTCGTATCTCCGAAGGGCAACAAATCATTTCCTATAACCAGTTCCTCGATCTTTACATCTGGTTCAAAACCATTTGCATAGTCAGCCTCGTGGTCAGCATTATAAATGCGTAATGTAATCGGATGTAACAGCCAGTCATATTCTTCCTTGGTTCCGAAAGTATTGCTGCCCACCCGCTTGCCAATCGTTTTTTCTCCTATGATCGTGATGTTACTACGGGTAAGATAAGGGATCAGGCAATTGATCACGGCCTCCGAAGCAGATGCGGTCACACTTCCTGTCAGCACGTAAATGCGTTTCAAGTCCAGATTAGCATTTCCTATTTCGGAATTTTTTCTCAACAGCAAAGTTTCATCACTTTTTGATTGCTTTTCGTTATGCTCCATAATACAGAATGTCTTACCCAAAGCATCGGCCGGAGCCAGAAGAGAGGTCATCAACTGCGCACAAGTGACCAAACCTCCCTGATTATATCGCAAATCCAACACAAATTCGTTCACACTTTCAGCTTTAAACCCCGCAAAGACTTGCTTCATCTGGTCGTCATAGATTGTACTTTCATCGTCCGGGCCGGAAGAAAAACTGTTGTAAACCAGATAACCGACCTTCTTGCCACCCACCGTATAGACGGAATCTTTCAGAAAAGGCGTGTCTTCCACTGCGCGGGAAGCTGCAATCGAAACAGTTTTTTGGTTACAAAAAGTGACCTCATTACCTTTCCTTACCGCATCAGCCAATAAAAAAGTAGTTTCACTTCCACTATAAAAAGCAGACATGTTCGTCACGTTCGGAGTCTCACTACCAACAGCAATAATCCAGTCCCCCCGTTCCAATCCGGCTTCGGCAGCAGGAGAGCCAGGCAAGACATACAAAACCCAAGCATAATAAAGGTCGCCGTGTTTATACGATGCAAACTCAAAACCATACGAATCGTCTGCCGTAACAGACTTCGTATCCTCTTTCTTTTTCTCTATCCGGGAAAAAGTGAGCCATCCGTCTCCGTATTTTACGCCATCCTGATCAGACAACAATGAACCGAAGAACTTATCTGGAGATTGCGAAAAGTTCAAGTCCCCTTTGTCAGGCACATCCTCATTCCATAAATAGTAATCCGTCATGACCTTATAGATCCAATCATTCGTACCCTCGTCAGAGAGATCCGGAACCTTATCATCCGTCGTACAAGACGGTACAAGCAAAAGGACAGCCAGCAATCCCATGAGGACGGCAAACGTCGTGTTCTCTGAAGCAAACTTCTGTTTCATTGTCATATCTGTATTATATTGAAAAAATAACCGCGCAATTTCCAAACGGAAACTGCGCGGCTTTTATTGGAAAAAACTTACGTTTTTATTATTCACCTAACAGTATTTCCAGAATCTGAACAGCAGCCTTCGACACAGAAGTACCCGGACCAAAGATGGCAGCAACGCCCGCCTTGTACAGGAAGTCATAATCCTGTGCAGGAATAACGCCACCAGCTATCACGATGATATCTTCGCGTCCTAACTTCTTCAGTTCTTCGATCACCTGCGGAACCAAAGTCTTGTGTCCGGCAGCCAAAGAAGAAACACCCATTACGTGAACGTCGTTTTCTACAGCCTGGCGGGCAGCTTCGGCCGGAGTCTGGAACAACGGTCCCATATCCACGTCGAAACCACAGTCTGCATAACCTGTAGCTACAACTTTAGCACCACGGTCGTGTCCGTCCTGACCCATCTTAGCGATCATGATACGCGGCTGGCGACCTTCTTTCTTGGCAAACTCGGCAGTCAGCTCACAAGCCTTCTGGAAGTCTGCATCTTTCTTAGTTTCTGATGAATACACGCCTGATATAGTTCTGATGATTGCTTTATAACGACCTACTACAACTTCGCAAGCATCGGAGATTTCTCCCAGTGATGCACGCAAGCCGGCTGCCTTGACAGCCAGTTCCAGCAAGTTGCCTTTCTTCGTACGAACACATTCCGTGATGTCGGCCAATGCTTTCTGTACGGCTTCTTCATCACGGTTGGCACGCAGTTCTTTCAGCAGTTCGATCTGCTCGTTACGAACGGCAGTATTATCGATTTCAAGGATATCGATCGGATCTTCCTTCGGCAGACGATATTTGTTCACACCAACGATTGTCTGGATACCGGAGTCGATCCGAGCCTGCGTACGGGCAGCCGCTTCTTCGATGCGCATCTTGGGCAGACCGGTTTCGATAGCTTTCGCCATACCGCCCATGCTTTCGATCTCCTGGATCAAAGCCCAGCCTTTATGAACCAATTCGTTCGTCAGAGATTCCACATAGTAAGAACCAGCCCACGGGTCGATTTCCTTACAGATCTTTGTTTCTTCCTGGATATAAATCTGAGTGTTACGAGCGATACGTGCAGAGAAGTCTGTCGGCAAAGCGATCGCTTCGTCCAATGCGTTCGTGTGCAAAGACTGCGTGTGCCCCAAAGCGGCAGCCATAGCTTCAATACAAGTACGGCCAACGTTGTTGAACGGGTCCTGTTCGGTCAACGACCAACCAGAAGTCTGGCAGTGAGTACGCAAAGCCAGAGATTTCGGGTTCTTGGCACCGAAGCTCTTCACGATCTTCGCCCACAACATACGTGCAGCACGCATCTTGGCGATTTCCATGAAATGGTTCACACCGATCGCCCAGAAGAAGGACAGACGCGGAGCGAAAGCATCGATATCGATACCTGCATTCACACCGGCACGAAGATATTCAAGACCGTCGCAAAGCGTATAAGCCATTTCGATATCGGCCGTCGCACCTGCTTCCTGCATGTGGTAACCGGAGATGGAGATGGAGTTGAACTTCGGCATCTTCTGAGAAGTGTATTCGAAGATATCGGCAATGATACGCATGGAGAATTCAGGCGGGTAGATATAAGTGTTACGCACCATGAATTCTTTCAGGATATCGTTTTGGATCGTACCGGCCATCTCTTCCAACTTGGCGCCCTGTTCCAAACCGGCATTGATATAGAATGCCAGTACAGGAAGTACGGCACCGTTCATTGTCATGGATACAGACATCTTATTCAAAGGAATACCATCGAACAAAACTTTCATGTTTTCCAACGAACAGATAGAAACACCGGCTTTACCGACATCACCTACCACACGTTCGTTGTCGGCATCATAACCACGGTGCGTCGGAAGGTCGAAAGCGACAGACAGACCTTTCTGGCCGGAAGCCAGGTTACGACGGTAGAATGCGTTGGACTCTTCAGCAGTTGAGAAACCTGCATACTGGCGGATTGTCCAAGGACGCATAGCGTACATGCCGCTATACGGACCACGCAAATAAGGAGGCAGACCGGAAGCATAGTTCAGATGTTCCATACCTTCCAGGTCTTCTTTAGTATATACGGGTTTCACCTCGATGTGCTCGGGTGTTTTCCAATTGGCCTCGATGCCATTGGCTTTTGCCCATTCGGCAGCATTAGTAGCTGCAAAACCGGCATTCTTTATATCTATGTTTTTAAAATTTGGTCTCATATCTCTGATGATTTGAGATTCACCATTTATGATTTGCGATTTATGATTCATGGCAACGAACTGCCAATCATAAATTATAAATCATAAATCATAAATCAATTAATTCCTAATTTTACGTTGAAAGCTTTCAATGTCTCAAGCACGTTGCTCTTTACATTTACATATTGGTCGATGCCTACTGCTTTCAGATCTTCCATGCAAGCAGGCATACCGGCTACAACAAATTCTGCTCTTCCGGCCAAAGCCTTGTAAGCAGCAGGAGCCAATTCTGCATATTCATCATCGCTTGAGCAAAGAACCACGATTTCAGCACCAGCCTCAACAGCGGCTTCCACACCGGCTTCAACCGTATCGAAGCCTAAGTTATCAATTACCTTATATCCTGCACAAGCAAAGAAGTTGCTTGAGAACTGAGAACGAGCCAGGCGCATAGCCAGGTTACCGATCGTCAGCATGAATACTTTCGGAGTCTTGCCGCTCTTTTCCGTTGCCAGACGCAAAGCTTCAAATTCCGAAGCACCCCGTGAGAAATCGAGAGCCGTGATAGTCGCTTCACCGCAATTGTGACCGCCGCCACAGCAGCAACCGGCAGCTTCGTTCTGGATCTTTTCGGCAGCCACTTCGTTGAAGTTCGGGAACTGGTTGGTTCCTAACAGGATTTCACGACGGGTAGCGACTGCTTTCTTGCGGGCTTCGTTGGATGCGTTAACTGCTTTCTGGATTTCGCCGGAAGCGACTTCCGCACCAAAACCGCCCTTATCTTCCACTTCCAAGAACAACTTCCAGGCTACATCAGCCAGAGAGTTTGTCAAAACTTCCACATAATAAGAACCGGCAGAAGGATCGACAACCTTATCCAAATGACATTCTTCCTTCAACAACAACTGCTGGTTGCGGGCTATACGTTCGGAGAAGTCGTCCGGAGTCTGATAAGTCTTGTCGAACGGACGAACCGTGATCGAATCGACACCGGCAAGAGCAGCAGACATGGCTTCCGTCTGTGAACGCAGCAAGTTTACGTGAGCATCATAAACCGTCATGTTCCATTCCGAAGTCTGTGCATGAACATGCATCTTGCAAGCGCACTGGCAAGCAGGGTTGTAGGCGGCAACGATTTCTGCCCACAGCCAACGAGCGGCACGGAACTTGGCGATTTCCATGAAGTAGTTGGAGCTGATACCGAAATTGAATTTGATCTTCTTGGCCACTTCCGTAGCGTCCAGGCCTGCCTCGGTCAGCTTAGCCAGCAGTTCGTTTCCCCAAGCCAATGCATATCCCAACTCCTGAGAGATATAAGCACCTGCATTGTTGAAGTAGAAGGCATTCACTGCCAATACTTTGTAACCCGGCAGAGCAGCACCCGCTTTGAGCACAGCGGCAGCAGCTTCCACCCAGTTTTCATTTTCCTTACCTTTTACCAGAGGTTTCTTGAACGGGTCGTAGTTTACAGACCCTTTGCATTTTTCCAGGTCTGCGCCTTTGCCTTTGAAATAGTCAGCGAGAATACCGATCAGCATTTCAGCCTTGCAGTTGCAAGTATTGAAATTCAGTTCCACACACTCAGGACAAATCCCGTCAAGTAAGGTAGCAATGTTTTCAGCGTTTACGTCGCTTCCCTTAATGATGAAGCCAAGAGACGTCACACCCTTATTCAGGATGTCAAGGGCTTTTTCATTAGCACCTTTGAAACAGGTGACTTCGATGTTCTGGCGCACCTTCCAATCGTTGTCCTTCTTTGTTCCGCGAACATAAGGGAATTCACCGGGAAGAGACTCGGTAGTCTTCAAACCTTCGATGTCTTCTGCACGATAGAAAGGATTCACATTAAATCCTTCGCCTGTCTTCCAAACAAGCTTTTTCTCAAACGGAACCCCTTTCAGGTCGGCCGTAATCTTCGCCATCCACTCTTCAGTAGACACAGGTGCGAATTCTGAGAAAAGTTTTTCTTTTAATTCTGCCATAATATTAGTTATTTTAATACTGGTATTAGTAATTGTTCAATAGTATATTGTTCAATAACAGAAGGCAAAGGTAGAATAAATAAACTTGAACGCAAATGAAATACAAACGAATTTGACACCTCTTTTAACGCCTTTTAGTGGAGACACATAGAATTTGGATACCAAAATGACAGGAGACAAACATTTTCTTCAAAAAAATTTCTCCAAATGATACATCGGAATAAAATATTTACTAATTTCGCAACGTCAAACAAAGACTACCCGGTGCATTCGTCTAGTGGTCTAGGACGCCGCCCTCTCACGGCGGAAACTCGGGTTCGAACCCCGGACGCACTACAAGAAGCTCGCAGTTCATTTGCGGGCTTTTTCTTTTTCAGGTTATGAACAAACGTGTCTCGTCCTGATTCAAGTTGACCATGCCACCTCCCGCTTTATATCCACAACTATATATTAGTGAAAAATAAGGACGTAACAACCCAAACTAACAAACATATACACTGAGATTTATAACCAAGGCTACTACTCTTTTACTTTTCGACCAAAGGCAAAAAGGTTTTCGCCCTTAGTCGAAAGGGCTTTTGACTAAGGGCGAAAACCTATTCGACTAAGGGCAAAAGGTCTATGGTTAAGCGGTTTTGCAATAGAAGTATGGTTATTGCCACTTAAATAGTGGCCTTCCAAGTCCGCTTACACTCAGATGAAAGCAAATTATACTTATCTGAACAATGTTGAAACAACCACGCTATCTCCATCATTAGGAGCCGGCTGCAGATCCAGCAAGCGGGCAATTATCAGATACAAATTAACATTCGCCATCACCGGCAGCTCGACATTCTGTTTGAAGGAAGGCCCTGCAGCATAGAAGATGGCCTCCATTTCCGGAGCAAAGTTATCATATCCATGTGTAGCCGCGAATACAGGACACGATTCGGGGCGGAATTGCAGATACGTCCCGATATCCGGTAATACGAACAGATCGCCTATACGCGGATTCTTTCCATACACGAACTTTTCCGGAATCTCATTCTTTCTCCAAACCGTTACACGAGGTACACGCTTCAGGATTGCATAAGCGCTATCTGTATAAGTCGGTTTCGGATAAAGCAAAGTCGGCACTCCGTCGAAAACATAATCGAAACTGTCGCGAGGCAGATAATCGTTCAGATTCACATAATTCTCCGGATAATAAGTTGCCATGCCATGATCAGACAGGACGATAAAATCAATCTGGTCAAAGATATCCAGCCTACGGGCTTCAGCAAAGAAGTCACCTAATATACGGTCCAAATGTTCAACCGTTGAAAGGGTTGCCGACGAATCGGGGGTTGCCCTATGCCCGACTCCGTCCGGTTCTTCCATATACCACATGATCAGGTGCGGGCGGACTTCCTCCGGCAGTTGCAACCAGGCAATCACCGAATCCGCCCTGTCAGAAAAAGGAACATTCTTATCAAACGGTTTCCAGATGGAAGGCCGGCGTCCCTGTATCGGATATTCACTACCGACCCAATAGAACGAGGCGGTTCGGACACCCTGCTTTTCCGCCGTGTTCCAGATCGGCTCTCCTCCGAAAAAGGCTGGATTCGGATTTCCCATCACATAGACGCTATCCAGATCGGGGGCATAAAAGAAATTATTCACCAATCCATGATGATCCGGATGCAAGCCTGTCGCCATACTGTAATGGTTCGGGAAAGTCACACTCGGAAAGCTGGGACGAAAAGCAGCCTTCACCCCAACGCAGGCCAATGAATCGAGCGTCGGCGTATGTGCATGCGACGGATAATCCGAACGAAAACCGTCCATAGACAGGACTACGACGTAGCGTTCCTTCTTCGAGTGAGCCGTACATCCGGCTATCGACAAACAGATTATCGAAAAGAGACTTACTAATATGAATGTCTGAAATCTATACATATAGGTTTAGAAAATATATTTAAAACCGATCTGGGCATGCCAGCGAGACAAAACATCATTCTTGGTGATCGTATTCCTCGAATTATAAGCATATGTGTTTGTGTAGTTGCCATCTTCACCCTTCTTACTGCCGATTACCTGCAAAGGCATTACGTTATAGGCTGCGGTGTAAGTGGTTCCCCATTTCTTATTCAACATATTGGCAAAGTTCGTAACGTCGAATGTCACCTGGAATTTGCTGCCACGGTCTTTCAGCACGAAGATATCCTGCGCCACATGCAGGTCGACCCGGTTTTCCCACGGAGCCGAATTGGAGTTACGCATGGCGTACGCTCCACGATGTTTCTTTGCATAGCTGTCGCCTTCGATCCATTCGTCAAACTTCCGACGGTCTTCTTCTGTCTTGAAGTCCATCTTCTGCAGTTCGTCTTCAGTCGGGATATAAAGCAATGAGTTTCCACCCCAGCCGTCACCGTTGTAGTCGATATAGACCGTTTTCTTTTTCTCGGCATCGTAGTAAGATTCGTTCATCGTCAGACTGTAACGCTGTCCCACGTAGCCGTTATAGACAAGAGAGACGGTAGTTGCCATGAAGCCTTTGGCATAGCGGGGAGTCCGATAACCGACAGAAACCATCACACGGTGAGGGATATCGAACATGGAATAAGCCAGACCAGGGTTATTGGAATCTACCGCATAATTATATTTCCAGTTGGAATAAGCCACAGAAGAGGTTCCGTCATACACCGATTTGGAATGCCCGAACGTATAAGACGCAGCCAAGTCCAAACCGAAATGGAAGCTCTTTTCAAACAAGGCGGACAGAGAATAGGTATATCCCATATTCGTATTTTTCAGATTGGTAATACTGAAATACTTCTTATCTACGGAGTAATAAGGAGTGGCGGAAGTTTCCACACCCGGAACGGCATAGACTTTGGCATTGCTCGATAATGCCAGGTTCTCAAAATATACGTTATTGAATGTTTTGGAATATAGCCCTTCCAAAGTCATCTTCACATCACCGGGCAAGACACGTTCCAATGCCAAGTTCACACGGAAAACCTGCGGATATTTAAAGTCTTTGGACACGGTCACGATATCGGGGGTCGCAGGATTTCCCTTTTGGGAATTCATGGCTCCGATCGGATCATCCGCATATTGTCCCAACGAAGGGGCGGAAGTCGAACCGGAAGCAAAGATAGTCGTACCTTTCTGCTCAACCCCGGTATTATTATAAGCATTGGAAAGCCATACAAAAGGAACGCGCCCCGTAAACAACCCCAGTCCACCACGAATCAAGGTGGTCCGGCTATCGTCCGTATACCAGCGGAATCCCAGACGGGGAGATACCATCACTTTGGCGCCGGGCATTTCTCCTACTCTTTCCTTAATATTTTTGCTTGCGGCATATTCATTGAATTCATTATTGACTGTCGGATCATTAAACAACAAAGGGATATCAAAACGTAAACCGTAAGTCAGCGAAAAATTATCGGCGACATCCCATTTGTCCTGTGCATAGAAGCCAAACTGACCAGCTTTAATAATAGGCGTATAGCGATAGTTACCGCCCGTCACATCGGGGTCCGTATACTTGAATACATATTTGGAAGGACTGTCATTCAAGAATGCGTCCATCGAACCGAACTCCCATGAGCCGGTAACGGCCTGGATAAAGAGGTTCTTCATCCGGAATATTTCATTGTGCGTACCGAAGGTAAAAGTATGATTTCCCTTATACCAGGAAAGATTGTCCTCAAATGTGTAAATATCCTGATCCAGGGCGTTTGCTCCTGAAGAATACTCCGTACCGATGTTGACCGTCGTATTGTTTGTTCCGCTGTTATCACTACCGTTAATCTTTACGTTCGGCCCTTGGTAAGCCACCTGGCGTTCATCCCGGACTGTCGTAACACCTGCACGGAACTCGTTATACAAGACATCGCTCCAATGGGAGTTCCACTCGGGCACAAACGAATTCGTCTTATTTTTCATCCGGTAACCACTCCCGTTAAAGAAGTAGGTCGTGCTTGACGGGCTGAAAATGTCATCGTATGAGTTATTATACTGATAACGGAAAGCCAGTTTATTGTTCCGGTCGATATTCCAGTCGATACGTCCTAAGAAATTAAAGGCCCTCTGATCTACATCGCGTGATCCGAAACTCTCACGGATTCCGGTATATTCTTCATACTTATCGGCTATTTTCTGTGCCATATCGGTAGAAAAGCCTTTCTCGTCATATCCGGCATAGAAACGGGAGGGATAAGATTCCTTACGGTTTTCTGCATTGGCAAAGAAAAACAGCTTGTCTTTGATGATCGGACCACTCAACGTCCCGCCAAAAGTTTTTGTGGACTGTTCCGTCAATTTATCCTTTATGTTATCTTTATAAGCATTGTACTTTCCGTAAAGACCTTCATTCGTAAAATAAGAATAGACCGATGCATGGTATGTGTTGTTTCCCTGTTTGGTAATAGCGTTGATGCCACCTCCGGTAAAACCGCTTTGGCGAACATCGAAAGGAGCGACCACCACTTGGATTTCCTGGATGGCATCCATCGAAATCGGATTGGCATTCGTCTGACCACCGTTTGTACCCGACGGAGCCAGCCCGAAAACATCATTGCTCACCGTACCGTCGATCTGGAAACTGTTATAACGGTTATTGGAGCCGGCAAACGTGATCCCTCCGTTTTTGGAGGTCATGGCCATCGGCATATTCTTTACGACATCATATATATTGCGGTCGACCGTCGGAGTCTCCTGTATCCTTCCTGTAGAAAAATTTTCGGATGCACCGATATTCGCTTTTGCATCAGCAGTGACTACCACTTCTCCCAATTGCTCCGAACTGGGATACAAGGTCGCATTCAGGACATATGTATTGCCCAATTCCAACCTGATATCCGTAAAAATAGCCTTTTTATAACCGACATAGGAAATCTCCACTTTATAGGGTCCTCCGGTACGCATTCCCTGGATCGTGTAACGACCATCCACATTCGTTACCGCACCATACATGGTTCCGGATGGTTCGTGTACCGCTACCACCGTAGCTCCTATCACATACTCATTTTGATCGTCGATAATTTTTCCGCTCAGTACGGAAGTTGTCACCTGAGCTTTTACGGAGAACCCTATGCATATCAAAACACATACAAAAAAGCAGATAACTTTTTTCATACAGAAATTTGTTTTTAATGAATACCCTCTACAAAATTTAACATTGCATCACAAAGATACAACCTTATAATCACGCTTTTATTATATTTCTGTATAAAATCAATGACAACTTATTAATTTTCATCCCCATTACGAAGATCATCGGCAATATCCTGATGCTGCCGAGCCAACTCTTCCTCCCCTATATGCAGAAATGCTTCGGCAAGATATTCATGGGCTGCAGCGTGCTTCGGTTTTAGGTCGACAGCTTTCATAAAGTCAGAAACGGCTTCGTCGTAATATTTCAGTTGAAGATAAGATTTTCCACGATTATAACGCGCTTTAAATGATTTCGGGTTCAGTCGCACGGCTTCGTTCAGGCAAGTAACCGCCTGGAAACCGTCACCCATATCGAGAAGGGTCACTCCTTTACGTACCCAAGCATCCACAAACTCAGGATAAAGCTTGAGCGCTTTGTCGAAAGAGCGAATAGCTGCATTCGGATCGTGCGCTTTCGTAATACATTCATTCCCCATCAAATAGTATTCGTGGGCATATTCTTTCTGAATCTCCCGCTGGGCGTGTATCTCCTCCCGGAGTTTCTTGATCTGCGCCCGTTGAGTGTTCATAGTTTGCAATTTCATACGGAGCAACCGTTGCACTTCTGGCTTTTCCAGCTCATTCCGCTTACTGACAGCAGCAGCGAAAGCCTCAACCATCTCTTTCACATTGCCGGATTTAAAACAACGGGCGGCACGTGCATACAACAATTCCGCCTCACTTTCACGCAAACTTTTTTCAATCAACTGCCGGTCATTAAACATCTGGCTGAACTGGACGATCTCTTTCCGCACAAAGATATCATGCGGAGAAATCCGGCTTTTCAGCACCAGCCCTTCCAGAGACGTACAACGACTTAAAGCGACATATGTCTGGCCACCGGCAAACACGCCGCCTGTCAAATCCACCACGACACGGCTGAACGTAAGCCCCTGGCTCTTATGCACGGTGATCGCCCAGGCAAGACGAATCGGCAACTGCTCGAAAGTACCGACAATTTCTTCTTCGACCTTTTTCTCCTTTTCGTTGTATTTATATTTATAGTTGCGCCAGGAAGTCGGCTCGACCAGATATTCCCTCCCGTCCTCTAACAGGACGTAGACATTCCCATTCTCGTCGATCCCCGACACCATACCGATCGTACCATTGACCCAACGGCGTTCATAATCATTATCGATAAAAATGACCTGGGCCTGCTCCTTGATGGATAGGTTTAATTGTGTCGGTAGAGACGACTCAGGGAAATCACCTTCGATCTTGCCGTGAGAAACGAACTCTTCACCGGGCAATTCCCCCAACTTCCGTTCATTGATAAAATCCACCTGATCCCGCCGGGTGGCAAGCGTGATGTACATATCCTCGTTTCGAGGTATAAAATCAGGGAAATAGCGAGCATTCAAAGTATCCAACTCCTGTTTCCGGGCAATATTGCTACGGATACGATCCAAAATATTGATAAATACAGGATCTGTCTGCCGGTACACTTTCTGCAATTCAATCGGGACCAGATTTATATCTTTGAAGACACGGGCCGAAAAGAAAAACGGACTGGCATAGAAGAGACTTAATATTTCTTTCTGGTCGGCGGGGACCACCGGCTCCAATTGGAAGACGTCGCCGACAAACAGCAATTGCTTGCCTCCGAACGGCAAACGCATATTACCGGAAAAGACACGCAAGATCCGGTCGACACAATCGATGATATCTGCCCGTACCATCGAAATCTCGTCAATAATGATCAATTCCACTTCCGAAATCAACTTCCGATGCTCTTTCCTGTATTTGAAAAACTCGAAGATCCGTCCGTTCTTCAGACTCAAATCCGGATCATCGGGCAACATCGGGCGAAAAGGTAATTTAAAAAAAGAATGAAGCGTCACCCCTTCCGCGTTAATCGCGGCTATCCCTGTCGGTGCCAATACGACATATTTCTTTTTCGTATGTGCGCAGATGTATTTCAAGAACGTGGATTTACCCGTTCCGGCCTTCCCAGTCAAGAAGACGGACTGACGTGTATGAGTGATCAGTTGCAGGGCATCCTGAAACTCCTTATTATCTGTATCTAACTGAAATTCCAATCGTGTAATTTTTAAGTAGACAAAGCTATAGAATATTTTATATATCTACTCATAAAAAGTTCATAATTTATTTGCATATGTCCGGAACTTTGTCTTATTTTGTGATATCAAAATAATATCAAATAATGATCATTATGAAAACACAGGAAAAGAACTTCGACGGCATCAAATTATCCGGTTTTACGGCTATACTTATCATGCTTGCTTTAACAGGGACAGCCATATATCTACTATCGCTGCCACAAACACCGAGTATCATCGCCGGTGTCATCTGCGGGATATGCGTTGTTGTCATGTTACCCGGATTTATGATCATCCAGCCAAACAATTCGCGCGTATTGACTTTTTTCGGCAGATATGCCGGAACGGTCATAAGTAACGGTTTCTATTGGGTAAACCCACTTTTCCTGAAATCAACCGTAACATTACGCATCCTAAACTTGAACATCGACCCGATCAAAGTCAACGACAAAGTCGGAAATCCGATCATGATCGGAGCCGTGGTCGTCTGGAGAATAAAAGACACCTACAAAGCCAGTTTCGATATATCCGGAAACATCCGAGAGTTTGTCCAAATACAAAGCGATGCCGCTCTTCGGCAAGTAGCAGGCATGTATGCTTACGACACAAACGAGACGATTGATAAAGTCACACTCCGTTCTGATGAAAGCGGAGAAATAACCCAACGCCTAGAAGACGAACTCAACAGCCGTCTTGCCATCGCCGGAATCGAAATCGTGGAAGCCCGTATCAACTACTTGGCTTATGCATCCGAAATCGCCAGCGTGATGTTACGCCGCCAGCAGGCAGACGCCATCATTTCTGCCCGCGAACGGATCGTGGAAGGAGCTGTCAGCATGGTTCACCTGGCATTGGAAAAGTTAGAGAAAGACGGTGTTGTCGAGCTGGATGAAGAACGGAAAGCAGCAATGGTCAGTAATCTGCTGGTAGTCCTTTGCGCAGACGAGTCCGCACAACCTGTAGTCAATACAGGTACTTTATATCAGTAACTTAATACAGTAATACTAAATATGGCCAAAAAGGAAAATGGAAATGCGACCAAGAGTTTCATATTGCGTGTGGACGCAGAAATGATGGAAGCGATCGAAGCCTGGGCTGCCGATGAATTTCGGAGTACAAACGGCCAGATACAATACATTTTGGATCAAGCCCTACGCAAGGCTGGGCGCCTCAAAAAGAAACGAATACTAAAATCTGAAGAGAAAAATAAAGAGTAGAAAACAATAATAACGAAAACCTGTCCGGACGTTTTTTAAATATCCTTCAGTAGAAAATAACTTTTCAACTGAAGGATATTTCTTTCTATTCATTATAAATCAACGGCTAATAAATAACCACGCATCCTTATATTTCGGATTGGAACGGAGAGTTGCCATATAAGATTCCGCAGCTTCGCGATTATCGAACTTATCCGCATAGATACGATACTTCCCGTCACGAACAACCTTGCTGACATGCTTACATTCGTTACGATCTACACCGGCAATAAATTCGTCCGCTTGCGATTCTGATGGAAAACTGGCGATTACGATATGATACATTTTTTTAGGTTGGACAACTACAGGCCTGGACACAAACGCCTTCTTTTCCGGAGCCGGAACAGACACAACTTTTTTCACTTCACGCGCAATCACCTCTTCCGATGACTCTTGCTTCGTATCTGCCTCCGCCACAGTACTGTCTGGCAAAACCGCTTCAAGAAGAACCGGCTTTTGTACAACCATCCCCGTCGGAACAAAACTGGCTGTATAAGCCTCTTGGTTAACATCTCTAACCGGAGTAGAAACCAACAGGAACAATGCCACTGCAGCAGCCGAAGCCATCACTGTACGGATAAGTTTACGGCTAATCGGAATATAAAGAGTATCTTTCTTCTCTTTTTGGGATGTAAGAAGAACCGCTTCTTCGCGTTCCATCTCTAGTGGAGCGAGAACTGGGAAATGGAAAACAGGCAAGCCATATGAGCCGACACTGAACAGATCGGTTTCCCCCGGATGGAAAATCATCTGTCCTTCTTCTCCTATGCTGAACGAACCTAACACCCCTAACGACAACTTTCCATATTGTTGCAGGATGTTCTTTATATCCTCCACATCTTCTTCCAGCATCAGTTGCGCCTGACGATAGCTCACCTCGTGCATCTGCATATACGATTCAGGCAAAAGCCCGTCATTATGTTGCAGCGTCATATTGAAACCGATCTCTTTTCTCAAAGGACGAAACGTATGTTCCTCCTTATGCTGCATGGCCGGAACAGCCTGCAGAACAAAACCTCCGAACTTCGGCACAATCACACAATCATGCACTAAAAGCAAACGTTCAATATGTGTTACAATTCTAAGCATACAACAAAGGTAAATCTTTTGTCTGGATTGACAAAAAATTTATAGGATTACAATTGGTGAAATTTGTATCTTTGTAAGGAAAAGAATCAATTAATCAATAAAGATCATATCATGCTTGCATATACATATATTGAAAAAGGCAAATTTGGTTTAACAGAAAAACCGAAACCGAAAATTACGGATGCACGGGATGCGATCGTGCGTGTGACCCTGGGTAGCATCTGCACCAGTGACCTGCATATCAAGCACGGAAGTGTACCTCGCGCAATACTCGGAACAACCGTCGGACATGAAATGGTAGGTGTCGTCGAAGAAGTGGGAACAGGCGTCACATCTGTCAAACCCGGAGACAGAGTAACCGTGAACGTCGAGACTTTCTGCGGGAAATGCTTCTTTTGCCAACACGGATATGTCAATAATTGTACCGACCCCAACGGTGGATGGGCTTTAGGCTGCCGCATCGACGGAGGACAGGCGGAATATGTCAGAGTACCCTATGCCGATCAAGGACTGAATCGCATTCCCGACACGGTCAGTGACGAGCAGGCTCTGTTTGTCGGTGACATACTTGCCACAGGTTTTTGGGCTACTCGCATCTCGGAAATTACGGAGAAAGACACGGTCCTCATCATCGGTGCAGGGCCTACCGGAATTTGTACTTTACTCTGCTCGATGCTGAAGAACCCGAAGCATATCATTGTCTGTGAAAAGTCTCCTGAAAGGGTTCGGTTTATCCGTGAACATTACCCTGACGTCTTGATCACGACTCCTGACAACTGTAAGGAGTTTGTACTCAAAAACAGTGACCACGGCGGAGCAGATGTTGTTCTGGAAGTGGCAGGGAGCGAAGACAGTTTCCAGATGGCGTGGGAATGCGCTCGTCCAAACGCGACAGTCACGATCGTGGCTCTTTACGATAAACCTCTACTTTTCCCTCTACCTGACATGTATGGTAAGAACCTGATTTTCAAAACTGGCGGAGTAGACGGTTGTGATTGTGCTGAGATTCTCCAACTGATTGAGGAAGGCAAGATAGACACCACTCCCCTTATCACCCACCACTTTGCATTGAACGAGATCGAGGAGGCTTATCGAGTTTTTGAAAACAAACTGGACAGTGTAATCAAGATTGCTATTTATTAAAAGACTCGTCAAATGCCTGTTATCGAAATATCTTCTTTATCTCATCCCGGAGTCGAGATGTTCTGTACACTCACCGAAGCTCAGTTGCGCAATCGTATCGAGCCAGACAAAGGTATTTTTATCGTAGAAAGCCCAAAGGTTATCACGAGGGCTCTGGATGCCGGCTACGAACCTTTAGCCATTTTGTGCGAGCACAAGCATATCAGAGGAGATGCTTCCAATATCATTGAACGTTGTAGCAACGTGCCTGTCTATACAGGAGAAAGGGAGTTGCTTGCGACATTGACCGGCTATGTCCTGACACGCGGTGTCCTTTGCGCCATGCGTCGTCCTGAGCCACGCGGCATGGAAGATGTATGCCAGAAGGCCCGACGCATCGTCGTAATCGACGGAGTTGTCGACACGACCAATATCGGTGCTATTTTCCGTTCGGCGGCGGCTCTTGGAATTGATGCCGTATTACTGACACGCAACTCTTGTGACCCTTTGAACCGTCGCGCAGTCAGAGTGTCAATGGGGACAGTCTTTCTTGTGCCCTGGACTTGGATGGACGGTTCTCTTGGCGACTTGGGAAAACTTGGTTTTCGTACGGCAGCCATGGCACTCACAGACAATTCTATTTCCATTGATAATCCTGTCTTGGCAACCGAACCCAGATTGGCAATCGTGATGGGGACTGAAGGGGACGGACTTTCGCAGGAAACGATTGCCGCAGCCGACTATGTTGTTCGCATCCCTATGTCGCACGGTGTCGATTCACTCAATGTGGCAGCCGCAGCGGCCGTGGCTTTCTGGCAACTTCGTGCTCCAAATCCACAATAATTCCCCGATTGCATATCGTTCACCTACAACCATTGTAAATAGATTCAATTATGATTACTTTTGCCATCCTATTAAAAAGCGAAAGATCATGGCAGACAACTATCTGGAAAAGAAATACGAAGAATATAAATCCCGCAAGGAGGGACGTACGAACCATCCGTACAATGGCAGGAAAACAACCGTTATCCACAAAACCAGGAGAGTCTTTGTAACAGGAGGTGCGGAAGGTATAGGCAAAGCGATCGTAAGAGCTTTCCGTTCCGCCGGACACCGCGTGGCGTTCTGCGACCGTAACGAAGCGGCGGGAAAAGAGACAGCGTTGCAGACCGAGGGCACTGAAAAAGGTATCCTCTTAAGATTTAATCCCAATCTTTAAAAAGACGAAAGCAGATTGTATTAGCCTTT
>OODU01000020.1_pt1 | contig 173018 bp, 168 predicted proteins | sample 1671171 | NCBI WGS metagenome assembly OODU01 (sample SAMN06348129, study PRJEB24527) | human gut metagenome | biome: human gut; feature: ankylosing spondylitis patient; material: feces | host: Homo sapiens | place: China | collected 2015-10
CGCGAGTGGCTCAGTGGTGGAGCACCTCCTTGCCAAGGAGGGGGTCGCGGGTTCGATCCCCGTCTCGCGCTCTTTTAGATAAAAAAGGACTTTCCCGATTGGGAAGTCCTTTTTTGTTATCTAAGAAGTGCGATGCACTTCTTGAACTCATACTGCTGAAGCAGTATGGGTTCGATTTCTCAGAGCGCTAAAGCGCTCTTCGGTCGTGCCAAAGCCAAGGTCCACCGGACCTCTTGGCTTCTCAATGCGCTAAAGCGCCCTTCGGTCGTGCCAAAGCCAAGGTCCACCGGACCTTGTGGCTTATCAGAACGCTGAAGCGTCCTTCGGTCGTGTCAAAACCAAGGTCCACCGGACCTTGTGGCACCCGTCTCGCTTATAGGTTACTCTCTGTTTAAAATGTAAATGTCTTAATAACAGTTACAATTATCTTCTGCATATTCAATTTATTTATTGTAGATATCATATTGCGGTACTGATTTTGATTTATTCTCCATGCTTCACAATATTAAAACCATTTTAATTGCCCTTTAATCCATTTGAAATATCTCCCTAATCTGTATTATAATAATGTGTCAGGTGTCGAAAATTATTTGCTGCAAGCTTCATATTCTGAAGGTTTGAACGGGCATTATTATGCTCTTTTATAATTTTATATCTTTAATATCCACACTACATTTATTTAAGAAAGGACTGGTTCTATTATGAATAATACAGAAAATAACCCTCTTGGATATAAGAAGGAGTCAACTCTGCTTATCGGCTTTGCAATTCCTTGTATTATTTCCATGCTTGTTACTGCACTTTACAACATTGTTGACCAGATATTCATAGGTCAGGGTATTGGAATGCTTGGAAATGCGGCTACAAACATAGCATTTCCACTTTCAACAACCTGCACTGCAATATCGCTTCTGCTTGGTATCGGCAGTGCTACTAACTTTTCACTTCATCTTGGTGCCGGCGAAAAACATGAGTCGGAAAAATACGCCGGCAACGGAATTTTTCTTATGGCAGCATTTGGAATACTGCTTTTTGTTGTGACAAGCATATTCTTAACACCTATGCTTAAGTTTTTTGGTGCAACTAATGATGTTCTCCCTTATGCAAAAGCTTACACAAGAGTAACTGCATTTGGCTTTCCATTCCTTATTGCCAACACTGGTATGAGCAAGCTTATACTTGCCGATGGAAGCCCACGCTACTCTATGATATCCATGCTTATCGGTGCTATTGTAAATACTATTCTTGACCCGTTATTCATATTTGTATTCGACATGGGCATGACTGGTGCCGCACTTGCAACTATTACGGGTCAGATTATTTCATTCAGTATAAGCTTAAGATATATGTTCCATTTTAAGACTATCAATCTTGATAAGAGCTGCTTTAAGCTGTCTTTATCGCACTGCCGCAAGATTTTCATACTCGGTGCAAGTGCCTGCTTTAACCAGATTGCCATGACTGTTGTGCAGATTGTTATGAATAACACTCTTTCACACTACGGCGCGCAGTCTGTATATGGCGGTGATATTCCGCTTGCATGTGCCGGAATTATCACTAAAGTGAATATGATATTTATGTCATTTGTAATAGGAATATCTCAGGGTACACAGCCTGTTATCGGCTTTAACTATGGTGCTAAGAAATATGCCCGTGTCCGTAAGACTTATCTGCTTGCGTTATCTGCGGCATCTTTTCTGTCACTCATAGCATTTATATGTTTTCAGGCATTTCCAAGGCAGATTATTACTATATTCGGAAATGGAAGCGAATTATACTTCCAGTTCTCTGAAAGATATTTCCGCATATATATGTTCCTTACTATTGTAAACGGAATTCAGCCCGTAACATCTAACTTCTTTAATTCAATCGGAAAGTCACAGTTAGGTGTATTTATGTCGCTGACAAGACAGATATTGTTTCTGCTGCCACTCATTATCATCTTCCCTATATTTATGGGAATTGACGGAGTTATGTATGCAGGACCTATCGCTGATGCGGCGGCCGCCATCGTCTGCGGTTACTTTACTATAAGAGAACTTAAGGAATTAAATGTATTACAGAAAAAACTTGAAGCTGATAATGTCACAACTGCTGATTAAAATGTATTTTGTGTATACATTATACCTGTTATTGCATTTTTGCATACACACTCATAAAATTTATTATATATTTTAGACATAATTTAACATTTTTTAACATTTTTACTTGTATATTTTCAACAAAGTGCTAAAATGTAAATATGAATTCAACGTGAATGGAGGTAAATATTTATTATGGCACAGAGATTTATTCTTAATGGTACATCTTATCATGGAAAGGGGGCTATTAAGGAGATAGCTACAGAAGCTATTTCAAGAGGATTTAAGAAAGCATTTGTATGTTCTGATCCAGACCTTATCAAGTTTGGTGTTACTAAGAAAGTTCTTGATGTATTAGACGAGAACAACTTAGCTTATGAAGTATATTCAAATATCAAGCCAAATCCAACAGTTGAAAATGTACAGACTGGTGTTCAGGCTTTCAAGGATGCAGGAACAGATTATCTTATCGCTATCGGCGGTGGTTCTTCTATGGATACTGCAAAGGCTATCGGTATTATTATCAACAATCCTGAATTTGCTGATGTTATAAGTCTTGAGGGTGTTGCTCCTACTAAGCAGCCTTCAGTTCCTATTATCGCAGTTCCTACTACAGCAGGTACAGCCGCTGAGGTTACTATCAACTACGTTATCACAGATACAAGCAAGAACCGTAAGATGGTATGTGTTGACCCACATGACATCCCCGTTGTTGCAGTAGTTGACCCTGATATGATGTCAAGTATGCCTAAGGGTCTTACAGCCGCTACTGGTATGGATGCCCTTACACACGCTATTGAAGGTTACATTACAGCAGGTGCTTGGGAATTATCAGATATGTTCCACATTAAGGCTATTGAGATTATAGCTAAGAGCCTTCGTGGTGCTGTTGATAACACACCAGAAGGAAGAGAAGGTATGGCACTTGGTCAGTATATTGCTGGTATGGGCTTCTCTAATGTAGGTCTTGGTCTTGTTCATTCTATGGCACATCCTCTTGGTGCATTATATGATACACCTCATGGTGTTGCTAATGCTATCATTCTTCCTACAGTTATGGAGTATAACGCTCCTTCTACTGGCGAGAAGTATCGTGATATTGCAAAGGCTATGGGTGTTTCTGGAACAGAGAACATGACTCAGGAAGAATACAGAAAGGCAGCCGTTGATGCTGTTAAGCAGTTATCTAAGGATGTTGGTATCCCTGCTGACCTTAAGGAGATTGTTAAGGAAGAGGATATTCCATTCCTTGCACAGTCAGCTTATGATGATGCCTGCAGACCTGGTAATCCAAGAGAAACAAGTGTAGAAGAGATTACAGAGCTTTACAAGAGCCTCATCTAATACACATAATTATTAGTTAACTCAGTTATATTACAAGTTCTAATTCTATTAAGCTTGTTTTATATTAAACCTCTTATTATACATACAGGTTCTAAACTTTACCCGCGGGTGAAGTTTAGAACCTGTATTTAATTTTAAAAAAGTAAGTCGGAAAGAGTTGTTTCTATCGTTTCGGTTTACAACTACTTAACTGTGCTCTCCCACTCATCAAGCAGCCCCTTAAATACATCAAGCGCTGACTGCACAACTTCTGGCTTTTCCATGTCTATTCCACACAGTTTAAGAAGTTCTATAGGATGAAGGCTGCATCCGCCTGAAAGAAACTTCTTATAGCCTTCCTTCACAGCTTTATCCCCCTTAAGTATTCCTGCCGCTATCGCTATTGCTGCTGAATATCCTGTAGCATACTGATATACATAAAATGGTGTATAGAAATGTGGTATCCTTGACCACTCATAAGCTATCTCATCATCTATTACGCAATGCTCACCAAAGTACTTTTTATTAAGCTCTCTGTATACCTCACACAGATTATCTGCTGTAAGCACTTCGCCCTGCTCTGCCATACTGTGGGCTTTCATCTCAAACTCAGCAAACATAGTCTGTCTGAAAAGTGTTCCCTTGAATTGTTCAAAGTAATGGTTAAGAAGGTATCTTCTCTTTTTCTCATTCTCGCTTACATCTGCATTATCAGCGCATTTATCAACATCAACACTATTATCAGATGAGTTATCAACAGTGCTGCTGTCATTATCAACCATATCTTTCTTACAGTTCTCAAGCAGATAATTCATAAGAAGCGCCTCATTACATGTAGATGCAACCTCTGCTACGAATATCTTGTAACCGGCATATATATATGGCTGGTTAGTATTGGAATAATATGTATGCATAGCGTGACCCATCTCGTGAATGATTGTAAATACATCATCAAGTGTGCCTGAAAAGTTAAGGAATACATATGGGTGTGTTCCATATGCTCCCCACGAAAACGCACCTGTACGCTTTCCCTTGTTCTCATACACATCAACCCAGCCTGTATCAAAGCCTTCCTTAACCTTGGCTACATACTCCTCACCCATAGGCTCAAGCGCCTTAAGCACCATATCCTTAGCCTCATCGTATGTAACCTTCCACTCATAATCTTCAACCATAGGCGCATACACATCATAAAAATGCAGTTCATCAACGCCAAGTGCTTTCTTTCTTATATCAACATATCTGTGCATAAGATTAAGATTATCATCAACTGTGCTTATGAGGTTTTTGTATACATTTACAGGTATAAATGAACCTGAAAGATACATAGCAAGCGTAGACTCATAATGTCTTGCATCCGCCTTGAATATAGCCTGCTTGACATTGCCATAGAAACACGCTGCAAGTGTATTTATATGCTGCTTATACTGCTCATAAAGACACTCAAACGCAGCTTTTCTTACTTCCCTGTTCTGGCTCTGCATATACTTTATATATGTGCCATTCGTAAGCTCTACACTCTTGCCCTCTTCGTCTGTTATATATCCAAACTTAACATCTGCATTGTTATACTTAGAGAATACCTCATCCGGAACTGACATAACCTGTGATGCCTTTGCAAGAAGAAGCTCCTCCTTTTCTGAGAGTGTATGCTCCTTCTGGCTTAACATATCATCAATCATATGCTGGTAAAGCTTAAGCTCACTGTGCTTCATATAATCTGCAAGCACATCTGCATCCATCCTTAATATCTCTGGTTCTGCAAATGCGTACTTTTCTGACATTTTTACTGCTGCCACCTGCGCCTTGCCTGACATTTCCTGATATACCGAATTAGTTGTATCCTCATAGTACTTCATAAATGCATAGACATACACACGTTCAACTATGTAATCTGTGTCACTTATTTCCTTTAATACCTGATAAAGCTTCTCATACGACTCTGCTATGCTGCCAGCGTACTTACAAGGCTCTTTAGCCATATTCATAATCTTTTCATAGTCAGCGTTCCAAGCCTCATCTGAGCTGTATATATCATTCACAGCCCACTTATATTCATCATCTATCTCACTTCTTAAAGGTGCTGCCATTATTCTGCCTCCGGTACATAAGCTGATGTAGCTATTGCAAGTGAACCATATCCTATATGGCACGCAACACTGAGTGAAAGTGGATCCATATGGAAGTCAAACTGTGGAAATGCTTCTTTGACTGCCTCTGCCCATTCCTTTGCCTCTTCTACATTACCAGTATATGCCACTTCTATGTGCATACGACCAGTATCTGCATAATCTGCAAATCTTTTCTCCATATCTTCTTTCATAGCCTTAAGCATAATCTTCTTAGCAGAAGCCTTGCCTCTTGCCTTGGCATACGCATCAAGCTTCTCTCCCTGTATCTGGAGAACCGGATTAAGCTTTAACATAGTTCCTATAGCCGCTGCCGCTGGTGTTATACGACCGCCCTTCTTAAGATACTTAAGTGTTTCAAGTGTTATGTATATGCTTGAGTCCATCTTATGCGCTTCAAGTATATTCTTTATCTCCTCTGCTGTCCTGCCTTTTTCTGCAAGTTCCCTGGCATCGACAACTGACTGCCTCATAGTAACCGATATTCTCTGGTTATTGACAACCTGAACCTTACCGTCATAATCGCCTGCAACCATAGTTGCTGTCTGGCATGTTCCACTAAGTCCGCTTGACATAGGAATAAACACAACCTCATCATTGTCCTTAAGCAGCTTATCAAAATAATCCTGCAAAGTTCCTATAGATGGCTGCGATGTTGATATATCTGCATCATTGTTGAGCTTTTCATAGAACTCTTCCTGTGAAAGATTAATGTCCTCAAGATACTCTACCCCGTCTATAAAAAATGGCATAGGGATTACTGTTACTCCCATCTGCTCTGCCTGTGCCTGTGTAATACCACTGTTACTATCTGTTAATATCGCTACTTTACTCATAAATCGACCTTTCTATTATTTTCTGTAGTATGCTATTGTTTTAAAACTCTTAACAATAACTATAGTATACTTATTATTGTACATTATCTTTGACTTTGCTACAATGTTTTTATAATGTTTTTTACCATATTTTAAATTCACTTATTCATAATAATTAATACAAATGGAGATTTCTTATATGCATAATACCAGCTTAAATATAGACCATATACTAATTAAAAATTTTTTCGACACTGATGATATAAAACAGCTCATTACCTCCTGCAACTATGAGCCTCTCTATGATAAGCCTCATTCCCCCGACCTCATCCAGCTTGCCGCCTACGACACAACAAGCCCTGATAATGGTCTTGCCGGCTTTATATCGTGCATAGTTCCTGAGTTTTTGTATGATAGTGGAGATGATGAGGGGTCTGATTGTGTTAATAATAATGAAAATAATACAAATGAGATTGCTGAAACACATACAAAATATGAAATAGAGATTACTGCCATCATAAAACCCGAATACAGGCAGAATGGAATATTCACAAAATTGTTTGCTGCACTTAGGCAGCTTATAGATAATGAATGTGTAATAAATAACATTTATACTCCAGTTATAACCTATATAGCCGCTAATCCCCGCAAACAGAAGGATAATACCCAATCACCTGATATGACTTATGCATATAGTGATTACCTTATGAGTGTAACACCTGATAAAATATGCCCTATACATAGCAATACAGTGCTTAATGAGACTTCCGATAAAGTCTCTGTTAAGGTTTCTGATAAATTTTCCAGTAAAGTTTTCAACGAAAATTCCGACAAAACCTTTAACAATATATCTGTATCCTATGAAGTTGACAGTGACGAAGAAGTATTTGAACTTATTGATACGGACAATGATACACTCATATCATCTGTTTCCTATTATTCATCTGGCAACAGCATATGCCTGTACGATGTGTGGACTAATCCTGACTACAGACGTAACGGCTGTGCAAGATATCTGTTGTCGTATATGATGAAAGAACTTTCTTCAAATGATTTATCTATCAGAAGTTTTATACTTCACGTTTCTGGCAGAAATACGGCTGCTGTTAATCTGTATAATTCTATAGGGTTTGCGGTTGAGCAGGAGATTAAGTATTACAGGCTGATTTGACAAATATCGTTCCATCTGTTCTGGTTGAACATTCATCTGTCATTAAGCCACTGACAGACATAATATAAGCGGGTGCCTGTAGTGCAGACAGTATGAAATGCACTTGAAGTTTAATTGTGATATTTCTTAGACTTTTCCTTAACTATCCTAGCTATCCACAGACACGGATGTCTGTGGAAGTTCGATATGGGACAGGACGTCCCGTATCGAACGGTAGCGGTCGCAGTCATTATCCATACGAAAAGTCTTAGAAATATCCAATTAAAGCTTCTGGCATTGAATACCGTCTGTGCTATAGGCACCCGCTTATATTATGTCGTCCGTTCATCACCAAACTTTCAACCAGCAACTCATTTATCTGGATGCAATAACATCCCCCATATCATACATACCAGCGCTCTTGCCAGCTAAGAACTTAGCCGCCTCAATAGCCCCCTTTGCAAATACAGACTTAGAATAAGCAGTATGTGTAAACTCAATAACCTCATCCTCACCTGCAAAAATAACATCGTGAACTCCTACAATAGTTCCTCCACGAACTGCACTGATACCTATTTCCTTAGGGTCTCTTGCTGCTCTTTCCTGACTTCTGTCATACTTATAATAATAATCCTCACCAAGAACTTCCTTGATTGAATCAGCAAGTGCAAGAGCTGTACCGCTTGGTGCATCAACCTTCTTGTTGTGATGCTTTTCTACTATCTCTACATCAAAGCCTGCTGGTGCAAGAATTTTGGCAGCATCCTGTAAAAGCTTTAATAACATATTGATACCTAAAGACATATTAGCTGACTTAAGCACAGCAACCTTGCAGGCTGTCTTTCTTACGTGTTCAATCTGTTCATCTGTAAGACCTGTTGTGCATACTACAACTGGAATCTGCTTCTTTTCACAGTAGTCAAGAAGTGCATCCTCTGCCTTAGCTGCCGCAAAGTCTATAATAACATCAGCTTCCACATCGCAGTCATCAACTGCTGCAAATACAGGATAATCATTGTGTCCATCATCAAATGGATCTATACCTGCAACTATCTTACAATCATCATCTTTGCTGACAAGGTCTGTAATAACTCTTCCCATATGTCCATTACAGCCATGCATAATAATTCTTGTCATAATTATTTATCCTCCATTACTTTAAAAGACCATAATTCTTAAGTGCTGTCTTTAACTTTGCAAGATTAGCCTCTTCCATCTCACAGAGTGGCATTCTAAGTGGTCCTACTTCCATACCCATAAGGTTAAGTGCTGTCTTTACTGGAATAGGATTAACCTCGCAGAATAATGCATCTACAAGCTCAAGTGCCTCAAACTGTAACTGACGGCTCTTTTCAATATTACCTGCAAAAAACTCAGCACATATATCATGTGTCTGCTTTGGAGCTACATTTGATAATACTGATATAACACCCTTGGCACCTATTGACATAAGTGGCACGATAAGTCCGTCTTCACCTGAGTACATATCAAGACATCCTTCTGCAAGCATCATAGTCTTTGACTCCTGTGAAAGATTGCCTGTTGCAGCCTTGATAGCTACGATATTATCTACTTCCTTTGCAAGCTTTACTGCTGTTTCCGGTTGGATATTGCAGCCTGTTCTGCTAGGAACATTGTACATAATAATAGGAAGGTCGATTGACTTTGCAACTGTTGTATAGTGCTCAATAAGTCCCTTCTGTGATGCCTTGTTATAATATGGTGTAACTACAAGACAAGCATCAACTCCTGCTGCCTGTGCCTCCTTAGATAATTCTACGGCTGTCTTTGTGCAGTTAGAACCTGTTCCTGCTACTACTGGAACTCTCTTCTTAACATAATCTGCTGTAAATCTGATAGCTTCAACATGCTCTTCTTCCGTCATTGTTGCAGACTCACCTGTTGTTCCACAGATAACTATTGCATCTGTTGAATTATTAATCTGGTAGTCGAGAAGCTCTGCAAGCTTATCATAATTAATCTCTCCGTTAGCCTTCATAGGTGTGACTATAGCAACACCTGCACCTGTAAATATTGACATAAATCCTCCATTCCAACGCTTTATTTATCCGTTGTATTATATAGTTATTTCAATTCTATTCTGGTAGTACATAAAGCTATAAACAATAAGAAACACGCTTTGCCAGTTTTTATTGTTATCGCAGCAGTCACCAAGGTCATATGCCAGCATATGGCTTTGGCTCGTTACCCGCATAAATAAAATAAGCCGGTTCTATGACAGACCGGCTTATAAGAATTCATTATAAATAATCAGAAATTCTTGCGTAGCCCTCCATCATATGACATAATCTTATGCCTACAATGACAGTCATAAGACTATTAATCTTATGCCCAGCAGATAACTTCCTACATTACCTGCTTCGGCACTCTCCCCTTTCGCTGCACATCATATGCTTAGGGACATCTGTACAGTTACTATTGAATCGTGCGACCTCTACTTCGTAGAATTAAAAAGTTAACTTGACTATATCACTTGTATATATCATTGTCAACTATTCTGACCTATTTAATATTGTTTTTGAATGTGTTACATCTGCAGGACTAATCCTGAACCTCAGTTATTAGATACAACTCTTACTCTTCATCCTCCACAAGGTCAATCTTGCTTACAGATACTTCATAGGCTACTCTCTTCTCAACTTCCTCTTCGCCTATCTTCTTAGTATATTCTCTTGACTGGACTCTTCCACATATCTGAAGATGGCTTCCTACTTCAAGTCCTCCCGCAAATCTTGCATTTCTGCCCCATGCTATACATGGTATGTAATCAGACTTGCCATATGGTCTGTTGACTGCAACAAGGATATCTGCAATCTCTCTTCCAAGTGGAGTCTTTCTATATATAGGTGGTTTACATACATAACCATCTAAGAATATCTGGTTTGACTTTGACTGTTCCTCTGGAACTTCGTCATCTTCTATAAATCTTAATTCTCTTACAAAAATAGAAAGCACAAGCTTATTCTTAACACCTTCGTGTCTGTTATATGACCTGAACTGTCCTGACACCTCTATCTTTCTTCCTCTGTAGTCTTTAGTGACATCAAGAAGTCTTTCACTTATCATAAGTGGAATAACATCCACCATATCACTAAGTCTGTTTACAGATACATTGGCAATATAAAAGCCCTCTCCAAATACTTCGTGGCTGAATGTGAATTCTGATACCACTTCTCCAATGATGCATACCCTGTTGTTTTCAATTACCTTATCAAGCATAAGTATTTCTCCCTTCTTTGACTGCTTTCCTTTTTAGATGAAGCAATCATGTGCTTTATTTTTTATTCTCCATATGTATATGTTGCATTCGTCAATAATATTACACATTTTTTTTGAAAAAGTTGTGTACAAATTCTTATTTTTTCTTAAATATTATTAAATATATAGGTAGATAAATATGTACATATTGCAACAAAGCCGCATTTTTACTGCATTTATACAACTTTTTATAAATGTAAAATCTAAATTTTATTTATGTACAAATGTGTTTTATTAAAAATGTATTTTTTTTAGAACATTATAGTATGCCGGTATACTTATATACAATTTCGTGTTATAGTAACAACCAGCTTAAAATGTATCGAATAAAATACAATATTTTTACTATGCATACTATTGTATTTTATAAGCTTTGTGATAGAATAAAAAAGTTGCTAATCATAACCAAATAATGTATAATACATTATTGGTAGCTAAATATGTTAGTTATTTGATATTTTGATTATTGATGAAAGGAAAACATAATGAAGACTAAACGCGAAGATATTCGTAATATCGCTATTATCGCCCACGTTGACCATGGTAAGACAACTCTTGTAGATGAACTCCTTAAGCAGAGTGGTACTTTCCGTGCTAATCAGGAAGTTGCTGAACGTGTAATGGATTCTAACGATATAGAACGTGAAAGAGGTATTACTATACTTTCAAAGAATACTGCTATTCACTATAAAGACACTAAGATTAATATTATTGATACTCCGGGACATGCTGATTTTGGCGGCGAGGTTGAGCGAGTATTAAAGATGGTTAACGGTGTTGTACTTGTTGTTGATGCATTTGAAGGTGTTATGCCTCAGACTAAGTTCGTTCTTCAGAAGGCTCTTGACCTTAATCTTTCTGTTATCGTATGTATTAATAAGATTGACAGACCTGAGGCAAGACCAGAAGAAGTTATAGATGAAATTCTTGAATTATTTATAGACCTTGATGCAAACGATGACCAGCTTGACTGTCCATTTATCTTTGCTTCTGCAAAGTCAGGTTATGCTATGGCTAACCTTGAGGATGAAAGAAAAGACATGCAGCCATTATTTGAATGTATCGTTAACAATATTCCAGCACCAGAGGGCGACCCTGACGCTGATACACAGATGCTTATCTCTACTATCGATTATAACGAATTCGTTGGACGTATCGGTGTAGGTAAGATTGATAATGGTAAACTTAAGGTTAATCAGGAGGTTATGATTGTTAACCACCATGACCCTTCTTTAAGAAAGAGAGTACGTGTTACTAAGCTTTATACTTTCAATGGTCTTAACAAAGTTGAGGTCAACGAAGCTAGTTATGGTGATATCGTAGCTGTATCTGGTATTGCAGACCTTAAGATAGGTGATACACTCTGTTCTGTTGAGAACCCTGTTGCCATTCCTTTCCAGAAGATATCTGAACCTACTCTTTCTATGGACTTTATGGTTAACGACAGTCCACTTGCAGGTAAGGAAGGTAAGTTCGTTACATCAAGACATATACGTGACAGACTTTTCAAGGAACTCAACACAGACGTAAGCTTAAGAGTTGAAGAAAATCCTGGTTCTGAGAATTCATTTAAGGTATCAGGACGTGGAGAACTCCATCTTTCAGTTCTTATTGAAAATATGCGCCGTGAAGGTTATGAATTCGCTGTAAGTAAGGCTGAGGTTCTTTATCATACAGATGAAAGAGGCAAGAAGCTTGAACCTATGGAGCTTGCTTATATCGATGTTCCAGATGAATTCACAGGTTCGGTTATCCAGAAGTTAAGCCAGAGAAAAGGAGAACTTCTTGGTATGACACCTATTAATGGTGGTTATACAAGACTTCAGTTCTCTATTCCATCACGTGGTCTTATCGGTTACAGAGGTGAATTCCTTACTGATACTAAGGGTAATGGTATTATCAATACTTCATTTGAAGGTTATGAAGAATACAAGGGTGATATATCTTACAGAAAGACTGGCTCTCTTATCGCCTATGAAGATGGTGAAGCTGTTACTTATGGTCTTTTCAATGCACAGGACAGAGGTACTCTCTTTATCGGACCTGGCGAAAAAGTATATGCCGGTATGATTATCGGTGAGAACCCTAGAACAGAAGATATCGAGGTTAATGTATGTAAGACAAAGCACCTTACTAATACACGTTCTTCAAGTGCCGATGAAGCATTGAGACTTGTACCACCTAAGATATTAAGTCTTGAACAGGCTCTTGATTATATCGATACAGATGAGTTACTTGAAGTAACACCATCACATTTAAGAATTCGTAAGAAAATTCTTGATTCTACTGCAAGATACAGAGCTAATAAAAAGTAATATTATGTTCTGACTTATATAAGCAGTATTTACTATTATTTATTGAAGATATCAGATAATATATTGTAACGTCCGTTATTATGATATTGCAGTATATTAACTTATCTGATACTATATAAAACTAACACTAACAATTTATAATTATTAATGGAGGTCTACTATGGATAGCGATTTAGGAGCAAAAGTTAAGAAGTTAAGAATTTCTCAGGGATTAACACAGGAAGATGTTGCAAAGGCACTTGACGTAACACCAGGTTACATCAGTAACGTAGAAAATGGACGTAATCTTATGACATTAAGAATGCTTTCATACTATGCTGAACTTACAGGTGTATCTCTTGATTACCTTGCAGGCAGTGTTGACAAGAACTACCAGAATACAGCTCTTGATAATGAGATTATGCAGTTAGTATCTAAGCTTGACTCTGATACAAAGGAAAAGTTAATCTCTACATTAAGAATCTGGATTAACAACTAATTTAATTTTTATTCGTAAGCTAAAACTATTTGTAATGCAGTACTATGACTGCCATTACACAATATAACAGAACGGAGGTTAATGATAATTATCATTAACCTCCGTTTTACTTACTTGATTGTTAAGTTTATCTGTCAAAAGCTTATACAATTTTTATTTAACGTTAATCTAATCGATAACATTATCTGATAATCCTAAACCATTATCCCAGAAATGATTGTAGTTTTCCTATGATTATTTAAATAATGATGTCAGAAACAAAAGTCCCCGGTTTTAATGTCTGCGGATTGTTCCGTGCTGCTATGACTGTATCTTTTTCATCTGATAGAACTCACCCTTAAGCTCCATAAGCTCATCATATGTGCCATATTCAACACAGTGTCCGTCTGCTATAACTGCTATCTTGTCAGCATCCTTTATAGTCGACAATCTGTGTGCAACTATAAATGTTGTTCTATCCTTTGTAAGATTATTGAGTGCTTCCTGTATGAGCTTCTCAGATATACTGTCAAGCGCTGATGTAGCTTCATCAAGCACTATAACCTTAGGGTTTCTTATAAGCGCCCTTGCTATGGATATACGCTGTCTTTGTCCTCCTGACAGCTTTCCGCCATGCTCACCAACCATCGTATCAAGTCCGTCTGGAAGTGAGTCAATCAGGTCTGTAAGATTAGCTGCCTTTACTACTTCATTCAGCGTAGCTTCATCTACATTTTCAACACCATAAGTTATATTATCCCTTATAGTTCCTGAGAAAAGTATAGAAGTCTGTGGAACTACCGCCAGATGCTTCCTGTATGACCTTAAGTCAATGTCCTTCATATTGTGCCCATCTATAAGCACCTCACCCTGATTAACCTGATTAAAGCCAATAACAAGGTTAAGTATAGTTGACTTTCCTGCACCTGATTCACCTACAAGTGCTATAGTTTCACCCTTATCCACATGAAGGTTAAGCTCATGAAGAACTGGTCTATCTATATCATTGTATCTGAACATAACATTGTTAAAGTCAAACTCACCATCCACGCGGTCTATGACTTCTTTACCTTCATTATGCTCTATATCTTCCTCTAACAGTACCTCTCCTATTGAGTTTACTGACTCTATACCTTTAGCTATAGTTGGTATAAGTGACATAAGCGATGATACCTGACTTACGATAGTTGCAAAGTAACTCTGATACAATGTTATGTCACCCGGCATAACTGTTCCACGCACTGCAAGAAATCCTGTGAAGCCAAGGCAGACAACCTGAAATATCTGGAATATTGCCCAGCCCACCGAGCCGAAAAGTGACTGTATGATATCAAGTCTGTAACCTTTTTCTGCCACTGCAAAAAGCTGTCCGCTCATTTTTGAAACTTCTTCCTCCTCAAGCGCATGTGCCCTTGTTACAGGAATAAGCTCAACCATCTCCATAACTCTTGCGGAGGTTTCTTCCATTTCCTTACGGAACTCTGTGTTTCTCCTTTTCATAACATTTCTGAAGAATACCATGGTTGCCGCTGCAATAGGTGTAGTCAGCAGGAAAAATATGAATACAACCATACTCTTGTTAATAGTTACAACAAGTGCAATTCCTATATTTAATGCTATGCTAAGTATACTAAGAAACATCTGTGTCGACAGTGTTTCCACCGCCTCCACATCTCTCATTATCTTAGACTGCAATCGTCCTGACTGCGTTTCCTTGTGATAAGATATTGAAAGCTGCTGCAGCTTACGCACAAGAGCTTTTCTTAAGCCTGTTTCAGCATATCTTGTTGCAAGCGACTTGTACCTTGTATACATATAGTTCATCGGGACATTAAGTATGACAAGAAATACCATGATAACCGCCTGAATCATCATATTCTGGTAGGTTTCCGGTGAGCCGCTTGTAATATCATTTATAATATTCGCTGTCACTATAGGGAGTACCCATACAGGTGCGTGCTTTATAAAGAAAAATATAACCGCAAGAAAGAACTTGTGATAATTTCCTTTATAAAGTCCAAGTAATATCTGCATTGGATGCCCTTTGTGCTTTCTGTAGCACTCTATAAACCAGCTTTCAACATCTATTCCTTTAGGTGCTTTAAGATTCAACTTTTTCACCTTCTTCTTTATCTGATATTTTTTCGCCCGCCATATACGATAAAATTATATTAAAGCATTCTTCACTTCGTGCAATACTTTGCTCTGCTTTCATCGCACACCGCTCACTGCTTAATTATCTCATCGACATTGTCGGCTACGATTTCTTCGCCGTCACAGCCTGTTACATTTACATTCTTTAAGACAAGGGTCTTTATGTTGCTTACAACCATGCCCTGTCTGCTTGCCTCATCACAGCCTAACATCATCGCTGCAACTCCTGACTTCGCATTATCAGCATATGTTATATTGATATTCTCAAATACAAGCTCTTCTATCTTGCTTTCTGGAAGACCGCATATATATGTTCCTGCTACGTGGCAGTTCTTTGCATTGATGTTCTTAAATACAAACTTCTTTATAGATGGTGTTCTGTCATCTACTGGAAGAGGCTTCTTAGAACCAACATACTCTGTCTTTCCATCTGGGTCACAGAAGTAGAAGCTGTTTACAACGAAAGGTGTCATAACATTATCCATATCTATATTCTCGAAAGATATATCATCAAGCACTGAACGCTTTCCTCTTCCTCTTCTAGTCTTAACACGAAGTCCTCTGTCCGTATTCATGAACAGGCAGTCCTTAATATGAACATCCATAACTCCGGCAGCTATCTCACTACCAATAGTTACTGCACCATGTCCATCTCTCATGCAGCACTGTCTTACTATCATATTAGTTGTTGGAATATTGTACTTTTCAGCCATATATATTTTTCCAGACTTAATAGCTATACAGTCATCACCAACTGAAATATATGTTCCAAGTACAAGTACATCATCGCAGCTTTCCGGATCAAGACCATCTGTATTATGTGAATCAGCAGGTGCCTTTATCTTGACATCAATAAACTTAAGGTGGTTGCTGAAGTATGGATGAAGTGTCCAACAAGGTGAATTCTGTACAGTTATGCCCTGTAATGTAATATGCTCACAGTGATTTATAAAGAATAAGTTAGGTCTCCATGCTATATTACGTACCTTGCAGTTCTTCCACCAGTTATCGTGTGTTGTGCCGCCATCAATAGTACCTTCACCTGTTATAACTACATTTTTAACATTAAGTCCGCATATAATAGCTGCAAATGAGTCTACAGGATTACCTTCCCATGAAGACAGATTATATTCTGATCTTTCATCATATGACTCAATCATTCCAGGGAGAATAGCGAACTTCTCTCTGTCTGTAAATGCTAATAAAGTTGCACCCTTTGCAAGTTCAAGTGTAAGATCATCCTTTAAGAATATGCTTGATATTCTGTAAGTTCCCTCTGGAACAAGTACTCTTGTATTTTTCTTTGATGCCATAATAGCACACTGTATCGCATTGGTATCATCATGTTCGCCATCGCCATATGCACCAAAGTCTTTTACGTTGAGTGTAACAAACTCATAATCTGTATGGAAGCACACTGGACCGTATTCTTTTCCATCATATACAGCAGTTACTTCATAGTCTGTATCAGGCTTGAAGCCGTATAATGATGTTACCTGCTTGTCTGTATGTGCAAAATGCTCTCCATTAACGTATATATCATATTCCTTTTCTGAATAATACTTTCCTGACTCTGTTAATTCTACTACAGCATTTCTTGCTGTATTAGTTACTAATACTAACTCCATAATGCTCCTCCCTTACCGCGGCCATAATCCTGATATTCTCTGTTTCTGACTGTTTCACTGTATACTAATGCTGCCATGCTGATAATTGTATCATTGGCTTCTGTATCCTCACCTGTGAATATTTCACCAGACATAACCTTATCACATACACCTAACACAATGCCCTCATACTTTTCTGTGTGAAGAGCCTTCATACGGCAGCCCTTTAATACTGCATAAGCAAAAATAAGCTCTGCCTCATCATCCATATCGTCCATTCCTTCTGCTGTGACACCAGATTCAAGCACAGCCTTTACAGAAGCCTTATAGTAGTCCTGCATTTTTCTGAATATCTCATATATCATCTGGTCCATAACTTCCATCGTATCAATAAGTGAAGCTGCGTAGACAGATAATGTCCTTAATGCCTTTGTTCTGTCCTGAGAATACTTTACAGTAGCAAAAAGCTCATCATTCATGGCATTATACTGACCTATAACATCATTGTACTGCTCTTTTCCACCATCCTTAGTTTCATATGCCATATAAAATGTTTCATACTGGTACGCCTTGCAAAGACACTTCTTATCATCTGCATCCTTAAAGTAACCATTATCATTTCTTTCAAAATCCTTGAAGCCTTTTGCAAGTTCTATTGCAGCATTTCTGTACTTTTCATCACCTGTAAAGTCAAATGCTGTATACATGGCTGTTCCTGACATAAATCTTTTAAGCTCATTCTTATTAACGCTGTCTAATACACTGCTTTCAAGCACTTTGTCAAGCGCTTCTGTAAGTGCATCTGCCGCCTCTTCACTTCTTAATGCCCTGTAAAGTGAAGAAAGTGCATTAAGTCTTAATCCAAGAGCATACACATCTTTATTGCTTATAAAATCATCAATCTGTGATAGCTTTGAAAACATAATTTTTTCCAATTCTGCATCTCTGTTAATTATCATATTAATCCTCTTTTCTGCGCACGTTTTATGCAGCCCTGCTGCAATGTTGTAATGCTTTGTGTCAGGTGCGCTAAGACACATCTTATTATCAGATATATCTGATTACTCTATATACTTGAAATAATCAAACATCGCATAGTACTCATCTGTTCCATGTCTGCCATCCGCATCCGTATACTCACTTCCGTATGTTCCAGCGAAAGCATACATACCTATCATGGCTCCTGTAAATCTCTTGCCCTTTTTGTAGCCCTCATCACACAGATAGTAAACATTATCAAGAACCGCTGCTTTTCTATAATCTTTCTCATCATAGCTGTATGAAAATGTACGTCTTAAGTAATTCGTATCACACTTTAAGTAAATATATGGATTACTGTTATCCACCTGTATACCCTCATGTGTTATCACTTCTTTGCCTATCTTTTCAACTATGTTCAACATAAGTCTAGGTTGTTCCTCTAGTGTTGCAAATATACCAAACTTAATATATGTATTCTCATCATAGTAACATGTCATACCACAATTCTGACCCGGATACAGCTCTGGCATATTCATCTTGCATATTGCACTGAACTTAAAATGCTTCTGTCGTCTTAACAGTATATTTCTTGCTTTCATAGAGTCAAGGTCATATAAACTTCCCTTAACATATACATGCGAATCTGCAAGATTAATTCCATCTGGCTCTGGAACTCTTGAGAACCACCATTCCTTGCTTAAGTCAATTCCATTAAAATCATCATCCGACTCTGACTCCCATATAGTTTCAGGAAGTTCCGGCTTTACCTGAAGTGCACTCGGACCATTAAGATTATTGACTATAGGCCATCCGTCAGCCGTCCATGTTATAGGGTCAAGAGCTGTTTCCCTTCCTAATATGCTGTAGCCATCGCCTATCTTTCTTCCGCACAAATATACCATATACCACTGGCCATTTTGTGTCTGCACTGGCTTGCCATGTCCACACCTTTGTATAATCTCATCAGGATTATTCTGTCGCATAATAGGATTATATGGACAAGGTTCATATATTCCCTTAAGTTCACGGCTTCTTGACACTGTTATTCTGTGTCCCGGACCAGTTCCTCCTTCTGCCTCAAACAAATAATAATATCCATCTTTCTTTAAAAGATGCGGTCCCTCAGGCGCTCTCTTGTTATCTCCATAATACAAAAGTTCTGCCTTTGATATCTGCTTGGTGGCATCCTCATTCAGCTCAAATATTCTTGCGCCTCTGTTAAGAAGCATATATCTTCTTCCATCATCATCGTTAAATATAGATGGATCTATTCCGTCCTCATCAATGATAGCAGGCTTGCTGTAAGGTCCTTCTGGGTGTTCTGAACTTACAACTATCTGCTTTCTGTATACAATGCCCGTATCATTAAGCCTGTATGTTGCTGTTATATAGAACTTACCCTTATAGTATGATATATCCGGTGCCCAGTATCCTCTTCCACCTTCAAGCTCATTGATATTCGCCCAATCTGGGTTTGTTATCGCATATCCGATAATTCTCCAGTGGACAAGGTCTTTTGAATGTGAAACTGGTATACATGGATAGTATATAAATGATGAATTAACCATATAGTAGTCTTCACCAACTCTTACTATAGAAGGGTCTGGATACATTCCTGTCCTTATAGGATTGTGATACATATCCTTAAGCTTATGTCCTACTGCCTTTTCAAAATATTCTTCAAGCTCCAGAAAATGATTCTGATGTGCTATCTCATATGGTGTCAAAAGATTAACATCTCCTGACAAAGGGGACATTCCTACTCTTTCAACAAGATACCTACAAGTCTCCACGTTACCAGACATAGCAGCATAATGAAGCATATTTTTGTTATTATCATCATGTATATTCATACTTGCTCTTGAATACTCCACAATGTACTTAACAAGTTCAAGATTGCCTGTCTTTGCTGCAAGAAGAGCCATAAGAACACCATGTTCATCCTTTTCATCTATAAGATTAGGCTCATTCTCCAATATTGATTTAACTTCTTGAATATTCTCAAGATATATCGAATCTGCTAACTTTCTCATCCTACACCACCTTATCCATATCTTTATCTCTTTATAGACTGTATTGCCTATCAGCCATAACGCTGCAATTATACATACAACTTATTGTTATCCTGCTGATTATCTAATTTTATCATATAGACATAGCTATTTCTACATATAAAAACTCATATACACAAAAAAAGACGGAAATGGTATTGCCATTTCCGCCCTTTATAATTACTAAAAATTATATGCTTTTATTACTCCTTAACAGCACCTACGTTAACACCCTGTACAAAGTACTTCTGACAGAATGGATAGATAATCATGAATGGTAAAATAGCAACGATTGTAGATGCATTAGAAATTGTGTTTGGATCTACTGAATCATCGTTAGGAATGTTACTATCCATAACCATGTTACGAAGCTTAATCTGGAAGTTGTAGTACTTATCTGTTCTGATATAAATCTTGAAGTTTGTATAATCATTCCAGAATGTTACGGCAAACATAAGACCGATTGAAGCAAGGGCAGCCTTAGAAAGTGGTAACACAATCTTAAAGAATATACCCATAGGTGAGCATCCATCAATCTGAGCAGCTTCGAAAAGCGCTTCTGGAATACCTTCGAAGAAGTTTCTCATAAGTACTAAGTTATATACGTTGATAGACATAGGTAAAATTACTGCCCACAATGTATCAAGTAAGTGTAAATTCTGCATAACTAAGTACTTAGGAACCATACCACCATCGAATATCATTGTGAATAATAACATATATGCAAAGAAGTTTCTTCCTGGCATTTCCCACTGAATAAGAACGTAACCACCAAGAGTAGCAAGTAATAATCCCATAAATGTACCAACAATTGTTGTTATAAATGAGATAATTAATGGTCTAAATAAAGCTGTTCTCGAGAAGATAGCAGCATAACCACCTACTGAAAATGTACTTGGCCACCATCTGAAGCTTGTTGCTGAATGAGCATCAAATGAATCTACAATAACCTTCCACATAGGAAAAAGAATTAACAATGAAACCAATATAAAGAAGATTGCATTGACTATTGGGAAGATTTTGAATTTTTTCTTTTTCTTTTTATAAACTAACTGTTCTTCACTCATCGTCTAACCTCCTATACAATTCCACGTCCACGGACTTTTTTACTTGCGTAGTTACAACCAAGTACAAGAATCATACCTACAAATGACTTAAATAAACCTACGGCTGTTGTATAACCATAATCAGAGAATGAAGCCGAGAATGTCTTATTGTAAACGTATGTCTGTAATACCTGAGATACATCGTATGTACCAGCACTCTGTGTAACGAATACTGATTCAAAAAGGTTCATAACCTTAGCAAGGTTAAGAATAAATACTGTGATGATTGTATTAGCTAAAGCTGGAAGAGTGATATATATAAGTCTCTTGAATCTGTTAGCACCATCCATCTGGGCAGCTTCGTAAAGTTCTGGGCTGATACCTGATAATGTAGCAAGGAAAAGAATAGTTCCCCATCCTGTATCCTTCCATACGTTCATAACGAAGAATGTACCTGTCCAATACTTAGAACTACCAAAGAAATCTATAGGATTACTGATAAGTCCCATATTCATTAATGTACCATTAACAACACCTGAGCTGTTAACTGAAAGAATCATCTTAAATACAGCAGCAACTACAACCCATGACATAAAGTGAGGTAAGTAGATGATTGTCTGTACTGTTTTCTTGAATGCCATGTTAGTAATCTCGTTAAGAAGAAGTGAGATGATAACTGCGGCACCTGTATTAAGTATTAACTTAACGATTGATAATACGAGTGTATTTCTAAATGCCTGCCAGAAATATGTATCAAATTTTAACATAGTCTGGAACTGGAAAAGTCCTACGTAATATGGGTTAGCTAATACATATGATGTGAACGCATAACGACATCCTAACATTGGCCAGTAGAAGAATAACATAACCATGATGAATACTGGGAGGTACATAAGATAAAATCCTCTGTAGTAGAACATCTTCTGCGTAATGCTCTGATTTAATGAGTTCGATAAGTATTTGCTATCTACTCCAAGGTCTTTCTTGAATAACTTAACAATATCCCAGAATACACCAACGATAGCAATGATAAGTCCAAGTATAGTAATATATAAACCTGAACCAATTGAATAAGTATTACCACCATATCCATTTGATAATAAATCAGATATATTATGGTAAACATACTTTAAAGCACCAGTCTTAGTCTTACCATCTGTACTACTAAACTGAAATGCAAACATAGAAACTATAGAAACAACTGTAGCAAGTACTGAAGTTACTATAGATAACTTTTCTTTTTTAGCAACAACTAAAAGAATACCAACAACAATAAGTATCATATAAAGATACCACATAAATGGTACGTTGATATTCATAAATCCAAATGCATATGCCTTAGGTGTATAACCATCCATAAGCTGTTCATTTGACTTAACGAATGGAAGCAATCCGCCTAATAACATGATGACCATACCAATAATAGCTAAATATTTAGTATTACCAGTTGGCTTTCCATTAAGTGCTCCACACTTAGGGCAAACCTTTGCCTTCTTAGGAAGCTCTGTTCCACAAGACTTACACTGCATCTTTATACCCTTCTTTCCTAATATTATAGTAACAATGCCTATTAAGCAAAAATCGTGCCAGAAGACCAGGTCTCCTGGCACGACCATATGTGATAACAAGTATCACTAATATACATATTAAGTAGTATTAAATCACTAATTACTTACCAGCGAACTGTGCATTTAATGACTTAACAGCTGCTTCAACCTTAGAACCAACAGTGTTAGTATATTCTGTCATACCCTGATCAACTGTCCATTCTCCTCTGGCTACCTTATCAACTACTGTATATCTTTCTGTGTTGATATCACCAACAAGCTTACCGACTTCTTCTGTCATAGCAGGAGAATCAACTAATGTAGAGTTCTGGAAGAACATATCTGAGCTCTCTGTAACGTTAGCTGGCTGTTCTGCCTTTCCAGGATCCTTACCATTAGCGAAACCAGCAAGAACGAGGTTACAATCAAGATGAGCCTTAGCATACTTTGTCTTAGGATTAGACTTCTTACCAAGGAATTCGAATGAACCATCATCCTTTAAATTGTAGTAATATCCCTTAGGACCATATTCCCAAAGTGTCTGGATATCACCACCATCTAACATCTTATCAAGGAAGTACTTGAAGATTCCTTCTGCCTTACCTGTTTCAGCTGCATGAGATGTGATACACCATGATGGTGCAAGTCTTTCTGCATACTTACCAAGTTCCTTAACTGGAAGGAGAGGAATAAGAGAATCATCAAGACCAGCTGTTGCTAAGTAACCTCTTAAAGTATCAGCCCACTGACCAGCCCAGTATGTAAATACACCTGATTCTGTCTTAGGATCTGATGACTTGAAATCGTTACGTGCTGTAGCAGTTGTCTTTGTGCTTGATTCCTTATTGATAAGACCATCATTAACAGCGTCCTGAATTCTCTGAAGAGCATCCTTCATTTCCTGCTGTGTGAAACCATCTACATACTCACCCTTAGCCTGATCATAGTAGAATGTAAACTGTGCATTCTGATAGAATTCAGGAAGATAGTTTGTATAAGGTGCTTCCTTTGAATAGAAACCAGGAGCTGAGATTACGTAATCAACACCCTTAGCTTCCTTCATCTTCTTAAGCATTTCGTAGTACTCTTTATATGATAATGGTGTCTTCTTTAATTCATCAGCGCTGTAACCTGCTGCTGTTGCCCAAGCTTCCTTAACATATGTAACACATCCGTTACCACGAGTAGGAACAAAACCATAAAGAGCCTTTTCGCCATCAACGCCTCTAACATAGTTAGCCTGCATAATCTTTTCAGCATCTGAGATAAGTCTTCCAGAAGCCTTTGTTGCTGAATTAGCCCAAGCATCTGTCATATCCCAAAGAAGACCCTGGCTGGCATAAAGAGCTAAGTAGTCAGATGAAAGAATAATTACATCTGGCATAGCACTTGCATCAAGCATTGAGTTAGCTACTGCATCATAGTATGAGTTGTGATCTGGACGAACAACTTCAAAGTCAAGTTCTGTTAACTGCTTAAGCTGCTCATCGAACTTGTCACCCCATTCTTCCATCTGAGGTACTGTACCATCAACCATAACTGTGAATGATTCTGGCTTTTCTACGCTTGCCCAATCTACTGTTGCTTTGTTTTCTGTTGAAGCATTGTTATTTCCACATGCTACAAGACCCATTACTGAAGTAAGTGTTAAACCTACAGCAGTAAGTTTTTTAACTGTCTTTCTCATAAACTTGTAAACCTCCCTATATATATTGGTTCTTGTGGGAACCGCCCCACTTAATATGTTTTGACATAGATATATTACCATTTTTGTACTATTTTAACAAGACTATTTTTAACAATTCTTGTATTTTTTTTGATTTTTTTGTGAAATCCAGTATTTGTGCGGCTTTTTGCATTCATATTTTTTAACATTTTGTTAACATAGAGGGTCTTTTGTATTCTTTTTGAATATTTTTAACAGTTTTGAAATTCGATATTTTATGTAAATTTTGCACTATTATATCTGTTTTTTCAGCATTTTTTTACACCACATTAACAACCTTTTGGAGAATTTATCTAAATCAATCACTAAAATTGTGCTTATTTACCAGCGTTAATTTTTTATTCACACTTTAAACCTTACTGACATTCATACATTTAATCATTTTTTACAAAATTATTATTTCTCCAGAACTTTTTTTGCAGAATTTCACATTTTTTTTATCTTCCATCACCACATTACCTGAAAATGCATCTGTTATTCTTTTCTCCAATATGCCCGCTTTTTCTTCAGCAGCAGCAAGTTTTATTGTAACGTCTGCACCAAAGTCCGTATCCATAATATCAACACCGATATCGTTACATATATACTGTAACTTTCCATATACATTGTAGTCTGTAACTATTACCGCTGTTATTCCACTGCTTACCACTGCTGTTTCTGCAATCTCAAGTCCTGCCTTTGATGCTGCCTGATAAGCCCTTATAAGTCCACCTGTTCCAAGAAGTACTCCACCAAAATATCTTGTGACTACTATGAGACAGTTCGTAAGACCTGATGTACTTATAATATCAAGTATAGGTTTTCCAGCTGTCCCCTGTGGTTCACCATCGTCAGAAAATCTTTGTACCTGCCCGTTATCTCCTATTATATAGGCATAGCAGTTATGTCTTGCATCCCAGTACTTTTTCCTCACCGCATTTATATACTGTTCTGCTTCATCTTCATTTTCCACACTAAATATATGTGCTATAAAACGGGACTTTTTCTCCTCTATCTCCCCTGTGCCATTCTTTAATATAATGTTCATTATTATTCTCCTGTCCTTGTATTGTAAGATTTCTCTATTAAAATTAAAACCATAAATAAACAGCTTCAAAATACTCCGCCAAAAGTATGCCGTATCCAAAGTTTTTGACCCTTATATAAATATATGGTATAATATCATATATATATTGTCAGGGTCAAAATGTATTTTACCACTGACTGATGCCCATAAATTGCTCCATTGCTTTGCAATTCTCACAATATATGGCATCACATATCTGCCACTCAGAACAATATGGAGGTTTTACAATTATGAATTATGGTGGAAACGGCATAAGACGAAAGAAAAAGCTTCTGAACTCATCTGCTACCAAGTTCAAGACGAAGTTCGGCATTTTTATTGTCAAGCTTCTGCTTGTATGTGCTATAGCAGTTGTAATCGGAGGTTCGTGCCTGGTTTTTGGTGCCGCGCAGGGTATTATACAGAGCGCGCCTGACATATCATCCATCAATGTGTCACCAGAAGGCTTTGCCACAAAGATATACGATAATGAAGGAAACGAAATACAGACTCTTGCCAAAACAGGAGCTAACCGTATATATGTTTCCCTTGACCAGATACCTGTTGAGCTTCAGCACGCATTCGTTGCCATAGAGGATGAACGTTTCTATAAGCACAATGGCATTGACCTTCAGGGTATTATGAGAGCTGCAATGATTACTGTATCAGACGGAGAAATGTCACAAGGTGCAAGTACTATCACACAGCAGTTATTAAAAAACAATGTTTTCAACGCTTATAATGAGTCTACTATGGAAAAAATAAAGCGCAAGGTACAGGAACAATATCTTGCTATAAAGCTTGAAACTGTTATGTCAAAGGATAAAATTCTTGAAAACTACCTTAATACTATCAATTTAGGAAATGGTTATTATGGTGTACAGGCTGCCGCTAACGGATACTTCGACAAAGACGTTTCCGAACTCTCATTAAGTGAATGTGCAGTTCTTGCTTCCATTACAAAGAACCCATCAAGACTTAATCCTCTAAGAAATCCTGATGATAATAAGGATAGACAGATTGCAGTTCTTAACAATATGTTAACACAGGAATATATCTCATCTGAAGAATACAGCGAAGCTGTAGAAGATGACGTATATGCAAGACTTGAAGGTATTGATGTTTCTGCTACTGCTTCATCAACAAACTACTCTTACTTTGTTGATGAAGTAATAGAACAGCTTATCAATGATCTTATGGAACAGAAAGGCTACTCGAAACAGCAGGCAACCAATATGATATATGCTGGTGGTCTTTCTGTGTATACAACACAGGATATGTCTATGCAGGAGGCAGCAGACTCTGTGCTTAATGACCCTGGATACTATCCTTCAAACACTTACTTCACCATCAACTACAACCTTACGGTCAAGGAAGCTGATGGAACATTTTCTTACTACTCACAGAATAATATGGAAAAGTGGTTTCAGGAAAATGTGAATGAAAACTTCAGCCTTACTATGAACGATGAGGATGCCGCACAGAATTATATCGACACATACAGGGATGCCATGACAGAGGACGGCGGCGCTGTAACTTATGAAAAGTCTTACTTTGTCATACAGCCACAGATATCATTCTCTATTATGGAACAATCAACAGGTTACGTAAAAGTACTTGTTGGTGGACGTGGTGATAAAAGTACTGACCGTGGTCTTAACCGTGCCACTAATGATGTTGCAAGACAGCCAGGTTCTTCTATTAAACCTCTTGTTGCCTATGGACCTGCACTTGATACTGGTGCCATAACATTAGCTACCGCTATAGATGATGCACCTTATTACTACTCTGGTTCCGGTGCAAGACTTGTAAAGAACTATACAGAAGGCGAATATCTTGGATATATAACTGTAAGAGCTGCACTTACACGCTCACAGAATGTACCTGCCGTAAAGGTACTGACACAGATTACACCAAGTGTTGGCTTCAGCTACCTTCAGAAGTTTGGTCTTTCAACACTTGTATCCCCACAGAATCCAGTCAATGGAAACCATGATGTGGTACAGTCTCTTGCACTTGGAGGTATGACTAAGGGTGTAAGTAATATAGATATGACAGCTGCATATGCTGCTATTGCCAATAAAGGCGTGTACACAAAGCCTATATATTATACCCAGGTACTTGACAGCGAGGGTAATGTTTTAATAGATAACTCTATACCTGAAACACATAAGGTTCTTAAGGAATCATCTGCATGGCTTCTTACAAGTGGAATGGAATCTGTTGTAAGTTCTGGTACGGCTACCCGTGCAAAGGTTTCTAACCAGCCAACAGCAGGTAAGACAGGTACTACACAGTTTGATACTGATATATGGTTCTGTGGATTTACACCTTATTACACAGCATCTATATGGGTTGGTTATGATGACAACTCAAGAACTGTAAGCTCTATAAACCACACTTCTATATGGCGTGCTATTATGGAACAGGTTCATGAAGGACTGCCTTCTGGTTCATTTGAACAGCCAGACGATATAGTCCAGGTAGCTGTATGCTCCAAGTCAGGAAAATTGCCAGTTGAAGGCTTATGCGACTCTGACCCTCGCGGAAGCTGTATCATAACGGAGTACTTTGCCGCTGACAACCAGCCTACTGAGCAGTGTGATACACATGTTAAAGTAACTATATGTAATGATTCTGGTGATGTCGCCAACACTGGATGTACTAATGTCACAACAAAGATATTAACCAAAAAACCATCAAGTGACTCATTAGGAAGTAGTGAATCCGGTTATTCAACAAGAGATGCTGAGTATTCTATAACAGAGGACAAGCTCACAAAGCTCTGCTCTCTCCACCAGTCAGCGGCTACTATACCTACAGAAGAAAGTTCAACCAGTGGTGAAACTAACACAGGCGCAGGCTCTGAAAGCACAACAACTGCAGCAACAACATCAGCCACTAACAAGCAGGACTCTTCTACAACTAAAGCAACGCAGAAAACAACTAAAGCAACGCAACATAATTAATAAAAATGCGGATGAGAGTGAACAGGAACTTTGTATTAATAACATTCATGTTCACTTTCATCCGCTTATATTTTACATTTCTTTTTATCACTTTTTCTTCATTTTCGGGTCAAATACCCATGATGCAATATAGCCAAATATAAGTGCCGCTGACACTCCTACAGCGCACGACTGGAAACCTCCCTTAAACAGTCCAAGAAAGCCTGCGTTATCTACTGCCATCTTCATCCCCTTCCACAGTACATTTCCAAAGCCTGTGAGTGGTACACTTGCTCCTGCACCTGCAAATTGCACAAGCGGTTCATATAAACCGACTGCTCCAAGCACTATTCCTGATGTTACAAGTATAACCATTATGCGCCCAGGCATAAGTTTTGTTTTCTCCATAAGTATCTGAGTAAGCACGCATATTATGCCGCCTACTATAAATGCTTTAACATAGTCCATACTCTTAGTTCCTTTCCATATTTATTTTAAGCTGCTCTCTATTGCTTGTGTACATTCTCATAAATTCCTATATTCAGAAATATTATAAATATATCCGCAAATAACATCACTTAGCTACACTTTCAAGCACAATACCATGTGCAATGCCCGGAACTGACTTTCCCTCATTGAAGCTTACCTGTGAAAGAAGCGCACCTGTCGGTATAAACAGTACTCGTCGCATATCACCGCTTCTAAGCTTTGAAAGTATAAAGGTTTCAAGCACTACAGCACTACAGCCACAGCCGCTTCCTCCCGACATTGTCCCCTGTTTTTCCGACTCATATATCTGCATGCCGCAGTCCGTGTATATGCCGCTTATGTTAATGCCCTTTTCCTTTAAAAGGTCTAACAGTATTGTCCTTCCTATATCACCAAGGTCGCCTGTTATAACCATATCATAATAGTCATTTTTTATCTCAAAGTCATTATAATTAGCAGCTATAAGCTGTGCCGCCGCTGGTGCCATACAGGCACCCATATTCATTGAGTCCTTCACACCATAATCGACTATTTTGCCCGTTGTTATGCCCTTTACTATGACATCATATGGATAGTCGCGGTATGCTCCAAGCCGGTCCTTATTATCACAGCTTAGTATATAAGCTCCTGCTCCTGTCACTGTCCATGTTGAGCTTACAGGGCGTTGGTTTCCGTAACCCAATGGAAATCTGAACTGTTTTTCAGCACTTGCAAAATGGCTTGAGGCAAGCGCCACAACATCACTGGCATAACCTGCTGCCACACACATAGCACCTAGCGATATCGACTCTCCCATGGTCGAGCAGGCACCATACAGACCAAACAAAGGCACATTATACTCCTGCAATCCAAAGGAAGTCGCTATAAGCTGTCCCAAAAGGTCGCCTGCAAATATATATCTTATCATATCGGGCATATATCCTGCCTTTGTCATAAGTGTTTCAAATGCAAGGCTTTGAAGCTTACTTTCTGCCTCCTCCCATGTATTCATGCCAAACAGGTCATCATCAGACACGACATCAAAGCAGCAGCCAAGTGGTCCCTGCTTTTCCTTGCTTCCTGCCACACTAGCCCCTGCTTTAATGTATACATTATTATCAAAACTAATACTCTGCTTTCCTACTATCATACACTACACTCCGTTCCTTAGAAACAGTATTAAAATTCATTGTTTCTGTAATGTGTAGTGTATACATCAGCAGCCATATTTATACATATTTATAATTATGATTACATATCTTATTTATCACACCTGACAGATGTTAACTTTTAATTGTATATATATATGCTACAGTATGTTTATAACATAATCCTCCGGCTACGCTTCATTTCTTAATATATCAAGCGTATGCGCCGCTGCGCCAAGCATATCGGCTCTCTCACATGTTGAAAGATGATACTTTATGAATTCGCCAAACTCCTCGTCCGTGAGCTTATTAAGATATGGTCTTATGTAATTCGCAGCCCCGTCCGGTGATATTATCTGTATTCTTGTAAGACCTGCCTCACTGTTAAGCTGGGCGATATCTTCTGTTCTCATATAATCATAAAGGTCTTTTTTTGAGGATACTGTATGGTAATCCTCTGTCAGTCTGCCCTCATCAAGACACTCCATAATGTGCTGTTCCTTGAAAGCATATGTTATAACACTGTATTCATTCATAAGATACGCAACAAGAATAATCCCTCCCGGTCTTACTACTCTCTTAGCCTCCATAAGCGCCTTAAGCTTGTCTTCATGTGAAAAAAGGTGATACATCGGTCCAAAAAGAAGCGCCATATCAAACTCACCATCACTAAATCTTTTAAGCTTTAATGCATTGCCCTGATATGCCTTAACCGATGAATTCTTTGCCTTAAGAAGTCCAAGATTATGCTTTACAAGCTCAACTGCTGACACATCATATCCCTCATTGGCAAGCGGTACGCTGTATCTTCCTGTACCAGCCCCTATATCAAGTATCCTTATAGGCTTTTCATCACTCTCTGACTCCTCTTTTAACTTATCAAGATACTTATGGATATACTTCATTGATGTTATGTATTCGACCTGACCATGCCTTGAGTCAAGTCGTTTTTCCTCGTTAAACTTATTATAATGCTGTTCTAATTCTGTCATTGACATATTTATTAATCTCCATTCCTGCGGTTGTATATTACTAGATATTATCATAACTTCTTACATATATTGTATAAATATATTATGACAATGCCTGTTATCTCTGCATTATTTATATTATTACTATATTTTTACATAAAATAAATCATTTTCGTTCGTGACTCAGATACATTTAATAAAATCACAATAGATAATCAAATTTTTAAAATAGCTTAACAATCCAGTATATAAGCCCTGCCAGCCAGCTAAAGAATATACCGTAAAGTATAACCGGACCTGCTATCGTGAATATCTTACAGCCTATTCCGAATACCTGTCCTTCTTTCTTGTATTCTATCGCAGGCGATGCCACACTATTAGCAAACCCCGTGATAGGCACAAGACTTCCAGCACCTCCCCAGCTTGCCATCTTTGGATATATTCCAAGTCCTGTAAACAATGCACTTAAGAATACAAGTGTTATCGTAGTATAGGAAGCTGCATCATCCACTGATAATCCCCCCATCTTAAAAAGATTAGTGATAATCTGCCCGACTGTACATATACATCCGCCCATTATAAAGGCCTTAAGACAGTTTAGAGGACAGCTTGCCTTCTTCGTCACGCTTTCCACATACTGGTTGTAACTTTCATTTCTTTTACTGACATCCTGAACCATAATAATCCTCCATTATTAAAATCAAACTATTATTAGGATGTCTGTATTATCTATTATTATACATTATCATACAATTATTTCGAGCTTATCAAACCGCAATATATTTCAACATTGTAGTTTGTAGATTTAAAGTATTATACATCTTTATTAATATAAAATGACTTATATTTCCCCATTCATAATTAACATTTATCATAATCACACTTAACCCGGTATCTGCCGCTATTCCAGATAACATAATTCTCTAATCTTCCAGCTTCCTTCATACATGTAATTCCCTCACCCGTATTAGGATGTTTTCTTGTATACAACTGGTCTGATATGAATATAACCATAAGTGCCACGCATACAGGAATAATAATCTGCAGCTTTACTTTCCTGAAATAATTATCAAGAAATGGCGCTACAAAGTATACGATAATCATTCCACCTATACCAAACGCAAGCAGTCCCTCTGCGCATATTCGTCCGTGTAGATTAAGGAAAAAACCTGTATAATCCCACCATCTCTGTCCATCATGTGTAAGCTCAAGCACAAGTCCTGTAAAGTACTCGACAACTCCACACAGTATCACAGCAAGCACGAATTCCACCGCCGGTTTTTCCCTGAACTTCTTTAATAATATAAGTATAAGCAGACCGCCCACACCATATATAGGCAGCCATGGACCATGCAGCACACCACGGTTTGCAAATGAATGATACAGTATGACATGTGAAGATACTTCCCAGAACCAGCCTATAAATGACATACAGAAAAATATAAGTATAAGCGATGGAATTGAATAATTACGCATATATACTGTACTTTCAAAGTTAGCCCTGTGTTCCTTTAATATAAACAGCCTTGAAGGATATGACTCCTTCAGCACCTCCTGCTTACATCTGTCAACTTTTATCTGCTCTGCCTTTGCATCCTCAAAATGCCTTTCATTATTCGTGTTAAAAAGAATAACGCCAAACCAGTCGGCAAGCACTTTTCTTAACTTCTTAAAGTACCTTATATCTGACTGCGATATATCATCAATAAACCTTTTTTCTGGGTCCTCCTGCTTCATATACTCATATATATCTGCATAAGCTGCCTTAAGCTCATCATCCGTTGCAATCTCATAAAGATACTTATCGCATAGTTTCTCAACTATAGCTATATTGTTTTCTTTAGCTGTATCTCTTAAGCTTACATACATTTCTGTAAAAAATGCTGTTTTATATGGATTGGCAAAGAATACCCCGACAAGACCAAATGTCACAAAACTAAGCAGCGACCAGCCGATAAATGACAGGCTGTAGCAAAAGCTCCTCCACTTATACCCGTCCATCATTTTCCTTGACAGCGTTATCGCCTCAGCTGCGCTAAGGTTAGGATTTTCAGCTATGATATATGGCACAAGCTGATAAGAGAATGGCTTGATAAATGCGCCGACAACCGTTAGTGACCACAGTATCGTAAACACATCCTTTACAAGCAGCACCCACGCAACATGCATCCATCTTTTCACACGCATAAGAAACATAAACTTGTTGGCACCGGCCTTTTTATAGGTACGGCTTTCAAGAAATATTCTTCTTGATATGACGATATAGCACATTTTTATCATATATCTTATGCCAAAGTAGACAATAAGCGACAGTATGAGAAGAAGTATGACAACCGCCTGTCTTGACCCCGTAACGCCGTATATGACATCAACTATCATAAACACAACCGCACCGGATGAGAAGCTGTTTACAACAGAGGAGAGTATGCCTGACGTTCTTCCCAATATTTCACCCGCATTTGCCTTTGCATTATCTATAATATTCTCTGAATTAATCTTTCCCTGCTCTTCGTTATTCATAAGTACCGAAACTACGGCATTAAGCAGTGCACCCTTTGTACGGTTATCAATATCAGTTGTGACAAAAGTTACACCCTGCTCCTCTATAGACCTCTCCTCATCAGGATTATCGGATATACTCTTGTATACGGATACAGGCATCTTAAGAAGATTAAAAGTTTCTGTGAATTCACTTCCTATAAATGCTGCTATAAGGCAGACAATAAGCAGAAACCAATAATGTGTTTTTATTATTTTCTTAGCGCTGCCCGCAAGCTCTTTTCTCTTTAACATATATAATAAACTCCTTTGTACCTATTGATTACACACGATACTCACGCATAAGCTACAAGATAGTATATCAGATGTCCAACACATTTTCCAACAGCTATAAATAAAACTATAAAACCCAGGCCCTTCTTAAGCCTTACACGGTGCGTAAGTATTGGAAGTGCCTTGACAGTTTCTGCAAGACATATAAGAAATGTGCCTATAAATATTCCTGATACCAGCCCGTATATAAGAAGTCCTGCCACACCTGCATGCAATGGAAGGTCAAATATATCCCATATATTTCCAAGACCCGCACCGATTATAATCATTTCCTCATATAGCATTATATGTTCCTTAGTGTCTGTGACATCCGCATATCTGTTAATCAGACCTATGCTTGATATAAGCGCAAAAAGTCCTGTTGCTGTGACAAGCCCTGCAGCAGCTCCGACTGCTATAAGACCTGCTATCTTTAATATCAGCATTTTCTAGCACCTTCATAATGGTCTTTAACGTGGCGCGGCATCTCATAGCTGCTGTCTATAAGTGTCTGTGTTTCATCCTTAACATACTGGTTCATAGCAACCTCTATCGGAGTTGGTGCCTTACTTAACTTACGTCCCATAAAATGGTCATAGAATACGGCTATTCCTGAAAAAAGTCCAACGGCATACGCTATTTCTATGACATTATAATCCGCATAATTATCTGCCCCTGACATCTTGTATATCTGCTCAAATATCTCCGTTGTACTTACATCATTATTGTAAGCCATAATTGCATATGCACTTCCTATGAATATTATTATGCATACGATTATGGTAAGAAGCACATTTGCCCACGCTGGCTGGTTATTCTTTCTATACTCTATAACCGCATCGCTCTCACCTATATTATTCACCTCAATGGTGTCATCTATCTGGCTTATGCACGATATAAGCTGCATGACATTGATACACACCCTGTCCTTTTTAACCTTGTAAAAACCTACCACCTTTATGCTTTTAATGCGTGCAAGCAGCTTTTTATCAGCGTATACATCGGCTATATCTGACAGATACACATCCTTCTTGTTAGTCTTTGTAAGCTGCCTTAACTTAAGATACACCGTCTTTGACATATTAATTCCTCCATTCCTGTAAGAATATATGGAGTATTGGCTTAATTATTCATTTTTATACGTGTTACACAAGATTTTTTCTCATCTTTTCCAGTATTTTCTTTTCAAGGCGTGACACCTGCACCTGCGATATTCCAAGTATGTCAGCAACCTGTGTCTGTGTATAATCTTCATAATATCTCATTCTTATAATACTCTGCTCCCTCTCACTAAGAGATGCTATGAGTTCTCTTACAACTATGTTGTCAATAACACTCTCGCTGTAGTTATCTTTTCCCTCAAGCTTGTCTATAAGACAGACTTCATTACCATCCTTCTGATAGACTGTCTTGTATATGGACTCTACTGTTTCATTGGCTCCCATAGTAACTATTATATCTTCTAAGGCTATCCCTGTCGCCTCTGATATCTCCTCTAATGTCGGCTCTCTGTTTAGTGAAGCCTTAAGCTTCTCTGCGGCAAGCATACACTTGTAGCTGTTCTCCTTTATGCTTCGGCTGACCTTTATTATACCGTCATCTCTTAAAAACCTTTTTATTTCGCCGGTTATCATAGGAACTGCATATGTTGAAAATCTTACATCATAGTCCATATTAAAGTTGTCTACAGCCTTTATAAGACCTATGCAGCCTATTTGGAACAAATCTTCTATCTCTACGCCCCTGCCCTTAAATCTCTGGACTATACTCCATATAAGGCCGCTGTTTTCTATAACAAGCTGCTCCCTTGCCTGCTTATCATCATTGTGTGCTTTTATAATCAGCTCTTTGGTATGATCACAAGCATGCACACCCATTCTATATGTTACTATCTCCTATCTTTTTCTTCATAATAACAGTCGTTCCCTTCTGTTTCCTTGAATGAACTTCAAGCTCGTCCATAAATGCCTCCATAAATGAAAATCCCATGCCGGAACGCTCAAGCTCAGGTTTAGTTGTAAACAGAGGCTCCATTGCCCTGTGAATATTATCTATTCCCACTCCGTCATCCTTTATCTTTATTGTTACCTCATTATCCTTTAGCGAAAGGTCCATATACACTTTGCCCTCTTCTCCCTCATAACCGTGGACAATACAGTTAGTAACCGCCTCTGACACTGCTGTTTTTATGTCTGATATCTCCTCTAGTGTCGGGTCAAGCTTTGTCACAAAAGCTGCTGCCACAACTCTTGCAAAGCTCTCATTCTCCGACTTCGCATCAAATATTACCTCTACATTATTCTCAAGCATCCTATACATCCCTCCTGTTTTCCTTTTTAACCGCATCATAAAGATTATCATATATGTATACAATCTTGTGAAGTCCAGATATAAGAAGTATCCTCTTGATGCTCTCATTGGCACCAACAACGGATATATCCCCGTTATCCCTTATCTTCTTATATCTTCCCATAATAAGTCCTATTCCGGCACTATCCATAAAACCGACCTTGGAAAAGTCTATTATAACCCTGTTTACGCCTCTCTCATCGATTATCTCATCGATGACCTCCCTCATCTCGTCTGCAAGATGATGGTCTAACTCTGCATTAAGGCTTATAATAAGATTTCTTCTGCTGACCATATATATGTAGTCTGTTCTGTTCATTTCCTCTGACAACTCATTATCTTTACCAAGCAGCATATTATCATCCATAGCTTTCACATCCTCCTATCCCTCTTTTCATTATTTCAATGTAATTCACTGTGCTATACACTTTAATAATTGTGTATACAGTTCATCACAAATGTATGAAAAAGCCCCCTTACGCATATCCACGTAAGGGGGTTGTCTTTAGTCCGTTAATTAATGTGATGACACATATTCGTCAGCTTCTCTGTAATATCCACTTGTCTTAAAGTCATTAACAATGTACTCATAGTACTTCTTTGCATTATCAGTCTGTGATAAGGCAACATAACACTTAGCAGCATAATATGCAGCATTGACATTAGTTGAATCACACTTGAATGCCTTAGCATAATCCTCCGCAGCCGTCTCATAATCTGACTTTGAATACTCTGACTGTGCTTTGCTGTAAAACTCAGAAGCGGCCGATGCAAATGTTGCACCTGATATAGTATTGTAAAGTGACTTCGCTGAGTCTGATGGAAGCTCACTTACATCTATATCCACTATCTTCTCTGCTGCCGCAGTACGGTTGTTAGCTATATATTCATTAGCAGCTTCTATTACTGATATAAGAAGCTTGTTACCGCCTTCTGTACCATTAACCTTGCCAAGCTGTTCTTCAAGTGCCTCTTTATCAGCCTTGACTGACTTAAGCTCACTTTCAAGACTGTTAAGCTCTACATTGCCTGATGAAAGCTTTTCACTGTAATCTGCAAGACTTCTGTTATATTCTTCTGTCATGCCTTTGTATCTTGATGGCATAACAAGGAACCATATAAGTGCCGCACCTATGACTATACCCACAAGTACATTTATTATAGTGATAGCACCGTTACTTGGCTCTTTATAAGATGACCTTGGAAGTATGACATCATTGCCGTTAAGTGGCTTACTGTCCTCCTCCTTCACTTTCTTCTTAGGAAGGAAGCTTCCGCCTGTATCATTATCCTTTGCTGCCTGTGCCTGGCTTATCTGTTCAAGATACTTTAAAGCAAGCGTATTATTCTTATCTATCTTGAGTACTCCGTTAAGAAGCTTCTTTGCCCTTGTATATTCGCTGTCCTTTATATAGATAAGTGCAAGAAGTAAATGTGCCTTAATAAAATGTGGGTTAGACACAACTATCTTCTTGAGCTGGATAACTGCCATATCATAATTCTTATCCTTTGCATAATTCAAAGATAAGTTATACTTCTTAATAGCATTGGTAACAGCTTCAAACTTGTTCTGGTTCGACTGTATCTTTTTGATATAACTGTCAGCAACATTATCCTCTGGTGCAAAATTCTTACTCATAACCCACTGTGAAAGCGCTTCTACCACTTCGCCCATCTCACAGTATATAAGTCCTAAAAGATTTCTTGCATTGATATTGTACTTATTTATCATAAGGCTGACCTTTAAAGTTTCTATTGCACCTGAAAGGTCTCTTAATCTGGCTTTCTCTAATGCCTTGTTGTAATATACATCAGATGCCATAGCTGTCTTTTTATATATAGAAACGTCCGTCTGGCACTTTGGACATATGTCATTAGCTGACAGAACGCTGCCGCATTTGTAACATCTCATAATTATCTTTCACTCTTTCCATCAATAATCTTAGTTATAAGCTCTGTTATATCTGGGACATCATTGTTATATATAGCATCCTCTGCATCCTCAACCTCAAGACTAGGCTGGAACTTCTTAATCTCTTCATCAAAATCCAACATAATAATTCTCCTATCTATCAAACAAATGTATCTTTCAATAATATGATGTCAGGGTTTAAAGGTATTGCCCATGACTAATGTACCCGGATTGCTATATTGCTGCTCAATTCGCACAATCCTCCAACACCGCCTTAATGTCCGCAACAAGATAAAGGGAACCCACGCCAAACACCATATCTTCGTTCTTCAGTGCATATAGCGCAGCTTTCGCACTGTCATACACTTCAATCCCAATATCCGTATGTCTTTTAAAGGCTTCCTTTATATACTGCCTGTCAAGCTGCCTTTTTCCTCCGGTAACAGTAACTGCTATCCTGTCAAATGCCCTGCACGCACTTAAGACTTCTATCATCTCCTCAAAGTTCTTATCACTCACCACTGAGAAAAGAAGTGCTGCTTTCTTGTCAGAATGTGCATACATGGCATCAACTGTTTCTGCAAACTTTCTTATCCCGTGAGGATTATGCGCTCCATCAACATATATGTTATCAGTTACCTTTTCCATACGCCCCTGCCACTTATTTGCCGCAAGTGCTTTCTTTATGTTTTCATCACTCATAGCTATTCCATATGTACTTTTAAGCACAGCACATACTGTCAGTGCCAGAGCTGCATTCTCTGCCTGATATACAGCAGGTGTTGCCAGATGAAAACAATCACTATTATAATACTCATTATCCATTAAAAAATCAATACAGCCATTTAAGTTTTTAATGATTGTATACTGTGTTTTATTCACTCCACAGGAAAAGCTGTTATGCTGGCTGGCACATTTTTTAATAACCTCTGTGACTGAACTTTCATTGTCTGTATAGACTACAGGTACCCCCTCTTTTATAATTCCAGCCTTTTCGCCGGCTATCTTTTCAAGCGTATCGCCCAGAATAGCCGTATGTTCAAGACCTATCGCTGTTATTGCACAGCAGACTGGATGCTCTATGGCATTGGTTGCATCAAGTTTTCCACCAAGTCCTGTTTCTAAGACAACATAGTCCACTTTCTGCTCTTTGAAATATAACATAGCTATTCCGAAAAAAAAGTCAAAATATGCAAGCTTTACATTATTCGTGCAAACAGCCTCATATACCTGATTAAAATACTCTGTAAATTCTTCTTCTGGTATAAGTTCTCTGTTTATCTGTATACGTTCCCTTATAGTGTTAAGGTGCGGTGAGGTGAAAAGTCCGACCTTGTATCCCTGCTGTCTTAAGCAGCTTTCTATATATGAACAGACTGAACCTTTACCGTTAGTACCTGCTATATGTATTACTTTAAGTGACTTCTCAGGGTTTCCCATTATCTTAAGCAGCTTTCTTCCTCTTTCCACACCTGTTCCCTCATTAAACTGGTCAAGGGAGTCAAGATAGCTGCATATTTCGTTGTAATTCATGATGCGTTACCTGTTATATCCTTTCTTACTCTTTTTCTCTGTTATTCCGTATAAAGATGTTGGGGTAAAAGCCCACAACTACGATACCTAATAATTTTAACCACATAAACCAGAATGTTAAAGACGAATTCTGTGAAACCGCATTTCTTATCCAACCCCCTCAAATACATCTTCGTTACATCTTATAACAAGCGGCTTTTTATCTCCTGTATATACATACAGCCTGTCTTCCTTAAGATATACTCTCCAGTCCCTGCTTTCATGTATTTCTTTTAACATCGCCTCTATTGTGACTATCTGGCTTCTTGTATAATTCATTGCAATATGTAAAAACAGTTTATCGCCAAAGTGGAACTTATAGTAATATGCACTCCACAGCCTTTTTAAGTTATTCATCCTTATATCTGTCTGTGCCTTGTACGCAGCCCTCAGCTCCTGACCTTCCTTTTCCTGCAGCTCTAATCTGTCCTGCGCTATAATGACCTGATTGCTTAATTCATCTTTCTTTCTTCGCTTTTGCTCGCTGTCCTCTAATCCCCTGTCTAACTGACGTTTCACATCATTAACCCGCGCATAATAACTCTTGGTTTCCGCCTCTGTATGTCCACCATTTATGTATTCATCCTTTTTTAGCTCAAGCTCACTGAAATCAAGTGAAATCTTTGTATAATTCTCAGATGCAGCATCGGCACGCTTTTTGGCTTCCTCTAACTGCTTCTTTCTAGCCTCAAGTTCTCTTTCGCACCTTGCCTTTTTCTCATCAAGCCCGCTTACCTGCTTTGCAAGTGCCTGATACTCCTTCTCCTCATCATCTGCCTTAGCTCTGTCACTGTCAGCAACATATGATGGCATAAGCTCATCTGCGGCGTATAAAGGTCTGTTATACTTCTTAACTGCCACACTTATAAGCCTTGCAAGCTGGAATACTGATATTCTATTAAAATGTCTTAATGCCTGATACATCGTCTTTATCTCTATAGTCTTATAATCAAAGGCTTCTATTCCAAAGCAGTCTATAACAAGCTTTAACTGCATAGGTGTCTTCTGCTTTCTTAAGCACTTAAGAACACCCATTCCATTAAATACAGCAGGCATAAGCTCCTTGTGGACTATTCTTTTGGTTTCTATATCCGCCATGCCTATAGCCTTATCCATAATTGGCGACCACTCCTTAAGCTGGTCCGGTGTCATATTCTTAAGGCTCTGCATAAGATTATCCATAAATGTATCATTATACTTATCAGCTATAATGCGCATTTTATGTGCCGGTGCCATATACTGGTTAACCGTATAGCCGCTTCCGGCAGTATCCACAACAAGTATTGAAAGCTTTTCCCTGCCATCCTGTGTACTTATATCTATCTGCTGTGATAATGACACTAATTCCATAAGCTTGATATCTAACATCATAAGAAGCTGTTCTCTTTTTACAGCCTTAAGCTCAGTAATCCTGCTATCAACCATATCGGACACCTTTTTATAGTCATAACCGACCTTTAACTTGTCTGTAAACATCTGTGCAAATGAATTGGCAACATCTGCCATTCCCGATAATAATCTTGAACCTGTCTCCTTTGCAGCGCTTGTAAGCGTAACACTGTCAAAAAAAGCAAGCTGAAGTCTTATATCATCATCCGGTAACTGGTTAATAAGAGTGAATATATCTGTCATAAAAGCCTCCTTTCATAATAGGCTTAATTCTAACATTTCATTTTATGTATCATATCTGTTTATTGGCGGGAATTGTTACTTTGAATAAGCTGCCCACGCCTTTCTTACTCTCTACGTGTATCGTTCCACCATGCAGCTGCACAATAGCTCTTGTTATAGTAAGCCCAATACCAGCACCCCCTGTGCTTCTGTTTCTTGATTTATCAGTTCTATAAAATCTTTCAAATATATATTGTATATCATTATCATCTATGCCACAACCATTATCTTCAACTGTAATAACTACATTTTCATTCTCTTGTATAACTGTAATTTGAATATTACCATAATTATCTGTATACTTGACTGCATTGGATATAAGATTATTAAGCACCTGGCTCATCTTATCTTTATCAACACATACATCTATATGTTCTCCTATTATATCACATCGGATATTCTTTTTTGACATTTCGTTTTCAAAAATCAGTTTAACTTCTTTGGCGAGTTCATATATGTCTACATGTCCGATATGTAATATCATATTCTCACCTTCAATCTGCCGAAGCTTTTCAAGTTCGGTAATAATACCTGTTATTCGTTCAAGTTCATTATAACAGCTTGAAAGACGTTCATTAGTTGGTTCAAGGACACCTTCTATTATAGCCTCTATATTAGAAGAAACATTGGCAACCGGGGTTCTTAATTCATGTGCCACATCAGATGTTAATCTTCGTCTTAGCATTTCCTGATTATCAAGACTTTCTGCCATATGATTAACAGCATTTCCAAGCTCTGATAATTCCATTGTACATATATCAGTATTAATTCTGTTATTATAATTCCCCCGTGCTATATCTTTAGCTGCTCTTGTTGCTGCTTTTACTGGAACGGAGATTTTCCCTGCCAGAATTATTCCAGCTATCGCTGCAAACACTATGGATATAATTCCAACAACAGCAAGTCTTCCAGGTACAAGCATATTTATAATACCGGTTTCACTTATAAGTATATATAGCATAATAATTATTACCACTATACTTATCTTTCTTATATAATCATCACTACTTCTGCAATATTCTTCTTCATTACAGGCTTCATATCCTTTTTCTTTAATAACATTTATTATGTCTGTTATTGATACAATATCAGAGTCATACTCAACTTGTGCCTTTTCCTTTTTGTAATCAACCTTTGCATTTATAATTCCATTTGTACTATTTAATGCACTTTCAATTGTATTCTGACACATAATGCATGTCATACCTGATATATGCACACTATCTTTTATTACTTTCATTCTGATATTATTAAACCTCTCCTTATTGATTTTTTATTATAATGCCAGTGACAAAAAGAGCTTTTGCCACCAACTGGCGTATACTTGTTTTATTTAATATGAAGTTTAACAGACAATTTTGTGATTTTTATGTGGAATATACATTTTTCATTTTTTGACATAAAAAATCTGATGCCATCGCACCAGATTTCCAATACAGATTTTACCACGCCTACTGATAAAGAAGCAAAAAAGAGCTGCCAGCCATGCGGCTTAGCAGCTCTGTTTATTATATTTATTAAATTAGTTATGGGGTAATTAGCATACTCCCTGAGCGAGCATTGCATTAACAACCTTCTCGAAACCAGCGATATTAGCACCAGCTACATAGTTGCCTTCCATACCATATCTCTTAGCAGCATCATCGATGTTGTGGTAGATATTAACCATGATGTTCTTAAGCTTAGCATCAACCTCTTCGAATGTCCAGCTAAGTCTTTCACTATTCTGGCTCATTTCAAGAGCTGAAGTAGCAACACCACCAGCGTTGGCAGCCTTACCACAGATGAACATTACACCATTGTTCTGGAAGTACTCTGTTGCTTCAAGAGTTGTAGGCATATTAGCACCTTCACAAACAGCCTTAACACCGTTAGCTACTAACTGCTTAGCATCCTCAAGGTCAAGTTCGTTCTGAGTAGCACAAGGAAGAGCGATATCACACTTAACTGACCATACACCATGCTCACCATTCTTCTTTTCATGGTATTCAGCTGACTTTCTTGCAGCAGCATATTCTGTAAGTCTTGCTCTCTTAACTTCCTTAACTTCTCTAAGAAGTTCTACATCGATTCCTTCTGAATCATATATCCAGCCTGTTGAGTCAGAGCATGTAACAACCTTAGCACCAAGCTGCTGTGCCTTCTGGATAGCATATATAGCAACATTACCAGCACCTGAAACAGCGATTGTCTTGCCTTCAAGTGAATCACCGTGGCACTTCATAAGCTCTTCTGTGATGTAAAGAAGACCATATCCTGTAGCTTCTGTTCTTGCAAGTGAACCACCATATGTAAGTCCCTTACCAGTAAGCACGCCTTCAAACATACCTCTGATTCTCTTATACTGACCAAACATATAACCGATTTCTCTTGCACCTGTTCCGATATCACCAGCTGGAACATCGACATCAGCTCCGATGTACTTGCAAAGCTCTGTCATAAAGCTCTGGCAGAATGCCATGATTTCTCTATCTGACTTGCCCTTAGGATCGAAGTCAGAACCACCTTTACCACCACCGATTGGAAGGCTTGTAAGTGAGTTCTTGAAAATCTGTTCAAAACCTAAGAACTTGATAATACCTAAGTTAACTGATGGATGTAATCTTAAACCACCCTTGTAAGGTCCGATAGCGTTGTTGAACTGTACTCTGAAACCTCTGTTAACCTGTACCTGACCCTTATCGTCTACCCAAGGTACACGGAACATTAATACTCTGTCTGGCTCTGTAATTCTTTCAAGAATTGCATTGCTTCTGTAAAGCTCCTCGTTAGCATCAACAACTGGTCTTAATGTGTTAAGAACCTCTGTTACAGCCTGTAAAAATTCTGGCTGATCTGCATTCTTCTTAGAAACTAATTCTAATACTTCATCAACATATCCCATAACCGTATAACTCCTTTTAATTAATATTCGTACGCTTTAGTACGTTACCCAAGTAATATTATATAAAGCCGACTTAATTTTTGCAAGTTTTTTATACCTTTTACATAATAAAATTGAACACATTTGAATATTATTAAGTTTAATTAGGTTTAACTTTAATTTTTGCCAGATTTTTCTTTACATTATTAAGCATTTTAAAACAAATATTGTTGTATTTTGTCTTAATATTTTTAAGCTGCCGTTCTGAGCCTTATCTCAAAATTTCAATGATTTATCATATCCGCCACATCAAATCCGATAAATACACATAGAAATGCAGGTAATTTTATGTATATCTATCAGATTATATATTTTACTCACTTTTTTATATCTATTTTATTTATTTTTTATTCCATATATGGTATATTGTTCTTTGTATGTAATTATTTTTTTACATTTTAGTAACATATTTGTTACATTTAACAAGCAATACAGAAGAACACCTGCATATAGGCAGGATATTGTACTTCACGAATTAAGGAGGTTTTATGTCAGGATTTATTGACAGAGTAAAAGGGGATATGCAGTATCTCTTTAAAAAGGGAACAGACCTTACAGACAGCGAAAAGAAACGCAAGTTAAGAGCCTGGTCAACAGTTGCAGGAATTGCACTGGTCGTAATACAGTTGGTATTTACTGTACTTGCACTATTAAAGTTGTACAAGCTTAACATACTTCCACTAAAGTATGTCATTATAATAGACATTGTTCTTGTTATTATAGCAATATACAACTTTGCTTCACAGTTCACTAAAACGCATATAATAGGTAAAGTACTTGCCGTATTACTATCTGGTGTTTTACTATATACATTTTTATTCACATCAAAGGTTGATGATACACTTAATAAGATAAGTAACGTACAGACAACTACTGATATTGTTGATGTTGTAGTCTTAAAGAATGATAAGGCTTCTTCTATAAAGGATGCCATATCTTATACATTTGGATATAACTCAGCAACTAACGCAGACGATAACAAAGATGCAATAAAGAAGATTAACTTCGATAACACTTCTAATATCAAGACTAAGGAGTATCAGGCATGGCTTGATATGTTTGATACACTTAACAAAGGCACTGATATTCAGGCTGTTATTATTAACGATGATTCTCTTCAGATGTTATATGATGAGAACGAAGAACTTAAGGACTCAATAAAGATTATCGGAACTATTGAGCTTACAAGAAAGATTGAGTTAAGCGCTTCCGATAAAAAGGTAAACGAAGAACCTTTCATCATCTACATATCTGGTAATGATGAAGAAGGTAAGATTAAGTCAACAGGACGTAGTGATGTAAATGTATTATGTGTTGTCAATCCTGTATCAAGACAGGTACTTCTTGTAACTACTCCTAGAGATGCATATGTATACATGGAAAACAATGAACTTGGCTCAAGGGGTATGGATAAGCTTACTCATGCCGGAAACTGGGGTATAGACTACTCTATCGCAACTCTTAACAGACTTTATGAATGTAATATAGACTACAGCGTAAAGGTCAACTTCACAGGATGTGTTGCTGTTGTTGATGCTTTAGGCGGAGTTACTATCAATTCAGATGTTGAATTTGAAAACGGATGGGAAGCAGCTCCTGAAACATATCATTATGTAATTGGTGATAATGAATGTAATGGTGAGCAGGCTCTTGCTTTCTGCCGTGAAAGAAAAGCATTTGCTGACGGTGACTATCAGAGAGGACGTAACCAGTTAGCAGCACTTACAGGTGTTATCAATAAGCTTACTTCACCTGCTATTCTTACAAGATACAGCGCAATACTTGATTCTGTTGGTGATATGATTCTTACAAGTATGCCAACATCTGATATAACTGCTCTTGTAAGAGGACAGTTAGCTGATACAAGAGGATGGAATGTACAATCATTCAGCGTAGGTGCTGAACCAGATTCCCTCCACAGCTTACAGTTAGGCACTAACGCTTCTATGTCTAAGTTATATACAGGCGATGTACAGATAGTTAAGCAGCTCATTGATAAGATTGAAAATGGTGATGTATTTGATGTTGATGAATATTATGAAGCTGAAGTAAAGAATGTACCTAACTATAATTCTTTCTATAAGGTATCAGAAAGCTCATCTTACAGTAATGGAAGTTCTAATAATAATACTACAAAGACTACAGAAGCCGTAAGAGAAAAAACACAGGCTGCAACAAGAGCTACGGCAGCTCCTACAGAAGCTGCTACTGTAACACAGCCTGCTACTGAGGCACCAACACCAGCTCCTACAGAGGCTACAACTCCGGCTACACAGCCAGCTACTGAAAAAACAACTCAAGCTCCTGCACCAACGCCTGCAGAAGCTACATTACCGGCACCTGCTCCAGTACAGGCCAATGCTGCAAAAGAAGCTAATAACTACAGTTCTGTTGAAAAAACGACTCCTTAAACACTCAGATAAATATTAACAGATATTAATAAAATCAGGCTGATTATGATATATAAATAATCATAATCAGCCTGATTTTATATTAATATTACTGCTCTATATACATCCGTGTACCAGTGAATTCACGCTTTACACTTCTATACCTTAATATCATGCTTCGCAGAAAATACAGCTACTTTCCGGCATGTTCTCCGTACTTTCCATAATACTTGCCATAGTACTTACCATAGTACTTGTTATCGTCCATATCAACCTTGTTAAGAATAATGCCTAACAGCTTGCAGTCTGTCTTTTTAATCTGCTCAAGCCCCTTCTGTGCATACTTATAACTCACACTGTTAGATGCCATAACATAGGCTACTCCATCGCACTCCTGCGCTACTATGGCACTGTCAATAACGCTTCCTATAGGTGGTGTATCTATTATTATATAGTCGTAAAGGTCTCTTAATACCTTTATAAGTGTCTTAAACACCTTATTTCCAAGAAGCTCTGTAGGGTTAGGTGGAACCGGCCCTGAGAATACTACATTGAAATTCTCGACATTAGTTGCATACATAACCTCTTCAAACTTATTGATACCAGATAAAAAATGTGTAAGTCCCTTAACTGATGTATTAATCTTGTATCGTCCTACCAACACCGACTTTCTAAGGTCTGCATCTATAAATATAACCTTCTTTCCAGCTTCTGCCAAAGAAACCGCAAGATTAAAGGATACTGTTGACTTTCCTTCACCCGGTGTTGTGCTTGTAAACATAATGACCTTAACGTCCGAACCACATAACTGTATGTTTGTCCTTAAGTTCTTATATGCTTCATTTGCTCTGTAATCAAGCTTTCTTAACCTTTCTATATTAATCGTCTGCATTATATCTCCATTCCTGTTTACTTGCTTTTGCTCTTCTTTTTCTTTGCCTTCTTAGCCTTCTTATTCTTGCCTACTCCGTCATCCATACCTTCTGATATAGGAATAACTGCAAGTGTACTAAGGTTAAAGTACTTCTCTACGTCCTCTGTCGTCTTAACTGTATCATCAAGCATAGACCTTACTATTATAACTGCACATGATAACACTATACCAAGTGCAAGTCCTATGAGCGTCCACTTCTGCACTGTATCTACTGCTGGCTGCTCTGATATTGATCCTTCCTCAATAACATTTACCTGCTCAATCTTCATAATATCGCATATTTTCTCTGATGATACCTCTGCAACTTTATCAGCTATTACTTTAGCCCTCTGTGGGTCATCACTTGTAACTGTAATCTGAAGCACTCGCGTATCCGATGGTGTATCCACAGATATAGTTGAGGCAAGTTCTGAAGCCTTCATATCAAGCTTAAGTTCTTTTATTACCTGATTCATAACAGGTGCGCTTGTAACAAGTATCTGATAATCTTTGGTAAGCTGTGTTGAAAGCTGTACATCAGACAATGTTGTAGCACTGTCATTAGCCCTGTTAAGTACATACAGCTTTGTTTCTGACTCATACTTAGGTGTTATAAGAAACTTTGATATCAGAAACCCTGCAAGACCTACTATAAGTCCCGTTGCAATAATTATTAATATCTTTTCCCACAATATCGACAGAATATGTCCTATGTCGATTTCAACTTCATCATTCTGAACATTATCTTTACCCATTCGTAATTAACTCTCCATATCAAATATATATCTTTTTATTATATCGGCTACTCCCGACTCATCATTAGTAGGGGCTATATAATCTGCATACTTTTTAACTTCCGGATATGCATTACCCATAACCGCAGATAAGCCGGCTATCTTAAGCATAGGTATATCATTCATTCCATCACCGCAGGCTATAAGTTCATCTTCTGTTATGTCAAGCTTACCAAGAAGCTCTCTTAATGAGTTATCCTTTGCAACACCATATGGCACAACCTCAAGGAAGTAATCTTCTGAATAGAAAGCATCTATAATACCCTGATACTTATCAAGCAGTGCCTTCTGCACTGGTACAAGCTTTTCATGCTTTCCAACAACTAAAAACTTTGCAACCGGATAATCCACATAATCTCTTAAGCTTTCTGTCTTTATAACAGATGTTGAATTACAGAACGCCTCTTTTATGACATACTCATCATCATCACTCTCTGCCACTATCTGTCCATCTGAGTATGTGAGTGCATATACATCATTAGCCCTTGCAAGGCTGCATATATCATCTATGCACTGCTTTGGAAGCTCATGGCTTACTATCGTTTCCTTTGTGGAACAGTCTACTATCTGACCGCCGTTATAGGCAAGTATATAACCTCCCTTTTCTTCAAGCTTTAACTCATCTGCTATAGGTGTTATTCCAAAAAGAGGCCTGCCTGAGGCAAGTATAACCTTTATACCCATATCTATTGCCTTGTCGACTGCCTTTATATTCTCTGCTGGTAACTTTTTATTATGGTCTGTAAGTGTCCCATCCAAATCTAATGCTATTGCCTTGTACTTCATACTTTCTCCATATTTTTTATATTCTTTAAAATGTAGTAATATCCTGATAAATATAAATTGGCTCATACAAGCCCTTAACTTAATATTTTAACATATTACCGCAACAAAAACTTTAACATATTAATATGTCAATTACAACTTATCAATTATAAACTATTAATTAATCCTCATCTGAGCAAATGCGCCGGATATGTCAAGCATTCCATACCCCGAAGAAACATTAGGATATTCAACACCATTCTGCCTTTTGGCACCTCTTATAAGATATGACTTTATCTCTGTATTTCCTATCACTTCCCTGTTTTTATCCGTCACGCCCCAGCTTAAAAACAACGCCGCTGCTCCTGCCGTGTGAGCTGCCGCAACACTCGTTCCTGAGCGTCTTGTATAGCCTCTTATGCCGCCAACACCATATACATCAACTCCCGGTGCCACTATATCAGGCTTAACCCTGTTGTCTGCCGTGTAACCTCTGCTGCTGTTTACATCACCGCTGTCCGTGTAGTGGTTATATCCTCCGACAGTTATGACCCTTGTCGCACATCCTGGCTCTGTGAGCGTTGTGTCTGCATCTGACTCTATAAAATATGCCTCTGTATCCGAAAGTGCCTCTGGTGTCATCCACGCATTAAAGTAACCCGGCAGATTGGTAAGGCTGTAAACTGGCACTCTCCACAGACCCTCCGCCGGTCTTTCAAACCTTAGGAATATTATTTCCTGTCCGGCTACGCTCTCAGTTATCTGATAGTCGACATATACCCTTGAATTCTCAAGAAGAAATGCGAATTCGCTGCTCATACCTATCCTTGCCGGTATCCTTGGGATTATTTCCCCTGTTGGTGAGATAATTGATATAGACAGGACATCAAGACTTTTAGCCCATATTTCTGTTGTAAAGCCTTTTCCTCTTTTCTCTACATTTATCTCCATAGTCCTGCTCTCAGGAACAACTCCTGCATAACCGCTGAAATGTGTCCTGCTGACCGCCTCATTGCCTGCCGGCACTACAACACACGTATTAGTGACCTTTGTATAGGCATCAAGCACATCCGCAAGTGGTGTCGCACCTGTCCTTGAGCCCGAACCACTTCCGGCTCCTATGTATATTACAAGTGGCTTTTTCTTACTCTGTGCATAATCCTTTAAAAACCTTGCCGCAAGCATTATGTCGCTTTCCTCAAAGCATGTCACATCATCTTTTATATAGAAGAAGTCCTTAAGATACTGCTTGGCATTTTTCAGCTTAACACACACTATATCAGCCTGTGGCGCAACTCCCGTGTAACCATCTGTCACTGACGAAGCTGCTATTCCAGCCATAAATGTGCCATGTCCGTTTGTATCACGGCTCTCCACATAATCATACGGATTGCCGCCGCTATCATATGCCCGTAACGCACCGTTGATATCGTCCGACTCATATACCCTGCCATAACTTACCATATCAGAAGCCGTATACGGCAGTGTCTGGTCCCATATGGCAAGTATTCTTGTAGCCCCTGAACTGTCACGAAAGTTATTCCTAAGGTAGTCTATGCCCGTATCTATTAAACCTATAATAACCCCCTGACCTCTCGCATCAAGATATGGCTGGCTTGTCACCTGCACTGCTCCGGAAACTTCCATGCTTGATATATCAGCTCTTTCATTACTATTTCTATAGGATATATCAGATATTTCCATAAGTCCATATATTTTCGGTATCGTATAATATCCGAGCGAGCTTATATTAAGCTCCCTGTTATCAGGCAGAGCGCTGTGGACTATAATCCACTGGTCATCAACCACCTCAACACATATATCCTGACTATTCTCAAGTATCTCACTTATTATTGGAAGATTGACAACTATATAATCGTATATATCTTCATCTATAATCATATCACTACATTCTGACATAGAAAAATAATGTCCTTAAAGATAATCTTTAAGGACATTATATGCCACATACCAGCTTTTATTACATACCGGGAAGTGCTTCCTGACCGCGCATCATTATAACCGGAACTCCCTTGTTATTGATATAGTCCTCTGTTATTAACACTGAGCCTATATTATCATCCTTAGGGATTTCATACATTATGTCTAACATATATTCTTCTATAATTGAACGAAGGGCTCTTGCACCCGTCTTCTTTTCCATCGCCTTTGCAGCTATGGCACGGAGTGCACTGTCATCAAACTTAAGGCTTACCTCATCAAGCTCAAGAAGTTTCTGATACTGCTTAAGTATAGCGTTCTTAGGCTCCTTCATAATCTTTACAAGCATATCCTCTGTAAGACCTTCAAGCGCGAATACTATAGGAAGTCTTCCTAGAAACTCTGGTATCATTCCAAACTCTCTTAAGTCCTCTAACTCTACCTTTGATAATATATTCTTATCATTATCATACTTATCCTTAAGGTCTGCATTAAAGCCTATAGATGACTGCTTGTTCAGTCTTGCCTTGATTATATCCTCAAGCTCTGGAAATGCACCGCCACATATGAATAGTATATTTCTTGTATTAACAGTAACCTGTGGTACCATCGCATTTTTGCTTGTAGCTCCTACCGGAACTTCCACATCGCTTCCCTCAAGAAGCTTAAGCATACCCTGCTGTACTGACTCACCACTGACATCCCTGCTTCTTGTTTCCTTCTTCTTGGCTATCTTATCTATCTCATCGATAAATATGATACCTCTCTCGGCTTTCTCAACGTCATTGTCCGCTGCCGTAAGAAGCTTTGAAACTACGCTTTCTATATCATCACCGATATATCCGGCTTCTGTAAGCGATGTTGCATCTGTTATCGCAAGTGGCACCTGTAAAAGCTTTGCAAGCGTTTTTACAAGATATGTCTTACCACTTCCTGTAGGTCCTATCATAAGCATATTAGACTTTTCTATCTCTATATCATCCATAGTGCCTGTAGCCACTCTCTTATAGTGGTTATACACGGCAACTGACATCACCTTCTTAGCATAATCCTGACCGACGACATACTCATCTAACATATGCTTAATCTCATGAGGTGCTGGAAGCTTCTTAAGGTCAAGGCTTTCCTCTTTCTTATCATCCTTAGCCTTTTCCTTCTTTTTCTTCACCTTCTGTCTGTCAGGTATATCATTGCCCATCATATTGAAGCCTCCGAACATACCCATATTAGGCATATTAGGAATACCCTTCATAATCTCATTATAATCTATGTCGTTATTGTTTATTGCATCAAATGTTTTCTGCATACAATCAGGACACACATATAATCCGCCGGGCATACTAATCATCTTACCTGCTTTGGACTCAGTTCTTCTGCATATATAACAGATTTTCTCGTAGTCATCACTACGGCTGCTGTCAGAACTGCTGTTGTTAGCTGAATTGTTAGTTACATTACTTACATTATCATCATTACTCATATATTCCTCTATTCTGCAACAGAGGCTTTAATATCAGCTTTTCTTGCCTAATGTTACCTCTGTGCTCTTTAGTACATATTCACTACCTTCAAGATGATAGTAATCAACCTTAACTGTCTCACCTGCTGCATAATACTGGAGAGTTGACTGTAAACCTGACATAGTTGTTATAGTCTGGTCATCAAAGCCTACAATAATATCATAGGCTGAAAGTCCTGCCTTCTCTGCTGCTGAATCAGAAGCAACCGTTCTTATCATAATGCCCTGTGGATATCCATACATAGAAGCATATGTGCTTGTGATATCAATAGCTGCAACACCAAGATAACCTACGTTATCTGATGAAACCCTCTGTCTTGTCTGTCTGTTCATAAGTGAACTTATAAGGTCTTTTACATTAGATACTGGTATTGAATATGCCATACCTTCGACACCATCACTTGATGTCTTTGCAAAGTTGATTGCTATAACTTTACCACTTGAGTTAAGAAGTGCTCCACCACTATTACCTGAGTTAATAGCTGCATCTGTCATTATAAGACCTGTAAATGTTACATTGTTAACTGTTATTGATCTGTCTAAAGCACTTATTATACCTGTTGTAACTGACTGTCCTTCTCCAAGTGCATTACCTATAGCTACCACCTGCTGGCCTACTGTAATTGTATCAGAATCTGCAAGTTCTGCAATAGCTATTTTGCTAAGTGTATCAGAAGATATATCTGATAATGATACTGCAACTACTGCTATATCCTGGTCTGACTTAGAACCCTTGACTGTTGCGCTTACTGCCTCATCATCTACAAATACACACTTTAAGTTAGATACATTATCAACAACATGTGCATTAGTTACTATAAGAAGCTCTGTATCATTCTTTCCTACTATGATACCTGTTCCGCTTGTTGAAGCCTCATACTGCTGCTGTCCACCCCAGTTAAATATTGATGAAGAGCTGCCAGTTACTGATGTAGTACCATTGAGGGCAACCATAGCTGGAAGTGCTGCTGAAGCTACTGTTTCAACATTCATTGAACCAGCTGAAAGATTGGCATCACCAAGTGCATTAAGCTGGTCTGTTGTTGCGGTTATATTACTTGCCACTGTTGATATATTATAGCTTCTGTTATCAGAGCTGCCAAGATACTTATTCTCAATCTTGTATGTTGCAAACATAGCTGAACCTGCAACAACGCCGAATATAACTGCTGAAAGAACTATGCTTGCAATTTTCTTAGGGAGTGAACTCTTACCGCCATTAAATGTACCTGTGTTCTTCTTTCCCCTGCCAAATCTCTTATGCTTCTTTTCATTGTCATCCGGCTGTGTGTTATTAACGTTGTTATCACCACCAACATATGAATATCTGTAAGTCGACTGTTCTTCTGACTGGCTGTTATTCATATTATTGTTGTAAGATGTATATCCTGTATTCTGGCTGTATCCTTTATCCTGATTATAACTTCCTGCATTTGAATTATATCCAGCACCCTGATTGTAGCTTCCTGTATTTCCATTATATTCTGTATTCTGATTGCTCGTTGTACCCTGTGAATTATAAGAATTATTATTCCCATAATTGTTATCTTCGTTATTATACATACCCAACACTCCTTTTCGGTTATTATTTATTGAAAAATGCGGTCACATATATTCTTTTCGTATATCAAATATAAAATGAACACATTTCGTTGTTGATACGTTTAGTATATTCACGAAATGTGTTCATATTGTGTTTTACTTGTTAAGAAACTCTGAACTTCTATAAATTATTCAGACTTAATTATTCTCTTCTAACGATTTCTTAAAGCTTGCTGCCACTGCCTTAAGAGCCTCTTCTTCATCACTTCCATCGGCTATAAGTGTTATCTCTTCACCACACTTAACACCAGAGGCTAATATTGATATAACACTCTTTGCATTAGCACTCTTACTCTTATCTTCGCCATACTTAAAAGAAATATTAGCCTGATACTTAACAGCTTCATTGCACATTGCGCCCGCTGGACGAAGATGAATTCCAAGCTGGCTTGTTACCATTATATTCTCACTTACCATAATATCTTCTCCCTATTTATATTAATACTTTAAATATTATATTATATTACTGCTTTGCTGTAGTCTGCTGCGTAGGATTATTATTAGTGTTCGCCGTGTTGTCAGCCTTAGTTGTTGTTTCCTCCTGTTTTGCTGAAACTGTAACATTCACTAAACTACTGCCTGAAACACTGCATCCATCAGGTGCATTTATACTTACCGAAACACTATGTGTTCCAACCGCAAGCCCCGATGCATCGATACTGCAGCTTATATCTGACGAACTGATACTATTTAATAATGTATCCATACCAACTATTATAACATCTATACCTGAACCTTCAAGTACAACATTATACCCAGATGGAATATTATTAATCTTTATATCACCTGATGATATATGAACCGTCTTAGTTGATGCCGAAGCTATCTTCACAGTAACCTGTAATCTTGTGTCTGATACAATCTTAACACCAGATGACACATAGTCTGATAATCTTACTGTATAGCTTTTATCCTCGCTAAGTCCTTCAACTGATATAACTGATGATGGAACTGTTATACTCTCTATCTTTGCCAGTGCATCCTGCGTTCCTGCTATTACTGCTGATGTCTGGCTTAGAGTAATGTCTGTAACTACACAGCCATCAGCAGGTGTACCACTCGTTCCTGCAACAATTGGAACAGTCTTTATTCTTGACATTTCCACTGTAACATCTGCGGTCTTTGATGAAAGTTCCAAATCATCATCAGAAATAACCTCTCCATCCGCATCATACATAATTATATCCGGCTGTGCCGTAACCGTTCCTTCTGCACCTGATATATCAACTGTTACCCCGACTGATGCTACATTTTCAACAAGTGATGTAGGTCCTGTAACCTTGATATATGTTGGTGAAGATGATGTCGATGCAACTGCATATCCTGATGAAGGTGTTCCTGTTGTATTGATATTAACCGCATATGTCTTAGTATCCCTGTTCTCTATGCTTAGCTTAAGCGCCGATGTTCTTGGAATTGCCTCAACATCATTTAATACCTGTCCATCCTTTACAACCTGAACATATATATCCACATAATCTGTAAATGCAGTAACCTTACTTAAGTCTGCCGTGGCAACTATATCACTTGTTTTAAGGTCTGTAACCACGCTCTTAGGCCCGCTTACTGTAACTGATATCTTACCGCCGTCAACCACCTCAAATGTATAATCCTTCTCAGTAAGACTCTCTGTATTGGTAAGCTGAACTGTTATATTACTAAAAGTATAACTTGTGTTAGGGTCGTATATGTTAACAATCACTGTCCATAATATAACCGCAAATACAGCAGATACGATTTTCAGGCTGAGATTATTAAATATCTTCTCTTTCATGCTTCAACCTGCCTCTCCATATCTTAAATGACTTGACATCTATAGTTTTTCTCCTGATATACTCAAGCTTATTCTTAAGTGAATCTGCATCTATATCGTGTATAAGCTCTCCACCAAATGCAACTGATACTTTACCTGTTTCTTCTGATACTATTATTGTAAGGCTGTCTGTCGCTTCACTTATGCCAACACCTGCCCTGTGTCTTGTACCAAGTGCCTTGCTTAAGTTTACATTATCTGTAAGAGGAAGATAACAGGTTGCCGCAACTACTCTGTTCCCCCTTACTATAACTGCTCCGTCATGAAGAGGTGTATTATGTTCAAATATATTGATGAGAAGCTGGCTGGTAACTATACCATCTACAGGAATACCAGTCTTTACATACTCTTCAAGAATAATATCCTGTTCTATGACAATAAGTGCCCCCGTCTTTACCGCTCCCATCTTATAACACGCATCAACTATCTCATCCGCTGTCTTTACACTAAATCGTTCATCCTTATTGCTGTTATCACCAAAGTTAAAAAATCTTAACATAAACCGCTTACGTCCAAGTTGTTCAAGTGCTCTTCTTAACTCAGGCTGGAATATAATAACAAGTGCTATGATACCAACACTGATTGTTTTACCTGCAATCCAAAGGATGGTTTTAAGATTAAGGAGATACGCAACAACTGCAAAAAGTGCTACGACTATTATACCCTTTAAAAGTGCCCATGCCTTGGTATTCATAATCCACAATAATATATTATAAAGCACTACCGCTATGATAATAATCTCTATAATATCAGTCCACGTTATCCTTGGTATATACAATCTTGAAAAGTAATTCTGTAACAGATTACCCGTTGTTGTCACGCTCTCACCCCTTTAATAATTTACTTACTATATCTTTTACTTATCGAAATATAATACTTCGTCATCTTCCTCTGTCGCTGCTGTAGTAGACTTTGCCTGTCTTACATCGCTTATATCAGAAGCTTTCTTAGTCTTTCTTGCATTAATCTGCTTGACTCTTACATCCTCACCGGCAACATTTATCTTAGGAACAGCCTTTACATAATAATAGTATTCGTCATCTTCGTACTGTACATACTCTGTTCTTCTGAAATCTACCGCAAAGAATAATATATTGCATAAGTAACCAACTAAAGCACCTAATACAACACCTATAACTACAAGCACAATATTAATACCTGTCTTTAAAAACATTTCTCCTATTACTATAAATATAAACTGGAACACACTTCCTGCTGCAATCGCATATCCCCATGCATAATCAACCTTAAGTCTTCTTATGACATATACAATAATAACAGTGAGTGCAAGCGCTGCCATAACAAGTACAAGCTGTTTATTCTTTATAAGATTTTCTATAAGGTATGACACCTGAAGCATACTCTCTGTAAGTGATTTGTTAGATACTGCCGACTCGTATACACTTGCTGTATTGATTATATAATATATGATAACACCAAATGCTACCGGAATAGCAGAGAACACTGACGAACATAAACCTACTGCCACTGGTATAACATAAGGCATCTTTATATAGCACATAACGACTGTAAATATTAAAAGATAACCTGACTTTGGTGTAAATCTGAAGTATAAAAGGTACATAAGAAGTACCACACACAATGCTATAAGTGCAAATTCTACTGATATTGTATATAGATGTGCCAGCATAAATAAAGATAACATAACTATAGTAAAACCGACTGGCAGAAATGCACAAATAACAGATATAAGTACTACGATAACTGGATTATTAAGCTTTTCCATATATCCTATGCTTGCATTGAGCATAAAAAATGAAACAAGTGCCACTATAAACTTCAAAGCTGGAACCAGATATGTATCATACTTATTATAAAACCTTTTAAAATTCTCTTTTAACTCTAATAAAGCTGCCATCACTTCCTCCACAATTATCTTCTTTTCTTCTCACTATTATAGAACCTTTCAAGCTTGTTCAGTCTGGAAAAATATCTTTTAAGCCCTTTTCTTGAATTCTCATACTGAAAATTGTATACAAATCCTGCTATTATAGAAAATACAACAAGCATACCGATATAATAAAACGCAACTGTCTTTCCAAACGCAAGATAATCCATTGAATTAATATTCTCAACAAGTCCTTCAGCATTACATAGTACATACATAATTGCTACGATTGCAAATGCAAATGTTGTTGTAATCAATGTTTTTAATATGCCAAATGCTACATAATCACCCTTGAAGTACTTGGCAGTTCTTAGCATACGCCTTCCCTCATTCTTCTCATATATAGCCATCTTGGTCATCATTTTTACCTTATTCTCATTAAGCAAAACTTTCACCTCATTATAATCTACATAAGTTTTAAATAAATATACCATATTTTATCTTAATTGTATATTACTATTTGAGAATGTCCGCCTCTTGCTGCTGTTACTATACGCACTCTTCTGCCTTCAACTGTAAATGTACGGTCACTTGTGGCTGACAGATAGTTATTCCATACCTGGTCATAGCTTTCTGGAAGAAGCTGTGCTAACACACCCTTTATTCTTGAATCAAAACCACCGCTTCTTTGCTTTATGTATATTATTGCAACATTTGGCTGTGTGATTATCTCACCATAATAAGTATCGCCTTCTGTATATACATACACATTGGAATACTCCTGTGTGAAGCCCTGTCCGTCTAATACTTCAGCAATATCACTGCTTGTCTTTCCATTGCTGCTGTTACTGCCTGAGTTATCTGAACCACCATTATCTGTGCTGCCTGAATTACTACTACCTGAGCTGCTGTTGTTTCCACCATCATATGAAGCATTACCAGAATTGCTGTTATTTCCTGAATTACTGCCTGAGGTGTTACCTGAACTGCTGTTACTTCCTGAATTACTGCCAGTGCTGTTACCTGAGCTGCCATTACTTCCTATGCTGCCATCTGATGTACTGCTGCCAGTACTGCCCGAACCTCCCGAAGCACTTCCATCGTTATATGTACTTCCAGAACCGCTGTTACTTCCACTATCTGCTACACGACTTCCACCTGACGATGAAGACTTAGTTATACTTCCATTTCCTGTATACACAGTATAGCCATTCTTAGAACCTGATGTAACACTCTCTATTCCTTCAATAGCCACCGCATCTGATACATCACCGACTGTCGCTGTAAGTGCTGCTGTACCTGTTCCTTTTATCGTAACAAGTCCGCTGTCATCAACTGTCATAATATCCTGATTGCTGCTTGTCCACACAAGTGCTTTATCTGTATCCTCCGGCTCCACTATAGCTGCTGCCATAAATGTAGTTCCAACTGGTACTGCTGTATCATCCATAAGTATCTCAACAGTTGTCTTTTCCTTTTCCTCTGTGCTGTTACTATTCGCTGCTGCATCCTGAGGTCTTAAGTTCTTCTGTGTAAGAGTCATCCCTACTGTATTGTCTTTACTCTTATTTCTGGCCGATATGATATTGCCTGCTATAACCGCTATTATAAGCACCGCCACAATTACACCTGCTATTATAAGCACCTGTGGTCTTATTTTATATTTTTTTTCTTTCATAATTTCTGTTAGTCCTTTTTCTTTTTATTATTTATTGCTTTTAAGTCCGTAGCAATATCCAACACCTCAAACTCCCATATACTCCCACCGCGAAAGCTTTTATTCCTAGTTAGTATAACATATTTTTTTATTAATTGAATTAAATTATGAAAAATAACGGAAAGATAACAAAAAAACGACATTTCCGGCTGGATGATATGTACCTTCTTTACTAGACGAAACCAGTAAGGAGGATACATATCATGACACAGAAATGGCGTTTTTAAATTTATATTATTATTAATTCATTTTCTATACAGACTATAATTTACATTTATAGTCTGCATTTATAACAAACCGTAAATAAGAAATTTTGAAAAATCACACAATTTTGTTCATTATCACAAATTATATTTTCAACACTCTGCCTATCACACTATTAATTATATATATAACAATATATATTGTAACGATTGTCGAGCCAACCGGTGTTGATGCAAATATCGATATTATTATTCCTGCGACTGCACCAAACACAGAAAGAACTGCTGCATATATTATAACTGACTTGAAGCTTTTCATTATGCGCATCGCTGACAACGCCGGAAATACAAGAAGTGCTGTTATGAGCAGTGAACCTACAAGGTTCATCGCAAGCACTATGATAACAGCTGTTATAACCGCTATCATAAGATTATACATACCTGCATTTTTTCCCATAGAACGTGTGAAGTTCTCATCAAATGTTACTGAAAATATTCTGTTATAGAATATTATAAAAAACGCCACGACTATGACCGATGCCACTATACACATAATAACCTCTGAGCTTGTAAGTGTAAGTATGGAAGTCGAACCAAAAAGTGTTGAGCACACATCACCTGACACATTGGATGAAACCGAAAATACATTAAGTATAAGGTATCCGACTGCCATTGAACCTACTGAAAGCATAGCTATAGCCGCATCTCCTTTAAGCCTTGTGTTATTTCCTGTTCTAAGTAAAAGCACAGCGCATACTATGGTAACTGGCATAATAAAAAGATTAACATTGGCAATCTTTAGCACTGTTGCTATTGCAAGTGCGCCGAATGCAACGTGTGAAAGTCCATCACCTATGAATGAAAATCTCTTAAGCACGAGAGTAACACCAAGAAGTGAAGAACATAAGGCGATAAGCACGCCAACTATAAGTGCATATCTTACAAATGGATATGACATATAAAACTGAAATTCCTGTATCAAACCTGACATTACTTATCATCTCCTTTTATCTTACCTAACACATCCGCCTTGTCACTGTTTAAGAATTCTTTCTTAGTTCCATAGAAGCTGTCATCGCTGTCTATATAAAGGATGTGTGTTGCATACGATACCGCATGAAGGTCGTGCGATACCATAATTACTGTTATTCCTTTATCATTAAGCTGCTTCAAAAGCTCATAAAAGTCTGCTGTCACCTTTGGGTCAAGTCCTGTAACCGGCTCGTCTAAAAGGATAACCTTTGAGGTTGCACATAATGCCCTTGCAAGCAGTACTCTCTGCTGTTGTCCACCAGAAAGGTTGCGGTAACACTTTTTCTTAAGCTCCCATATATCAAGTTCTTCCATTTTCTGTCTTGCAAGTTCCTTCTCCCTCTTTCCATAGAAAGGCTTAAAACCGCTTGCCGCAAGTGTTCCTGACAGTACAACCTCCCACACAGTTGCCGGAAAATCTTTCTGTACAACTGTCTGCTGTGGCAGATAACCTATCTCATATGCCTTAAGTCCGTCCGCGTATATAATATCACCTGACACTTTATCTATAAGACCTAATATTGTCTTTATAAGTGTACTCTTACCAGCGCCATTCTCTCCTAACACGCACAGATAGTCACCCTTGCCTATCTTAAAGTTCAGCCCTTCAACCACTGCCTTTCCGTCATATCCCAATGACAGGTTGTTACACTCAATATATGACATATGTGTCACCCCGCTTTCCTGTATTTTTATATTTTTATGCTTATTATTTTATGTTCAAGTATAGTTTCATTACACATTATTTAATTTCAATAAATCACGCAAATATGTCTTTCTGAAACTGACATATTTGTGCAATATTTTGAATTTACTCATTTAATATAGTACACTTTATCCAAGTAATTTAAAGCGATTATGCAAGTGCCTGCTTTAACACCGTGAGATTTTTAACCATCACATTTATATAGTTATAATCATCTGACTCTGTTGTTTTAGCGGACTGCATTGAATCAAGTACTAATATCTCCTGATTTTTATCCTTTGTGTTGTCTTTTATTGTATTTGCAATCTTTTCATCCGAGCCATCTATAGCAAGTATTACCTTAGTTCCTATTTCGTCAACCTTTCCGGCAAGAAATGTTACTGTCTTAAAGCTGGCTTCTGTTTCTGCGCTGCATCCTGCAAATGCGGCATAGTAATCAAGATTATAATCATCCACAAGATATCTGAATGGGAACCTGTCGCCAAATACTACTGTATCAAGTCTTGATGAACTGATAACTGTTTCATATTCTTTATCAAGGTCTGAGAGCTGCTTTATATATGCATCTGCATTGCTCTGGTATTCATCTGCATTTTCACTATCAAGTTCTTTTATTACATTGGCAAGCTGCTGTGTAAGAACCTTTGCATTCTTAAGTGACAGCCAGATATGTTCGTCATACTCTGTATCTTCATCTGATGCATCACTATGTTCACTGTCATCATCATCTGTGTGGCTGTGACCATGTTCATCGCTCTGCATGCCCTCGACAACCTCTTCCTCCTTGGCCCTGTCACCAAGAAGCTCCATCATATTAACCTTTTTCATATTCTTGTTAGCTGTTTCTCTTACTGCATCCAGCACCCACGCATCTGATGAGCCGCCGACATACACAAACATATCCGCTGACGATATTTTAGCCATATCCTTAGCAGATGGCTGATAACTGTGAAGGTCAACACCGCCGTCTATAAGCAGCGTAAGATTGAACTTTTCTGAGTCTTCCCCGATAATATTCTGTATCCAGTTATACTGCGGATATGTTGTACATACTATATTAAGCTTTCCATTATTTACTGCCTCACCTGAACCCGAACATCCTGTAAATGCTAAAAGTCCAACCCCTAAAAATGCACATAAAAACAATGTCTTAAGCTTTATTTTTATATTTGATAATCTTTTCATATGGTTTTATATTTTCCCTTCTTTGTTATTTTTCTTTCTTTTTACAGTCGGCACATAGTCCACAGAGTGTCGAACCATTACACTCAAGTGTAAAGCCATACTGCTTCATAAGAAGCTCCCTTATATCATTCATAAAATCACAGTCGAGGTGCATAACTTTACCACATTTTCTGCACTGCATATGAAGATGTTCATCACAATTATGATGTTCGTCTGATATTCTGTAATAATAATTGCCACTGTTCGCCGTCTTAAAACGCACAAGAATATTGTGCTCTATCATTCTGTCAAGCGTTCTGTACACTGTCGACTGGTTCACATCTATGTTGTTACTTTCAAGATAGTGATATACATCAGCCGCACTAAAGCTCTTCTGGTTCTGCAGCTTAAGATACTGCTGTATCTCCTGGGTTACCTTTGTTTTATAACTTTTTTGCATGACATGTCCTTTCATAAAAGACTTACTACAACAAATTTGCAGCTTTGATTCAATTTGCAAATCGTTTGCATTTTGCATATTATCATTATTGGGGTGGTGTGTCAACTTATTTTTTATATTATAATAAAAATAGGTGCAAAGAATTTCATTTACAAAATTCTCTGCACCTTAAAATATCCTTAAATCAAATTATGCCATATTTACTGAAGCTCTCTATACTTAACACCCTCATCTAATGATAAATACTTTATACCAAACCTTTCTCCCAGACATTACTGTTTTCTCCCAATTATAATATATTTGGGGAGAAAAACAAAAAATTGGGAGTAATAATATTATATTCAATCCAGTAACTTTCCCGCTTCATATGAACACTTCTTATCTGGTGTGTTGGATGTTTAAATCTAGCATACTCCCAAAATACTGCCCTGCTTATGTTACCATTAAGAAAATTAATATTCGCTGCTCCCTACGCCACATAATCAACATTATTCCCAGCAATATCCGCATAATCCGCCTTTTTCTGGTTCTGTCCGTACTGTGTTGCCGGATACTTTATCGCAGTATTGGTAACGCCGCCCGATACATATGACCTGCCACATTCCGGACACACAGCTGTCTTAACTGTAACTGTGGCATTGATAACTTCACCATCCTTAGAAGAAGCTTTCCTGTATGCATTTAAAACATGCTCCTGCTCATGTGCCATAACCTTAGAAGCTGCTCCTGACGGGTCTATATGTGTTGCCCCCTTATAAGACACATTAGCTTCATCCGAACCATCTTTATACTTCCTGTTCTTGCAGGTTTCACATTCCATCTGTCCTGACCTTTTCATAGCCTTTATCTGGGCTTCACTTAAGTCTGAATTATAACTGCTCTCTATTCTCATAATGTTACCTCCATTTTTTACTGTCTGTATTCTTTATCTTCCAACCTTCTTAATGACCGCCACAAACGCATCCACTATAAATATAGCAAGTGCTATAGCCCCTGCCGCACCTATAGTAAACACCAGACTTGAAAGCGCCTGCTGTGTATCGGCTGTGAAAAGATAATATACCGTTTCATACATTCCTGCTCCCGGCACTATCGTAAGTATTGCCGGTATAAGTGTGGTCGTGACCGGCGTTTTCATAATTCTTGCGAGAATGTGTGATATAATCGCAAGCACAAGTCCTGACATAAATGTTGCCATAAGCATTGATGTATACTTTTCTGTATACAGATATATAGCCCAGCCTGCCATACCAAGTATTCCATTAACAACAAGACACCTTTTCGGTGCCTCTATCAACACTGAAAAACCTATTATTGCACAAAAGGCAAATATACTCTGCAATAACATAAGCGTCCTCCTTATATGCCATATCCTATTCACGTAATCTTTACTATATCCGCCAGAATCTCATAAAAGCAGCAGTCCCACATATACTCCGAGTGCAATCATCGCCGCCTCAGCAAATGCCTGTAATATATTGGCATTACCCGATGTATAGTCGCCATGAAGCGTATCCCTTATCGCATTCGTTATCGCAGCACCCGGCACTAACACCATAATCGCACCTATGATAATCCTGTCGATATGCATACCTACTCCTATGTGCACCATCACCGATGCCATAACTGATATCACAACCGAAGCCGTCAGGTCTTTTATAAGCGAATTAAGTCCTATCTTCTTGCCTGCGTGAAGCCATGCCGCAAGAAATATGCCGACTATCGCAGTAGCTAACATATCATATCCGTTGCCGCCATACATTCCTGCAAATGAGGCAACCACAAATATTGTACATATGTCTTTAAGCCACCACGGATACTGTGTCTTATCAAGGTGCTTTAACTGTGAAAATGCTTCCTCTAAAGATATAACTCTTTTATAGAACTTTCTTGATATATCATTAACCTGAGCAACTACATTAAGATTGGTTGCACCTCGGTTTACACGCCTTATAACAGTGAGCGCATCTATTGACGGGTCATCAAGCGATATCATAATACCTGTTGACACAACAAATGCTTCACTTGTCTTAAGTCCTGAAGTCTTTAACATATAGTCGATAGTTTCCTCTACCCTGTATATCTCAGCTCCATTTTCAAGCATAAGAGTTCCTGCAAGCGCGGCTGTGTCTATAAGCAGCTTGTAGTCCATAGAAGCCTGCTTCTTTATGGAGGTCTGTCCTGCTGATATATTATTTTCTGATACCTGCTGTTCCATAGTACACCTCATTTCTGCGCACATTTTTTCGCGCACAACGGATTTGTATCAAATATTCGCAGACACAAATCCCGCGTTTTAAATATCTCTTTTTACACTCCCCGCCTCCTGCAAATTAAATATTAAGATGAAAATATTACTAAAATATATACTTCTTCAATTCACAGTTTTTTATACCAAATGCCGAGAATTCCTCATTAGTCATATTGTTAAAGTATGACTGCACCACCCTTGATATTCCGTTATGGGCGACAAGAAGATACACCTTATCTTCACTGTCATTTTTTATATCATCAATGAGGTTATAAATTCTCTGGCACAGATGAAGCATAGTTTCTCCGCCGTCAAAGTCATCCACAAAGTTCATCTTTGCCTTTGCAAATTCTTTGCCATCCCTTGCTGTTGACTCATACTTTCCAAAGTTCTGCTCCTTTAAGCGTAACTCCTCCCTGCAGGGTATTCCAGTAACCTCTGATATATACTTCGCCGTATCTGCCGCCCTTATAAGTGGAGAATAAAGAATTTCATCTATATGGATATTCTCCTCCTTTATCATTTTTCCAAGTTCGCGCGCCTGATTACGTCCAAGCTCTGTAAGTGCAATATCCGTTGCACCACATATTTTATTCTCAACATTCCATATCGTCTGTCCGTGTCTTGTAAAATAAAAATAACTACTCATAATTCATAACCTCAACCTTACACATATCGCTAAGAAGCTCATCTGTCATATTGTATACAGCATCAATGATATAATTTCTGTACGATGCATTGCCGTCAAGACTGCCCATTCTTTTATATGCTGTTTCACCGCTTATGCCCATAACACTCACCGCTGCAGCTGCATATTCAGCTATTATTTTAGTGTCCGGTGAAGAGATACCTGAAGCTGAATTTACATTGGCAGCCTTATAACCTGCTGCCACATATGCCGCCGTGAGCGCCGATAGCTGGCAGCCTGCGCCCGTCACCCTGCTCATCATAGGATGTCCGTTTCTTATACAATATACAACACTTCCATCTGTAACTATATCTATTGCACCTGTTATACACACTACCATACCTGTCTTATGTGCAAATACTCTTGCAAACTGCACCGCCTCCGGCAGATTATCTTCACTTACCCTGTCTATATCATTTGCTTCAACACCCTTTGAAGCATAGTGAAATGCACTGTCCTCACTTGCAAATGCAGCTGAAAGTGCCTTAATCTCTGATATATTGCCACGTATTACAGTTATATCCAGCTCTTTTATAAGCCTTAAGGCGCTGTCTGTACGGAACTTTGATGCACCCGCACCGACAGGGTCAAGTATGACCGGATGATTAAGGCTGACCGCCTTCTTACCGGCAGCAAGCATAGCTTCAAGCTTGCTTTCAATAAGCATACCTATATTGATATTAAGTCCGTCACACAGTGACGTTATCTCCTCCACCTCACACACATCCTCTGCCATAATAGCCGCACCGCCGCTCGCAAGCAGTATATTGGCACAGTCATTCATACTGACATAATTCGTTATGCTGTGAATAAGTGGCTTTGTTTTATGCACATTTGCAATAATATTATCAAACATTTTCCCACACCTTACTATTCTATACTCTGCTGCATCTTAGAAAGTATTCCCGAACGCTTGAGGCTTAACACTATCACTCCCGATATAACTGCCCCTGCAAATGTTGATACAAAAAATGGAAATACATATACATAAAATGCAAGATTAGCCGCATTTTTTCCCATAAGGAATATTGCTACCGGATATGCGCACAGACCGCCAAGTATGGAGGTTCCTGCGACTTCGCCGACCATCGTTGCTAATATATTGTGAAACTTCTTGTATACAAGACCGCATATAAATGCACCGAACATACTTCCCGGAAACGCCATAAGACTTCCCATTCCCAGAAGATTTCTTATAAGCGATGCAACAAATGCAGTCATAACTCCGTAACCTGGTCCTAAAAGCACAGCACAGAATATATTCACCATATGCTGCACCGGAGCACATTTACTTCCAAACACCGGGAATGAAAAAAGACTTCCCACAACTGCAGCTGCGCACAGTATTCCTGCTATTGATAACTTTTTGATATTAACTGACTTCATATTTAAAACCTCCCTCGCCGCCTCATAATTCCACTGGCGGCACTGCTAGTAGTATACCATATTCTGCAATTGTGTGATATAGTATCTACCATATTAATCATAGAGTTTATACTCGGAAATGAGGATTAGTGTGAAAAGAAATTTTCACACTCGAGATTTGTGTCTGCGCGCACTTGACACAAACTCGTTATGCGCAAAAAACGTGCGCAGAAATGAGGATTATTATGAAAGCTTATGAACGATTACTTAACTATGTCGTAATAAAAACCCCAAGTGATGAGGAAAGTATGACAACTCCGTCCTCTGCCTGCCAGTTTGACCTTGCCGTAAAGCTCAAGGAAGAGATGATACAGCTTGGTTTATCCGATGTTGTATTAGATGACAAATGTTATCTGTACGGAAAGCTTCCTGCAACCGCCGGCTATGAAAATGTGCCTGCCATCGGCTTTATCGCACATATGGATACTGTGTCCGACTTTTCTTCTGGCACTATAACGCCTGTTATAACAAAGAATTATGATGGCGGCGAACTTAAGCTAGGAAATAGCGGACTCACTCTTAGTCCTAAGGACTTTCCACATCTTGAGAGCTTAAAGGGAAGAACTCTTATAACCTCAGACGGAACAACCATACTTGGTGCTGACGACAAAGCCGGCATTGCCGAAATTCTTACAATGGTTGAATATATTATCTTAGAAAATGTAGAACACGGTCCTTTGTGCATAGCATTTACGCCTGATGAAGAGATAGGAATGGGCGCAGAACACTTCAATCTGTCACAGTTTGGCGCCGACTATGCATACACTGTTGACGGTGATACAGAAGGCGAGATACAGTATGAGAACTTCAACGCTGCAAAAGCTGAGTTCACTATCAAAGGCTTTAACGTACATCCCGGCTCTGCAAAAGACACCATGATTAACGCAAGCCTTGTCGCCATGGAAATAAACAATGCACTTCCAGCTATGGAAACTCCACGCGACACTGAGGATTACGAGGGCTTCTACCACCTTATAAGCATGTCAGGCGATGTCTCCAAAGCCCACCTTTCATACATCATACGTGACCATGATATAACTGTATTTGAGGCAAGAAAAAAGACATTACAACATATCGAGAAAATAATAAATGAAAAATGGGGTGCTGGCACAGCCACTCTTACAATGACCGACCAGTACTACAATATGGCATCCATTATAAAAGACTGTATGCAGCTTATAGACAAAGCCAAAGAAGCATGCATAAAGGCTGATGTAAAGCCGCTTATACTCCCTATCCGCGGCGGTACAGACGGCTGTCTTCTAAGCTACAAGGGACTCCCATGCCCTAACCTTGGTACCGCCGGCCACGCCTACCACGGTCCCTATGAACATATCACGGTCGAAGGCATGGATATGGTAGTAAATACCCTGATAGAACTTGTTAAATGCTTTTGCTAATGATATGATGATGCCAAGGGGCGAAAATTACAAAAAGGCGTTCATGCTTGCATGATAAGACTTTTTGTAATTTGCGACCCGCTAAAACATGAGGAAGGAGCGATTTACGTAGTAAATCTGCGTATTCCGAATGTTTTCAGAATTGCGGGAGCTGCCTTGCAGCGGAGCAATTCGTTGGCATCTTTACTACCGGGTTCACAACTCAAAAACTTTCATGCTTGCATGATAAAGCTTTTGAACTTGAAACCCGCTAAAACATGAACCCGCTAAAACATAAGGAAAGAAAGAGGTATACATATGTACGAATTCACTAATGACTGCCTTATCGGCATCAAAGAAATTGACGATGAACACGCAAGATTATTTAAAATGGTTAATGATGCTATTGCCATGAGCAATGAGCTTGATGATATAACTCCTGTTGCTAACAACCTTATAGCTAACCTTAAGGATTATGCTGCAACACACTTTGCCCACGAAGAGGCTTATATGGAGAGTATCAACGACCCGGAACTTGCACTCCAGAAAAATGAGCATGCTGCATTTACTAAAAAAGTGAATGAATTCCAGCTTGATAACTCATCTAAGGAAGCTGCCAAAGCTTCATTTAACAATTGTATTTCCTATCTTGTACGCTGGTTATACCGCCACATCTTAAGCAACGATATGATGATTGGCAAGATGTGTCCTGTATCAGCAGAGTCAACAGAGGAAACAGAAAACAGCTTATTTGCATTTACAGATAAATATAAAACAGGAATTGAGCTTGTAGATGATGAACACAGACGTCTTTTTGAAATAATAGACCAGACATATACTCTTATCCATGACGACTTCGCACATGATAAGTATGACCAGATAATGCATTTACTTGAACAGCTTAAGGACTATACAGAATTCCACTTCAATGATGAGGAGGAGCTTATGGAGCGTATCGGATATCCGGATATCAATTCACAGAAGAAAGCTCACTCTGCTTTCATAGAAAAGCTTGTCAATATAGATATCCACGACTTAGATGCCATGGACGACAACCAGCAGCAGTATCTTTTAGACCTTGTCAACTTCCTTGTAACATGGTTATCTAACCATATTCTCGGTGCCGACAAGAAAATTGGCGAATATATGGCAGCAAATAATATAGCTTAATCTATTAATATCAAATTTATAACTTCAAAAGTCTTACCATACAGGCACTATGACTATTTGATATTATAATATTTTCTATGATGCCAGGGGCAAAAGGTCTAATCTCACATGAGCTTGCTCATAAGTGGGTGAAAGACCTTTGGACCCGCGATATACAAATATTGGGGAGAATTGTGGAAGTTCGTAGCACGGAACAATTCGCAGGCATAAAGTCTGGGCTTTTTACCCCAGCATCTATATATTTTTATTATTCTGACCTATCATTAAGCCAGTCCAACATTCCACTGTTATCCCCACCGTAGCTGGCATTAGGCAAAATAACCAGGCTCATGATTTTTAAAGCTTTCAACGGCTTCCTGACCGTTTCCTACGACCTCCAAAACATCTGTCTGAATGTAGCGCTTACTTCACCTTCGCTTGTAAACTTGACTGCATTGGAAAGAAAGTTGATAATAACCTGACTTATTCCTAACTCATCACCTACAACATCATCTATAGTCATATCTTCAAGTTCAACCTTTCCTGCCTCTATTCTTGACATATCAAGTATATCGTTAGGGGGATTATTGGAAAAATCTTATATTGTATGTCCGTCTGCCACTAACAGACATAACATAAGCGGATGCCTGTAGTGCGGACAGTGTGAGATGCACTTGAAGTTTAACTGTGCTGAGTCTTAGACTTTTCCTAAACAACCAGCCAGCTTCGTACAAGGATGTACGAAGCAACGAAGCCGCGCCACGGATGGCGCGTCTGAGTGGTGGCGTCCGTTATCAATATATATATGAAAAGTCTTAGAGTCAGCCGGTTAAAGCTTCTGGCATCGAACACCGTCTGCGCTATAGGCATCCGCTTATGTTATGTCGTCCGTTCGTCCGTACATTTATCCGTATATCAATCAAATATATTCTAAACACCAATATCTACTTTGATGCATTATGCTTCTCAAAAAACTTCTTAGTCTCTGCCACAACAACCCCGCTTAACGCAAACAGCGCAATCATATTAGGCAGTGCCATAAGTCCGTTAAATATATCAGCTATTGTCCATACTGCACTTACAGTCATATATGGTCCGATAAATACGGCGAAAATGTATATCCAGCGGAATATCTTAACGTGCTTCATATTACCGCCGCTTAAGTATTCAAGACATCTTTCGCTGTAGTAATCCCATCCAAGAATAGTTGTAAACGCAAAGAATACAAGACACAGCATAAGCACAAAAGATGATACCTGTGCTGGGAATGGAAGTCCGTTCTGGAATGCATATGTAGTAACCTGAACCCCCTGAAGTCCTTCTACCTGCCATGCTCCTGTTATAACTATAGAAAGTCCTGTAAGTGTACATATAACTATTGTGTCTATAAATGTACCTGTCATACTTACAAGTCCCTGACGTACAGGTTCCTTTGTCTGTGCTGCTGCCGCTGCTATAGGCGCACTACCAAGTCCTGCCTCATTAGAGAAGATACCTCTCGCAACACCCTTCTGCATAGCTACAAGCATGCTTCCTACAGCACCACCTGTTATAGCTCTTGGTGAAAATGCTGCTTCCACTATAATCTTAAATGCTGCTGGAACCTTTGTTATGTTAGTTATAACAAGAACTCCAACAAACAACACATATAATACAGCCATAAATGGAACAACAACCTGACTTACACTTGCTATTCTCTTAACTCCGCCTATAAGAACAAGAGCTACACATATTGCAAGCACAAGTGATGCTATTACAACTGACCATGAATATTCTCCAAGAAATGGTATATTTACGCAGTGTGAGTTATCTGCATCAAAGAAACCGTTAATAGCACTTGATATACCATTTACCTGACTGAATGTTCCTATACCAAAAAGGCCTACACATACACCAAAAAATGCAAATATTTTAGCAAGCCATTTCCACTTCTTTCCCATGCCCTGCTCTATATAGTAAAATGGTCCACCCAGACTATGTCCATCTTCTGAAACGACACGGTACTTGACTGCTAAAAGTCCCTCAGAGTACTTTGTTGCCATTCCAAAAAATGCTGTGACAACCATCCAGAATAACGCTCCCGGACCACCTGCGCATACAGCAGTTGCCACACCAACTATATTACCTGTACCTATAGTAGCACTTAACGCTGTACACAGAGCCGCAAAGCTGGATATTTCACCCTCGCCCTCTTCTTCATTCTTTACCATCCACTTTAATGCAAGTGGGAGCTTTCTTATCTGGAGTAAACCAAGGCGCACGGTAAGAAGAATACCGCCTGCTATGATAAACACCATAAGAGGCACACCCCAGACAAAATCGTCAATCGCTGTAAGAACCTGATTAATTGAATTCCACATATGTCCTAACTACCTTTCCTGATTTTCATACATCATCTTAATTTATGCGCACACTTTTTTGCGCATAACGGGTTTGTGTCAAGTGTACACAGACACAAGTCCCACATGTAAAAAATCCATTTTCACACTCTGATATAAGTGCCATAAATATAAATAGTCATTTCTTTCTGCCTAAAGACTTTTTATATAAGACACTATCATAATAAATATGCATAAACAATGAACTTTAATAACACACTCTGCCATTAATCATTGTCTGTACATATCTATGCGACAATTATCCGTTTATATAACTACTGTGGAAATCTGATAACACATCAAAACATAATGTTTAAGATTATGCCGGTCTGTATATACATATATTAATAAAAATATAAAATGTATCACATACAGTCCTGAACATCTGAACTTGTAGAAAACATATAAATAATATATTCAAATAAATAATACAATACACATTACTTAATCTATGCCTTCTCTGTCCTTTTGCCTGAGAGATTGATATATGCATAAGAAACATATATGTTGCACCTTCGGCTTCTGTTTATCCAGAATCTCCAGAGAGTCGATCCATTTACAGTTGCACTGGCACGCCGCCAGCACCTGAGAGTGTTACTCCTTCGGTAGACATCAGTCACTTTCCTGCAAACTTCATATCGAAATTGTCATAGACTATCATATATCTATTTTCAACATATTTCAACAAAAACTTTAGAAAAATATAAGAAAATTAAAATATTAAGCTAAATGGCATTAAACCATCTGCCAAATTCACTATTAACTTTATCATAAAGAAGCCTCTTATCAGCTTCTGGTAAAAATGCTGCATATGCACTATTCAGCGCAAGCGACTTAAGCTCATTTTCAGTAAATGCAAACTGCTTCTGCAATATCTGATATTCCCTTTTTAAGGTCGTACCTGAAACTGTCATATTGTCAGTGTTTATAGTAACATTTACGCCTCTGTCAATAAAGAGCCTGAGAGGGTAATCCTGAGACTTATCAACTGCGTGTGTCTGCATATTGCTTGAATAACACATTTCAAGATATATGCCCTTTTCACTTAATGTATCCATAAGTGCTTTATCAGATGCACTCCTGATACCGTGTCCTATACGCACTGCCCCAAGCTCTAACGCCTTCCACACACTTTCTGCGCCTGCTGCCTCACCTGCATGTATCGTAAACGGTATGCCCTCACTTGCAGCCTGCCTGAATATATCCGCAAAATCTCCTGTCGGATATGCCGCTTCATTACCCGCAAGGTCTATGGCACACACGCCATTTCCAAGATACTTTAAAGCCATTCTTACTGTTTCTTCATTTTCCTTATGATTAGAATTATTACGCATACAGCATAATATAAGCTGTGCCTTTATATCAAAGTCCGTAGTACCCCTTTTTAGTCCTTTAACTGCTGCACTTACTGCCTCATCCTGCGTAAGATGTGCCTTAGTGTGAAGCTGTGGTGCAAATCTTATCTCAACGTAACACAGTCCCTGACTGTATACGTCCCTTAACAGCTCATATACAGCATACTCTATACATTCGCCAGTCTGCAATACCTGTAACGGAAGTACAAACTTTTCAAGATATTCGGAAAGATTACTACAGTAAGGTGATACCTTTAACTGCCTGTATAGTTCATCCTTATCCTCACATGGCAGACTTATCTTAGACATATCCGCCATATGAAGAATATTATCGGGGTTAAGTGAACCATCAAGATGTAAATGTAAGTCAATCATAACCATCCCTCCTACATAACTTATAAATGTGTTTTACTCATAAATAACTTCCAAACATTTTAAATAATAATATTCTGCAACTATTATCATAATTAAAATATTATTATTCTACACTACCTTACTTTCAAAGAACTGTTCAAATTCTCTTTTAACCTGTCTGAACACTCCTCGTATTCTTATACATCCAGCTCTTTTATAGCATTGACAGTAAGCCCATATGCCGCCTTTACAGCTTCATAAGCCTCCTTGCTTCCATCAATATGTCCATCTCTCAACTTTTCTGTAAGTTCAAAACTTGCTTTATAAAGAGTGTCAAAACCAAGATTAAGACATATTCCCTTCAGAGTATGTACCGCTCTGAAAGCTTCCTCTGCATTATTCTGTGTCATAGCATTTTCAAGATTACTATAACTTGCATCATCAATGAATTTTTTTGCAAACTTTGTAATGATCGCTTCGCTTGGAATTCTTTCCAATACTGCATAATAATCTGAACCCATTTTCTCGTAACATTCTCTTATTGTCATTGTTCCTCTCTATTCATAACATTTTATATATATTTATTGTAAATTAATTATTTTATCAAACTTTTTATGTATCTATCTAACCAATATTAAAATATGCTTTAATACCCTGCACCAGCCCGTCTTTTAATGTATCGAGTGTGCTGTCACTGTGGTCTGAACATGAATTGCCAAGTTCAATGTCCACAGATGGTATCGTGCTGTATGAGGTCTGTGTAAGGTCTATCGCCATACTTCCCTGTCCATTAAGCTTTATACCATTATCCTTAAGTCCGCCTATAAGTGCCTCACCAAGCGCATTATGATCCTGCCAGTGCGATGTAACTGGTTCCATACTCTTTAAAGCTTCAGGAACTGCTATATAGAAACATCCTTTATCATAAGATAAACCATCACTGTCCCAGTGAAGTGCTATATGACAGTCTGCTATATTGTTCGCCATAACTGTCCTTGCGACATTATCAAGCTGCACATCTTCCTCATCCCTTATCATAAGGACATCAAACCCTTCATCAAGCAGTGCATCTCTTAGTATCTCTGCCATACGGAGTGTGACATAACTTTCAGCAACTCCATCATTAAATGTCATACCAGATGACACCGCAACCGCCATAGTTGCTCCCTGTGCTGTTGTTCCGCCTGTTGTCTTGGCTGAACCATCCGGATGGCACAGTGTCTTTACTGTTGTTCCGCCTACCGTACCATGACCTGCATTGACAGCTACAACTATGCCGTTAGGATTAGCGCTGCTTTTATACATCACCGCACTTCCATCCGTTATAACTGCATTATCACCATACTGCCATGAAGCATCAAAATATACTCTCTGCCTGTCACCATATTCCCTGACAGCAATCTCTAGCTGCCCACTATTACTATCCGTATTGTCTGTTCCACTGTCACTTTCATTCTCTGCCTCATTATCCGAAGCCTGCACATTTTCCTCTGCTGCTTCTTTTAAAGCTTCTGTCTGCATAGCGGTAGTGCTGTATTCCTCACTGCCAGCATTTGTCTTATAACTATCATCTGTACTACTGCCTTTACATGCCATCAACATGACACTGCATAATATAACGCATAAGCACATCACTAAATGTTTTTTCATACTATTTATCCTGCCACTGTTCTGTTAAACTATCGAATATACTTTACACTATAGTCCTTTTCTGGCTTATACTTTCTGATTGCCACATTACTTTGCAATTTATTATTAATATATAATTATATACATTATATGCTATTATTCGACATTTATCTACCATAATTTTCATGTAAATAACAATAATATACTATTTTTCTATCTGGGAGACTTTAGCATACCCCCATAAAATTTCATTCCACTCTTGAAATTAAATAAATAAAAAGCAGCCTCAAAAAGCCTGCACTTTCTAAGACTGCCTTATAATTATACTTCTGACACATACATCACTATATTTAATTATACATTTAATTAAGTATCCTTATCTTTCCGATAAGTGGTAATTCCCTTGGCTGCTGTGATATTGCCGACATTATGCCTAATATAAAGCATACAAACATAAATATACCCCACATCCAGCCAATAAATGGTATATATGAAAGAAGACAGAATATATTAAACACAAGTGCCTGATTAAGATAAAACTTAGCACCCTCCCTGTCACCTATACACATGGCAATTATAAAACCAATCCATGTAATATACGCTATAATACTTGTAGACTTGCAGTCAAGCGCTGCATTACTGTTAGTATTACCTGTTGTACTACGTACATTCTGGTCTGCTGGCGCACCACATACAGGACAAAATCTTGAATCATCTGGTATATTAGCTCCACATTTTTTACAGAACATATGAACCTCCTCAACTTTTATCTGATTGATCTAGCAATATAGTATTATATACATATCTGCTACACTTCACTATTCTATCAATATTATGTTTAAAAAACAAGTTATATTATTAATGTCGTGACTTCAAGCCTTATAACCCTCTAACAACTTACAGCTTTTCCTGCTTTCCGGCTCTTTAACAATACCGGTATCACATACATAAGCACAAGTATGCATATCCACTGTGATGTAGAGAAAAACAGCCAGTGTCCCCTTACCGCATCTCCCCTTAAGAATTCAAGCACAAACCTTAATACCGCATACATTAAAAGGTATATATATAGCACCTCATGTCCGCTAAAGCCCACATGACTGCCCGATTTCTTATATCCAAAAGCCACATTTTTAATATTTAAATTCCTTAAGATTATGTATACAAGAATAATAAATATAACTATATCTCCCGCCGCCTCCACAAGCTGCACAGGAAAAAGTCTTACACCCACAGGTGCATATCGTGAATTATGATATACTATTGATATTATTCCATCTGTTTCTATGCCATAGCAGCATCCGGCCACGGTACAGCCGACTCTTCCAAATGCGTGTGCGAGCGGAAGTGCTGGTGTAATAACCATAAACATACTGTCGCGGTCATATCTGAAATACCTGCACACAAGCACCAGTGACAACAGTCCGCCAAATACTCCACCATAAAACACAAAACCGCCTCTTAAAAGTCCGACTGCATAATCTTTTATCGTGATACTTCCATCCCCTATACTTCCCAGTGCTATATACTGTCTTAACACACCAGTTATATGTGGAATTTCTAAAAGTATATATAAAAGCTTTGCGCCAGCCATGGCTCCTATTGCAGACCACACATATACATATATCACATCGTTAAAATCAACACCTGTCTTTCGTGTAATCACCCAAAGATAGACTATCCCGCATATGACTCCTGCTGTTCCCAGTATGCCATATGCGGGAATATTTTCTATATTATCTAATATCACTTTCATACTTTAACTTAGATTAAAGCTCTCCTATAGCTCCCATTGTTCCCAGAATACCTACACATGCAACACACGCAACGAGAACTATAGCACCACCTATAACACCTATAAGTGAGCATACAAAACCTGCTGTCTGTATTCCACCCTTAAAGCCGGCTTTCTTTGCACTCGATGAACATATAAGACCTATAATACCAGTTATAAGTCCTATAAATGAAGTTGCTGTAAATACCCAGCATACTATAGATATGATACCAAGAACCAGGCTTGCAGTTGCAGCACCCCTTCCCGGTATATCACCATTGCCATCAGATGAGCTGCCCGGGTTATAATTATAACCGGAATTAGACCCTGTATAACTGCCGTTTGGAGAACTACTGCCAGTCTTATAAGTGTTGTTACTTCTATTATCTGTATATGTACTGTTATAACTGCCCGTTGTACTGCTGTTATCCGTGTATCCACTATTATATCCGCCCGATGTGCTGCTCTTTCCTGCATATTCTTCTGATATGCTGCTTACATCAGGAGTTGTGTAATTCCATGCTGTACTATCTGTATCCTGATTGGTGGAATTCTGTGGCATACTTGTGTCTGGACTTGTATAACCCTGCGGAATACTTGTGTCCGGACTTGTATAGCCTTCCGGTATATTACTGCCTATATCTGAACCTGTATAGCCCTGTGATGTAGCTGCATTGTCAGCAGAACTGTCTGAACCGGTTACATCACTGCCAAAATTGTTGTTATCCATATGGCACCTCCCTTATTGTATTCAAAACTCTCAATAAATATTGTATTAGATTATATGGAAACAATCAAGTAATTATTTATATTTTTAATATACATCACAGTATCCACCATTTATTATCATATATTCCACCTGCTATCTTTCCCACGCCAAAAACTGATTTCAGGCTAATTTTATACCTCCAAGCAGCTCTCCAAGCGTACTTGTTAGCATTTCCGGCTCTTTCTTTGACTCAATATAATATGTATTAAACTTATATTCCTTTTCTGTTTTCATTTTCTTAAACAGCAGCGCTGTATTAGCTGCATCTACCAATCCATCGTGTAAATGAATATCATAATCCACATCCGACAGGTTAAGCGCCTCTTCGAGCTTGTATGGTTTAGTGTCATTCATTATTTCACTAAATGTCTTCTGGCAATCATACCATTCACCATAATATTTATCTTTCCCCTCAAATTCCAGATGTTTTGCCTCTATTTCTCTTTTTATTTGGATTTCATCATTCTCGCTCCACGTCACAAACTGGACATCATCAGGAAACCATCCCGCAAAATTTTCAAGCACTTTTCTTATGCCAGGTGCATTCTGTACCATATTTTTCCTGATTCCTGTCAACATTTCAATGTTAGTATCTATAATACCTATATCAGGTTTTACATATGATTTATAGCTGTCAATTACATCATAATTTTCATCCAGCAACACCGCACCTATCTCAATAATTTCAGTTGCCCAGTGGTATTCCTTTCTTCTCCTTGCTTTAGGAACGCCACACATTTCCAAATCCAATACTACATAGCGCATACGTAAAAACCCCCCTTTTCTCTTTTTATTTTAGTCATGTTATATCAAGACCTAAATTCTGAATTCATATAAATCCGTCTATAAATAACTTTCGCCCATAATATTATTATATATTCACATTAGATATAAATAAATATCATAATTGTTAAAATATACAAGTTAATACAATTTTTATAAAATTTCCATAATACATTTTCATACAAAAAGTCCTTTGAGAATAGGATTTCTCCTGTCCCAAAGGGCAAATTTAAAATTTTAAAGTTATATTTCAGCTATACGATTATTTTTCATCAGGTCATAAATAAATAACATCCCCGCCACTACAACGAGTCTATCAGTGACTTTATTGTAACGCCTTCTTTTGTCTTCCAATATACCGGACCATTAAGCGTTTCAAGTCTGGCTTCAATATTGTTTCTTTTACGATATAAATTTATTGCATCAACACCAGCCTGCGAACACGCTTTATAATAACCAATTTTTTCACCTTTAGAATTAAAATAAGGCTTTTTATCATCATCTAGTAAAAGCATATAACATTGATCATCCTGCTTGTCATATGGCTTCTGCTTTGGGTCAGGCGTAATAAACAGGCATACAACCTTCTGTCCATTTTTCAGGTGTTCTTCTACATAATCTCTGTAATCCTTTGTCTGTCCGATATCTGTTCCATTCATATTTTCTCTGGCTTTAACCTTGTTTTCAATGACAATTACCAGCTCATCACTCTCTCCATAAACATCAATGTAGCGTTTTTTGCCATCCGTTGTAAAGAATGTTTTTTCCGTTTCAAAACGAACTCTATCTAAATTCATATCAAACAGCATCTTAAGCGACAAATCTGCCGAATCACTTTTTATCATATATAGTGAAAGAAGTCTGACCTACTATTGTAAAAACATTTGTCTTTTCTTGAAAATATTTAAGCTGCTGAAATTGTTTACTTGATATCAGCTGCTCTGCCTGTTCTATATTCAAAACAATATCTCATTTCGTTATGCATTTAGTATTTCACCTATATCTTTCTTACCACTCTTACTTGCAGAATGTGTTGATTTATGAGGTGCTTTTGTTATCTTGAAATCATTTGAATTGCCACCACACACTATAAGCATCCTTTCTATCTGCTTTATGCATCCATCACGATTATATCCTGCATTTACACAGTAAACTTCTCCTTCTACAGAATGTTCCTTGCCCTTGTAATTTGAAAACTGTTTTATCTTAGAAATATTTGCAGTTTTCTCATCTAAGTCTGTTTTTCGTGCAACTGCTGTTATCTTATCATTTTCTGCAATATCCTTGATTTTTTCAGGATGTTTTTCAGCTATTAAATCGAATATATCGTTGAGCATGTCAACCATTTTACCTGATGTATGGAAATCACCCCAAAGAGTATACTCAAATCCTGCATTTTGTTCTACTATACCCTGCATTTTTGCATTATCTTTCTTTTGTTCATATCCCATAAGCTTAAATACTGAGCTGTCTTCCCCGCAGAATTCAGATTTTTCTTTAGGATTTATCATCTTACCATCTGTTTCTTCCATAGTTTTTGATAAATCAAAAGTAACACAATATGTTTCATTTTCTCCCATAATTCTCTCAGGAGCATCTAATTCTTTTCCATTAGTAGATATTCCTTCTATCAGCTTTGCAGCTGCAGAGATGACTAAATCTCCAATATCACAAAGAAGATATCCATCTGCTGTAATATTTTTTTTGTTTTGCTCCCAAACTTTCTTTGGTGTATAACTTTCACTATATCTTATTCTGCTGCCTCTTAAAATTGTATATTTATCATTATCCTTGCGATAGAAAGCATCATATATTCCATTTTTCCCTTTTATATGCATAACAGAGCCATCCGATACGATTTCAATAGTTTCTTCCTTTCTATTCAGATTTTCATCCTCATTGATATCATCAGACTCATTAAACTCCTCATCTATATATTTTTTACTGGTTTCCTTTTTCTCATTATTATTAATAGCATTTTCAGCTATATTTACATAATTTGAATTAGTTACTGTATTTTCTATATTTTTTAATTCCTCTTCCATCTCTTCTATAAGTTTTGAAATATCATTCCCGGCATCTCTTGCAAGTCTGATGGCTTTACATTCTGGGCTAACATATCCACATATTGAATAACATACATTTATATTCTCTGACATCCCACTATTCATTACTTTCTTATAATAACTACCTGCATCCATATTATCTTCATGCCATATATCAACAACTACAATAGATTTTATATGATCTAAGATTTTGATTGTTTCAAGTTCATTTTCTATTGTTTTCTTTATCATTGAACTCTCACTTCTAAAGAAAAATGCAAATTTACAATTTTTATTTGTCAGTGCATCTATAGCTGCCTTTTTCCAAGTATGCTCATCTGCAGGCATATTTGCTATATCAATCCACAAATTATGTCCTCTCTCCATAAGTTTCTTAAACACATTCATAACAATCTGAGAGTCATATTCATCATGTGAATAACTAATAAACGCAAAAGGTTTATTCATATCGCACTTCATATTCTTAATTTCTTTTTTCTTTAGGTATTCTAATCCCATCAATTCCTGTGACATACTATCTGTCCTCCTAAAATCTATTTCCTTTTGTTTTTTATAATCTATAAATTCTTAATCCATCAAATATCTTAAGCATAGCCGGCATACATTCCATATGGTCTGTATCCTTATCCTACTCTGCCTTATTTAATCTTTTATAATTCTCTTCTGCGTCCTCATCTGACACTTCAAACCCTGAGAAATCCGGTATCATATCCCAGTGCTTACGTTCAAGGTCACGTTTAGATTTTTCAGGATTACCATAAGTCCAGCCCATATCATAATGCTCCTGAAGCCATCTTTGATGTTCTGACCTACCTATAATAATAAGTTCTTCATCAGAAAACCTCTCAACCTGCTCAAAATCCACATCTTTGTCAGTATAAAAGCATCCTATTTTATTCATATATTTAGCAAATGCTTTCGCCTGATTAATATTTGACAGCTTATATTCTAATGAAAGCGACTTAAAGCTGTCTGTGAATTCATTCACAATTTTACTATCGCTAAGGTACTGCTCTTCATGCCCTGCTGCTTTTGCTTTCAGCCTTGTAGGTGTCCGACGTGAAACAATAGGAAATCTCGAAAATGGCAGGTATAATCCTTCTTTAAAGCTGGCTATGGATATTGCAAAAGTGTTTAATACTACAGTAGAAGACATATTCACTTTTGAAGATTATAAGCGAGTACAGCATACCTACCGGCTGCTCTGATATCAATTTTAAATTAAAAATTATGTAAATAAGTCAATAAAATAGTAATAATTACTACTTTAATCACTACTTTATTGTATGTATTATTTAATAGACTGTATGTCTAGACAGCTTAAGCTGTTGTTCTATTAACTGCAAACTGCACTTCTATTATTGTTCCTCCAGATGGATTAGGCCTGATTGCAATACTGCCATCGTGTACCCGTACAATTTCATTAACTAAAGCAAGTCCAAGTCCAACACCACCAAGTTCACGACTTCTTGATTTATCTACGCGAAAGAACGGTTCAAACACACGTTCCTTAAGTTCCTCTGGAATTCCGTTTCCCGTATCCTTTACTGACAGATAAACCTGCTTTTCCCTCTGATATGCCTCTACTATGACCTGTCCACCAGAATGATTATATTTTATGGCATTCTCAACAAGATTATATACAAGCCTGTATATAAGTATATCACTTCCAACCATATTTACATCCTTACATTTTCCAATAAGCTTTATATTCTTTTCCTGTGCAAGTGGCTCCAGATCCGCCAATACCTCATCAACAAGTGCATTAACAACAATTGTCTCATCACGTCCCACTGTCTGAAGCTCGCTCATGTCAAGGAGCGTTTTTACCATTTTACTAAGTCTTTCATTCTGTTCAGTAACCATCTTTATCGTCTGTATGGTATCTGCATCATTACCTGGATGCTTGCCAGAATTATATAAATCAAGCTGAATCTGCATTAATGATAATGGAGTCCGAAGCTCGTGTGCCGCATTCTCAGTAAACTGCCTCTGTATCTTAAATGCCTCCGATAGACGTTCTAGCATCTTATTATATGAAACACTAAGTCTGTTCAGTTCTTTAACCTGGTTTTCTTCTATCTGAGAATCGGACAGATTCTGTAACTGCACCTCTTCAATTTTATCAGAGAACTCACCAATTGGTTTAAGTGCCCGTCCACTTATAAAATATGTAGCACCGCCTCCAAGAAGCGCAAGTAACACTGAAATTATTAAACTATTTCTTTTATAATCTGCCTTATTATTGTACACCTGGACAGAAAAATCATTTGCAAATTCATCCCATTTATCCTCTGGAATACTTATATATATCTGTTCTGAATCATCACCCTTATTATCCCCCTGGGCTTCAACAGCCTCCTGCAATGAATCAATGTAATACACACCATTTCTATATATAAACATTGTCAGACAACCACATATAAGTGCAATATATATTGTAATTATGCATGTAAGTCTCCACTGCAATGACATTTTCTTCATCAATCAGACTCCTCCCGTAATTTATATCCTTCCCCAACCTTGTTAATAATCGGGTCATATCCAAGCTCAGCCTTAAGCTTTCTTCTAAGCGAAGACATATGTACTCTTATGGAACCGCTGAAACTGTCAACTGATGCATCCCATACATGCTCTATCAGTTCCTCCTGGCTTACCGGTCTTCCTATATTAAAAAGCAGGTATTCAAGAATACCATTTTCTTTTCTTGTAAGTGATACCTTATTTCCTTTAGCATATACCTCACGCTTTATTGTATCGAACCTTATACCGCCGCATTCTAGGCATATATCCTTCTGCACGAACTTCCTTCTTGTCAGACTTCTGATACGCGCCTCAAGCTCCTGCAAATGAAACGGCTTTTCCATATAGTCATTAGCCCCTGCATCAAGTCCCTCAACCTTATCCACAATCTGTCCTCTTGCTGATAATATAAGAACCTTTGTCTCCTCATTACTCTGTCTTAATTCCCTTAAAATATCCATTCCATCTATTCCCGGCAGATTCAGATCCAGGACAATCAAATCATAATTCTCTGCAAGAATATACTCAAGTGCCTCCATGCCATCATAACAGGTATCTACTTCGTATCCGGCCGCATACAGGCTTTTTGCAACCATATCACATATTTGTTTCTCATCTTCAACTATTAATAATCTCAATTCTATTTCACCTTTTTCTTAACAAAGATTTTACAACAGCTATTGTATAATAATCCCTGTCAGATGGTCAATAAATACACAAACAAAGAATCGACATGAAAACAAATAAAGGAGCGACAATATCTTGAAGTACAAAAAATTATATCAGATTATTCTGCTAATCCTTGGTATTACTATGGTAAGCTATGGTGCTATCAGGGGTGAAGCAGCTTTAGTACTTGGCAAAGCAATAAAACTATGTCTGGAGTGTGTTGGAATTGGATAAGAATAAGAAAAAAAACAAAGCAAAAAGAAAAAAAGACAACAAATCAATATCAAATAAAATAGCACAACTACGCGGATGGATACAGGCAGCCGCCACGCTGCTTACTAATATACATATTCCCAATATATTTAAAGGAAAAATATATCAGGGAAACGCTAAAACTGTATGTGTACCTGGATTAAACTGTTATTCCTGTCCTGCTGCAACAGGAGCCTGCCCCATTGGAGCATTCCAGGCAGTTGTGGGCTCATCCAGCTTTAAATTCTCATATTACATAACTGGATTTTTTATTCTGCTTGGCGTAACACTTGGAAGATTTATATGTGGGTTTTTGTGTCCGTTTGGATGGTTTCAAGATTTACTCCATAAAATCCCAACTAAAAAATTCTCTACTGCCAGGCTGAGGCCTCTAAGATACCTGAAATATATCATCCTTCTTGTTTTTGTTATACTTCTGCCTATGCTTATAACGAACTCAATAGGAATGGGAGATCCGTTCTTCTGCAAATATATTTGTCCACAAGGGGTTCTAGAGGGTGCTATACCTCTGTCGCTTGGTAATGCAACTATACGTTCTGCACTTGGAAAGCTGTTTTCATTTAAATGCCTTATTTTAATTACTGTTGTTGGGTTAAGCATTGTATTTTACAGACCATTCTGCAAATGGATATGTCCCCTTGGAGCCATTTATTCATTATTTAATAAGGTCAGCTTTCTTAGTATTAAGGTCGATAGCAGCAAATGTACCAGTTGTAACCAATGTACAAAGGCATGTAAAATGGATGTCAATGTATGTAAAACGCCTAATCATCCGGAATGTATACGATGTGGTGCGTGCATAAAAGCATGTCCTAGGGATGCAGTCCATTATGAGCTTATGGGCAGAGCTTATCTAAAAAAAAGCAGCAATAGTAAGCAATAATTAACATTAACTAACAAATAACTATTATTAAAGGAGTAACTAATTATGACAACAAGAAAAACATTAATTTCTATTTTTACACTATGCATAGCATTATTATTTACAGCCTGTGGCACACAGGACTCTGCTAAAACAGCAAATACCAAGGATAACGTAACTAAAGCCGGTACAGAGGCTTCTGATAATTCCAATGCCAGACTAAATGATTTATATCAGCAGGAAAACCAGCTCTTTGCAAAGCACGAGGCTGTATGGAACAAAGCCTTTGGCATGATGAATAAAAGCACTGTTGATCCAAATGGCAATTATGCTGATTATCTGGCTGGTACCGTAGAATCGAACAAAGCTTCCTTTACAGAGGCCGAGTTAAAGACACTTACAGAAGATATTGATGCTATACGAAAAATCGAGGAGCAGATAGCTGAAATTGAAAATAAGACTACTTCTGACAGTAGTAAGAAAAACAATACCGAAGCCACATCACCTTTCAGCAATTTATCCGGTATGCTATTCTTGAAAGCCAGGGTGCAAAATACCGCAACCTTTCGATTGACTCTTCCTCAAATGCAGGTAAATATGCCTCTGATATTATGGCATTTCCCACAACTATACTAGTTGATAGAAATGGTAATATTGTAGGTGACCCAATGCTTGGAGGAATTGACAATAAGGATAACTATGATACACTTATGAAGCAGATTAAATCTGTAATTGCAGCAGATAGCAATAGCAAATAAAACATCATATAATCGTGTAGGTTTTCCTACATTCTTATATGATAAAAAACCGACAATTTTATATTGACATTTGCACCATAAACAGGTATGCGGATAAGCCAATATAAGATATAATGACATAACAGGTGTAACGAATTGAAAAATAAAAAACAACTTTAATATTTATTATGTGGACAATTATGTACGATGGTGATAATCACTTTCCGCACGATGGCAAACAAGGCAGATGTGGCAATGGTGAGGGATATAGCTGGGATGATAATGATTACAGACCTGACGGATGTCTGGAACTGCCAAGCACACTCAGCATTGCCTGTCGGTCAGTTGCAAAAAGAAGGAGCTGAAAAGCCTGCTCTTATATATACATATATCTGTCTCCTATTTTTTAACTCCAGCTCATACGGATATCATACATCAGCCTTGTAAGTGCAATACTGTCTTTAGCTGTATATACATCACTGCTGCAATATCCAAGTTTTACGCATCTGCTTACTTCCCTGATTTCATATTCAAAGCCATTTATATCAACCGGACACTCGATTGTTTCCGGTTCTTTTCCTTCCACCTCAAGTATCATGGTCTCGGCGTGTTGGAAATCCGGTAAAAATATACCTCCCTTTGTTCCCTCAATTCTGGCATTACGTTTTAATTCCTGCCCAATTGTCTGGACTGATTCTGCCGTACATCCATCATTATATGTCAGTTTGAGACAGCTGTAATCATCTGTTCCATACTCATTAATATGTACTTTTTGAGTTTCTACATTCTGCGGCTCATTCCCTGTAACAATACGCAGAAATCCCAGATTGTAAATTCCTATGTCCAACAAAGCACCTCCACCAAGTGCAGGGTTAAATTTACGCTCTTTTCTGGCACCTGTTGCAACAAACCCATACTGGCATGAAATATGTTTTATTTCTCCAATTACTCCTTGCTGTAAGATACTGCGTAAACGATCATACAATGGAAGAAACCATATCCAGAGTCCCTCCATGATAAAAAGATGCCTATCCCTTGCCAGTCTGTACAGTTCCTGTGCCTCTTTATCATTTATCGTAAACGGCTTTTCGCACAATACATGCTTTCCATGTTCAAGACATAACCTGCAATTCTCATAATGCAAGGTATTTGGTGTTGCTACATAAACAACCTCAACATCCTGATCTTTAACCAGTGCTTCATACGAATCATAATATCTTGGGATATCATGCTCATTAGCAAAGGCTTTTGCATTTTCAATGTTACGTGAACCAACTGCTACTAACTGTTCATTTTCTTTACTCATCTGATTTATGGTTGATGCAAATTTTTTTGCAATATTACCTGTAGCCAAAATTCCCCACTTCATCTTATCTCTCCCATCGATTCTATAAATTTATATGTAATATATCCTCATTTAACAATTATTAAAGGACACAAATCTATTATACCTTATATCATCATCTTCGCATATCCATTTTATATCATATTTTATAATACAAAAGGTCAGACCCGCCAAGCCCAATGGTTACTGACGAATCTGACCTTTTACAATTACTAAAAATTTTATATATTATCCTTCAATCTCTTTAATAAGATTAACCATCTCAATAGCACCTTCAGCGCACTCAAATCCCTTATTGCCTGCCTTTGTTCCGGCACGCTCAATTGCCTGCTCGATTGTATCTGTAGTAAGCACTCCAAACATAACAGGAATATCACTTGCTAAAGAAACATTTGCAATGCCTTTGGAAACCTCGCTGCACACATAATCGTAATGGCTTGTCGCACCTCTTATAACTGCACCAAGACATATAACAGCGTCATACTTGCCGCTTTTTGCCATCTTTGAAGCTATCAATGGTATCTCAAATGCGCCCGGTACCCATGCAAGGTCAATATTTTCCTCTGAAACATCATGTCTTACAAGTCCGTCCTTAGCTCCTGCAACAAGCTTAGACACAATAAACTCATTAAATCTTGCTGCTACAATACCTACCTTAATTCCACTGTCAACTAACTTACCTTCTAAAACTCTCATTATCAATTCCTCCTTATAAATATTTCATTTTTTTACACCACATTTAAAATGTGTCCCATCTTTGTCTGCTTTGTCTTAAGATAGAACCTGTCAAAGCTGGTCGCATCTATCTCAATAGGCACTCTCTCACTGATTTCGATTCCAAAATCTGCAAGCTGGTATACCTTATCGGGATTGTTAGTAAGAAGCCTTAGGCTCTTAGCACCTAAGTCTTTCAATATCTGTGCTCCTATGTAGTACTCGCGCGCGTCTCCCGGCAGACCAAGTGCCAGATTAGCCTCAAGTGTATCCATTCCCTGATCCTGAAGTGCGTATGCCTTAAGCTTGTTGACAAGCCCGATTCCTCTGCCCTCCTGTCTCATATAAAGAAGCACACCCCTGCCTTCATTGTTAATCTGTGTCATTGCTGACGCTAACTGCTGACCGCAGTCACATTTCATTGAGCCAAATGCATCTCCAGTCAGGCACTCTGAATGTACCCTGCACAAAAGATTGCTGCCATCACCAATGTCTCCCTTTACCAATGCAACATGATGCTCTCCATTTAACTTATTAACATAACAGTGTGCCATGAATTCCCCATACTTTGTCGGCATTCTTGTAACTGCCACGCACTCAACCAGGTTGTCATGTCTCTTTCTGTATTCCTGAATTGCCTTAATTGTTATGAATTTGAGATTGAATTTTTCGGACATTTCTATGAGGTCTTCTTTTCTCATCATTGTTCCGTCCGCTTTCATTATTTCACAGCACAGACCACATTCTTTAAGTCCTGCTATTCTCATAAGGTCTACTGTTGCCTCTGTATGTCCGTTTCTTTCAAGAACTCCATTACGTTTTGAACGAAGTGGAAACATATGTCCCGGTCTTCTGAAATCCTCAGGCTTTGCTTCATCTGACACACATGCTCTTGCAGTAAAGCCTCTCTCCTCTGCCGATATTCCTGTTGTCGTCTTAACATGGTCTATTGACACTGTAAATGCAGTTTCATGGTTATCAGTATTGTCAGCAACCATCTGTGTAAGTCCCAGCTTCCTGCACAAATCTCCACTCATAGGCATGCATATAAGTCCTTTTCCATATGTCGCCATGAAATTCACATTTTCAGTAGTTGCAAATTCAGCGGCACATATCAGGTCGCCCTCATTCTCTCTGCTTTCATCATCTGAGACAAGTATCAGCTTTCCATCCTGTAAATCCTTAACTGCCTCTTCTACTGTGTTATACTCAAACATTTTCTTTTACCTTCCTTTCCCTTTGATATTTTAAAATCCATTCTTTAGCAGGAACTCTTTCGTTATCCCGCTTTTCGGCTTTTCCTTTTCAAATGTGATGAATTTCTCTATGTACTTACCGACAATATCATTTTCAAGATTAACTACATCACCAGCTTTCCTAAGTGACAGCGTTGTCGCACCTGCTGTATGTGGTATTATTGATACTGAAAAGCTCTGGCTGTCCGTCTTGGCAACCGTAAGACTTATTCCATCTATGGCAACTGAACCTTTTTCAACAATATATTTTAATATTCCGATGTCTGTCTTAATCTGATACCATATCGCGTTATCATCCTTGGTTATCGCTACAACTTTTCCTGTTCCATCAATATGTCCTGAAACTATATGTCCTCCGAACCTTCCATCTGCTGCCATTGCCCTTTCAAGATTAACAGCACTGCCAGTCACCAGCTTGCCAAGTGATGAGCGGTTCAGCGTCTCATGCATTACATCCGCAGTAAATGTATTATCATATATCCCTGTCACTGTAAGGCACACACCATTGACAGCAATGCTGTCTCCTATATGTGTACCCTCAAGAATTTTTTTTGCCTGTATTGTAAGAATTGCTGACGCCGTTCCTTTTTTTACATTATTTACATGTCCGATTTCTTCAATAATTCCCGTAAACATTACAACTCTCCTTCAATCAGAATATCGTCACCAAGAAGACGAACTGTCTTGTTTCTCAACTGATATGCTTCATCTACATTTGCAACACCCTGACCTTCAACTGCTGTCTTACTGTCTGTCCCGCCAAATATCTTAGGTGCAATGTAAGTCTGAACCCGGTTCACAATTCCAGCCTGCAATGCTGAGAAGTTAAGTGTTCCGCCTCCCTCAAGAATTATACTGTCGATACCTTTTTCTCCAAGTATGTGCATAAGCTCTTTAAGGTCAACATGCTGCTCTGATTCTTTTGTAATTATCACTTCACAACCTGCATTTTCATATAAAAATTTCCTGTCGCTGTCGGTACTGCATGTAGCAATTATTGTTGGTATCCGCCCTGCACTTTTTACAATTCTGCTGTCCAGCGGTGTCCTTAATCTGCTGTCGCATATGATTCGCACAGGATTGTGTGGATTGCTTATGGCTGTACTTCTACAGTCAAGCATTGGATTATCAGCAATCACAGTGCCGACGCCAACCATAATTGCCGCGTATCTGTGACGGTCTGCATGCACATTTTCTCTTGCCTGCTCACCTGTAATCCACTTGGAAAGTCCCTTATATGTGGCAATTTTCCCATCAAGTGTCTGTGCTGTTTTCATCACAACATATGGCTCTTTATTCCTTATGTAATAAAAGAATACATAATTCATCGCCAGACATTCTTCATTGCATACACAACCTTCAACTTTAATCCCGTGTTCTTCCAGATATTTAACACCTTTTCCACTTACCAGGGGATTAGGATCCATCGAACCTATCACAACCCTGCTTATTCCTGCCTGCACAAGTGCTTCAGTGCAAGGCGGCTGTTTCCCATGATGGCAGCACGGCTCAAGTGTCACATATATGGTTGCTCCACTGGTATCCTCCATACATCTTGAAAGTGCATCTCTTTCCGCATGAAGCTCACCATATTTCCTGTGCCAGCCTTCACCTATAATTCTGTCATCCTTTACAATTACAGCTCCAACCAGCGGATTAGGATTAACCCAGCCTGTTCCTCTCTTTGCAAGCTCAATTGCCCGCTTCATGTAGAATTCATCTTCTTTTGAAAAATTGTTATTTATTTCCTGCTGCATATCTGCACCTTCTTTCTGTTCCTTCCTGTCCAGCTTTTTTCTATTCTGCTTTTTTCTGTCCTGATTTTCTCTATCCTTATTTCCCTTGTCTGCTGTATCTTAATTTCATTCTTAATGTGCTTGCTGCTTTCTTGATTTTGCCGGCTCAAAGTCGTGATACCTATAAGTAGTCGCATTTTCAATGGTTTAGTAGGTCTTTTTTCATCTTGTCTATAATATTAAACGCATTTTTATTCCTCAAAAACCTATAAATTCATTGTTTATGACATGTTTAGTAGGTAATTGCTTAAGTTTTCTTCAGTTTTCAGCTAAAATAAACCTACTAAAGCCACAAAAAGCTTACATTTATAGGTTTTTACCAAATTTACCTGCTGTCATTCTGCTCTGAATTGCTATAATATGCCGCCAGATTGCTCAGAATTGAATTGCCGTAATATGCTGCCGCCACAATTGCCAGTTCCAACATTTCAGACCAGACTCCGCCTCAACAATACAGACATCCTAGCACAACCAAAATCCAGCCCAGACATAAAAAAGGCTTCCAAAGCAGTTTCATTTCACCACTTCAGAAGCCATACGCCAAAATATCGAATTTCTATAATCAAATTCTTACTCTGACAATCAAAAAACTCTGAGATAATAATTCATCTCAGAGCCAGTATCCACATTCAAGCCAGCCATTCATTCTACTATGATTACATTATGAATAACTAACTTTAATATCACTTCTTCCATCCAGACTTTACTGTCGGCTTCGGAATTACACCGAATCATGCTCTGGCTTACGCCTCGGCTCGTGGGCTTTACCACCGGTAGGGAATTGCACCCTGCCCTGAAGTTCCATATGTATTAAGTTGTTTATAGTATACACCCGATTTTTAAAAAATCAAGTACTTGACATATTTATTAATCTTATTGAAAATTGCAAGCTTTTTTTACAACTTTTTCTAAAATATTTTTATACTTACACTATACATAAAAATCAGTCTATAGAGGCTTATTTCCTCTGTTTTTAAAATTTAATGGCACGACAAAAAGACTGGCTGAAAGTCAGTCAAAAAAAGTTTATTAAGTTACACAGCTTTAAATCAGATACTTCATTTCTTCTTTATATAAGTCCTTGGAGCTTCTATATCCGAACATTCTTCTTGGATATTCATTAACCCAGTCTTGTACTTCCTGTATATCTTTATCAGTGTACTTGTTGATACTTACTCCTTTAGGGATTTTCCTTCTTATCATCCGGTTTCCATTCTCATTAGAGCCTCGCTCATATGAGCTATAAGGATGACAATAGTACACTTTTGTCCGTTTCATGTCAGGATATATGCAGCTTCTCTCCATTCCGGCACAGTCCGCAAATTCAGAGCCATTATCTACGGTAATGGTTTTAAACAGCTTATAAAAATCATCCCCAAGCTCTTTCTCTAATGCATCCAGGGTATCAACTACAGCCTGTGCCGTCTTGTCAGGCTGCTTCCTTATAATGCACTTTCTTGTTTTCCGTTCTATAATAGTAAGAAGTGTATTCCCCTTTTCTCTCTTTCCAATCACAGAATCCATCTCCATGTGTCCGAACTCATCCCTGGTAAGAATATCTTCCGGTCTGTCTTCTATGCTTGTTCCAGCACAGGCTTTCTTAATTCTGCGTACCGGCTTATAGTCTTTTTTATTCTTGTTTCTTTTTACAGGAAGGTCTTTATTTGTAATTCTCACAAAGAATCCCTTATCAATACTGTTATACACAGTCTTGGCACATACAGACTGCTCATATTTAGCCATCTCCCCTGTGCTTACCATCATATTAACGGCTACTTCCGGACTATATCCCTTATCAACAATCTTTTCTTCTATTGCTTTTGCAAGCTTCTTATCTTTAAGTATTTTAGGTATTGTTCCTCTTGCAGTAACATTGTAATCTCTCTTATCCTGTGCAATTTGGGCTGAATACCTCTCTTCGGTTGTTAAGTCGGATTTAGTGTGTATGTATCTTCCACGCCTGCATTCGTTATAAACCGTTTTCTGACACACATTCAAAAGCTTTGCTGCTTCATTCTTAGAATGTCCTGTCTTTAATAGCGTCTCCAGCTCAATACGCTTAGTATAGGTCAGCTCTTTATAGCCTTTCTTCATATAATAACACCTCGCTTGTTATTGTATTAATATATTAAGCTGTCTTATATCTTAAATATATAATAATCTTAAAGCAAATATAAATCAATGAACCTGCAGTATAATTTTTCGCAATGCGATAATGGCAAATTCTGTTATGTAAGAATCTGCCACACTGCATTTATATGTAAAATTATACCTCTATGCTCCCGATCACGAGTGTAGTTACATATTTTTCAATTTATTGTTATTCATTATAATATGAATCGAAGAACTCCTTCATATCATCATAATTCATTGTAAACATCTGCCGTATGAATATATCAGGCATCCTGTTTACTATAGCCTTATTGATAAGGTCTTTCTGTTGTTCGCTAAACGAATTGAAATACATAACAACTCCGTCCTCTATTGTTGCCGGAACTGTTCTTGAGGATGTGACGGAATCCGTCACATTTTCTGCTTCCGGCTTTGCTGTTTTCTTTCTGCCGGGCTTCCTGGTCTGCTGTCTGCTTTTTCTTTCAAGTTCATATAATCTCTTGATTTCTTCGCTTACTGCCGCTGTTATCTCATCATCAGCAGATGCAGATGAGCCAAGCTTCCGATATAAGAAATCTTCATTTGTCATATCTATTACAAGTGCATCCTCTGGAAGCTCACCTATCTCTTCAAGTGCCGGAGTACTGTTAATCGTTACATATTTCCCTGTTCTTGGGTCTTTCATTGACTTGGCTTCTGGAACATAACCCTTGTTAGTATTTTCTTTATTAAGCTGCATTGCCTGCTTAAATGCAGATGTTTTTTCCGGTATCATTATATTTAATTCCGGGTGCTTCTTTTTAAGCTTCTTAGCCTTTCTGATTTCTTTTGCAGATGCGCCCCTGTCTTCCCAAGGGAGTGCTTTTCTATCAATAATAGGTCTTTCACCCTCCATGAATATTATGCACTTTTTACGGTCAAGGCGCTTAACCTCCTGCGGAGTCATTAATTCCCTTCCCGCTTTATTATAGTTGCTGTTGTATGAGCTTCCATGCTTGCCGTCACCTAATGTATCAATAGTGGCTTTTCCAAGCAGCTCTGATATATATTTATGTGTATCAAGTGCGCCTGCTCCTGCACCCAGATATATCATAACAGGGCAGTTATCCATGATAATCTCCCATTTATCTGCAGTAAACAATGCTTTTATCTGTGCAACGGACTGTAAAATAGGTATCATGCTTATGTTTCTGCTTCGGATTACACCCATTACCTGTTCTGTATCTGCCGGTCTTGCACCTGCATAGAACTCATCCATCCACATTTCAAGTGGTATAGGAAGCGCACCACCATTTTCCTTAAAATCATCATCTGCCATTCTGCTTAATATGGTAAGAACCTGCGTATATACCATTGAACATACAAAGTTGTATGACTTATCATTATCATTTACACATAAAAACAATGCCAGCTTTTTATTTGTCAGGTTATCAAGCGTTCCTCCTACACCTGTTGCAAATTCCCTTATATTAAGGTCATCATCCTCAAATATTCTTTTAAGTGCTGCTGTTTCACACAGTTTAAGCTTCGCATTTGTGATGATTATAATAGAGCGTACAGTTTCACTTGCACCCTCTTTAAGTTTCCTGTAATCTCTTACTGCCGGATTATCTTCACTATCCTCTTTGGCAAGCTTATCCATCTTAAGCTGCAGAATCGTAGGAGGCTGTTTTCCCTTTTCAACCTTAACATCAGCTTTCTTGCTCTCGTCATTTACAAGTTTTAAAACATTGTTAAATGTACCTTTCCTGCCCTCTTTTCTTGCATACCACCATTCATAATAAAACACCGCCTGCAGGTAAAGGGCAACTCCGTCATCCCAGAACGGGTCTCCCTTCATTGCATCAGGCGGTGTAAGCGACTGTTGTATGTTGGCAATAAGCTTTATCAAATCCTCTTCATTTTCTATATATGCAAAAGGATTATACCTGTCCGACATTTCGGGATTTTTTAGATTAAGGCATCTTACTGTATATCCCTGCTGCTTAAGATATAATCCGTATTTAAACATCAGCTCGCCTTTTACATCCAAGGCAATTATATTATTGCTGGCTTTAAGAATGTTGCTGGTTACAACAGATGTTGTCTTATATGTTCCGGCCGAACCTATTACAAGCATGTTGTTATTGGAAGGCTTGCTGTCTCCCTGTGTATCTACTTTTACATGCCTTGATAATATCCTGTTTTTACTGTCGTCAGGATTTGCCCGGCGCTTGGTTACTTCGTAAGGGTCAGCCCATTCTTCACTTCCGTTCTGAATATCAGAGTGGAAATCCCTGAAATGATACATTATATATGAGCATAAGAACACCCAAGCAATAACAGCCCAGCCTATACACATCATTGTCTTTTCATTGAAGAATCTTTTATATTCCCAGATATGATACAAAAGATAAACAACTTTATCTCCTATATTCACAAGTGATAAATCTGGGAATGAAAACAGCCCGGAGGCAAATATTCCCAGAAAGACAAATGGTATAAGCAGAACCATATATGTACTTATCTGTACTTTATTTTTTGTAAACATGCAGTTCCTTTCCGTGACAGATTCCGTCACATTTTATATTCTCATTCCTGTGGTCTGTTCAATATCAGGCTCATAAGTCATATCATCCGTGACGGATTCCGTCACAAAATTATTTTCTGACTGGTAACGCTCCCTGTTAATCTGCGCTCCTATTATCTGACTTTCCACATAGTTTCTTAATGAACTTTCCCCACCAGGCTCATTATTCTTAAGATATTCTATCAATTCATCTGTGGTATAGTTATCAAGCACCATTCCAATATCTGCATATGCACTATGATATGTATGCTCCCTGTTTTCTATAGCCTCCCTGACAGACATGCGGCTTTCATATCCGACTTTTTCTTCTGCTACAACTGTGACGGATTCCGTCACATTCCCAGAAGCTTTATTTTCATATGAAGAAAGAAGGTCACCTGTACTCCCAAGAGCTGCCATCATCATATCTCTGCTGTGCTGTAATTCACCTGTGACAGATTCTGTCACAAGGGGACGAGATTCCGTCACATTGGGACGAGATTCAGTCACATTTTTGGATGCCTGCTCTGATACATTCATATCTTTATCAAGTCTTAGCTTTTCAAGCTTATCTTCAATGTCGGTTATAAGACCTGATGAGGTTTTTCTTATTGTTTCAAGAGAGGCTTTTAACTCGCTCAATTCCTTATCTGCCGACCATCCGGCTATATAACCGAATGAATAATCAGATGTATCTATACCAAAATGTTTGCATACTGTATATGCAACACTTTCAGCCTCTACCTCTTTTGTCCTTCTGTTCTTCTCTCCAGCATCAGCTGCATTGTCATTATGCAGTATTGAATGTGCTATCTCATGTATCATGGTCTTTACAGTCTGGCTTTCACTCATTCCTGATTTTACCGCTATGCTGTCTGTTGTCCTGTTATAATAGCCATGAGCAGCTCCATCTATTTCCTCAAAGCGAATAGGAACATCTGATACTTCTTTAAGTGCCTGCATATACAGCGGGTAATCATTTATATTGCCCTCAAGGTCATGTGCCATGCTTGGCAGTTCCTTACCTTCCGTCTGTGAGACATCAAACACGGACACAACCCTGAATGATGTGAGCTTTATTTCTGTTTCTTCTTTTTCCGGATTGCCATTCTTATCAAGGATTATTTCCCCGGTATCAGGATTTACCTTTTCGTGCAGAACTTTTCTTGTATAAGGAGCTGGTGCAAGTATCTTTATTGCTTTTTCGCCTCTTTTTACATGCCTGTCAAAGTTCTTTTCCCATGACTTGAAACCTGCTACAAGTGAAGCCTGCGGATTCTGCGCTGCAATAAGAAGCGTGTTATTTAGACTGTATCCATGGAATTTAGACATTGTGTTTAGATAACCCATGTATTTTTCACTGGTAAACATATCTTTTATTCCATCTTCAAGCTGCTGTGTTATTTCCTTTACACGGTCTTCACGGTTATATGCTGCCAGCGGTTCTTCTATCACCGGCATAAGTCCATTGTAATCATCTGTCAGCTCCTTATCCTGTCTTTCCGGCTGCATGGTAAATTCTATGTTAAGAAAATTCTCTGTGAAATAGTTATCTGCCATTGGCATTATCTTCTGTCCAGCAAAGCTGAAATATTCTTCCTTATCTCCACCAACAATGATATGGTCCATCAGAGGAATATTAACCATGTCGCACAGCTGAATCATGCGGTCTGTCATCTGCACATCCATCTTGCTTGGTATGAGATATCCGCTTGGATGATTGTGTATGAGCATCATGCTTGCTGCATTGGATAATATTGCAGCTTTTAATATCTCTCTTGGGTGTGACAATGTACCATTCACAGCTCCGGCAGATACAAAGCTTACATTTATCGGTCTCATTCTGCTGTCAAGATTTATTATTCCTAACACCTCTCTGTCAAAATCCCTCATCTGTTCTGACAGCGCCCTTACAACGCTGTCTGGATTGCTGAAGGGTTCATCTGACATAAGTGGTTCTCTGCTTCTTACAAGTCTTACGGCTACATTATCCAGTTCAAACGCCTTTTCAGGTTCATCAAGATTCTCCTGCGCCTTAACTGTATCTATGTTCATCTTCCTTCACCTCTTTCCTGTCTATCCCATCCATCTTATCTGTAAGGGCTGTGAGGTCTGCCGTTACAAAGAAATCCTCCGGCTGTTTTTCTATGTACTCTTTAAGTCTGGTTATCTGGATATCCATTTGCTTATTCCTCCATAAAAAATGACAGACACTTTTATGTGCCTGCCTTATAATCTCGGTGTTACTTCTTCTTTATATTCTTCTGTTTCCATTTCGCATGTGACGGATTCCGTCACATTGGAAAGAGGTTCTTTTACATCTCTTTCCGGATTCTGTGATGCCTCAAGCACTTTATTTGATGCGTCAAGTGCCGCTGTAAGCCCATCAACGCTTGCCACAAGACTGTTCTTTTCTTTATCTTCGAGCGCTTTGGTCATTACATGCCTGTACTCATTTATATCTTCCATTGAAAGCCATTCCGGTTTGTCAGCTTCTGAAAATGTGTTCCATAGCTTTTCCATTGCATCACAATGAGCCGAAACATTCTTATAGTACAGTACATCTTCATTTCCAGCTCCGTACCCAAGGAAATATTCACAATCCTGTTTCAGCCTGCCAAGCATCCGGTAATCATTTTCCCTTGTATGTCTTGCAAACGGCTCTGCACATCTTACATCTTCTGTTACCTTCTTATCTGGCTCTCCTAAGATATCCCCGAACTCATCCCTGTATGCTCCTGTATATAGATTTAAACCGCCTATTCCATTATTCTCATCAAAATACAGCTTTCCGCTTTCATCTTCATAACAGGGAACTTCCATATATCCGCCAAAACCTGCATATTTTACATCCAGCATATTATTTCCTCCCTCATCACAAAAACATTCCTCTTAAATCTGTTGTTATTTCCTCATCCAGCTGCGGATGGGCTGCCTCAATGGTAGTTTCTTTTAAATCTTCTGCATCAAGAATGATTTCTGAATTATGATATTGTTCCTCTATATCCTGTATTGCTTCCTGAAGACTTGCAGCTTTCGTGCTTACCACTTTCTGCAGAACCTCTGTTATCTCAATATCATATTCATCTTTGCTGTCATTCTCTGTGCTGTGCATTGTGACGGAATCCGTCACAATCCTGTCTTCATAAAAATGTGTCCATCCTTTCATGACATCTGAAATCATGCTGCTTAATTCTTCCGGTGCATGTGTGAACTGTATCTTATCTCCCTGCCATGTTCCGTTAGTATGATTGATTCCGTTAATCAGCTTTATTCCCTTTGCCGGAGGCTCCCATTCTGACAGATTCTTGGTATAGTCATCCAGCAGGTAGTCATCTGGTCTTATAAGCCCCGGAACTGCAACGCTCTTGTCTGTTCCGCATGGTACAAAGAGTCTCTTTTCCTGCGGCAGCTCCGGCAGATATTTATCAAGCCAGGCATTTTTTTCTTCAAGTGCATAGCGGCTGTCTGTCAGATATGCAGACAGTATATATACATCAAAATCATTATCTGCAATAAGCTGCTTTATTGCTCCTAAGACATTTTCATTAGGCTTAAGGTTAATGAAGTAATCTTTTTCGTATAGTGTTTCCAGTGTATCCACAGTCTTAAACTCTGCAAGTGTTCCATCCATATCCACGAACAGTCTCTGCCTGTCTGTAATATGTACTCCGTTGTAGATTGTCTTAAGCATTGTTTCTGTCTCTGCCTTTCCCGCTTCGGTCATCCAGGATTCCTTGTCTCCAACAATCCACTTAAACAATTCAAAGTTCTCACATTTTCTTGCAAGGTCTTTATATACATTCATCTTGTCATCTGATATATCCATGGTTTTATCCTCCTCTCATGTGACATCAATGTTACATTGTGACGGATTCCGTCACATTTAAAATCACTTTACCGGAGCAGCTTTTGGCACAGGTGCAGCTTCAAGTGCCTTTGATATATTTCTGGTAAGTTCAGCATTGTTGTCGTGCTTATCGAATTTTTCAAACAACTCTTTTCCGGTCTTGTATGTAGTTCCGCCATCCGGCTCACCTTTTACCCATAATTTCACAGGCTTCTGGTTGTTTACAAATGCAACATATCTTGCCTTATCTGCATCATTTACAGCAAATACCTGATTCTTTGGAAGCATTAATGTCTGCTCTCCCTTAGTTCCCGGCACTGTACAGAAGAAGAAGTTAGGAAATCTCTGCTCAAGCTGTGCATTAATATTGTTACGGTCAACAAGTGTTTCCTTATCAATGGATATTTCCGAAAATGCCATGTTGCCTCTTAGTGCTTGACAGTTTACATTCTTGCTGTCCTGTATTTCCATATCCCATTTCTGCATGGCTTTCTCTGCTTCTGTTGCTTCAAGCTGTTCAAACTCTGCTATCTGTGCCTTAATTTCATCTGATGCAGACTCCATGTACTCATCCGGGCTTCTTCTTGCAGTGTTTAAATAATCATCTTCGGAGTATATCTTCATATCCGGTACATTTGTGACGGATTCCGTCACATCTGCAGAAGCATTTTTTATAAGAGAGTGTTTATAGCTCTCATAGCACTGCTTTGTTGTATTTAAGTCTGCCGTAGCAACCCTTAACTGCTTTTCTCCATCATCCGGTATAAGGTCAGGAAGCTCTGCAAAATTTACTTTCGTTTCTGTAAGTGCATTTTTCATTACATCAAGGGCTGCATCCGGAACAGACACTATTGTTGTCTTACCGTTTGTAAGATTAATAAGGTCGTTTGAATTAAGTTCCTTATCAGATGTAAGGTTCGCTTTGATATAGTCAGTAAACATTACATTAAACTTCTGCTCATCTTTTCTGGCAATGCTTACATGCACCGCCTTATCTTCATCATTTACAGATTCCAGTATGCAGTATTTCACACCTGCCTTATCAAGATAATTTTTAATGTTTCCGATCGCAGCTTCCCTGGTATCACTCTCCTTAAATGGCACTCTGAATATGCTGTAATCACCGCCTGTCTCCTTAAGAAACTTTGTGAAATTTTCTGTGATATCATTGTCAAAGAACTTTGCTTTTACACCCCTTGCCATGAACTGTATAAGCTTTATTGTTGCATACATTGCCGGCTGGCTTATCTTAAAGTACATTTTCATGCCTCTTGCAATTTTCCCATAGTCAGCATAAATGCTGTTGCTGTATTCACTCATTGTCATTTCCTTTCCGTGACGGATTCCATCACATATTACATTTTAATTCCTGCAGTCTGTTCAAGGTCCGGTTCATCTGTTATGTCAGGTGTATTCTCACTGTCTGCACTGATTTCATCAGTGATATCAGTTGCGACGGATTCCGTCACATTTTCGGATGCAGTCTTTTCCTGCTCATATTTTTCTTCAAGCTCTTTTACTGCCTGAAAAGCTTCCTTTGCTGTTGCATACATAAGAGGCTCACCCTTTTCATCACGGACATAATCAGCAGTCAGGCTGTCATATATTGCAAAGCCAGCAGTCCTTGTTGCTGTCTGTTCGTCAAGATATCTTCCCCGATATCTCTCGGATGGATTAAGTTCCTGCAACATATCAAGTATGGCTGCTTCTGATTTTGCCGCAGCTTTGTAAAGCTCCTGAAACTTTCCGAGGCTTTCTTCCAGTTCTGCCGCTGTGGTTCTTGGTCTGTACTCACCTTTCCTTAAAGCGGCACTTGATGCGTCAAGTACATTGGCACACAGCGTAAGCTCGCTGTCTGTCAGTATCTCTTCCCCAGCTTCCACTCTCATCATTTTTTCTGGTGTAATAAGAAGAATATTAGCAAGCTCCTGTGTTGTCATGTTGTTATCCTGTCTTAACCTGCTTATCAGGCTTCCATATACATTTTTGTCCATATACGCTCCTTTCTTAAAAAGGACAGACAATTTTACATGCCTGCCCCTTGATTAATATTGATATGTGCTTATGACGGTTTCCGTCACAATGTGACGCAACTCGTCACATTATAATTTAGGATTATCATTATCCGGCTTGATATCCGGCTGTATTTCTCCCATCTCTTTAAGTTCATTGATTCTTAAGTTTCTTACCTTGTCAATCTGCTTATTGATGCAGTATTCTGTACCTTTTTCAAGCTCATGTTTATCTGCATCATATATGCTTACCGAATATCCTAATATTTCCTCATCATCAAGCGTTTCATTAACCTCGGATACCATTTCCATGATTGACTGCAGTGTTTCAGAATCCGGCTGGAACGGACTGAAAGTACCCGCAGAATTTAATATATTATTACCAACCGGAAGTGTTATAACTTCATGGATTGATGAAGGGATAACAAAGAAGTCATTACCACCGTAAAGCTCTGATACCCGCTGTCTTACATTATCATCTAAAATAAGAGATGCACCCCCTGTTTTATTTGCGTTGGTTACTACAAGCATTGTCTCTGGCATAGCCGAAATCTCAAAATCAGCATTCATGTTAGAAAATATGTCACTCATGGAATTTATTGATACAGATGTGACATTTGCTGTGTTTGATATGGCATCCTGAATAAGTCTCTCTTCACTTATCCCCTGTCTTAAGAGCCATTCCTTTGGTATTGCTGACACTGACCTCTCCTGTGTTCCGTTGGATACCATGAGTTTAGGGACAAACTTCATGCCATTCTTTTCATATACAACAGCTCTGTCATTGCTGTAATTATGTGATACGGCATCCATGAATATATAAGGCTTTGCAGCCTCATAGCTTGATAACTTCTCCCTTAATCCTTCAATATCAATATTTCCCTGTGGTGCAGCCTGTATGAATCGGTTCATGCTTCCTGCAAGTAATTCTGCCACTTCTTCCTCTGAATTAATAAACTGCAGTCTTTCCATTGCCCTGTCAAGATTAAACACCGGGTATGCAGCGCTTTTCTGTTCTTGATTAACCAGAACGATTCCTGTGTATGAACCCATCTGCTCTACATTAACCTCATACTGTGCCATTTCCGGCGGCAGGAATCCTCTTAATCTGCCACTTTTAACTAATTCGATTACTTCATTCTTTGTCATAAAATTTACCGTCCTTTCTGTCTGGATTAGATAATAATTGTGACGGATTCCGTCACATTTTTGCATAAAAAAAGGACTTAAAACAAAGGTGCAAACCTGCCTAAGCAGATTCACACCTGTTTTAAATCCTCTTTTTATACTTCTTGCAAGTATAATGTAACACATCTAATTAGTCTCATCCAGTCTCATTTAGTCTTATTTATCTGTGTTCCTTACACTTAATGCAAGTATAGAGTAGCATATCTAATTAGTCCAATCTAGTCCAGTTTGGTACAATCTGTATCAAAAATTCTATTTTGAATACATACAAGGAAATTGAAAGGGTTTTTGCAATATTTTACAAGGTTATTTTATCTTTTTCCTGTAGTAATTCGCCAGGCGTTCCATCATTTCAACATCCAGCTCCGGTCTTGCGATTCTTCTTATTTCTTCATATGCAATACCATCTTCCATGCAGCGCATCAGGAAGTCTTTCTGTTCTGCAGAAAAGCGTTTATCCGTTGCAATCTCTTTTACAAATGCATCATATATGTAAGCTGCATTTTCATCCTTCCTTTTTCTTTTCTCAAACAGTCTGTGTAATCTGCCTGTTTTCTTATCAGCTTCATCTTTTGCAGAAGCTGCACTGCTCATATTTATTCTGTCCTGTGCCTGTGAAAGCTTATATTCAAGATTCTTTATTTCCTGTCGTGCCTCATCACGCTGTGTCATCATAAGTTTGTAGGCTCTTTCCTTTTCATTAAGCGTAAGCTGGTACTGCTCCATAAGCTTCTTCTGTGTTTCCTTCTCCTTATCATATGCAGCCTTGACCTGGTTCTGGAACAAGTCTCTTATCTCAATATTTGCCTGCGTCACTTTAACGGCAAGGTCATTAGCTTCCTTTATCTGGGAAGCCAGTTTGTCATTTTCCATGTATGCTTCTGAATTGTAATTCTGTACGGCATCATAAAATGTATTTTTATTAGCATTATAGAGTCTCTTTAGTCTGTCTGTATTCCTGACCGTTACTATTGCATATATCATTCTCTGCACCGTGACGGAATCCGTCACATATTCAGATATGATATCCGGTACTTCGATATTAAAATAATCTGCTATTCCTGTTACAAGTTTCTGTTCCTCTGTAAGTTCCATATTTTATAATCCCCCTTTCGGTACATTCTGTGTGACGGATTCCATCACATTTTCGGATGCCTGCTTTGATATATTATCCTGAACTGCCTTTGTATTTTTCATTGACCTTTCAGCAGTGATTTTAACCGGCGGTCTTTGCGTGACGGATTCCGTCACATCTGCTTCCTTTATGATTCTTGAAAGTATTCTCTTTTCTGCGTAGAGCATTTCAAGTCTTTTATCATATTCAGAGGCAGATGTTAAATTTCCTTTCACAATGTCCGGATGAGCTGCTTCTATTTCTTCCAGCCTGTCAGACAGCGTTTCGTATTCTTCATCTGTCATTTCTGCCCTGGCATTAATAAGTTTTCTGTAGATGTCTTCATACTCATTTTTTACTCTTAAATCGTCTACATTAATATCTGCGTCAGAATATGTCCTGTCGCTTTTTAAATCCTTGACTGTCTTTATCTCCTGCTTTACTGCATCCAGTTTTTCCTTTGCCTGTTCCACGCTCTTTATATCGTTATCTAAAATGTAATTACATTCTTCAAGCAGCTTATCGATTCCGATCAAATCCTGTCTTACCCTTATCTGCTCTTTTAGCTGCAAATCAAAATAGTGGTACTGGCTTGCCTGTCCGTAACGCATTATTGCACACACCTGAAATCTTGAGTCCTTATGCTCTGTGATTGTATTAAGCTTATCTTTGACATACACGGTATCAGGAAGGACAATCTCCTTATCCGGCTGCATGATTCTTCTCTTAATATCTGCAAATGTATAACCCGGTCCTAAGTTATAATCCCTTCTGGCTCTCTTGGAAGTCTTTCCATCAACTTCCTTCATTGCCGGATGATGATATGCTGCATAATCACCATGCTTTTCAGACTGACCTATGCGAATGTCATAACCCATTCTTCTCATTTCTTCAAAATATTCATGCAGATTATTTGATACTGACACCGCCATATCTATATCAAGCCTTATTATCTTTTTCCAAGTAAATTTGTCTGCTTTGCCTGCAGAATGTTCTGCATAGGATTTTCCTTTTCTCTTTGAAGATTTATCATACTCAAGTTTTCCAAGCCCATACTTTTCTGTAATTTTATCCGTGATTGGCTGGATGTATTTCTCCCAGTCTCCGTTTACATATCTGTACTTGCTTCCGTCCATTCTGCCAACGGAATTAAATACAATGTGGCAGTGCATGTGTTCATGGTCGTTATGAACAGCAAAGACATATTCGTAGCCATCAGCAAAATATGCTTCACAAAATTCTTTTCCGACTTTAAAGCATGTAGCTTCATCACATGCGCCAGGAGGGAATGATATTACATAATGATATCCCTGCCTGCCGTTCTCTTTTCCATATTCTTTTTTTGTACTCATCATGCAGTCGTATATTTCATCAGGAGTAACCCCTGCATTGCTTCCTACCCACAGACCACCTTCTGTTTTATCAGGATTCATTATGTACTTAATAGAATTAATAAGATGCTGTGATGCTTTCCCTTTGGGTGCTTCCTTTATATTCTTAAGAATTGTTGTCGCCATCTATTGCCTCCAGTCTTATTTTAATATCATCAATTTTTTCATCTGCCTGGGTAAGAAGGTCTTTCATATATTCTGCAGATTCCTTATCACTGTATGCCGTAAGCCTTAAGAGTCCTTGATGAAATTCTGTACGAAGTTTGCGTAGCTCATTCATTATTTCCTTCAACTGTCTCTCATTATTTTCATAAGTAAGCTGTGACCTCATGAAGTCACTCTTTCTTAATCCTTCTGATTTTTCCTTTGCCTTTTTGTAAAGAGCGTCAAATTTTTCATATTCATTTTCCGTCATGCGTACAATGATTCTTACACTGTGTCTTCCTTCTTTTTTATCCATACATTTCCTTTCCAGTAAACAAAAATGGAATGACATCTATTACTGCCACTCCATTTTTATTACGCAAATATTAATATGTCTGGTGATTATATGTAACGGATTCCGTCACATTTTCTGTTATACTTTCATGAACAGTTTCAGATTTATTTTCATTTTGAACTGTTGCACTTTCATTTGCCATAGCAAGAAATTTATTAAGCATTTCTTCTGTGACTTCTGTTCCAAGTTTTTCTTCCAGAGTAGAAATAAAATTCTCTCCTCGCTTCTGTTTCTCCTGTAACTGTAATGTACGCTGCTGCTTTTTTAATTCAGCAAGTTCCTTTTTCTTGTCAGAAATAATTTCCTGATGCTTATTGATTTCATTTTCAACCTTTTCAATTTTTTTAGATAATGCTGACAGTGTCATATTCTTTTAATCCTCTCTTTCTCATTTCATCATTTACTATCTGCTGTCTGAATCTTAACTCATCACGCTGTGGTGTTGTCATATGTGATAGTCCTTTCATAATCCAGAGCGTTTCCCTTCCTGCATATTTTTTTGCGACACGCTTCTCACACTCTGCAATCATTTCATCAAATGTTCCTTCAAAGTCATACCAGACGAACACCATTTCATCAGATGTAATCATTATCTTTTTATCCGACACAGAAAATTTTGCAATTATATTTTCTGCGTTCCGAAGCAATGCTCCCTGATGCTTTTCTATATCAAGTGTCCAGCAGAAATTATTCCATCCGTTGTTGGATGGGAGGCTTGCCGGAATCCTTTTCGTTACATACTGCGTGTAATATCTTATCTCATCCGGTGCAGCTTCTACATACGGCTCTCCAAAGAATCCGGTGCAACTGGGAGACTCCTTTGTGGGTGTGGCTGCAAAAAGTTTAAGAAGATTTTTCTCCGGTTCGGATATATTTTCAATGCAGCCGCCGGATATTTTTTCTTCAATTATTTTCACCTTCTGCTTTAACTTTTCGATTTCTTCATAGACAATTTCCAGTTCCTCTGATGAAATGTTTTCATCTGGTTCTTCAAAAATTTCCGAATCATTTTTCACTTCATCCTGTGACAGAACCTGTGGAAGAACCTCAATAATTTCTTCTGTAATTTTTTTAACCCTCACTGGAAATTCTTCTTGTGAATCTCCATTTTCTGTTACCACTCTGCTTATTGCATTGATAACAGGACGGAGCATTGCATCAATTGTTTTCGGCATGCTCCACCCATCCGGCTGCATGATTTCTAACGCACTGTAGATATCATCAGATACTCTTACTAACCTTGACATTTTCACTGTCTCCTTTCTTATCGTTGCCTGTTACATCTATTACAAAATGTGTAACATGTGCTGTTACATTTTTGTTACATACCTGTTACACTGTTACACCCTGTTACATTTTTGTTACACCCCTGTAACACAGAGCCTGTCTGCGTGTAACAGATTTTGTTACATTTTCGCCCTCTGTTACACTTTTTCCACAATTTTCTCTACTTCTTTTTGCAAGATACGCATTTTGTCATACAAAATCGCCCCTTAAAAAGTGGCTTGCAACCTTGTTAGGGAGTATCCCTAAGACCCTCTGGCACAGCACATGGCACAGATATTTACATTTTTCCATCACACTTTTATTTTCCTTCATGAAAATTTTCTCCTTAAATTTTCTAAAAACCGGAACGCTGATTTTAAAAATCTGCGCTCCGGTTTTTGCGTATTCTTGAAAAAGGTCTTAAATATTTTCTTAAAAAAATCTTCCGATTTTTTTAGGGGGCTTAAATTAATCCGTGTAATTTTTCATATAAATTTTCATTGCTTCATCCAGAGAAATATCTTCATGGTCTGTTGCATATCTGTAAAACTCGTCAAGAAGATTGATTGATGTACTCATCCTTATAAGCTTGATGTCTTTATTATTTTTTACTTCGTCTCTTAAGAAAGATGTGATAGCTTTTTTCGTTTCAATCTCTCTGCTTCGTGAGTACAGAAGTTCTTTTGTACAGCTCATCATCTGCATGAAGAACAGTTCATATTCCGTATTAATCTTTGCTAAAATTTTATCTGTCATGTCCGTTTAGTCCTTTCACTTTTAATCATCACTTTCACTGCCAGCGTCTTCAATTTCTTTCACTCTTCCGACATGAAGCTGGTTCGTTTTATGCCACTCATCTGTTGCACTGTATATTCCAACCGGGTCTCCTGCTTCAAAAACTTTTCCGTTTCCAAGGTAGATTGCCACATGTCCTATCTCCCCATCAGAGGTTTCATTTTTATAAAAAATCAAATCACCCGGCTCTGCCTTGTCTGCTTCAATTTCTTCACAAACTTCAAACTGTTCCTTTTCAAGTCTCGGTAAATCTATGCCTGCCTGACCGTATACATATTGTACTAGACCCGAACAGTCAAAGCCTCCATCATCAGGAGTGCTTCCACCGGATATGTAATCCCAGCCGGAATATTTCATTGCTTCGTCAACAATTTTCTGCACCGTTGTATTTTTATAATTGTATATGTACTGATTAACAAGCTGTACATAAAACATATTTCCGTAGGCATAACGCCATCCACCATTGTAATCAATGGCTATCTGGTTTTTGTAATCAACCTGTCTGCCTCCGGATTTTTCCTCTGCAAATGCAATTGCCAAATCAAGTGTGTACACTTTTCCATTTTCAGCCACATAATCAATGAAACCTGTTCCATAATTGTAAGCCTGTATTGCTGTATTTATGTCACACTCTTTTTCAGAGGCTTTTGTTACACATGAAGCAAAATATTTTGAACCTTGTGCAATCGACTCCTGTGGTGTCTTAAAGCTGTTAGGGGGAAGTCCTGCAGATTCTGAGGACTGCATAACATCAGTTCCTATTCCATGTGATTCAACTTCCATTATTGCCATAAGATAATTCACATAGTCTTCTATCTTTTCATTTGCTGCAGCATCTTTTACTTCATCAGAATAGCTTATTGTATTATCTGATAAAAGTTGTCTGTATAATCCTGCAATGACCTGTGCAGATGATGCGTCCCTAACAGCTCCGGCAATTGATGATATAAGTGCAACAAGAAGCGAAACAATCACTATAACAACAGCTAACACAATAAGCAGTGGAATAAAAACAATTCCAAGCTGTGATATTAAAGCTGCTGCAAATGCCATGATTACCGCTGTTATTTTCTGTATAACTCCCATATCTGATTTTGATATTGCAATATCAGATGAATGTTCTGTCTCGTAATCCGCAGGCTCTGATTCAGATTGTGCTGCAGCTTCCTTTAATGTATCAGAATATTTTTTAACTGCCTCCGTAGCCGCCTTTGCCACTTCACTTGCTCCTCCGGTGCCGGCGGCAGCTCCAGTCTGGGCCGCTGTTTTTGCTCCGGTTCTGGCTGCTGTTGCCGCCTGCTTTCCTGCATTTTCTGCACTCTCTGTTGAAGTTTTTAATGCTTCCTGACGGCTTATGTTCATTGAATTATCATCAGAAGTCCTTAAGGAATATCCTCTGCTTTCTGCATCTTCATGTGAATTGCTTCTGCGCTTTTTATTATCGGTCCGGGTATTATCTGAACCTGCAGTATCCATGTTGCTTTCAAAAAATGTGACGGAATCCGTCACATCCTTTGAAAATATTTTTGTCTGTGCATCAAGATTTTTCTTAAACCTTTTATACTCCGGCGACTGTTTAAAGACTTCAAATGCCCTCTTTTGCTGTGACGGTGGAAGTGTCGAAAAAGCTTTGTATTCTTCTTCTGTCATATAATTTTCTACAGACAGTTTTTCGTATTCAGGCTTCGGTATTTTTAATCCACTTTTTCTTATCTCTTCCTGAACCGGATTAGTTATTTTTCTCTTTGAGCCAAACTGTACTGTTGATTTTATATTCACTTTTTCATCAGCAAAATTAATTCCCATATGCAGCCTCTTTCATTGCAGCTTCCTTCATTTTTTCCTGTCGTGCCTTTTCGGCTTTCTCATGGAAGTTTGTTGAAAAGACTTCATAGAGAGGATTATCTTTACTCATAAGGCTGTCTAAAATTATTACCTTCTTGCCCCATACCATCACCGACCTTCCGGGTCTGTCACTCTTTAATGCCTCGTACTCTGCCGTTGTCAAATCCTGTATCTTTGAAAGCCTTTCTGCATCTTCTCCTGCCTGCTGGAAGAACATCTTATATCCGCAATTCTGAAACATATCCCTTAAATCAGGATTTTCCAGTGCCCTTGTAAGATTCTGCATTGCAAGAGTAACTATTCCTCCAAATTTTCGATATGTGATTACTGCATCAAGAAGTATCTGTGCTGATGAAGCATTCTTTGTTACGACCTGCGTTTCATCAACAACAAGCCTTGTAGCTTTCTGCAGCTCCTGGTTATAATTCATCCTGATTGAAAGGAAGAACATTATTGATATCATTACTGGCTGCCAGTAATTCTCATCAACATTCTTAAGTCCGAACGCAACAAGTCTGTAGCTGCTTATATCCACATCAGACGGATAAGCAAACATGTCATACACACCTTCCGTATAGCTGTAAAGGCAGTTTACCATCTCATGTATTATTGCTTTATCATGCTTATTATCATTGGCTTCCTCAAGGCTCATTAACTCCTTACGCACGTCTTTAATTGTTGGCTGAATCAGCGTCCTTCCTGCAAAGACTTTCTCATACACCTTCTGTACTGCCTGCTCAATGAAGTTGCTGTGTTCCTGCGTATATACAATCTTTTTCATTACAGATTCCGTGAAGCTTGTCGCCCATTTTGTAACATCCGCAATAAACAGTTCCCTGTCCTTCTTTGTTCCGGCTTTAAACAAGCTTAACGGTACTTCCATAGGATTTATATGTATATCTGATTTAGGTGTGAAATCAAGGAACAGACCGCCGTACATGGCGCATACATTCTGTGTCTCATTCTGCGGGTCTATTATCTGGATATCATCATCTGTGGATAAAAGTGTCTGGGTTATTTCTGTCTCCTTTATAAGATAACTCTTGCCGCTTCCTGTCGGTCCTATTATTATTCCATGAGGAGAGGTTAATGTCTTACGGTTGGCAAACACAAGATTCTTGGTAGTGTTGTTGATTCCGTAAAATATTCCTCCCGGTTCTGTAACTTCCGGTGCAAAGAACGGCTGCAATGCTACAAGTGAAGATGTGTAAAAGCTTCGCATCTTCTTTACCTGTCTTACACCTGTTGGAAGTGCTGTATTAAATGCCTTAAGCTGCACATAATTATATGTCTCAAGATATGCTCCTGCGTTCTTTCCTGTACGCTGTATTGACTCTATCCTTGCAGCAAGCTCATCCTCACTTCCAGCGGTAACAACAACTAAAAGACCTGCCTGTATACATTCCTCTGAATCATCATCCAGCTGGTCCATATATCCTTCAAGCTCTGCTTTCTTCTTTTTCTTGTTGTAGGATATTCCGGTAACAGACTGGTTGTTGCTCTTCTTGGAATCAGCTTCCTGGCTGATTGCCCTCTCGTTGTTTCCATATGCACTTCTTAACATGCTTCTTGTTACCGCATGCTCAACAGGCGCATAATCTATTGTCACAAAGGACTGGTAAGCTGTATCAGATATCGTATGTATAAGCTTTCCCTCATCAAGTGCTGTATCATAATCCCTGGCAAACAGCACTGATACATATGTGTCATTATTAAACATGAGGAAATCCCTGTACTGGTCTACTGATATAGGAATGACATCATACAATGCATCATGGCTGAAATCATATTCCTTCTTTTCTTCCTGATAGAAGAAATTGCGAATCATGTTAAACCTCTGTTCAGCCTTCATTGGTACTATTATGCTCCTCATTGCGCCAAACAGTCTTTCAAGCTCCGTATCCATTGCAAGAAAGTAGCTTCTTGCCTCATCATATGTTCTTGTCCTGACTGTTATTGTAAGTGTAAGGACTCTGTTTAAGTCGTGCAGGTCAGAATCTTCCATCTTCTCTTTAATCCACATGCTTATTCCCTTGCTTACTTCCGGATAATCACTCCTGTTAATATCTGTGAATATATCATTAACGAACTGTGTCATGTTCTGATACTGGTTAGACACTGTTATCTTAAATGATGTACTCATTCCCTTTAAGAAATCCATCAGGGAAAGAAGGACATTTGCCTTGTCCTCATCATCTTTATTGACATATGATATATCTGTAAATGTGTAACATCTGTCATAAAGTACAGCACCCCTGCCAGTTCCCTTTTCAATCTGGAATATGCCGTTAGGATATGCCTTATGTATAAACAATGATTCCCTGGTGTTCTTAGGTGTTTTAACTGGTGCTGCAGTAAGTGTTATGCTGTCACTGAATCTTTTCGCCGGATTCATATAAAATGCCACGGTTAAGCCCCCTTTCTTCTGCTTTCTGCTTTGTTTTTGTTATCAGTGTATCCTGTAATCCTGAATCTTCTGTCTGGTTCTGTCTCTTCTGATTCATACAGAAGTCTTTTAGTATTGCCTGTATACATATATTCTTTCACAAGCTCTTTGACTGACAAATAGCCCTGATACTTGTAAAAGCCTATGAATATGACTGGTGCAGCTACAGGAACTGCACAATATATTGCTATCGTTATCGGTATCTTAAACCCAATCACAAGCCCGGCAACCACTGCACCCGCACATAGAAAACCTTCTGCAATATGTACAATATCTGTCATAGAAAAGCCTTTCCAGAAATCGTTTTTATACTCTTTCAGGAAATCCTTATTTATGTTAATTTTCATCTGCTTTCATTCCTTTCTGTGTGACGGAATCCGTCACAATAATTATCTTAAATCAAATGCCCTCTTTAAGAAGTTGTCGCTTGATTTTACTGCGGTTGCCATAAACGGCATGAATATAAGTGATAATATCACCGCCACGGCTCCGTCAAACCATGAAGCTAAAAGACCTGTATTACACATGCCTGTAAGACCTGCATTAAGTCCGGCGCACAGCTGCATTACAAGTGCTATTATTATTATCTGCAGCGCATTAGTAAGAAAGCTTTTAAACCACGCTATAGCTGAATTTTCAAGTCCTCTTCCTCCTGCAAGTGTAGAAAGCGCAAGAGGAGCAACAGCCATCAGCATGAACAGATTTAAGAATCTTCCAAGTATCTCAATAAGAACAGTGATTGAGCATACACCTGATATGATAAGATATATAGGCGCAAGCATCAGCATTGCCAGTCTGAATCCGGCATCATAATCACCGCCTATTACAGTAGGTACTCCCTTTGGAAGCAGCACCTTGGTTGTTGTGATTGCAAAGCCGGTAAATTCCTGCATTATATCAAGGCAGTTTGTCATAAGGATATTGGCAATGACTAGCTTTATGAAAAGCTCAATCCATGCTTCCATTGTTATTCCTTCCTTCAGGTTGCTTGCCTGCCGGCAGAAACCTATAAGGGTAAACATATTTAAGAACACTGCACCCATCGACAGAAACAACGGAAATGCCGTATTCTTTATATAATCCCATGCACCAATGTTACCCCCAAGACCAAGCGCCTGTGCAATTGCATTAATTGCCGGAGTGGTAAATGAATTAACATTTTTACCCATGAGCGCATATGCTATTCCCATAACAAAATTCCACAATTCCTGTGCTATGGTATATACCGAGCCGCCGGATAACAGGTCAATTACCCACTGCGGAGCTGCCGCCAGTGCTACCGGATTTATTAATATGTTCATTGGTTCTCCTTTCTAAGAGAGGCAGATGCCGCTAAACACCTGCCTCTCTTAATCATTATTTCTGTAAAACATATGTGCATTGCTTACGATCGTAAACAGCAATACACTTTTCTATCCGATAATTGCACTTACAAGCTGTGGTGCAAGTGTCATTACAAGACCACCGCCTACTCTCTTGAATCCCATAGCCTGCATTGTTCCTTCCTGTGACTGCATTGATACTCCCACTTCAAAGAATGCCCATAAAAGGATTATTGCACCGATTGAGCTTACCATTGCAGTAACGATTGCTATAAGATTACTAAATGCTCCTGTAACAATGGCTGCACCATCCTGTGCGCCATCATCTGCAAGAACCCTGAGCTGTGGTACAAATATAATTACGCTTACCAGTGCAGCCAGTATTAAAAACTGTACTGCCTTCTTCTGTGTTTCATTAAGTTTAATTTTCTGTGTTTTCATTTAATCATCCTTTCTGCCTTACGGCTTGACGGTACTAAAAAAGAGCCTGTACCTTTCCGGTATCAGACCCTTTAATGCATCCTGTGACGGATTCCGTCACATTTTAATTATTATTATCCTATCTGTCCCTGCCTACATACCTGCCGACAAGAAATACTCCTATTCCTGCAATTACGAGAAACATAACGAAAAATATCATTCCAAACCATCTCTTTAATACTGCCGGATTGATACCAACTATGACTCTTGATAATACAAGACACAACACAAGTGCTATGATAACTACTCCTATTAATGCTAATACTTTTACCGGACTTAATCCTCTTCTCATAATGTTTTACCTCGTTTCTTTTAATTTACTCAATTGTTGCTCCTGTGACATATCCGTTATCCATTGTCACGGATATTCTTCTGTCACCGAACATGTACTGTATTATTCCTGTTCCTGTATCAGACCTGTAATCAGTCTGTACCTCCCTGTCTGCATTTTTAAAGGCTTCCTTTAATGCAGCATAATCTGTTCTGGAAGACAGCCCCATAAAGGTTGAACCTTCCTTTAGTTCTGCAGCAAGTGCATAACAGTCAGATGTATTTCCTGCCTTGGCGTTGTATTTAACCATTATCGTACTCTTATATGCATCCGTATACATATCAAGCGTTGTTGTCTCGCTTGACAGTGTATTGCTTACATATATGTATCCAAGGTCTTTTATTGCCGCTGCACTGACAGGATATTTAAAGGTATTTCCATTCAGTTCAAATGTAAATGTTTTACCGTTCTTATCATAAGAATAGCTTTTTACAGGCTCTGTCTTTTTTACCGGACTTGTCTGCTGTGCTGTACCTGATGATGCATTGTGTGATGATGTTTTCTCTGCACTGCCGGTTTCTTCCGTTTTTGTTTCTTCCATCACTGCCTCTGTCACCTTTTCTGTATGCTTCTTAGGCAGTGTGATTTTTCCACCGGAAGAAAAATATAAGATTACTCCGGCAGTAATAAGAATCACCAGTGAAAGAATCAGATTAATAACAAAACCTGCTTTTGCAAAGTTTTTCTTATTCTCGTTCTTCTCACGCTTTTTAGCCGCAAAAAAGATAAACCCGGCTACCGGAATGGCTGACATTAACGAATATATATACCAGCCCTTCTTAGGTACTGCCTGCTTATTCTCTGCTCTCATTTCGGCAACTATCTGTGCAAGCTGCTTCTCTTCCCTTGCCTTTGTGTTTTCAGGAAGCATGTCTGGAGTAAGGCTTTCAGTAACACCATCTGTTTCATCCTTACTGCCATCATTATCCTGTGTGACGGATTCCGTCACATTTTCTTCTTGTGCTGCTTTTTCCAGCTTTAATATGCCGGAATTGCTGCTTAACTTCATGTTGTTACCACAGTTACTGCAAAACATTGCTTCTTCCGGATTTTCTGTACCGCATTTATTACAAAACATCGCACATCTCCTTTCTACATGCATATTCCATGTTCAATATCTGGCTCTTCCAGTTCTTCATCCACTTCCTCCGATATATCATCCGTGACGGTTTCCGTCACATTTTTAGTTTCTGCAGTCTGCTTCTGTTCTGACAGAATCGCATCTGTAGCAGATAACACATCTTTCATTGTCTCTATGTTTTCTGCCATTTTCTTATCGTCAGGAAGTAATACAAGGTCTTCTACCGGAATATCAGCCACACCCTTATAGTATTCCTCAATGCCTGATGTCTGTTCTATGTAGCCATATTCAGAATAAAGACCGCCCCTGTTTATTGCTTCATCTCTTCCATATGCCTCATAGTCAATATAATCCTGCAGCCATTCAGGAACTTTCCTCTCATCATCATTGATGAGCTTCATTCCAAAGTCTTCATCATTTTTTACATTCTCATAGAGTGTAAATTTATCAAGATTATCTGTAAGGTTAATGAGCTGGTCTATGCTTGTACCAAATATATCTGCCGCAGCCTGAAACTGGCTCTGCATGTTATCATCTATCTCATCTATCTTCTTTGCCAGATAGTTAAGCTGGTTGATATTCTCATATTCGCCAAGATTAAGCTGTACCAGCTCCGGTAAGTTATAGTCATAATCTGTTATGAATATTTCTTCATAAACTGTTCCATCAGCCCGCTTGTCACCTATTCCGATACGCTTCATAGTTTCCTGCAGCTTTTCTTTGGTAGTAGGAAAATCCACCCACTCACCTTCCGTTCTGCCCTCTGTGTATTTTCCAAGATTAGTGATATATGCACTAAACGGAACTTCTGCATTATTTCGATACTGCATATGCTCTCCTTTCTAAAAATGGCAGATGCGATTAAGCACCTGCCATGAATGTGTGATATATTTTAATCCTTATAACGAAGGATATTGTGACGGATTCCGTCACGTTTTAATTATGATTTCTGCTCTTTTTTATCATTACAAGGCTTACCATGACCGCAAGTGATATAAGTGCAATCAGTGCATATATGTATGCATTTGATGTATCGCCTGTTTTTACTATCTCAACAGTCTGGTTTACATCATTGATATCTGCATGTCCTATAACTTTGACATTATTCTCATACAGATTTTCAAAGACTACTATTGTATTTCCGGCAAGCAGCGAACTGTCAAATGTAAATGTTACATCAACACTTCCATCTGCCTTTTGTGCTGTAAATGATGCTGAACCTGTAATCTCGTTTCCATCCTTATCTAAGAACTTCTCGCCTGTCTCCTGATTCATAAGGACACCCTTTACCTCATATGTCTTTCCGACTATGAGATTCTTATAATCAACAACATCCTTAAGTATTACGCTTCCTTTTTCCGTAATGCTCTTGGCACTGTCAATAGTTGCAGTTGTGTGTATATCCGGGAAATGCACGCTCTGTTCCTCATCCTTTATATCAGCATGTGAAGCCACCCTGATTTTTTCATTATAGAGGTCTTCAAAGACTACTGTTGTCTTTCCGGCAAGCAGCGAGCTGTCAAATGTAAACTCAATATCAATGCTTCCGTCTTTGCTCTCTGCCGTAAACTCTTTTTCAGATGTAATTTCTTTTCCATCCTTATCAAGAAGCTTCTTTCCAGTTTCCTGATTCATAAGAACTCCTGATAATTTATACTTCTCTCCAATCGTAAGATTGCTGTAGGCAACCTTATCTGTTATTGTGGTCTTTTCATCAACTACACCTGTATGTGACTTTGTAGCCTTGTCTGTTGCTGTTGTATGGATTTCCGGAAAATTAACTGTCTGTCCTTCATCCTTGATATCTGTATGGAAAGCAACCCTGACATTCTCATTATAAAGGTCTTCAAACACTACAACAGATTTACCCTTAAGGAGGGTACTGTCAAATGTAAATTCAAGTTCAACTGTTCCATCCGGCTTTTCAGCAGTAAACTTCTTTGTAGCTGTTATCTCTTTCTTTTCCTTGTCAAGAAGTACCTTTCCGGTACTCTTATCCATAAGAACGCCCCTGACCTCATAAGTGTTTCCAATTACAAGATTCTTGTAATCTACCTTATCTGTTATGATTGTCTTTGAGTCTGGTGCTGCAGTATGTGTCTTTGTAGCAGCGTCTGTTGCTGTTGTATGGATTTCAGGGTAATGTACTGTCTGTCCTTCATCCTTGATGTCTGTATGAAAAGCAACTCTGACATTCTCATTATAAAGGTCTTCAAACACTACAGTTGTCTTTCCGGCAAGCAGTGAACTGTCAAATGTAAATTCTATATCAATGCTTCCGTTTTTGCTTTCTGCTGTAAACTCTTTTTCAGATGTAATCTCTTTTCCATTCTTATCAAGAAGCTTCTTTCCAGTTTCCTGATTCATAAGAACTCCTGACAATTTATACTTCTCTCCAATCGTAAGATTGCTGTAATCAACCTTATCTGTTATGGTTGTCTTTTCCGCAATCATTCCTGTATGTGTGAAAGTATTCTTATCTGTTGCTGTTGTCTGAATCTTAGGAAAATTAACTGTCTGTCCTTCATCTGTTATATCTGCATGTGAAGTCACCTTTGCATTTCCACTGTAAAGGTCTTCATATACTACAACAGATTTATCTTCAAGGAGTGTACTGTCAAATGTAAATGTCACATCAATGCTTCCGTCTGCTTTTTCTGCCTTAAATGCTGTCTTTGATGTTATTGTATTTCCATTCTTATCAGTAAGTGCTTCTCCTGTGGTCTTATCCATAATGATACCAGATACTTCATAAGACTCTCCCGGTACAAGATTCTTATAATCAACCTTATCTATAATGGTTGTCTTTGAATCCGGTGCTGCAGTATGTGTCTTTGTGACTGCATCTGTTGCTGTCGTATGAATTTCAGGGTAATGTACCGTCTGTCCTTCATCCCTGATATCTGTATGGAAAGCAACCTTGATATTCTCGTTATAAAGCTCTTCAAATGCTATCACTGATTTCCCAATAAGCAGGGTACTGTCAAATGTAAAGGCAAGCTCAACACTGCCGGAAGCCTTTTCAGCCTTGAAGGTTGTCTTAGCTGTAATCTCTTTTCCGTCTTTATCAAGAAGTGCTGCACCTGTCTCCTGATTCATAAGGACACCTGATACCTCATATGTGCTGCCTGGAATAAGATTCTTATAGTCAACCTTATCTATTACAGTTGTCTGCTCATCAACAGTTCCTGTATGTGTCTGTGAAGCTTTATCCGTTGCTGTTGTATGGATTTCAGGATAATACACTGTCTGCTCTGTATCATCAATATCTGCATGTGTATATATCATCTTTCCATCCTGGAACATGTTTTCATATGCCACAAGTGTCTTTCCGGCAAGCTCTGCCTCAAAACTGAATGTTACTGTAACTGTCTGCTTTACTCCTGTTGCCTTAAATGTGACGGAATCCGTCACATCATTTCCATTGATATCCTTAAGTGTCTTTCCGGTATCCTTATCTGTTAATGCTCCCTTTAGTGTATAAGTCTTTCCCGGAAAAAGATTGTCGCACTCAACATGATCGTAAACAACATATTTATTGTCAGCACTCAAAGCACCCTGATGTGTGCCTGTTGCTGTATCTGTTGCCTGTGTTCTTACAATCTCTGTATGGTCGTCCTCAAAGAAATATGAAAATGTCTGCACCTTTGTAGTCTGTGACTTATATGCTGCATCTATTGTCTTTGATTCAAACCTGTTTCCATAGCCTGTAGGAGAATCTATCTCTTTTACAATGTAATGGCCTAATGGAAGGTCCGAAACAAATACGGCTTTTCCTAATGCATTGGTGGTCTGTCTCTCAATCATTGCACCCTTCTTAATTATTACAGTGCCGTCATGATTAACAATATCCTCATCTGCATAAAGGGCAAATACTGTATTAAGAAGAGGGTTCATTGTTGCAGCATCTGTCTTGTTTGCATCCACTGCAATCTTCTGTCTTTCATCTTCTACAGTCTTGGAATCCTTAACAATATCCACTGTCTGTCCTGCATATGTAAATGTTACATCTACCGGGTCTGTATCAATAACAAAGCCTGCAGGTGCTTTTGTCTCTGTTAATACATAGCTTCCTAATGGAAGGTTATCTATTACAGAGCTTCCGTCAGCTCCTGTAGTAAATTCTGCTACTACATCACCAGCCCTGTAAGCATATCCGTTATTATCTGCTGTCTTTATGTCTTCCTTTGCAGTAAGGGTAAATGACGCACCCTGGATATTGGCTTTCTTATAGACAAAGTGATTATCATTGTCTGCTGTTGCGGCATCCCACTTATCAAGCACCTCACCGACCTTTGTAACTGTAAGCTGTCCTGTTACTGCCTTATCTGCCTTTTCAACCACAACAATTTCAGTTCCGCCATCTTCTGTATATGTGTTTTCAGATACCGTAAATGATACCGGAGTTGAATCAAGTACATATCCTTCTGGTGCTTTAGTCTCTACAAGGGTATAGTTACCCTTAAGAAGCTTTTCCAGTGTATATACGCAGCCGTTTTCATTGGTTGTGAAGCTGTCAAAGGTCTGTACTCCGGCTGATGTCATTGTCTTAAATGATACCTTCGAGCCGTTCTCATCATACAGTTCAAAGGTTGCACCTGCTACATTTACTGTGTTGCCAGTATCAGCGTCCTTTTTTACCATCTTAAGATAAAATTCTATTGGTATATTCTCAAGAATCTTATGGTAATTGGCATTATTATCACTGATTGTCACATCAATATCATCAATAAAGTAATACTTGTTATTACCTTTGGTCTGATGAATTGTGTATGTACCATATGGAAGACGCTTTGTTACTGCATATCCGTTGGCATCTGTTGTGATTGTCTGTCTTGAATCTTCCGGTGATGCATCATAGCTTCCTGCAGATTTAAGATAAATCTGAAACTCTGCATCAGGTTCAGAAGCCTTTACTGCATTACTGCCACCTAAGAATTTCTGGATGCTAATAGTTCCTTCATACGGAGTCTCCTGCGCTGCCTTGTCATCTGTTGGAAGGTTGGTTGTTACTATATAATTGTTTGTTAATGATGTTTGAGCTACATACACTGTATCATTAATAAGATAACCTTCCGGAGCTTTTGTTTCCCGTAATGTGATTGTACCCAAAGGCAATACATATACACCATTAGCATCTGAAACCAGCTCATCACTGCCTTCAATGAGGTAATCAGGTGTAAGTCTTATTCTTCCGTTTTCATCAGTCTTAAATACCCATGTGTACTTAGCTGTGCTTCCTGACTGCGCTGGGTCTGTATCAGATAAAATATCATAGTACTTTACTGTATACTCAGCCCCTTCAAGTCTTGTGTTACCAGAACCATGTCCATCTGCAGTCTGCTTTTTTAATAATAGCCTAACAGGGTCATTACCAGGCATATCTGTTATTGTCTCAGTGTAGCTGTCTTCTGAATCAAGTGTTATCGAACGCACTTCATCATTAATAAGGAATCCCTTTGGTGCTTTTGTTTCCTTGAAGTAAAGTGTTACACTTTCACCTTCCCTGAATGTTGTGCTGTAATAACCTGTATATCCGTCCTCTCCTGTCGTAAGGGTATCAAGCAAATCTGTACAGCCTGAATCTGAATATACGGATATTTCAGCTCCGGCAAGACTATAGCAGCTGTTACCCTCTGATATGGATGGCATTGCTGACTTCTTATGAAATCTTACACTTCCGGTAAATTCTTTAACTGGAGTATCATTATATATTCCAAGACTCTGATTATCACTGGAATCGTTTGAAAGATATGTAAGACTGCACTCGTATCCTACTGATGAAGGACTTATATTGGATGCTATGTTAAGAAGCTCCTGGCACAATTCCCAGCCAAGTTTCCCTTCTCCATCACCCAAGAATGTACCATTGCCATTTAAAGGTGTATTCCAGTCATCCTGTCCGTTTGCAAGGGCAATTGTGTGATGGGCTATAATCCATCTTAATTCATAAGGATAATCTTTAAGCACACCCCAGTCTTCATCATCCCATCCAGCTCCTACAGCCCAGAACATTGCTCTTGCTTCTATATCATCTGTTCCATACTCTGTTGTTGCTGTAAATGTTTCACTCTCCCTTGGTGTATCCTTATGTGGTTCAATACATATAGCCTCATACTCATTCCCATAATCGTCCTGTACAGTAAAATGGTATGTCTTCCAGTGTCCCATGGAATCATCATAGCCAGAAAACACATCATCATACCATTTTTCTTCTCCAAGACTTATAAGAGTATAATTAGACCCTTCTGCTTTTGCAGTAATAGGGGTTATACATGTCAGCACCGTTGTTATTATCATAAGTGCCGACATCAGACCTGACATTACTTTTTCAAGCAATGCATGTCTTTTCCTCTTTCCCTTTTTCATTATAATGTTCCTTTCCGTGACGGATTCCGTCACATGTGCGTTAGTTACTCTTTTACCTTTATTACTCTGGCGGGTCTCTTACACTTTTCATATCCGTTTCCTTTCCTGATTTTTTGCAACAAAAAAGGAAACCCCTACCGGAATATATCCGGTAAAGATTTCCTTATTATTTATAATGCAAGTTAAAACTTGTCCCATTATATGTGACGGATTCCGTCACAATTATTTAATTGTTATTTAGTTGCTCCACATGAGCATGTGTAACCTTCTGTGACGGAATCCATCACAATTAAGCCATCACATATACACTGTCCTCTTAATGATATTGTAACATATTTTGCGCATTAGTGTAGCTTTATTCTGATTTTTTATACATTTTTTACCGCATTGCGTCAGTTACTTCTTACGCACATAAGCCTGTCTGGAAACCGTTGTCACTATGCCTGTCAAAGCTGCTGATAACACAAAAAGCCATATATACATCCTGGCAGTCATGTCATCACCTGTCTTAACCGTCTCTTCCGCTTTTTCTGTTTCCTCTGCTTCTTCAATGTCTTCCGGCTCTTTGTTTACATATGATTCACCTGCAAGCTTATACTCTGAATACAGCTTAATGGTTACATTATCTGTTCCGGTGAATCTGCCTGTAAGCTGGTATTCTGTATCAGGAAGCCATTTATCAAAACTCCATGTCTGTATCTTCTCACCGTCTGCAGTAGTTATATGGATAACAATGTCTTCCGGTATATAACTGCTCATCTTTATATCTTCATTATAATCCGTAACCACAGTTTCACACGGAGCTGTATCATACACACCTTTTTCAAGGTCTACAACAGTGTAGTATTCCAGTGTAAGCTTTGTTGTATATGTTATGCTTTCTGTATATGCAGCATATACATTCATATTTCCGGTTATGTCTTTAAGAACTGCCGCTGTATCTGTAATGGCATCTCTCCATTCAAGAAATGTATATGCCGTTCTTGATGTATCAGTTACAAAGTCTTTCCTGTCCGGTACTGCAGGAGCTGCGGAATCCTGTCCTTCTACTACCATGTCACTCTTTATAAGTGTTGTACGGTCATATGAGTAATAATTAACACAGAAGACATCCTTTACGGTGACTGCCTCCTCTGTATGCTTTGTGATGCCATTGTCAGTAAAGCTTATATCCATGCTTATGTCATCAGGCATAAGCTTCTTTTCTGTATCAACACTGTACGCTGCATTTTCCTGTACAGTGTATGTTATACGACCTGAACGGTATGTATTCTTATATACAGCATCAACAACAAGACCTTTCTTATCAAAGCATTCCCCCTTGATATAATTAAGCCTGTCTGCATGTCTGGCAATGCTTATGTGGTCTAATTCTGTACTTACTATCTCATCTGACACGGTTATTCCCACATCCGCTGTTCTTGTTATTCCATTATCAGTCTTGCTTACGGTTACAAATGTATCTGTAAGCTTAAGCTCTGTTTCAGTATCTACATCGTATGATGTGTTATATTCTGTCCTGTATGTCACATGTCCGTCATTCCATGTCTGCTTATAGACTGCATCCACAACAAGACCTTTCTTATCGAAGCTGTCTTTTACGATATAGGCGGTCTTATCCGGCTGTCTTGCTATCTGTATGCTGTCAAGCTCCTCTGTGCTTATATATGATTCATCTGCAAGCTTATACCCTGCATACAGCTTGACTGTTACATTATCTGTTCCGGTGAATCTGCCTGTAAGCTGGTATTCTGTATCAGGAAGCCATTTATCAAAGCTCCATGTCTGCGTATTGTCAAAGCCAGCTGCTGTGGCTGTATGTATAACAATGTCTTCCGGTATATAACTGCTCGTCTTTATTTCTTCATTATAATCCGTAACCACTGTCTCATACGGAACTGTATCATACACGCCTTTTTCAAGGTCTGCAATGGTGTAGTATTCCAGTGTAAGCTTTGTTGTATAAGTTACGCTTTCTGTGTATGCAGCATATACATCCATATCTCTGTCAACCGCATCAAGCCCAGCCGGACTGTCTGTTAAGCAGTCTCTCCATTCAAAAAAGGCGTATGAAATAACTGATGTATCAGTTACCGTATCACTTCTCTTAGGAGATTCTGGAAGTGTAACAGCTCCCTCTGGCAGCACTTCTTCTGAATACAGAACAGTGCTTTTATCATAATCATAGAACCTTACCGTATATTTTACCGGAGAATATCTTACAGACAGATTTACAAATGATATCAGTTCATCATCCCCTGTCTGCTTCGGTGTATAAGATACTGTTATATCAGGATATTGTGTATACTTATCCGTCAGAATATTGCTTGTATATGAGCCTGTCGTGCCTGCTGTACCGGCAAGCCTGCTTATATCATCATACAGGCTGTTATCCGGCAGATATACTTTCAGTTCTGAATTTCCTGCTCCGCCATTATCCTCCGGTATCGCTGTCTCCCAGAATACAGGCTTTGATTCAGTTGTCCTTATTTTATATCCGTCTGCCTTTGCACCACGATTCTCACATTTAACAGTTACCATATAACCAGCGTCCTTATACACTTCTTTTATGTCTTCTGCTATCTCTTTTATAAGATTCAGTGAATTGAAGTCTGTATCATTGGTTAAAAAAACTGTAGGCATCTGTTTGAGCATTGACATTTTATCTATAAGCTGCTGATGAGCATTTTCATCTGTCAGAATCATGTCATTAAGTACCGTTTTACCGCTTACGGTCTTACTGGTAATCCCGGAATTATTCACATAATACCTGCGGGCCTCATCTGAACTGCTTGTTACTGTTAATTCATATGATATATTTTTACCGTAGCTTCCCCAGTTGTCATAAGGAAAACCAGGCTGGTTATCTATACTGTCCATCTGTGGCAGATATATTTCAGCTTTGATTTTCTTTAATCCTCTGAAAGCGTCAATCAGTCCTTCTGATATGTAATAATTACTTATATCCGCCTGCTGTAAGTCACTAATGCCTCTTATAACGATTGGATTATCACCATATACTTTTTCAGCCGACCTGCAGCCCATGAACATTCTCACTCCCGCAATAACCGTATCAGGTATGGCTGGAAGCTCTGTCATGGCATAACAGTTATAAAAAGTGTAATAAAGATTATAAAGCTCTGTCTCCGGATATATGATAGGACAAAGCTCCATTGCGTTGCACTTTTCAAATGTTTCCATAAGATTCTTACATGTTTTAGGAATGACGAGCCTTTTTGAAGGATTAAATTTAGTGTCATTTCTGAAAGCCGAGTTCATGTTAATTACTCCGTCAGGAATCTGCGGAATATCGACCAGGGATTTGCAGCCCTGAAAAGTCTTTCCCATATCCTTAAGTTTTGATGGGAGGTTTGTACTTACAAGTTTTTTACAATCCCTGAATGTATTTTCCATCTTCACTACATCATCAGGAATGTTTTCTACTTTTTCAAGAGAAGTGCATCCGGCAAACATGGCTTTCATGTTCTGACCTTCAACTGTCTCTACTGTACTGTTGCCATACATATCAAGCGCCCCTGGTTCGTCAAGTGCATTGTATACAGTAGAGTCAGCTATTGACTTTATACTGCCATCTACGCTGCTGTAATCGTTAAGGGTATCTGCACACACTACAATATCTTTGGATGTATCACTGCCAATTTTAACCCCATCAAGAAACTTTACTGATTTTATCTTTGTATTATTTACAAACGGTCCATCTGCATCATATACTTCTGAATTTTCCCAGTCATCTGTATCATAATCTCCGTCATTATAATATTCCGTTTTGTACTGCGTAATCTTCATATGGGTATTATAGACTGTTCCTGCAATGGAATATTGGGGATAAAGAACGATATCCTTATTAGTTCCTATGTACTTACCCAGTATTACCGTATCACCTGATATTTCATATTCCCATTCTGCTGCTGAAAGTTCTGGTATCTCCAATGCTCTGTAGTCTTTCTTTACTGTTCCCTTTACTTCAAGCTGAATGTTGTAGGCTACATTATATGCATAGTTGCTTGCAGCATATAAGAGAGTGATTATATCTCCATTTTTATATGTCATTTCTTCCTTATCCTCATCGTCAACAAAGGTAACATCAAGCGTACAGCCATTTGTATCCCTTATATCATTGACATTAAGAACTATGCATTGTTCATCCTGTATTCCTGTGACCAGCAGTTTTGCTGTTCCTTCATATCTTCCGGTTGCAGTATTATACTTTAATACTGCATCTTCTGATATCTTTGTCAGTATATTCTCCTTTTTCGCATCATCAGCTCTTGATACTGTAGTCATCACTCCTGACGGAAAACAGCTTATTATAAGAATTGCAGTAAGCAGAGCTGCTGTTATTCTTCTTTTCATAAATTATATTATATATTTCATGTCTTATCTGCATGACATTAACATAAAATATACCTTTCCCCTTTCTTGTATTTTGTCTTTATACTGCCTTAAACAATCTGTTCATGGTGGGTCTCTTACGCTTCTCATGGCTGTTCTCCTTCCTGTTTTTTGCAACAAAAAAGGAAACCTCTGCCGGCATATATCCGGTAAAGATTTCCTTAAGATTTATTATTCAATTGGTTCTTGTCATATTAAAATACATGTGACGGATTCCGTCACAAAGAAAGACCGAAGCAGTGTTGCGAGGACTGCTTCGGCGAGCTGAATTACTATTCCGACAATTAACAACCAACTCGGAAACAAGAAGTCATTTCTTACACTTCTTGCAAGTATAGAATACCACATCTAATTAGTCCAATCTAGTCCAGTTTAGTCCAATTTTTAACTCATGCTTGACAATACTGAATATGATGTTCTCACGCTTATTTACTGGGATTGAAAGGTTTTGTATATTTTAATACTATACAAATCAAATTTATTTATATTCAGCCAGATTGTACTTTTTTAAATACAATAATTGACATATCCTGAATCTTAATCATCAGGATACAAAAAAGGGGGAATAAAGCACATGCCCTATTCCCCAAAAGATGTGACGGAATCCGTCACATTAATTATAATCTCGGTGTATATTCAGGATTTTCTATAGATTCGTCTAAATCAGCCTCTTCCTTTATATCATCCTTAACCTGAATTTTATTAACTCCATCCAGACAGTTATCACATATCCATGATGCAAGTTCATCTGCATTATTACTCTCATAATATGAAACCAGCATCTGCTTAAATGTACCATCAAGCTCTACAGGAACTTTAAATATACCTCTGCCATTTTCTATAAGAATCTTATTTATTGCAAAGCTTCCGATTCTTTTATTGCCATCCTTAAATACCTGACAACGCATAAGCCATAAACCTGTCCTTATTGCCCTGTCTGTTACATTGGGATTATCCTGCAGTTCCATAAGTCCTTTATGATAATATTCTACACTATGGACTTCTGGTCTCCAATTTGTACCACTTATGATAACATCGTCTGTTCTTATCCTTCCAAGATAAGAATATGGAACATCAAATCTTGCAATCAGTTCATGAATATTCATAAGATATCCCATATTTAATTCATCATGAATATGTTCTATCATATATTCCCATGCGTCCCTTAAACAACACACTTTATTAATATCTTTAGGTGTAAGATGAGATACATTTACATTGTTAAGTATATCCTGTGTCTGTGCAAATGTTACTGCTATCCCCTCAAGATTAGCAGATGTATATACCGAATCTACCAACAATCTTTTAGCAATCCAGATATTTTCTTCTATATCCATGGCATATTTATCTTGTAAAATCATTTATAGCTCCTCACTTTCTATTAACAGCATGTACAATACATAATTATTTAGTTGCTCCACATGAACATGTGTAACCTATAATTACTGTCTCATCATATGCTGCAGTATCTTCTACCCAGCGCTTTTCTTTTATATCCTCTTCATGAGTCTCTGCTTCATGATGGATTATGTCTACTTGAACTTTTTCTATCAAAAATTCATATGAACCATGAGAATAGTCCCCCTCATCCATCATATTATCACTATGAGTACACCATTCATCAAATGAATCAAACACAGCTCCGCATTTTATACATCTAGTCTTATCTGTTACAACATATTCATACACTGGTTCATCCCAAGCTTCCTTGTCAACCACAGTTCTTGTTCCTACAACAACATCTGTATAATGACCTGTTGCTTCATGGTGTACAGTAGTTGTGACTGGATTCCATGTATGCGTATGCTCTGGTGTTGATGGTGTGGCATCAGATGTACTGCTGTTGCCTGTACTATCCTGTTTATTATCAGGAGCTGGGGTTTCTGCAGTATTGCCAGTATTATTTCCTTCTGCTGGCTTTGTGACATCTGTTGTATTATCGTTCTTTCCGGTATCAGTACCACCTGATTCCTGCTTATTGTCAGAAGTATCATTTTTAACTACCTCTGTGGTTGTATCCTTTATCTCGTCAACTGTGACAGTTTCCTTGTTCTCATTGCTTACCTCTGTCTCCTGTCCGTTATCTGCTACAACCTTTGCTGTTCCGGCAACCGCAGCCTCCTTAACCTTAAAGCTTCCGTCCCCGGTCTTTTCTGCCGTTCCTGTTACTTTTACGACATTACCGGCTGAATCCTTTCCCTCAAATACCATTTCTCCGGCTTCATTGATTGTTGCATCCCCGGTAAGTGTTACGGTATTGCCATTGGCATCTTTTACCTGCATCTGCATATCTTTAGCCTTTGCTACTGTTGCGGTCTCTGTTGACTGCTCAATATTCGCAGCTGCTTTATTACTTGCCATATCTTTCTTTGCATCACAGGCTGTTACTGTAAGAAGTGACATTGCCATAAGTGCTGTTATCATACATTTTCTAATCATATTTCACCTATCAAACACAATAATCTTTTTATTTTTGATAAAAATCGAGATTATATTCTATTTGATTGCTATTTTCATGTATCACAAATTCATTTTTTATATAAAATGCCCTTAACCCTTCATAACTTATAAAATTAAGATTTGGAACCATTTTCCCATATATTTTTTTTATTTCTTTTTTCTTTGCATATTCTTTTAATGCATCTAATAACAATGTTCCATTGCCATTTCTCTGTCTTTTGCCACCATATATGTCACATATATTAATACTATCCTTATATCTTGAAGTTAAAATCATATTAGATGCACTATTTATTGGCTCATATTTACTTTTTAAATAAATATTTACATCACCGTTTTGCATTTCTTGTATTACTACAATAATTATATCACCATCTTTATTTTTTACAATATTCTGTATATACTCATTACCCTTAACATTCTTATTTAAAAGCCATTCATACTTATTTAATTCTTCCCGTTGCTCATTTGTAACACTAGTTTTTTTATCTATTACATTACCATATCGTTCTATTATTTCATTATTTTTTTTATTTTTCATTGCAAGTATACATATAATAATGCAACAAATTATAATTATTAGCACTAAAGTAATATTCATATATCCCCCTATATATCAAAACAATTTCATTATTTAGTTGCCCCACATGAGCATGTGTAACCTATAATTACTGTCTCATCATATGCTGCAGTATCTTCTACCCATTGCTTTTCTTTTATATCCTCTTCGTGAGTCTCTGCTTCATGATGGATTGTGTCTGTCTGTACTTTCTCTGCAATAGATTCATATGAACCATGAGTGTAATCTCCATTGTCTGCCATTTCATCCTGATGGTCAAAACATTCACTTGCTGTATTAAATACCTGCCCACATCCCTTGCATCTAGTCTTTCCCATATACTTCCATTCATACACTGGTTCATCCCAAGCTTCCTTGTCAACCACAGTTCTTGTTCCTACAACAACATCTGTATAATGGCCTGTTGCTTCATGGTGTACAGTAGTTGTGACTGGATTCCATGTATGCGTATGCTCTGGTGTTGATGGTGTGGCATCAGATGTACTGCTGTTGCCTGTACTATCCTGTTTATTATCAGGAGCTGGGGTTTCTGCAGTATTGCCAGTATTATTTCCTTCTGCTGGCTTTGTGACATCTGTTGTATTATCGTTCTTTCCGGTATCAGTACCACCTGATTCCTGCTTATTGTCAGAAGTATCATTTTTAACTACCTCTGTGGTTGTATCCTTTATCTCGTCAACTGTGACAGTTTCCTTGTTCTCATTGCTTACCTCTGTCTCCTGTCCGTTATCTGCTACAACCTTTGCTGTTCCGGCAACCGCAGCCTCCTTAACCTTAAAGCTTCCGTCCCCGGTCTTTTCTGCCGTTCCTGTTACTTTTACGACATTACCGGCTGAATCCTTTCCCTCAAATACCATTTCTCCGGCTTCATTGATTGTTGCATCCCCGGTAAGTGTTACGGTATTGCCATTGGCATCTTTTACCTGCATCTGCATATCTTTAGCCTTTGCTACTGTTGCGGTCTCTGTTGACTGCTCAATATTCGCAGCTGCTTTATTACTTGCCATATCTTTCTTTGCATCACAGGCTGTTACTGTAAGAAGTGACATTGCCATAAGTGCTGTTATCATACATTTTCTAATCTTATCTATCTTAATCATACGGTTCTCCTTTCCTGACTGGTTGAACGATATACTATTTTTTGTGACGGAATCCGTCACATATCAGGTACACTATCATGTTAAATACACATCTTTCTATATAACATTGTACCATATATCTGATATTTTCAAATATATTTATTTCACTTATACAGACATTTTCTTATGCTTTATCATTTTTGTTATTAACTTGATAATCAGATACATTATCAAAAGTATTGCTGGGGCAAGAATGATATAACTTGATGCGTCCATGCTCCAGGTTAATAATACCCACAAAAGTGATAGAGCAAGCCATAATGAAGCTATTGTTAATCTTATGAAATTTCTAAAATTTATCTTTCCGATAATCTTTAAAAATGCTAACCCCATAACAATGTAGATAAAAAAAGGAATAACAATATACTCTACAAACAGTTCAAGGCGCTCCATAGGCATGAATTGTGAGAATATTAAATCTCTTACTGCTTTTGCAACATCTATTATTGAATTTTTATTAAGATTTTCATACATTGCCTTTCTCCTTTCCGAACTAAATTATCTATAAATCTTTAAAGCACCTAGTATAGTAATAAAAAGTTGTTTCCAATCATCTGATGTACTTATAAAAAGATATATTGTTAATGGAATTGCGAGTATCATTAATCCCCACCCCACAACCATTATTGTTATATTTTCCATTTTAGTACGCTCTCGCTTTTCTTCTTTACGCCTCAATTCTTCAGCTATAATGATTGAAAATGATATTAATATCAAAATAATTACAAAAAGACCAAAGAATGACATACCTGTCATAAAGCACCTTCCTTTCCAATGTCACATTAGTACTACATTATGTAAAAAATACCTACTACAACCAAATAGATAACAACAAGTATCATGATCGGAATCCATACCGCTTTCATGCTTGATAATACATCATCAGCTATTCCACTCATCGCCCCTCTGTATGTTCCTGTAAAATACATGAGGTCAATCTGCTTATTTCCTTCTATCTTCTCCCGGAGTTCTTTCATATCATGAATATTTCTTAGCAGCTTCTGATATTTACGCTTGTGAAGAATCATTTTCAGACTATTATATTTATCAAGGTCATAAGCCATACTTTTTAGCTGCCAGTCTATATGCTTTACAAGGCTTGATTTTACATATCTGTAATCAGATTCATTATCTGTATCATACCTGTAATCATTGCCTGCCATATGATTATATCTTTCCAGATAGTCATAATATTTTCCTTTTGTCATATCTTTAAACCTTTCCTGCTACATTTCAAGCCTTCTAATAAACTGCTCAAGTGTTACTAAATCCTCATTGTATTCTGTACCGTCATCGTCAGTAAAAAATGTATCAACATTTACTCCTATGGAACAATTGACATTATCATATGCTTTACTTCTGATTTCATTGTAAAGGCTTGTGACTATGTACACACCTTTCTCATCAAAGGTCTGGTCGTTAATCCTTACATTGATAAGATTATCATAGACAACATCTATGTATACATCTGCCTTAATTTTAGGCAGCACTTCCATTTCTAGTCTTTCTGATATCTCGTCAATATAGTTTTCAAGTTCTTCATCATCTGTTATTCCTGTTACTTCCAAGGCAATCAATATCTCTGCCTCTGTGTTTTCTTTTAACTCAATGCCTCTGTATTTCATGTTATCCTTTCCGTGACGGATTCCGTTACATTTTATTTATGCTTTAGCCACATCCTGATTCACTCTGTTCTGCCAGTATGAATCCTTTGTTGTCGGAGCATTAAACAGAGCCTTTATCAGATATGCTTTTATGTTCTTGATATCAGATGTCGTCCTGCTCATCTGGGTATGTACATACAGCAAATCTGACGCATGAAGATTAATGAATCTGTTCTGGACCAGCTTGGCTGAATACTCCTCACCTGAAATCCTAAAATGGTCTGTTTTTCTTACAAGCACCTCTACAATCAGGTTGTAATATTCTTCGTACCAGCCTGCACATTCAGGTCTTTCAGTCATGATATCATAATCAATGTTTTTCCTGACAAGCGCACTCATGTGTTCATAGAGCTTATCTGCACTTGGCTGTTTAGCTGTATTTTTGTCTGTATATATCTTATCTGTCTTATCCATCCTCTCATGTGGATTGATAGATTGATTAGATTGATGGATAGATTGATTATTATATAAATATCTATCTGTCTTATCAGAGATATTATTAATATTATTATATATATTATTATTATTCTCTTTATGAGGGTGGTGCAAATTTTGAACCGGTTCAGATTTTGAACCAGTGCAAGTTTTGAACCGGTTCAAGTTTTGAACTGGTTCAGATTTTGAACCACCTCCAAGGGTACATTCCCCCTTGCATTCTGTATCTTGTATTTTTTTAATGTCATTTATATTGTTTAAGGCAATTGTTGCATTAAAGTCTGGCGGGGCATTACATGCCTGTCCTGTATCTGTTTTATATTCATCCCCGGCTGTCTGGTTATCCAGATATAACACATCCCCATTAATGCTGCTTCTGTCATTACTATATGAATTATCCGCCTGCTTAACTCTTGAAAAATCCATCACATAAATTATGTCTTCCATTCCTTCGTTTGGAAATTTCATTATCAATCCAAATTCCTGTAGCTCACGCATGTATTTAATAACAGAATTTTTACTGACACCCATATCCTTAGTTATTGCGTTCAGGCTGTACTTTATGTATGCCCTGTTTTTATCATCTATCCAGTTACGCTTCCTTGATAAGCTCATTCTGTCAAGCAGGAATCCGTACAGCAGCTTTGACATTGCTGATAATCCGGTAAATCTCTCAAGTGTAAAGAACATCTTAGGAACACTATAAAAGCTGTACTGCTCCGATTCTTCACTGTAATAGAAATCAAATTTCATTTTTCTTCTCACCTCTCTGTATCTGTGACGGAATCCGTCACATTTTTATTCATCACCCCTGAATGTGGCAAGTATATATATTAGTCCTGCAACCGTTCCAACCTTGATAAATGTATTTACTTTATCTGGAAATGGCAGACTAACCTTAAATGATATAAAAAAGAGAATGATAAGAATAACTGCAGCTACTGCCTTTCTGATTGTCGCTTTGCTTACCCTTTTGTCACCTTCTATAAGTTTCTTCATAAGCCACCTCTAATCTATGCTGTATATATTGTCGTATGCAATCGTCTTAACATGCTTTCCTTCATCCTGGGTGTAATGAATGCTTCTGTTGGTAAGCTTTACGATAGTGCAGCCACCCATGCCGCCACCATTTAATGTATGAATCGTTACTGTATCTCCGACAGCTACCGATACTCTTCCTTGTGCATTTTCAATTGTAAATGATGCTATTTCCCTACTTCTCATCTGTCTTACCACCTTTCTTCTTAACAAGCTCTGCAACTCTTGCTGCATACTCCGTTACAGCATTATTTTCCGTTCTTACCTGCACCTCAACTTCATTTTCAATTCTGTTTTCATTAATGTTCTCCATAATGAACTCCTTTCTGCCTTATAGCTGTGACGGATTCCGTCACAAAATGATTATTTAAACTGCAACCCACAGGGTGAATACACCCTAATTGCAGAGTTTTTCTTATCTGGTTCAGCATCAATACTATTTACACACTGTTCCTGCTCCTGTGTTCCTGCATATCTGCCTTTAGTTCTCTTATGCTTCATAAAGCATGAATAACTGCAGAAATATATCTTTTTCCCCTCTTTTTTATCGCAGTATCCATAAGAAGCCATATCATATTTTTCATTATTAAATATCCGTCCACACATGCTGCATTTTGTGTAGCACTCTTCTATCTTCTTTTTATATGACACCATTATCATCTTCCTTTCGTGTCAGCTTTTCTATGTTGTGTCTGCTCGCTTCATCAGATGCTGATGCTGCACGCATTAATGCCATAATAAGTAATAAAAAGATAATAATTCCAACAATAATTAAAGTAATAATCCAGCTCATATTAATATCTCCTCTCTCTTATAGATTAATAATTATGTTTCCGGGGAAGCCCCCGGAAAATCTATTTTGCAAAAGTCCAGTCAAGCTTATATCCACACTTACCGCAGCACATAGGATTTGTCAGATATGCAACTGCACCTAAACACTTAGGACAGCGTCCGATTGCTTTTACACCGGATAGCTTGTCTGTCAAATATTCATTTCTAACCTTATTTTCATTGTCAGCTTCATGCTCTTTATTTTCTGATTTATCATTGTCAGATATAGCATTATCATCTGGAAGATATTCTGGATGGTTAAGTATGCTATCCTGTCCTGGCAACTGTTCCTCCGGTTCGTTCTTTGTGACGGATTCCGTCACATAATCATATGGCTTGTACAAACCTAGTTTTTCAGCCCGGCTTACAAAATCATGCCATGTTATTTCTTTCCTGCGGTTGATTGCAACCCCACGCAGAGAACAGTCAAATGATAACCCTGTGCCACCATAATATTGATGAGACCTTCCGCATCTGTCTTTCAGATAGTTTTCAAAAACACTTCCCGGAACATATTTTTTCATATTCAGACCAGATGTTATATGATGATATGCAAGCTCTATATCCTTGTTAGATGGTTCTTTAAGCTCTGCAACAGCCTGCTTTATCTCATTTGTCTTAACAGCTCCGGTACTAAGGACCTTTGCCTGCTCCTCATTGTTAAGAGCTGCAAGTGTCTTTGCAGATTCCTTTGTAATCTCGTCTTTTTTAAACTTTTCCATGGCATCATCTGATAGATTGTTTGCAATCGTTTTGTACTCCTGTACTACGGTCTTGCTCATATTCATAATACTAGCAAGCTTCTCTACCAGTCTCCCACTCGCAGCTTCCGGGAACAGCTCCGGGTTCTCTTTTAAAAGTCTTGACATTCCTTCTACTTCACGCATAATCTCATAATCAGTCTTACGATTATATCCGTTAGTACTGTATACGGCGAACTCTGCCTGTGCATCTGTCATGTACTTTACATAGCAAGGAATCATTGAAAACTGTTTCAATCCTTTTTCATTCAGATACCTGCAGGCTCTGTATCTTTTATGACCGGCGAGAATTTCGTATGTATCACCCCCGGCTTTTCTTACTAAAAGAGGCTGTAATACTTCTCCGTCAAGCTCTATAAGGTCAGCAAGCTTTTCTACATCTTCCTGTGGTATATCCCTGTACTGCAGCTTTGATTCTTCAAGATTCTTTATTGATACAAGCTGCGGATGCATCTTCTTTGTCAGTATCTTCTCGACTGTCTCTGTTTTATCAAAAAAGTTATTAAGCTTAGGCATTTTATTCCACCTCCACAATCTGCAGCACCTCATCTGCCAGGTCTTCATAATCACGATTTACAATACTTTTACTTCTGTGCATAAACAGTGGCTTATGCTTAAGGAGTGCGCTCTGGATACCTGAATAATCAGATACGCTTGTTTCAAGCACCGGATAATCATGATTCTTGACCAAGTCACCGTAAACAATCTTCTGTGATTTTAAATTTTTAAGCTTATTAACAAAAATCTTAAAATTGATTTCACCACATTTTGATTCAAGGTCTATAATTTCACGAATAACAAGGTTAAGGTTATCTCTTGAAAAACCGTCAAGGGATATTGGAATAAGCACAAGGTCAGATATGGCAAGTGCATTTTCAGTTAATAAACTTGCGTCTGGGTGTGTGTCGATAACGCAGATATCATAATCATCAGCAATCGTGGCAAGATGTTTTCCAAGCATGTCAATATCTGCAAGCTCAAGAAACATGATATCGTTAGAGCCTTTGATAAAATCAAGGTTATCAAACCTTGAATGATATATAGCTTTTCTAATATCAATACCGCCTCTTATCACCTGGTCGATATCTGGCTTACTGCGCTTATGCTTTGATATATCTGCGTCAAAGAAGGATGTAAGGTTAGCCTGCATATCAAGGTCTAATACAAGCACCTTTTTATCCTGTGCTGCGTAAGTAGCAGCTAAGTTAAATGATGTTGTGGTCTTTCCTGTACCACCCTTAAGATTCCATGTTGTTATTATGTTCATAGTAATTCACTCCTTTTCCTTGTGACGGAATCCGTCACAAATTATCTGTATTTATTCTGTCCATTTTTTAAGGTTAGACCGTAGAGTTCAAGGTTCGACTGGTTGCTGTCGTACATTGATTTCACATTCTCAATTGCGTTCTTCCTAAAATTGAGAATTGAAGTTCTGCTCCTGTCTAATTCTTTCATTAGAATTTGAATACCCTCTTTAAATGTATGTTTAATGTATAATTGCTCTAAAACATAACGCTGTTCTTGTTCCAGATTGTTGAAACATGCCATTATTCGATAAATCGTCTCCTGCGTCTCTATCAGTGTCCTTACATTTGCATAAATGCTCATACGCCATTCTTCACTAAGCCGGAAATACTGTTCAAGTACATTTTGCAGGTCTGTAAGAGAATTGGTCGGCGCACTTCCGTCCGGCTCTTTCCTTGACATGGACGCTGACTCTATCATCCCGACTTCATCTTTATCTTTGAAGATATTGAGAAGCTCGATTTGACAATTTAGGACAATCTGGTCATGATTTTTGAGAACATTAACAATGTAATCCTCCGTTACTCTTCGCAACATTTTCTATCTCCCATTTCTTTCTTCTCGCAATTTTTGCAGCCCGCTTACGCTCTATGTAATTATCCTGTGCGACTGTCGCATTATAGTCATATTCAGTCATGTCGTTAAGCCGAAGCTCCCTATACAGTGATGTATAAGATATATCTACCTTGGCTGCAGTTTCCTCTATTCCATATCCATCCTTAAATAGCTGTTCTATCTCCAAACGCTTTTCTGCGTTAAGTGAGACATAAGGTTTTCTCTCTATTGGCACAATTATCACCACCTTTCATATATTTTTGCTTTTAGTAAATGTCTGTAACTTTCACAAAAGATTCTATGATATTATCTTTATTTTCTTCTATGACATCAAAAGCTGCCACTACTGGCATATCGTTCTCGTCATTTCCAATCCAAACTGAACCGCTTTCAAATATTTCTGTTTCATCCCCACTTCCACTCCATAAATCTGCAAATTGTAAAGTCTCACCAACACATACAACATTTCCATTTTCCATTTTAAAATCCTTCATCTGTTTTCCTCCTTAAAAATTTCTCACTACCACCATGATAGGAATGGGGCTTGTCCTAACACACCTGGACACATTTTATAGTGAAACCACTCTCCATTTTCATACCTAATACACAATGCCCCATTTTCATCAACCCAGTTGTCTACTGGCTCTCCTTTATCCCATGATTCCCATGCAGCCTTATGTTGTTCATAACACTCTTTTACTGCTGATTCTGTTGCAAGCCTATCTGCCTGTGCTGAATCGTTTGCAACCGGAATAATTTCATCATCAAACATATAATTTATCCTTTCTTTGAATTAACACTATATATTCTCTGTCTCACAATCAATTCCATAGCAAATATCGTTGTACACTTCATCTGTTATGTATCCATTTCCATCACTTTCCACTTCATCAATTAGTCTTTCAATATCGCTTTCATTCATTTCCTTTGCTTTTGCATACTCTCTTAAATCATTTAATGTTTTCATACATTTTTACCTTTCTAGCTCTTTGGCTACCTTTCTTTAAAATTAGATATAAGACAACTATTTTTGAGTATAAAAAAACTAGAGGCTTGTAAATCACCTCTAGTTTATGTAACATTATTAATTTGTGTGCCATTTGGCTATTGCTTAAGTTACATATCCAAGGTGTTTACTTCCTTGTGTAACTTAATTTTACAGCTTACAATTTATTAATCTTATGATACTATACCACGGCACAATTAAATATGGTTATATTGGAAACGACACATCCCCCGGATGATAACGAACAACACATGTTTTGCTTAGGTTATTATTTAAGGAGGATTTTTTTATGCCAAAAAACAAGTTTCAGGATGTTATTTTCACAATTATTATGGCAACAATTATGGTCTATGGAATGGTCGTATATAATGTTGCCCTCAACACAGGTACTGTAAATGGTACTACTTTCTTAGCTGCAACACATGAATTGCCAATCATGGTTCCAATTGCATTCGTACTCGAATTCTTCGTTGTAGGAAAGATTGCTAAAATGCTTGCATTTACAGTCATGCGTCCTACTGACAGACCTCAGTTCATCACATATGCAATATCAATATGTATATGCTGCATTATGTGTCCGGTTATGAGTCTCGTTGCAACATTTCTTTTCAAAGAGCCATCCTTTGGCATGTGGGTTAAAACATGGGCAATGAACTTCCCTATGGCAATCTGCTATCAGATGTTCTATTGCGGACCACTTGTAAGGCTTATATTTAGGGCAATATTTGTTAGAAAAAATGCTGAAGTCCCAGAGAACATGGGTGCTATAGAAGCAGAATAATATTAATTACCAGGCAGGAGATTTTCTCCTGCTTTTTTATATATTACGGATATTCAGATAGAAAATGTGTTATTATATGAATATCAATCCAAAGAATGGAGAATTATCATGAAAGCCTATGAACGATTATTAAAATATGTCACTTTCCGTACACCAAGTGACGAAAACAGTGAAACAACTCCCTCATCTGCATGCCAGTTTGAGTTAGCCAGATTTCTTAAAAATGAGATGGAGGGATTGAATTTATCGGACATTGTACTTGACGATATGTGTTACCTGTATGGTAAACTTCCAGCAACCAAAGGTTATGAAAATGTGCCTGCTATCGGATTTATTGCACATATGGATACCGTGTCCGATTATTGCAATCACGATATTACACCAGTAATAACAGAAAACTTTAATGGTGTATCACTCAAACTTCCTGCGGGAATAACCCTGTCTGTGCATGAGTTTCCTCATCTTGGCACTCTTAAGGGACGCACACTTATCACATCAGACGGAAGCACTATACTTGGTGCTGATGACAAAGCAGGTATTGCTGAAATACTTACTATGATAGAACATTTGCAGAAAGGCAATATACCTCATGGAACAATATGTATTGCATTCACACCTGATGAAGAAATCGGCATGGGAGCTGAACATTTTAACATAGAACAGTTTGGTGCCCAATACGCCTACACAATTGACGGCGACACAGAAGGCGAGATTCAGTACGAAAACTTCAATGCATGCAAAGCTGATTTTCACATTAAAGGCTTCAATGTACACCCAGGTTCTGCCAAAGACACCATGATTAATGCCAGTCTTGTTGCAATGGAGATTAACAATGCACTTCCTGCTATGGAAACCCCTCGCGGCACAGAAGATTACGAGGGCTTTTACCATCTTGTCAGCATGTCTGGCGATGTCAGTGAGGCTTCGCTTAATTATATAGTAAGAGACCATGATAAGAATTTATTTGAAGCAAAGAAAAATACTCTGCGATTAATCGAAAAGAATATGAATGAAAAATGGGGCAAGGGAACTGTTACGCTCACCATTAAAGACCAGTATAAGAATATGTCCGAAATCATTGCGGGCTGCATGAATCTTATTGAAAATGCAAAGAAAGCCTGTGAACTGGCCGATATAACACCGCTTATTCTTCCTATCCGAGGGGGAACAGACGGCTGTCAGTTAAGCTTCAAAGGACTTCCATGCCCTAACCTTGGAACTGGAGGACACGCATACCACGGTCCTTATGAACATATTACTGTTGAAGGCATGGATATGACCGTTGCTATGCTTGTTAAATTGGTTGGAACATTTACTGAATAACAACTATATTTCATAACACAAAACAGGAGTTAAGCTATTGACCTACTCCTGTTTTGTATTATCAGTTGCTATTCAGTTTTTATTACTTTCGCTTTGAAACAACATACATAACTGCTGCTGCAATACATCCAGCTAACGCAATAATTGCTATTACAAGCCATAATTTCCCATGATTTCTGTCCCCAGTGTTAATTGATGATGCATTTGTTTCATTCTCATCAAATGTATACTGGCTTGTTGTTTCTGATTCTATCTGACTTATGGTCTCTGTTTCAGATTCTTTAATACTCTCTGTCTCCAGTTCTGTTCCTTTAGTACTTTCCATCACTGTTTCGGATTCTTTAATACTCTCTGTTTCTGTCTCTTTAATGCTCTCTGTCTCCGGTTCTTTAACAGTAAAATGTGCACTCGCTGTTCCACTCGATGAAACAATACCTATAACATGCTCACCCGTCGATAATTTTTTTATTAAATCTGGATTAAGTGTTACAATAATACTTCCTGCTTTTACCGTATAATCCTTGTCTTTTACAAGCTCTCTGCCATCAAGTTCTACTTTTACGAAATCTGAAAATGCTGCATTAGACTTAAATGTAATTGCCTTATCGGAATTCTTATCAATTATACATTTATCACCAGCAATTATTTCTGGTGCCAGTTTCGATGTAACAACACTATCTTTGTCTATCTGCTTTGATGCATTTGAATCTGCAAAGTATTTTAAACATAAAGAGCAGTAATAATATTCAATATTACCTTCCTGAGTCACTGTAGCTGCTTTAGCTTCTACATGCTGTAACTTATGATTATCCTTATTTAATTCACCATATTCCTTATGACACACTTCACACACTGCACGATTGACGCATGTTGCCTCTCCGCCACTATGAATATGCTCTGGAATGCCACCCTTTATTTCAAATGTGAGTATATTATTCTCGATTGAATTGACACTGATATAAATATCTCCGTAAATCCATATATCTTCACCTATTCCTAATGCTGCATCTGCCTTTGTGTTATACTGTCCACCAAGAACTTCATAATTCCATTTAGGTGATGAAAAATACATATTACTTGGAAACTTAGTGTCACTGTCTATAAGATAACATACCAGACCGGATTTTAATGGAATTTTATCCACTCTGTTTCCATTAATCTTGAACATCTGCTTATATTGAGAATCATATTTATTACCATTATCCTCAAAGTTTCTGTACTCAAGATACAATGTCTTACCCTTTTCCGGAATATCCATCTTATATCCTGTAATATTATCCGCACCTGAAGTTCCTAATGCTTTAAGACTATATTCTCCTTCGGACAAAATCGTCTTAATATCATTCTCATCAGTCCAGCCTAATACTTCTTTCTCCTTAAGAGACATAAACTGTGGAACTGGAGATATATGCTTTGCCATAACTGACATGAAATACACCGGTGACGCATTCTTTGAGTTATATAAATCCTTCAGCCCCATAATATGTCCCATTTCATGTACTGCTGTTGCAATTGATACAAATACCCGGTCATCCTCATCCTTAAATAAATATCCGTTAGTATCACCATCAGGCTTACAATACGAATTGGTTATCTGGACATATTTGTAACTATTAATAGTTTTTTTGCCGGTATTAACAGAAATATTATTAACATAATCTGTATAATTCCACAATGGTGATGACCAGCTTACTGATATATTACCTGCCCCATTATTCTTATAAATAATTGTAATTGAATCAATAGTACCATTGTTATCTTTATCAAGCACACCATAGTCATAGTATACAGTATTATTATAATCAGAAATTTTATTACCAGATGATATGGCATTATTAACAGCTTCTGACCACTCCTGCCTAAGCTCATACATTCTGCTTGCACGCTCCGAAGCATCTTTATAACCAATAGTATTAATATCGCTGTACTCTGCATAATACCCACGAGGATGTGAAAGTACAATTGAGCCGCCATTATCATATAGATATACACTTCTCATTCTTAATTTGTTATCTGATACACATCTGTAATAATCGCCTACACTATATGAACCTGCATTATATGAATTATCTGTTATTTTTCTAACAGAACTGCCTTCATATACATCATTTATAAATTCGGTTTCACCTGCAAATCTGGCAAATACCACTAAATTAGTAAAATTACTGTCGTCATCATCCGCCTGTATCCTGTCTTTATCACCTGTTAATAACAAAATTGACAGAAAAACAGCGCAAAATAACAGTATTAGTTTGATTTTTCTCATAAAAATTCCTTTCCATGTATAAACAAGCTAACTATTATATTGTCCGGTTTCTCTATCAGAATCTTACCATATTATTAAATTTAATTCAATTAAAATAACTATTTCACGGCTTGCAAACTCCACAGGCCTCATACCCCATATCAATAATCTCCTGCCTGCTTCCTGTATAAATCTTTTTATTGGAAGCATCCATGCTCTTGGCACTGTTGCAGGATTCCTTATGGAACTTCTTAGTATTCGTATTAAGTACATATGTCTGCACATTTGCAGAATCAGAAACTGCCGCCTGTGAACTGCTCTCTGTCACTGAATTGTCTAGATGGCTGTTACCTGTTGCATAATCAATAGCAATTCCCGGCTGTGCATTAAAACAATACACATTGAAAAGAATTCCATCACCATTATCCTCAACTGACTTAGCCTCCATCTGCACACCGCTGGCAACAAGATTATCGCCAGAAAATACGGGTGTTACGCGGTACAGAACATGATTACCAGTTTCCTTTATGTAATCTGCTACCATATTTTCAAAAGGCAGCATACCATCAACATTAAGATATCTTGTTCCTGTAATCAGATTCTTTTCATTGGCATTCTCACCAGTAAGCTGATAACCTATAAGATGGCACCTGTTATACAGATATTTACCATCAACACTATCGTATTTTGCTGTCTGCCATCCCGTAGGTTTTACTTCACCAATTGCACCACGTTTCTCAGTAGGCATAATGTCTTTACCTATATTAGCAAATGCAGTAGTACATCTTCCAAGTTCATCCAGTTCTCCGTAACTCTCAAATGATATAGTCGTGAAGTCAGCATCATTAAACGCTGGGTTATTATCATTAATTACAACATACGGTTCACCCTGATATACTAAAGATGCCATATCATCTGCAACAGCCGTACTCTGAACCTCAGCACTCCCCACAGTACCAGCCTGATTATCCTTCTTAGAAGAGCATCCGCTTAACCCAAATCCGATTCCTGCAATAAAGAACACCAGTAAAAATGCGGTTACTCTCCTTAGCACTTCTAACCTTATATTACGCATGTATTTTTCCTTATTTCTTTCTTACATATCTTTCTTCAGTAATTTTCTCATGAGAATTACCCTCAAAATCAGTAGAACCCTCCAGCTTAAAATCATTAAGCATGTCCTTAGGAAACTTCACATCAGAAGGATACTTCCTATTCCATTTATACAGGTAAACCTCATCCACCATATCCTCATAAGAAACAATCTCAGAGTCCTCAACAAAACAGAAATCGTCCTTTCCAGCAAAACCAAACTCCTGATTAACCTCAATATTTTCATAATCACCAAAAAGCTGCTTACTATATAAAGAAAGCCATAACTTCCCGCCATCAAGCATCTTAATAATATGCTCATTAAGAACACTGTCCTTAGAAACTCGTCTGTTATTAAACATAATTCCATAATCATCATCAACAATAGATATAACCTTCATAATGTCCTCCTTCTTTTATGTCCAGCAAGGTGTGACTGGGTTGGATAAAGGACTTTCTTAAAGGTGGAACGTGTCATTAAGACGCTGTACGGATTTTATCCGCGTTACAGTCACCGTCCGCAACCGGCGCATACTCGCCATCCATGGCTCGAATGCGCCTTTTTCGCACATCGTGTGCTAAAATTGCTACACATTTTATAAAATCCTACAGCCTCTAAACTCCACTTAAACCTTCAAGAAAGTCCTTTATCCAACCCAGTCACATCCTCCCCATCACAAACACGGTTGCTCTACACGACCATAGCTCAATCCCGCCACCACACCAGCAAGGGAGCAATGCGACCAACGCTGAACCACGCATCTCACCCCACCACAAAAGCGACCAACGCTGACAGGTAAAAACTCCCCGGGTTGGTGGGCTGGGTGTGGTTGTGTGGTTTAATTGAAAACCGTGTGAAGACGCCGGTACTTAGTTCGTGGGGAGAGCCGCCGCAAGGCGGCAAATCCCCACAAACTTAGTACCCGCTGCGTCTTCGCCCGAGCGGGAGCGCGTTTTCAATTAAACCATACAGCCATCCCCAGCCCCCTCTCCGGGGAGCCATTTCTTACCTACTTCTTAAAGGGAAACTTCCCCGATTCCAGCCTCTTCTTAAGCATAACCCCACCTATCGTCTGAGGCTGCTTAGCCGGACTATTTTCAGCTTCTCTTTCCTCCGCTTCTGCAATTCTGCGGCGAATCTCTTCCATCTTGTTATCCATTGCAGCAATCTGATCTGCACATGAAGACAATTCTGCAGCCAGCTGTTCTGCTTCAGAATCTGGAATATTCTTCTTATAACGAACCTTATGCTCCACGCTCGCCCAGAAATCCATGGCAATTGTACGGAACTGAACCTCAACCTTCATCATCTTCTTTTCATTCTGAAGGAATATCGGTATCTCAATTATAAGGTGAAGACTTCTGTAACCGCTTGGCTTAGGATTCTTGATATAATCCTTTCTCTCGACAAGCACTACATCGTCCTGCTTTAACAGGCAGTCGGCAAGCATATAGATATCTTCCGGGAAAGAGCATATTACTCTTACCCCCGCAATATCTCTTATACCTTCCTCAATGCCTTCCATTGTTATAGGAATATTTTTCTTCTTCGCCTTCTTAAATATTCCATCCATAGACTTAATTCTGCTCTTGATACTCTCAATAGGATTTCTGTCATACTGTAATGAGAACTCCTCATTAAGCACCTTGAACTTAGTCTCAACCTCCATAATGGCGCATCTGTAATAAGCCATCAGTGTGTTAAACGGCATAATATTTTCTTTTAATAACTCAATCATTTCATCAGAAAGGAGATTCTCTTTAATGAATCTTTCCTGTTCCTGCTTGAGTATCTCTTCTAATAACATAGTAACCCCTTTTACCTTTGATGCATCTTAAAGTGCCTTCTTAATAGCAGCTAAAAGCTCATCATATGTATCAAATGCCTCTAATTCAGGATTATCAGCCTTAATCTGCTCTGTACTCTTAAAGAGGAAGCCTGCCTTGCTTGCCTTAATCATTCCTAAGTCATTGTGGCTGTCTCCTGATGCAATAGTATCATAACCAATAGACTGTAAAGCCTTAACTGTTGTAAGCTTTGACTGCTCACAACGCATCTTGAAACCTGTAATCTCACCATTGTCAGCGACCTCAAGTGAATTACAGAAAATAGTTGGCCAGCCCAGCTTCTTCATAAGCGGAGTAGCAAACTGTGTAAATGTATCTGAAATAATGATAACCTGTGTTATACTTCTTAATTCATCAAGGAATTCCTTTGCTCCCGGAATTGGGTCAATCTTAGCAATAGTATCCTGAATTTCTTTAAGTCCAAGACCATGCTCCTTAAGAATACCAAGTCTCCAGTTCATAAGTTTATCATAATCTGGTTCGTCTCTTGTTGTTCTCTTAAGCTCTGGGATTCCGCTTGCCTGCGCAAATGCAATCCATATCTCTGGTACAAGAACGCCCTCAAGGTCTAAACATACAATATTCATAATTCCTCCTTCACAATCTGATATATAACCAAATTCTATTATATTTTACTCTAGGATGGCATAAAACTCAATATGCTTCTCCCAGATAAATTCCACAGTAAATTCTTTTGCGAATTCCTGATAATTTGTTGAATATACCTGACAACATATCAGTGAATAAGCAGGTTACATTGTCAATCCGTTCTGTATCTCCAAGATTTAACGCCCACTGTTCACAAAGGCTGATATTCCGGTCTTAAGTCTTTCCAGACCATCCATCAATGTTGCCTTAGGGCACGCCACATTAAGCCTTAAAAAGCTCCTTCCGTCACCACCAAAGCCTTTTCCAGCTGACAGATACAGACCTGTCTCTTTTCGTATATATGCAGCAAGCTTTGTTGAGTCATCTGTAATATTACTTACATCAAGCCAGCATAAATATGTTGCCTTGGATTCTGTCATCGAAACTCCATCAATCTCTGCATCCACATAACTCTTCGTAATCTGTTTATTCTCATAGATATATGCTCTTAACTGCTCAAGCCATTCCTCGCCCTTTGTAAATGCAGCTATAGCTGCATCCACTGCGAACACATTTGGCTCTGCAACCTCATCGGTATTAATTGCGCGCCATACCTTGTGACGAAGCCGCTCGTCCGGCACACATATTGCTGCTGTCTGTAAGCCTGCCATGTTAAATGTTTTCGTAGGTGCTATGCATGTTACAGATATCTTCTTACACACCTCCGAAACACTTGCAAATGGCACATAATCAATGCCCGGGTCTGTAAGCTCGCAGTGAATCTCATCAGATATAACAACGACTCCATACTTGTAAGCAAGCTCTCCGATACGTGCAAGTTCTTCCTTACTCCATACATTTCCACCCGGATTCTGTGGGTTGCACAGAATAAGAAGTGTTGTCTGTGGGGTCTTGAGCTTAACTTCAAGATCTTCAAAATCTATTACATACCTGCCATTCTCATATGCAAGCTGGCTCTGTAACACATTTCTGCCATTATTAAGAATACTGTTAAAGAAAATGTTGTATACAGGTGTCATGATAACAACATTCTCAGCTGGTGTTGTAAGCTTTCTTACAGAGCTTGATATTGCAGGAATAACCCCTGTTACAAACATAAGCCAGTCGTCTTCCATCCTGAAATTATGGCGTCTTTCCCACCAGCCTGTGTATGCGTCATACCAATCTTTTGATATCTCAGTATAACCGTACACACCGAGGTCTGCCTTTGCCTTAATAGCCTCAGTTATCTCAGGTGCCGTCTTAAAATCCATGTCGGCAACCCACATAGGAAGCTCGTTCTCTGCCACATTCCATTTTAAAGAATCCGTATTACGGCGGTTCACTACTGTGTCAAAATCATATTTCATTCTCGGATTTCCCTTCTTAATCTGACTAATTAATTCCTGCATACTATCTTAGTAAGTGAAGGATCAACCTTATCCTTCTCAATTATAAGCTTATCTATGCTATCTGCTGTTATAGTTCCAGAAGTTGGATTTAACACGCTGTCAACCCTGCTTGTGATATCAGCATCTACAGTTGAATACTCGAAAGCAAGTGTTGTATTAATAAGCTTGCAGTTCTTCATAACAAGATTGTCAATATAGCATAATCCCTGAAGACTCTCTATTGTACAGTTAATAAACGTAAGATTCTTTGAATTCCAGCCAAGGTACTCACCTGAAATGTATGAATCATACACTGTTATATTTTCAGCATTCCAGAAAGCATCCTTGCTCATAAGTCTTGAATTTCTTATCTCAAGATTCTTACTTCCGTCAAATGGATAATTGCCAACAAGCTTAAGACCATCTATCTTCATATCGTTGCTGTTCATTGCAAAATAATTACCCTTTGCCACTACATTTGTCATAGTAACATTATCACAGCTCCAGAGAGTTTCCTCTGCATTGACAAATTCCACATTCTTAAGACCTAGTCTGTTACATCTTCTGAAATTCTTAGGTGCTTCAATAATTGTATCCTCAACATTAATATCGTTAGTGTACCATACTCCTGCTCTTCCCATCTCAAAGAAATAACAGTCCTTTACATTGACATTGTTGCAGTACCAGAGTGGATATTTCCACTTAAAGCTGCTGTTTACAAGCTCTATATTACTGCTCTCCTTTAATGGAGACTCCCCATCATCAAATATAGAATCTTCTATGCGAAGGTCTTTGCTTGCAAAAAGAGCACGTTCTCCTGTAAGAAGCTGCTGCTTAACTAATTTCTTTTCCATATTTACTCCATTCTTATCTACAAACATTAAAACCCAATCACCATATTATAAGTGATTGGGTTACATTCTAAACATTCTTAAGGTTCTCTACCATCTCTTCCATTGTGTGCCAGCCAAGTACTGCACATTTAACTCTTGCTGGCATATGAGAGATATCTCTTAATGCTCCGGCTTCATCAAGCTCATCAATCTCTTCCTCAGTTGCCTCATCCTTAATCATCTTAAGGAAAAGTTCTGAAAGATGTACGGCCTCATCAATAGGCTTTCCAATGATAAGCTCAAGCATTATATCTGCTGATGCCTGCGATATTGCGCAGCCATCTCCTGTAAATGCCCCATCAACAATAGTTTTCTTAGCATCATCAAACTTAAGCTTTAAGATAATGTCATCTCCACAGCTTGGATTAACACCCTCTAGCTCTAAGTCTGCATTGTCTATATCATGCTTATGATATGGATGCATGTTGTGGTCTGTAAGAACCTCATTATAAAAAGTTTTAGTCTCCATATCCCATAAGCCCCCTGATCTTAGATAGTTCTTCTACAAAATGCTGTACTTCTTCTTCTGTATTATAGAAAGCAAAGCTTGCTCTCGTTGTTGAATTAACCTTAAGGAAATCCATTAATGGCTGTGCACAGTGATGTCCTGCTCTTACTGCAATATGCTGTGAATCAAGTATAGAAGCAACATCGTGTGGGTGTACTCCATCAATTGTAAATGTGACTATACCCTCATGGTCTTCTGCCTTCGGAGAACCTATTAAATTGACTCCCTTCATGTCCTTAATTGCATCTACAGCAATCTTAGTAAGCTTTCGCTCATGTGCCATAATTGTATCAAATCCAACATTGTTAATATAATCAATTGCCGCATGAAGTCCTACTGCACCGCCTGTATTAACAGTTCCTGCCTCAAACTTATGTGGAACCTCTGCATATTTAACTCTGTCCCAGTGAACAATCTCAATCATCTCACCACCGCTTAAGAATGGTGGCATCTTATCAAGAAGTTCTTTCTTTCCATATAATGCTCCGATTCCCATAGGTGCTAACATCTTATGTCCAGAAAATACAAGGAAGTCAACATCAAGGTCAGTTACATTAACTGGCATATGAGGAACGCTCTGTGCTCCGTCTGCCACAATAACTGCACCATGTGCATGTGCAACCTCTGCAATATGCTTTATATCATTAACTCTTCCTAATACATTAGAAACCTGGGTAACTGCAACAAGCTTAGTCTTATCTGTGATAACCTCTAAAGACTTATCTGTAATCTCTCCATTCTCATCGGGTGTAAGCTGCTTTAATACCGCTCCACATTTTTCTGCAACCTGCTTCCATGGAAGGAAATTGCTGTGGTGTTCCATAACACTAACAACAATCTCATCACCCTCTTTAATGAAATTCATTCCATAACTGTATGCAATTAAGTTAAGACTCTCTGTAGCATTTCTTGTAAATACTATCTGGCTTGCATCTTTAGCACCGATAAACTGTGCTACTGCCTTTCTTGCATTCTCATAGCTTTCTGTAGCAATCTCACTTAATTCGTATACACCTCTGAACGGATTGGCGTTCATCTCCTGATAATACTTATTAACAGCGTCAAGAACAGCCTGTGGCTTCTGTGTAGTCGCTGCATTATCAAGATATGCAATATTGCTTCCCGAAATAAGTGGGAAATCTTTTCTTATAGACTCAATCGTCTTACTTAACTCACTCATTAATAAACCTCTTTAATGTAGTCATGTATCTCGTTCCTGATACCATCATCAGGGATTTTGCCGCATACAGCTAAAAGCTTAGCTGCTGCCAGCATATTATAACATTCTTGTGCCGGTATTCCTCTTGATTCAAGATAGAATAAAAGCTCCTCATCAGGCTTTCCTATAGTTGCACCGTGATTACCGACAACATCTTCTTCTGCACATAGAATAATAGGAATAGTCTGGTTGACACATTTTTCATCAATAAGAAGAACTTCTTCCTTCTCATTACCAACAGAACCTGCTGAACCCTTAATGAAATCAATAGTTCCTCTGAACAGCTTAAATGCTGTATCTCTCAATGCACCTGCCGCATTGATTGCACATTCTGTCTTCTTGCCGATATGTCTTACGCAGTAGTTCATATCAAGTCTTTCTTTACCTGCTGCAACATATCCAATCTCTGCAGACATAGAGCTTCCATCACCTGCAAGCTTAATCTCACAGCCTTCGTATCTGTTCTTTCCGCTTAAATAAAGCTGCACAAGTTCAATTCTTGCGCCATCTTCACAGTAACCACCGATATCATTAATAAATGTTGTCTCACTGCCTACCCTCTGAATCTGGATAAGACGGATAACCGAATCCTTGGCGGCATATAATCTTGTCTGTACTGCTGCGAAGCCTTCTCCATCTTTATCTCCGTTAAAATCCATATAAACATCAATGCTGGCATTCTCTTTAGTTTCAATACCAACAACATTGATGTCTGCATTACTCTTTCCATAATTGAAGTCGAGTCTTACAAAACCTGCATTCTTCTTATCTGTTATATAATATACAGGTTCAGTCTGTGACTTCTTAGCTGCCTCTGTAATCTCCTGACCACATCCACCAATGATATTGTCAAGCTCACCATTGTTAAGCTTTCCATCATCAATGAGACTTACATCATTAACAGAAGCATTTAACTCACCTGTACGGTTAATTACAACCTCTCCAACCTTGCTCTGGTTCATATGAAGATGATTCCATGTCTTGGCTGGGATACGGTTTATTATCATGTCCTTTTCTTCGATACCTATCATATCATATTCCTCACTCTGATTAACTTAACCAATGCTGCCCTTCATCTCAAGCTTAATAAGATTATTCATCTCCATTGCATACTCAAGCGGAAGCTCCTTAGATACATTATCAGCAAATCCTGAAACAATCATTGCTCTCGCATCATCTTCCGGAATTCCTCTTGACATAAGATAAAATACAGCATCATCACTGATTCGTCCAATTGTTGCCTCATGTCCTACATCCGCATCATTAACACGGATATCCATAGCCGGAATTGTATCAGATCTTGAAATATCATCTATCATAAGTGACTGACATGAAACTGATGATTTACTCTTCTTAGCCTTGGTAGTCATTGTTACCGCACTTCTGAAAGTACTGATTCCGCCACCCTTAGATATTGACTTAGTACTTACAACTGATGTTGTAGCTGGTGCGTTATGAACTACCTTCATACCTGTATCAAGGTTCTGTCCTGCTCCTGCAAATGTAATTCCTGTGAATTCACAGCTTGAACGCTCACCATTAAGGATACTCATAGGATACAGATATGATACATGCGAACCAAATGAGCCTGAAACCCATTCAATCTTACCACCTTCAGCAACAGTTGCTCTCTTAGTGTTAAGATTATACATATTCTTGCTCCAGTTCTCAATTGTTGAGTAACGAAGCTTTGCATTCTTAGCCACAAAAAGCTCAACCGCACCTGCATGAAGATTGGCAACATTATATTTAGGTGCTGAACATCCTTCAATAAAGTGAAGACTTGCACCCTCATCAACAATAATAAGTGTATGCTCAAACTGACCTGCTCCTGCAGCATTAAGTCTGAAATATGACTGCAGAGGAATCTCAAGATTAACTCCCTTTGGTACATACACAAATGAACCACCAGACCATACAGCTCCGTGAAGTGCTGCGAACTTATGATCCTGTGGTGTAATAAGCTTCATAAAATGCTCGTGTACCATATCTGCATATTCACCTGTAAGTGCACTTTCCATATCAGTGTATACAACACCCTGGTCAGCAACCTCCTTACGGACATTATGGTATACAAGCTCTGAGTCGTACTGTGCTCCAACTCCGGCTAACGACTCTCTCTCTGCCTTAGGAATACCTAATCTGTCAAATGTATCCTTAATCTCTTCTGGTACATCCTTCCAGTCACCCTTCATATTCGTATTGGCACGAACATAAGTAGCGATATTATCCATATTAAGTCCATCAATAGACGGACCCCAGTCAGGCACCTGCATATTATTATATATCTCTAATGACTTAAGTCTGAACTCTCTCATCCATGCGGGATCATGCTTCTCTTCTGATATCTTCTCAACGATTTCAGGAGTAAGTCCCTGCTTTATTCTGTAAGAGTCGTTCTCTTCGTTCTTAATATCATAAACACTTCTGTTTATGTCATCTACAAATGTCTTTTCTTCCATTACAAGCCTCCGAGCCTTAATTACCTGATGAATCTTTCGAAACCATTCTCATTGATATCATCAATCATAGCACTGTCGCCTGTTGCAACAACATTACCATTGACAAGAACATGAGTATAATCCACCTTAAGTGCCTCTAAGATACGGGTGCTGTGAGTGATAATAAGAAGTGCTCCGTTCTGAGTCTTCTGATACTCTTCAACACCCAGTGATACTGTCTTAACAGCATCTACATCAAGTCCTGAGTCAGTCTCATCAAGAATAGCAAGAGAAGGCTCAAGCATAAGAAGCTGTAATATCTCTGCTTTCTTCTTCTCACCACCTGAGAAACCAACATTAAGGTCTCTGTCCATATATGATGGATCCATCTGAAGGAATTCCATCTTCTCCTGAAGGAGCTTCTTGAACTTGAAGTATGTCATCTTCTTTCCACGCTGCTCCATAGAACTTCTTATAAAATTACCAAGTGTGATACCAGGAACCTCAATAGGATTCTGGAAAGACAGAAAAAGACCTGCCTGTGATCTCTCAGCAACATTCTTAGAAAGTAAATCTTCTCCGTTAAATGTAACCTTACCACCTAATATCTCATATCTTGGGTTACCCATGAGAGCATAACCAAGAGTAGACTTACCTGCTCCGTTAGGTCCCATAAGTACATGAGTCTCTCCCTTATTAAGAGAAAGATCAACCCCATGAAGTATTTCTTTATCTTCAACACCAACCTTAAGCTGGCTCACATTTAATATTTCCTGTGCCATAATGCCTCCTTAGCTGTACATTCTTTTAGCAACACACATAATATCATTGAAAGAAAAGGTTGTAAAGTTATTCATAATAACAATTGTTACTATTGTTTAACATAGTTACTTCTCTTTTGCGGCTTGAACCCACAATTCCATCTCCCGTTTCTTTGCATCATTAATATTGCTTACTATTTCCCTTGCGAATATATCGTCTGTTTCTTTTTTTCTATTTCGGAAACCATCGTATCTTCATATATATATCTTACCTCCCTGAGATAATATATAAATACAGGTATCTCATCACTGTAATCCTTGCTCTTTGACACAACCAACTCCATCCACTTATACTCACCATCAAGAAGCCGTCTGAATATCAATCTCAATGATTTTTTATTGTTTCTGAAATGCTCAAGCACCCTGTCTGGATTGGCAAAATCTCTATATGTCCCGGCATCTTCAGGGTGAACTACTCCCATATCAATATATTTGTCAATATATTCCTTAATACTGCCTGATAATCCGGCATCTCTTATTATGTCCTCCTTGGTTGACTTTATAGGTTCATATCTGTTATGCAGAAAATCAGCCCTGAGTATCTTAATAAATGTATTATATATAATATCCATTGCATCTTCTCTTGCACCTGCCTGATAATCAGCTTCTTTCCATGTGAAAAGCACTCTCCTGTTATCCTCAGAATAATTTGTTGGCTTAGTAACCTCAAATACATACCATTTATATGTTCCATCCATATTATATCTTATCTGGTATGTTCCTCTTTCTTTCCCCTCATCAAGCTGTTTCTTAATTCTGCCAAGATTAATAGCTTCCTTGTAAAGTGAAACATCATCCGGGTGGATAACACCATACTTAATATATCTGTCTGCATATTCTGCAATAGTCTTAGGTCTTGGTGTCATAACATAATCAGGCTCATCTGTCCTTCTTATAAAGTGATATGCTCCCGTATCAAGATCAACATCTGCAATCTTCCAGAAGTAATCAGTTATCTCCTTAAGATAAGACTTATCATTCTTTCTTGTTTTTAAAATAATAAGCTTATCAGCTACGTTGTCCTTATCATCAACAAGCTTCTCATAATCACTTATAGGCATAGGTCTGTAATAATAGTATCCCTGTGCATATTCACAGCCCAGGATTTCAAGCAGCTTAAGCTGTTCATCAGTCTCAATACCCTCAGCAATAGCCGGAATATCGAGCTGTCTTGCCATATCAAGAACTGCAGTTATAATGCTTACACCTTTATCATTATTTTCCGGATTAAGGTCTAGAAATTTCATATCCAGTTTCAGAACATCTGCATCAATATCCTTAAGCATGTTAAGTGATGAATATCCGCTTCCAAAATCATCAATAAGAATCTTAAAGCCCGCATTCTTAAATGCCTTCTCCGTATCCTTAATTACCGAGCCATTCTCCACATATGCACTCTCTGTAATCTCTATTTCAATATACTCTGTTGAAATATTATATTTTTCAATCATGCCTTTAAGTATTCTTACAACATCCATAGAGTATATATCTGCTCTCGAAACATTTATTGATATTGGCAGTACTGTTCTTCCCTCATCAAGCCATCTTCTTATAGTCTGACATACTTTATCCCATATATACACATCAAGTTTATTTATGAATCCATTCTTTTCAAGCAGCGGTATAAACTGTCCTGGTGAAATAAATCCTTTCTCAGGACTTATCCATCTCACAAGTGCCTCAGAACCAATAATCTTACCTGTCTGTAATATACATTTGGGTTGAAGATAAAATGTAAATTCTCCATTATCCATTGCACTGCATATCTCTGGCATAAGCTTTGCTTCTGCTTCCTGTTCCCTTGCCATACTCTCATCATACCAGAAGATATCCTTATCAGGGCGCTGTTTTGCTATCTCTAGCGCACCATACGCATAGTCACACATCTCACCTGTAGTATATCCTTATCTGCAGTCTTATATGCACCATAATATGCCCTTGTAATATCATGCCCCCTGTATCCGTTAACAATACCTGATATTCTTTTTCTGATTAGATTAATCACATCATCGTTCTCTTCAAATATAACACAGAAATTATCTCCACCCATATATCCGGAAATTGTTCCATACCCGGCATCTATACTCTTAAGAGCTTCTCCAATCTCTATAAGAAGCTCATCACCAGTTTCACGACCATACCACTTATTAATAAGGTGAAAATTCTCTATATCTATCGCCAGTATGCAATATGTTTTGTTATCAAAAAGTACTGTTTTATCAGCTATTCTCCAGAAAGTTCTTCTTAATGGAAGATTCGTAGCCAGATCATAATTATATCTATCAGGGTTAATCCTTAACTTATTATACCTGCTCATGTCTACCATAGCTGCCTCCTTTGTACCCTCAATATCTTATAAGCCCACGTTGCTCAAAATACCTTCTCCATTTTATCATTATTACATTGATAAAACAATAATTTAAATATAAAATAACTATCAACTGGATATGTTTAAAAAATTATATAAAGGAGACTTTAACATGGCAAAATACATAATGGCTCTTGATGCCGGAACAACAAGCAACCGCTGTATTCTTTTCAACAGAAGTGGTGAGATGTGCAGTGTTGCACAGAAAGAATTTACACAATATTTTCCAAAACCCGGCTGGGTCGAACATGATGCAGATGAAATCTGGTCAACGATTCTGGAAGTTGCCAGGCAGGCTCTTGCAAATGTAGGTGCTAATGCGTCAGATATTGCCTCAATAGGAATAACCAACCAGCGTGAAACAACAGTTGTATGGGACAGACATTCTGGTGAACCCGTATACAATGCTATTGTGTGGCAGTGCAGAAGAACCTCAGAATACGCAGATTCTCTTAAAGAGAAAGGGCTTACCGAAACAATCCGTAATAAAACCGGTCTTGTTATTGATGCATATTTCTCTGGAACCAAATTAAAATGGATTCTTGATAATGTTAAAGGTGTCCGTGAGCGTGCCGAAAAAGGAGATCTTCTTTTTGGAACAGTTGAAACATGGTTAATCTGGAAACTTACCAAAGGTCAGGTTCACGCCACAGATTATTCCAATGCATCAAGAACAATGCTTTTCAACATTAATACACTTGAATGGGATGATGACATCTTAAAAGAGCTTGATATTCCAAAATGCATGCTTCCAAAGGCAGTCCCGTCAAGTAGCAAATTCGGTGAGACCTCCGCTGAATTCTTCGGCTGTCCTATCCCAATCGGAGGAGCTGCCGGCGACCAGCAGGCTGCACTTTTCGGACAGACCTGTTTTGATGCTGGAGAGGCCAAGAATACATATGGAACAGGCTGCTTCCTTCTTATGAATACAGGAGAAAAGCCTATTTTCTCAAAGAACGGTCTTGTTACAACTATTGCATGGGGACTTGACGGTAAAGTGAACTATGCCCTTGAAGGCTCAATATATGTAGCCGGAGCTGCTATTCAGTGGCTTCGTGATGAAATGCATTTTATAGATTCTTCACAGGATTCAGAATACATGGCAAGAAAAGTTCCTGATACTAACGGATGCTATGTTGTTCCCGCATTTACAGGACTTGGTGCGCCATACTGGGACCAGTACGCAAGAGGTACTATCTTAGGAATAACCCGTGGTGTCAACAAATACCACATTATACGCGCCACACTTGAATCAATCGCTTATCAGGTAAACGATGTTCTTACTGCAATGAAAGCAGATTCAGGCATAGAACTTTCTTCTCTTAAGGTCGATGGTGGAGCTAGTGCTAACAATCTTCTTATGCAGATGCAGGCTGATATATCCGGTGCTCCTGTAAACAGACCTGTATGTGTTGAAACAACTGCCATGGGTGCGGCTTACCTTGCTGGACTCTCAGTTGGTTACTGGAAAAGTACCGATGACATAAGAAAAAACTGGTCTGTAGACAGAACATTTGACCCTGAAATCACTCAGAATGAGCGTGATTCCAAGGTCAGAATGTGGAAAAAAGCTGTCTCTTATTCATTTAACTGGGATAAATAATTCCGTTGGATGATTCTTCTGACACGTAAAAGCGATATTGTGTGAAGTAAATTCATACAATATCGCTTAATCTTTTATTACCTTACAACACTCTTCTGGTTTTTGTGCATTGCACGAAATTTAGTAATGTTATTTTACCTATTATCCACCTTCTCTGGATACATATCATGATTTGCCATACGGTTGAATGCCACATCTTCCCACTTAGTTCCTGGCTTTCCATAATTACAGTATGGATCAATGGAAATTCCACCACGTGGTGTGAATTTGCCCCACACTTCAATATACTTTGGCTCCATCAGCGTAATCAAATCCTTCATAATCACGTTCACGCAGTCCTCGTGAAAATCCCCATGATTACGGAATGAAAACAGGTACAGCTTTAAGCTCTTGCTTTCCACCATTCTCTCGCCTGGGACATACGAAATAATAATGTTTGCGAAATCAGGCTGCCCTGTAATTGGACAGAGACTTGTGAATTCCGGGCAGTTAAACTTCACGAAATAATCATTTTCTGGATGTTTGTTTACAAATGTTTCAAGCAGGCCAGGGTTGTAATCTGTCTCGTAATTGTTCTGCTGGTTGCCTAATAATGTTAAATTCTCTTTTTCTCTCATAGCTTTCTCCAATTTTTATTTTATTGCAGGGTCACTTACCCCATTTGCTGCAAATGCAGCCGCTCTGTCGATACAGGTTCCACATTTGCCGCAAGGCACATCCTTTCCTTCATAGCAGGACCATGTAAGCTCGTATGGTGCGTTAAGCTCTAAGCCCATCTTCACCACCTCCGCCTTAGTCATATTCACAAATGGCGCCTCCACCTTTAACTGATGTCCTGAGCCCTCAAAAATCGCCTGATTCATAGCATCATTAAACATCGGTGAACAGTCTGGATAGGCAAAACCGGCTGAATCATCTGCATGTGCGCCATAAAGAATCACGCTACAGTCCTTGCTTAGTGCAATGCTTGCCGCCGATGAAAGAAACAGTCCATTTCGAAATGGCACATAGGTGCTTACAGGCTTTTCGCCCTCCGTCTTTTCAATCTGCCTGGCATAGCTCTCCTCTGGAATTTCCTCTGTAGACTGCTGCAATAAAGAGCAGTTGCTATATTGAAAAATCTTACTCAGATCCAGGAATAACTGCTCCACTCCGTAAAATGCAGAAACAGCCTTTGCCGCCTGAATTTCTTTATCGTGCTTCTGTCCATAAGAAACTGACAGAGCAATTACATTGTCCTTTCCATATCGGCTCACTGCCAATGCCAGTGCCGTAGTGGAATCCACGCCACCGCTTGATAATACTAATGCTTTCATAACTCATCTCTCCTATCTTAGATACATTTGTAATGCTGCATCGTCCTTAAAGCTTCCTCTTAACTCTACAGTCATTGTTCTCGTGTTGTTTTTCTTAATTCCTCTTGCCGACACACAGCTGTGATATCCTTCAAGCACCACCGCAACATCCTCGCTTCCTGTTATCTCTGCCATAATGTCCGCAATATCCTGACCGATTCTTTCCTGTAACTGCAGTCTTCTTCCAACCATATCGCATATTCTTGCAATCTTTGATAAGCCTATAACCTTCCCATTAGGAATGTACGCAACTGTCGCCTTCATATCATACATAAGTGCCATATGGTGCTCGCAGTAAGAAAACAGGTCGATGTCCTTCATAACTACAACCTTAGAAGTATCAAGCTCCTCAATTTCATCCTCAAATGTCTTATCAAACATCTGCGCAATTTCGTGATTGGAGTAATTCATCCCAAGAAAGACCTCCTCGTACATCTTCGCAACTCGCTTTGGTGTATCCTTTAAGCCCTCTCTCTCCGGGTCGTCGCCCAATGCAACAAGAATCCCTCTAATATGCTCCTCAATCGCTTTCGTATCTATCATCATAATCTCCATTCTTGCTTCACCCCGCAAACTTTGGGCTGAAAGCACAAATTTGCATGTGAAAAATCTTTGATATTAGGATTTTTCACATTATACGCCCCTTTCCTCTGGGTTCCAGATTACCTTGTGCATCTGAATCTGAAGACGCAAATCATTCATCCTTTTACCGGTCATGAAATTCACGATTTCCACTGGCTCAATTGAACCAAACACTGAGCTTATGAATACCTGGCATCTTTCTGTCAGATGAAATTTTTCAATTATTTTCTCTGCACATTCCAAATCATTAATGCTGCCCGAAACGAACTTGACTGTGTCCTGCTTTCTTAGAGCTTCCATATTGGAGAGAAGCATTTTCTCCTCACAGCCGCTGGATGGCAGCTTGTAATCCATAGTAAGGCTAAGTTTTTCTTTTGAAAATGCATTGGCAAGGGGAGCAATATCAACCGCTCCATTAGTTTCAATCTCTACTCGAATGTCCGATTTGTTCAATAATTTTTCTACCAGACTCCTGATATCCTTCTGTAATAGAGGCTCTCCCCCTGTCAGCGTCACATTTTTAATGCCTGTCTCACTGACATATTCACAAATCTCATCTGGTGACAGCTCCTCGTAATCACAAGCTGGCTCATTGGCCCACTTTGTATCACAGTAGGAGCAATTCAGGTTACAACCCTTGAATCTGATAAACACCGCCAATTCTCCGGCTCTTCTTCCCTCTCCATTAATACTTATAAATTTCTCAACAACTTTCATATTAGTTTCTTTCCTTTATTCTTCGTATGCTGCTACATTATTAGGTGTCTCGTATACTTCCACTCTGTGGATTGGAAAGCCTTTTGCACTCATCAGCTCATAGAAATATTTTGAAAAATGCTCCGCAGTAGGTCTGAAGCCAACTTCAATCATACGAAACTCCTCCGCCTGTAATGCAGCAATTGTCGCACCTTTTAGAGAACCTTTTTCATAAATCAAGCTGTGGTCAAAATCATCACAGATATCCTTCAAAGCATTTTTTAAATCAGAAAAATCCACAAGCATTCCTCTTGTCTGACCCTCATCCTTTAACTGGTCTGCTGCTATTTCAACAACAACTCTCCAGCGATGACCATGAAGATTCCTGCATTTTCCGGCATACCCCTTCAGAAAATGTGCAGAATCAAAGCTGCTCTCGGTTTTTAAATAATACATTTTAGTTTCTCCTCTAATTTATTGGGGAATAAAAACAGAATTGCTTAGAAAAGAACGTGCCCCACTGTGAGCACATATAGAAAGTCCTGTAAATGTATACACACCTACAGGGCTAAATTACATAAAAAGTCTTCTTAGCAGCCCTGGTTTTATTTAACGACAGGATGGTACAAACGAACTGTCGCGCATTTTTATGCGATATGTCTATTATAAGTATTTTTCTGGATATGTCAATGTGAATTTTCCCCCAGCAACTGCACCTTTATCACGTTCATTATGCGTGCCGGGTATGTTTCCTGAATTTCTCCTGCAAATGTTATTGAAACCATATCATTTACTGCCAAGTCGGACACTTCAATCTCTGTTCCTCTCCACTCCAAAGCAGTTTCTTCCGCAAGTAAAAACACAAACTCACCACGGTAGTTTATGTCATTTGCCTCAATTCCCTTAACAGTAAAATTCTTATCGTTAATCTGGGTAATTGTTGCATAGAAGGTCTCTGTTTCCTCCTTCGTCCATGAAGTTTTATTCTTATCCACTGCCACTTTATAGCCTATGAAAAATGATGCAACTGCGACTACTGCCAAAAGAATGCACACACCCGCAATGCAGGCTTTTCTTGACTTCCCCATCTATTATTCCTCCTTTTTCCCTAGAAGAATTTCCCTTACCTTTCTGGTTCGTACACCGCATCATAATATCCGTAAAATAACGCCAGCTTTTCCCACAGAAGCTCCTGCTCCTCGTCTGTATGAATGTCCACCAGTGTCCCGTACAAATCGAAAATATAATTTTTATAATTTCTGCTTTTATCCATTGAAAACCTTCAAAAATACATTTTGCTATTTATATTGTGAGTATATATACTATACTTCGATTTGTAAAGTGGAAATTTGAGTTCTGCGATGATAGCGGTTTATCTCCTACAAAAATAGTAGAGGTTGGTTTCTACGGAGCTCTTTTGTTTCTTCATATTCCTGGCAAAGATCTTCCTTATTTACATATAATCGGATCATATCCGGCTTTACTGCTATTTTCCCTTTTCCCGTAACTTTAATTGTTCTCATCATCTTTGTTCTTCCTTTCATTCTCATAATATTCATATCCATTGATTAAAAGCTCTATCATCTTCTTTGTCATCTGAATATACTTACCAAACGGATTAATCACAATTTTTATCCTGCTGAATATAATACTAATCAATTGCTGCCTCGATCATCTGATTTGCCTGTGTCTCATCCACTTCATCTGAATAAGTATCCTCGCTCCTGCCAAGTACATGAGCAAATTCATCAAGAACATCCGTCATCAGGCCCTTATCAATCCGGCTTTTACACTCTGCAATCAGCACAGCCGGGATTCCATAAAATGCTTCTGCAATACTTCCTGTAATGGCTCCAAGCGTATCTGTATCTCCACCAAGTGATACTGCATTACGCACTGCATCCTCAAAATCTTTGGATTCCAGAAATGCGATGATTGCCTCCGGTACAGTTCTCTGACAAGTCTCATCCATGTGATATCCTGGTCTGATCTCATCAAGTGTTCTATCAAGGTTATAGTGAAACTCCTTCTCTATATACTCTTTGATCTCTTCTTTTGAAGAGCCATTCCTTGCCATGTATATTGCACTTGCAGTTGCCTCTGCACCCTTTATACCTTCCGGATGATTATGTGTCACATTCGCTGTCGCTCTTGCTACCTCTCTGGTTCTTTCCATCGAGTCATAAAGCCAGCCTGCCGCTGACACTCTCATGGCTGAACCATTTCCATAGCTTCCGTATGGTTTTGGATTTTTTTCTTTAAGCCAATGTCTAAACTTCCCACCATATCCTGCATGTGGATATCTTCCTCCCCAATCCTGCATGTTAGTTACTACAGCCTCTTCAATTTCCTTTATTGTAGCTTGCGGTCCAACTGCAAGAAGAGCTTCTCCAACTGCTATTGTCATAACAGAATCATCTGTAAAGTCACAGCCTTTAGTAAACAGATCGAATTCCTTTGTTTTATCTCCTCTATCAAACTCAAATGGGCTTCCTATAATATCTCCTAAAATTGCTCCGTACATATATGCCTCCAATCCTCGGATTACTCCGGCACCTCTCTTTCACTGTTACAATATGAGTATAATTGAATGGCATCTTTATATGGTCGCTGTCCCGGCGACACTTTTAAGATAAAAAACAAACGCCGATACTATGTGAGTACCGACGTAACTTTTACTAATCAATATTTACTTATGAGCATTTATACTCCAAGAATTTCATTCGTATACTTAAATAATGTCACATTCAGCTGCATAATATCATACTGCTTATCTATAATAGCCTTCTGCACGATCAAATCCACCTTACTGCTTGGGCTGAATGCCCAGTCCGCTCTGGCAAGTAAATCTCTTGACTGTTCCAAATCAAGCTGCAGTGCAATACAGAGTGCCATTACAGTTTTCTTCTTTGGATGATAATTCTGGTCACATTGAATCTTGGAAAAATGCTTTCTGTCAAGGTTTGCCCGTTTCCACACATCCTTATTGTCAAGATGTGCTTCGTCGATCAGTTCAAATAATTTGTCATGAAATGAAACGCCAATATTTGCAAGCTGGTCTTCCAAAGAAATGTCTGCTGACAGCATACAAGGCTCTGCTAACCCTGTATCTTCCTCAATTGGATAGTTATCTTCTGCCTCTCTTTGAAGCATCTCCTCATAGAACGCTTCCTCTGACAATTCTCTCATGCGAGCACCGCTTCTGCTTTGCACTGAATATTCTTTTTTATGACTTTCCCTGACATAATTAGCATCTATGTAGGAATCAATATCACCCACAATCTGACCGGAAAGCTGAAAAGACCTTTTATCAAACACTGCCAGTATGATTTCAATCTCATTTTCAGTAAGAAACTGGCTGAATACTGACACAGCAATCTGCAATGCTTTGTCCTTCGGGAATCCATATACTCCTGTCGAAATCAGTGGAAATGCTATACTCTCACACTCAAGTTCCAATGCTTTCTGTAATGATTTTCGATAACAATTCTCAAGGATTTCAAATTCATGATGCTTTCCATCCGTCCATACCGGTCCTACTGTATGAATAATATATTTTGCCTTTAGATTATATGCACCGGTAACAGCAATATCACCTCTTGCAATTTTGCCAATACCTGCTCTTTCTGCGAGAAGCTTTTCTTTTCCTGCTGCCTCATATATTGCTAAGTCCGTGCCACTTGCACATATCGGATTTGGATTAGCAGTATTTACGATTACATCTGCTTTTACCTTTGTTATATCGTTTCGGACAATCTTAAATGGCATTGTAGCACCTCCCTACCTATTTTCCTTAATATATATACCTTCTTTTCCTTTTGAAAATGGACTCAAGTCGATAAACAGTTTCTTCAATCCGCTTGTGTCCTTGAACTCCTTGAATAAATACTCCAGAAGTTCTTCCTGCCTTGCCTGCCCTAATGTAAGCCGGTAAAGAGACAATATCTTTATCAGCCTTTCATAATTAACCTCATCCTTACTCATAGGATACATTGGCACAACCGGTACCTGATGCAGAATCTGTTCCATTTTTCTGTCATCGAACCAATCTTTCATCTGTCCTTTTTCCAATATCAGCGGCATACGGTCATGCACTTTTATCATAGATTCATTGGCTGCTGTAGTCATAACTGTTCAGGTACGTTATTTCATTTCAAATGATACGCTACACAGTTTCCGGAAAGAGGATCTCAAAGGTTGTGCCTCCATTAGAATTATCCAGCACACGGATCGCTCCATCATGGACTCTCACGATCTCACGGACCAGCGCCAGTCCAAGACCTACGCCACCCAGAGCCCGGCTGCGGGATTTGTCCACCCGGAAAAATGGTTCAAAGACTCGTTCTTTCATATCTGCTGGAATTCCGCTTCCGTTATCCATAACCTGTATACAAATCTGTTCTTTATCACTGCAAACCGTAACCTGTACCTTACCGCCGGGATTGTTATACTTGATGGCATTTTCCACCAGGTTATATACGACCCGATAGATCAGGATATCACTTCCCATCATCGTTACTGCATCGCAAACACTTTCGAGAATAACATTTTTTTCCTCGGCAAGAGGATCAAGATCTGCCAGCACTTCTTCAACCAGTGCATCCACTTCAATTTTTTCATCTCTGGCCACGGTCTGCAATTCACTCATATCCAACAGTGTCTTCACCATCTTGCTGAGACGTTCGTTCTGATCCGTTACCATCTGTATTGTTTTCTCGGTACAGGCATCTGTCGCAGGATGCCCGGTTGTATGATATAGGTCCAGTTGTGCCTGCATCACTGCAAGAGGTGTGCGCAGCTCATGGGCTGCATTGGCTGTGAATTGACGCTGCATCTCAAAGGATTCTGAAAGACGATCCAGCATTTTATTATAAGAAATGCTAAGCTGATTCAGTTCTTTCACTTTATTTTCTTCGATTCTGGAATCTGACAGGTTTCTGGCTTCCACTTCTTCTATTTTTTCAGAAAACTCTTTCAGTGGTTTTAAAGACCTGCCACTGAAATAATAAGTGGCAACTCCTCCAAGAATCGCCAGAAAGATGGAAAAAAACAGGCTTTTCTTTTTATAATCCGCTTTATTATTGTATACCTGTACAGAAAAATCATTGGCGAAGTCATCCCATTTGTCGTCGGGTATACTGATATAGATTTCGTTTTGATGGCTGTCGTCACCATCTGTATTCTGGGCATCTACAGTTTCCTGGAGAGAATCCATGTAATATACTCCACTTCCGTAGACAAACATGGTAAGGCATCCGCAGATGATCGCAATAAAAAGAGTTGTGATCAGGGTAAGTCTCCACTGTAATGACAATTTTTTCATTTTTCCTTCCTCTCCAGCCGATATCCCTCACCGATCTTGTTCACAATGGGATCATAACTAAGTACTGCCTTCAGTTTTCTTCTCAGAGAAGACACATGTACCCGAATGGAACCGCTGAAACTGTCTACAGATGCGTCCCATACATGTTCAATAAGTTCTTCCTGACTTACGGGACGCCCCTGATTCAGCAGCATATATTCCAGAATCCCATTTTCTTTACGCGTCAGAGACACAGGTTCACCATTGGCACAGGCTTCCCTCTTCTTCGTGTCGAATCTGATATCTCCATAACTAAGACATACATCCTTTTGTATAAACTTTCGTCTCGTCAGGCTTCGAATCCTGGCTTCCAGCTCCTGGAGATGAAAAGGCTTCTCCATATAATCGTTTGCACCTGCATCCAGGCCCTCTACCTTATCGGCAATCTGGCTTCTGGCAGAAAGAATCAGCACCTTTGTCTCCTCGTTTTTCATACGAAGTTCCCTCAGAATATCCATTCCATCCATCCCCGGCAAGTTCAGATCCAGTACGATCAGATCGTATTCTTCCGTCAGAACATAATCCAGGGCTTCTTCACCATCATAACAGGTATCAACCTCATACCCGGCACTATATAAGCTCTTTGCTACAGTGTCGCATAATTCTTTTTCATCTTCCACAATTAATAATCTCAAAATATTTTTTCTCCATTCTCGTTTCTTAACAGAAATTTTACACCCTCTATTGTATAATAGCCAAGTCAACAGGTCAACAAAGTCTTATGCAGTGAAGCGTTAGTTACTGTTCACTCGTACCTTGTTCCAGTAACGATTCGCAGGCTCATCTGAAATTGTGTTTCGCAAAAGAAGCCTGCTCACTCCTGAATCATGTTCTTACGCAGTCTGATAGCAAGTGTCTGGCTGCTGTGTGAACTGTAACATGCGTTATCCAAAACAAAAGGTTTGCTGGCGGACAGTTATAAAATTATACAGTAGAAAGGAGTATCCGTATCTTGAATTACAGACGTATCACACAGATTGTACTACCTGCCTTTGGAGTGCTCATGATCGTATTCGGAGCATACAGAGGCGAGGCAGCTGTTGTACTTGCCAAGGCAATAAAATTATGTATGGAGTGTGTAGGAATTGGATAAGAAAACAAGTATCATCTCAAAACAAATAGCACGATTTCGTGGCTGGGTTCAGGCAGCAGCCACATTACTTACAAATATACATCTGCCGAATTTCTTTAAAGGAAAAATATACCAGGGTAATGGGAAAACGGTATGTGTTCCCGGTTTGAACTGTTACTCATGCCCTGCCGCTTCAGGAGCCTGTCCCATCGGTGCTTTTCAGGCAGTGGTTGGGTCTTCAAAATTCAAATTTTCCTATTACATCACGGGATTTATCATCTTACTTGGTGTAATCTTAGGTCGATTTATATGCGGTTTCCTCTGTCCCTTCGGATGGTTCCAGGATCTGCTGCACAAGATACCAGGCAAAAAGTTCTCTACACAAAAGCTGAAACCACTGCGTTATCTGAAATACCTGATTCTTCTGGTATTCGTAATCCTTTTGCCAATGTTGGTCACCAATTCGATTGGAATGGGCGATCCCTTCTTCTGCAAATACATATGCCCTCAGGGTGTATTGGAAGGTGCCATCCCACTTTCTCTTGGCAATGCAGCTATCCGGTCGGCACTTGGCAAACTATTTACTTTTAAAAGCATCATCCTTATTACGGTTGTGGTACTAAGCATTCTGTTTTACAGACCTTTCTGCAAATGGATCTGCCCGCTGGGAGCAATATATTCTTTATTTAACAAAATATCATTTTTAGGGATTAAAATCGAAAATGATAAATGTATCGGTTGCCAACAGTGTACAAAAGCGTGTAAGATGGACGTAAATGTGCTCAAGACACCCAACCATCCGGAATGTATCCGTTGCGGAGCCTGCATGAAGGTATGTCCAAAGGATGCAATCCACTATCAATTTATGGGGAAAGACATGTGCATACATAAACATAAAGGAACAAAGTAAAGTTTGTATTAACTGATTAACTTTATTAAAATTGCAAAATAGAATAGTTACAAAATAACATATATAAAAGGAGATTTTATCATGAAAACAAGAAAAAATATCATCACTGTACTTACTCTTTGCGCAGCTTTATCACTTACCGCCTGTACAGGCAAGGAAACAAAAGACACTACTGACACACAGACTACAGATGCAGCATCGACTCCGGAATCCAGTTCTGAGATCAACGATTTATTCCAGCAGGAAAACCAGCTGTTTGCAGATCATCAGGATGAATGGAACAAAGCATTTGCTATGGCAAACAAAAGCTCTGCAGACCCAAGCGGAAACTATGGGGATTACCTTGCTGATCTTGTAGACTCCAACAAAGATGAATTTACAGAGGAAGAACTTGAAGTTCTCCATAAAGATATCGAAACTATTCGTGGAATCGAAGAAAAAATTGCAGCACTGGAAAGCGCAGGAACCCCAGAAACAGCAGCTGACTCTTCTGATGCAGATACCCCATTCAAGAACTTCAGTGCTACCGACTATGACGGAAATAAAGTAGACGACTCTCTGTTTTCCAACAATGCGGTAACTGTTCTGAATTTCTGGTTTACCGGTTGTAAACCGTGTGTTGGTGAATTATCCAAACTGAATGAAATGAACGAAGCCATCAAATCCATGGGTGGTGAAGTTGTTGGTATCAATACAGAAACCTTTGATGGAAATGAATCTGCAATTAAGGAAGCAAAAAAGGTCCTGAAAAGCCAGGGAGCAAAATATCGTAACCTTTCCCTCACCTCCGATTCTGATGCAGGAAAATATGCTTCCAATATCATGGCATTTCCTACCACTGTTCTGGTAGACCGGAACGGAAATATCATTGGAGAGCAGTTCATGGGTGGTGTTGATGATCAGAAAAATTATGATGCACTGATGAAACAGATCAAGGCAGTGATTGACGCAGATTCTGCAAAATAATCTTAGCCACTATCGCGGCAGTCGCCAAGGTCTCGTGCAAGCACGGACTTTGGCTCGTTGCTCGCGTACCTAATCAAAAAGCTTCAACACCGTTCTCTTTAAATTTGTTAAGACAACATTTTACCACACTGATTCCAATATCCAGTTTGTCAGCAGTTTATTTAAGTAAGATTTATCATCATCTGTTAAAGAAATAGTTTTAATTGTATTAGGCATAATTGGCACCTCCGATGGTTCAATTATACTACAATAGGAATGTGAATTAAAATAGTTTGTTATTTAAAGTGGATAATACTAGGTATTGTACCAAAAAACGGACTTATTCCTCTTCCTCGAAAAAGAAGATATCCTCTACAGTACGTTCAAACACTTTCGCTATATCCATAGCAAGTTTCAATGACGGATTATATTTCCCATTTTCCAAATTTCCAATTGTCTCCCGGCGGACCCCCACCAACTTTGCAAGTTCCGCCTGTTGCATATTATTTTCCTTGCGGAGTTCATGCAGCTTTGTTTTTAGTATAGGCATATCAATCACTCGTCCTTTCTTCCAACCAGAATAAAATGCCAGTAAGAAGTTGAACCACTCCGATAACGAACGGATATAACTTGGCTATATTTACTACCATATTTCCAAGAACTACCGAGCCTACACCTATAATCAAAAACAATGAAACTGTGATATCAAGCGTCATTGCCTTTGCTTTTGATATGTGTAGAATTGACATCTCATCATCAGCATCCGCTTTTACAAATAAAGCAATGCATGAAGTTATGATCGCCATAATTAAAGCAACGATACACAGCACTTTTGTAACAATGTTATTTGGCAACAGATTTATGATGGCGTATATCAGCCACACAAATCCATTCAGGGTATATCGTAAATTATAGTGTTCTGACAAACTCATCGGTTCTTTTTTATTCATAATTTCCATCTCCTTTATGTGATATATTTCGCTCTTATATTACAAAAATACTACTCTTATATTCTCTTGTCAATATAAATGTGCGAAATACACCACACGATTTTAAATAAAAAAAGATGCCTACCACTAGAAAAGACACCTCTCTTTATCCGACATAGGTATTTACATCTATTTTATTACTTCCTGTTCTATACGAAGGACTTCTACACTCTTTCCCTACACGACGCTCTTCCGATCTTATACTAAGGACATCTGGAAAAATCAGCTTCGCTCCCTTTCTCTGCAATGCTAAAACTTTTCCCGCTTTATCCTTTAACTCCTTTTCCGATCTACCATCAACACGAACCGGTATATTGGCAACAGAGTCCAGATACTCATTTTTCATATATTTTTCTGTAATCGGGCACATATTTCCATTTCTTCTCCTAATGGTGTAGTCAGCATAAGACTCCCTCCATCTGCTTATAAGCTTATAATTATAACAGTTTCCAAAGTTCTGTGCTTGTTCCACTTCTGATTTATTGCACCTGATACATCTCCCGCAGTTGTTCTATTCGCAACCGTATGCCCCAAGTAATAGAATTTTTAATGAACACCTACCTCAACAATCGCCCCGGTTCGTGTTCTCCGTTTTTATTATAAAAAAGAATTCCGAGTATTGATCTGTCTCAAATATTTCCATTAATTCTCTCATATCCCAAATGAAGTTTGCATCATCAAGATCTTTTCTGTCCAGCCAGAATACGTGCCCTTCCTCTGAGGATCTGAGTGTTCCCGAAAACTTATTGGTTTTATACAGTAGAACAATGTATCTCGTTCCATCATCCTGTATCCAGTCCTTAAATCCACATGGTTGTGGCTCAAAAATATCTAATCCGGTTTCTTCTTTTATCTCTCTTATTACAGAATCTCTGAAGCTTTCTCCCTGCTCTATATGTCCACCTGGAAAGACTAATCCATTGGTATACTTTGTTCCTTTTTTCTCTTCAACAAGAATCCTGTTTTCATCATAAATGAAGCACATATTTGTAAGTTCTACTTCTTGTGTTCTGTTCATATTTCCACCTGTTCCAATACCATTTAAATGGCACAAATTTATCGTTGGTTTTTCTATTTTACATAGTATACATAATTTCCTTTTCTGGGGGCAGATGCTGGTGCCGGTACGGCAGCATACCCGATTGCACAATGTCCGATTCCTTCATAATCACCATCAATTCCCAAATCCGAGAGAATCTTTTTTCCAAAATCAGATTCAAATTCTTCCTTTGCTCTGTGAATCCAAATACTTCCAAGACCAAGACTTTCTGCTGCATTCATGAGATTCCCCATAACAAGAGAGCCATCGTATTTATAGGTTGGGATTGTTTTATCGGCAAGAACAATCAGAATTACCGGTGCTCCGTAAAATGGATCCATATCAGTTCCCATAATCTTTGCATTCTCAGTCGCTATCTGATCTCTTAATTCCTTATTCGTAACTGCAATAATAATCGGACTCTGCTTTCCTCTTCCTGTTGGAGCATAAGTGCCGGCCTTTACAATGGCCTCAATATCTTCCGCAGATACCATTTTCTTTTTATCAAAATTTCTACAACTTCTTCTGGCTTCCATTACCTTTAATGTCTCATTCATCTCTTATAACCTCTTTTCACCAAATTATTTCTGATATTCTAATGTCTGTCTGCTGCTTATCCTTCCAATAATTTACAGCTTTTTCAAACTCTTCATGTGTTACAAAAATCACCTCCACTATTTATATGAATCTCTTCTTTTCATTAGCCACTTCTGATCTATGCATTTCACTTCACCATCAAAACGAATATGAAGATGTACTCCGCCAGATCTTGGACTAATTTTTTCTACGATTCCATTTCCAAATCGGGGATGAGCAACTTCATCTCCAATTTTATAATGGATAATTTCATTCTTTTGCTTCTGTGCTTTTTGCAGACGTTGATAGGTATCCCGGATTGGCACCGTCTTATCATGGATCCGATTTTTTAATACCTTATCGTAGTCGTGATCCCTTAGTGCTTCTCCTGCCTTATAATAAGGAGTCGGAACTGCCCCTATAAGAGAGCAGCAATACTTCCACGCACTCCCGTGCGTTCCTGTCTGCCATTGATATTTTTCAGGTATTGACATATTGTACTGCATATAATGTGCATATTCATGCTTAAATAAATCGATACGATCTTCTTTAGACAGTGGATTTTTTACTCCATATGCAATGAAGAACAGTGAAAAATGAAAATGCTCCTCGTTATGAGCACTTTGCCGGGTATAAGATCCTAAAGAATCGGTATCAAATCCAAATGTCACCGGTACTTTTGCTCCGTTCAGATGAAATCTCCGATCCAGTCCTTCATACAAATTCTTTATTAACGCTGTTAAAACCGGAATTTCTTTCTGCAACCTCTGCCGCAGGAACTGGTCTTCTCGATCATAATAAGTCATTCTTTAATATTTCCTCCTGATTGTGAAATATGAAACAGATATCGGATTCCTTTAGCAAGTCTTTTCCCCTCATCAGCAAAATGTCCTCCGGCATTCCACTCCAAAAACACCCGTTCTGCCATTGGATCCTTTTCCAATTTCTTTTTCTGTTCCCTTGTCCGGTCTCCTACTCTTGCCATCACTTTATTCTTTGTCTTCTCTTCCCGGCCTCCAAGGCTCAGATAAATCTTACATTTACTGTGAAGAGTATGTTCTTCCACATAAATATCCCAGTCCTGAAACCATAAAGATCCTGAACAACAGATTATGCCCGAAAAGCAATCACACTCATATGCTGCCCACAAAGCAAACAGCCCTGCAAGAGAGTATCCCATCAGCCAGCGTTCCCGTCGTTCTGTATCAAATGTCTGATCAATATATGGCATACATTCTTCTGTAAGCCATCTCAATGTCTCTGCACCCTGTCCGGAAAATCTTTCTGTTCCAAACATAGCAGGTGCTTCCCACGGTGAAAAATCCCGATTCCAGTCTTCCACCTGAAATGCAACAAGCATAAAATTTTGTCCCGGGGCTATTTCCATCAAAGACTCTCTCAGATGTTCTACTTCATTTCCCCGATGCGGATACATTCCCCAGAAAATGACTGGACCACTGGTTCCATTCTGTGAGATATATAATTTTCTCCCGGATAGTAATCTTTCATTTATCGGTATCACCATCTTCACCTGCCTGCTACAATACCGGATACCTGTCCATCTCCAAGTTCCATAATAATTAACTTACCATCTTCGCGTCTTGCTATATCAATCGTTACAAAATTGCTCTCCAGTTTTTTCACAGCCGCTTCAATCCAAAGTTGTTGTCCTGCAAGCACTGATTTCAATCTTATATTATCAATCATTTTCTGCCACCTACTATTATTTATAATTACTCATCTAATAATTTAATCAGTTTCTCCAAAAATGCTTCCTCTCCTAAAGTATTAATCTTGAAAAATACTGCCTGACTTCCACCGGCAGTAATAGCCGAAAGCTGAATTGGCTCGTCTCCATTTTGAAAAAGTGTGACACTCAGGCTGACTCTGTTACTTCCGGCACAACTGTACCGTTCAAATACCCTTACGCTACATCTAGTACAAAAGTTTTTAAATAAATGGACTATATTTCTTTTCTGTAGTATACTGTTCTCATCAAATCAAAAGGAGCAT